>Ga0209530_1001155_pt1 | contig 13027 bp, 11 predicted proteins | sample BlaSpr_A8_Ref_O1_FD_187987 | JGI IMG/M metagenome (GOLD analysis project Ga0209530, IMG submission 187987) | Forest soil microbial communities from Thunder Bay, Ontario, Canada - Black Spruce, Ontario site 2_A8_Ref_O1 (SPAdes) (version 2) | ecosystem: Environmental > Terrestrial > Soil > Boreal...
GGAACCGGCTTTCAAAGTGCAGCACGGGCTCGCCGGCCGCGACGTCTCGAAGTCCCGTGCGGACCTTCTCCACGTCATCGGGATGTATCAGCTCGAACAGCGACGTCCGGCGAATCTCCTCGGCCGTCCAGCCGAGCGCGCTCCCCCAGGCGGGATTCGTACTCTCGAAATAGCCGTGCTCGCCGAGGATACCGAGCAAGTCCACGCTCACGTCCCAGAGGCGAGCGCGCTCCGCATCCTGATCGCCGATTCGCAGTTCGAAGGGGGTGTCGAAATCGCGCTCGCGCGCCTTCCCGTTAAGAAGCGGCGAGGTGGACATGGTGCTCGGATGCATGGCGTCCTACGATGTACGCGTTCGTACTGCGGCAGCGGCAAGGCGATTGGCGTTTAAGCTGCATCGGGTCCACGAAAGCCTCCAGCTCCATTCATATCGGTGTCACCACATCATCCGTATTGGCAACGGAAGGCCCGCAAACGATAGATACCGCGGGCCTCCACCGTCTGTGCGGAACCCCACATAGCACATCGAATTGATGCACCGCACAATCGACTTGCGTCGAGCTATCGGGGCGTTTGTATCCGGGGCGCCGCAACCCCGAAACGGGTGCGTACCTTCGCGATGATCTGCCGGTCGGTCATCTTATCTTCCGTCTCGACCGCGACGATGCGCGCGCCCAGCCTCAACTTCATGAGCCGCTCTTGCAGCTCACCCTTGGCCTCGCCCGGCCCAAAGAGGAACAGGCTCGCGTAATTGCGCATCACCGCAATCACGGCGTCGTAGTAGATGTTGAGGTCCGCCGTGAACGCCCGTTGGCGGCTGTCATCAGCCGGTATCTGGAGGGCTTCGTAGGGACCTTTCAGGGGAGAGTCGCCGCCGCGTTGCAAATGCTTCTCGACTTTCGACAGGATCAGGGTCGTCAACTCGCCGTCCGGAGTGAGGCCGACGATGACGGCTTTGCGATGGTCGATCCAAACCCCGGCATGGTCATTCATCGATGTCTGCCGTGCCCATCATCAGTGCCGGCTGATCGTCGTCTCTCCGCCCGTCGTGGGACGCGGATCCGTGAAGTCGGGCGGGTGTACTCGCCGCCGACGCCGGATTGACAGTGCGGATGCTTGGTGTGTGAAACCAAGGCGTATAAACCTGTTCTGCCGGTCCGGAGCTCATGCGTCACGCTACCGTGATGTGTACCGACAGTCTGTGCTGCAGCGTACAGACGCGCCAAGCGGGCAGCTAGGTTGCAACCTGGTCGGGGAGCAGCCGCGCGTATTCTTTCTTGACGACCGCGTAGCATTCGCAGGTTCGCTTCTCCAAGCCCGCGCGGTCCAGCACCGAGATGCGCCCGCGCGCGTAGCGGATCAGTCCCGCATGCTGCAGTTTCAGAGCGCTCTCCGTGACCCCCTCGCGGCGCACGCCCAACATATTGGCGATCAGTTCCTGCGTCATGACCAGATCCCCGCCACGCAGCCGATCGAGACTCAGCAGCAACCAGCGGCATAACTGTTGATCGAGCGTGTGATGCCGATTACACACTGCGGTTTGCGCCATCTGCGTGATCAGTGCTTGCGTGTACCGCAGCAAAAGGTGCAGCACCGGACCGCTCTGGTTGAACTCATCCTTCAAGATCTGCGCCTTGAGCCGGATGGCTTGGCCGGCGCTTTGCACCACCGCGCGGCTGGTGGTGGATTCGCCGCCCATGAACAGCGAGATGCCCACGATACCCTCATTGCCCACGATGGCAATTTCAGCCGATTCGCCGTTTTCCGTTACATACAGCAGTGAAATGATGGTGGTGGTGGGGAAATATACATGGCTCAGCGTCGCGCCTGATTCGTAAAGTACTTGGCCAAGGGGCAACTCAACAGTTTCCAATTGCGGGCCCCAACGGTCCCACACCGGTCCAGGCAGTGCGCCGAGCAAGTGGTTCTTGGGAGGATCGATGGAAATTTTAGGTACGCCTCCTTGGCGCGGGAGCGGGGTAACCATGCCCCTGACGGTTGAGACTGCCGAGTTCCCGCCTCCTGGCGCGTCAAGTATGTCTGATACCGCACATAACACAAGTGACGGTATGATAATGCACCGCGCAACCTTGCAAATCTTATGGTTGGATGCGCTCGTACACGTTTTTTATGGTCTGATAGCAGGAGCAAGATGACGCCTTGAGCCCCTTCGTGTCCAGGATCTGGATTTTACCCCGGCGATAGTCGATCAGTCCGCCTCGTTTGAGCGCGCTGGCGGCCTCGGTAACCCCTTCGCGCCGCAAGCCGAGCATGTGCGCCAAAAATTCATGCGTCAGCGGAAACTCATCCGATCCCACCCGCTCGCGGGTCATCAGCAACCAGCGCGCCAAGCGCGCTTCCGCCTCATGGAAGCGGTTGCACGCCGCAGTTTGCGAAATCTGCGCCATCAATGCGTAGGTATATCGAAACAGCGCCTGGCGCAACGGCTGATTGCGGTCGAACTCGATGCGAAAGGGCGCGGCCGGCATGCGTAAGGCCCGGCCCCCGCCCTGTACCAAAGCGCGCACGCCCGACACACCCATGCCCAGAATGAAAGGCATTCCGGTCATGCCCTCCTTGCCCACCATGCCGACCTCGAGGGTACGGCGTTTGTCGACGGCGGTAAGCAAGGAAATGAGGCAGTCGATCGGGAAATAGACGTGGCGAATCCTTCCGCCCGCTTCGTAGAGTATCTGACCGAACCGCAGCCGTACCGGCTCGAGTTGATCCAGGCCCCCATAGTCCTTCGACGAGATGCCCGCCAGCACCCAATTGCCGATGGGCTGTCCGGACACCGTCAATCGCTCCTCCGGCATTCGTGCCATGAGATCAGCGCTTACCCTCGGTCACGTGGCCGCGCCCGTCCCGCTCCTCGGCGGGACCTGCGATCATGAAGCATGATCCGGCGGCAGCCAATAAAGTAAGCTTGAGTCCGCGCATTGATTCACCTCGCTATTTCCAACCTTCAATCCGAAACACTTCGAAACCGGAGAGTGGCATGTTGCCTCTCCGCTATCTGTTCGCTGACGTACAGATCGTGTGCTGTGGGCCTTCGGCACGACTCCGGATCCAATGACCGCCGGCTAAGTACGATGGCGCACAGACTGCGCTACCCGAGATCGCTAGGGTCGATGAGTGAGCCCGCCTGTCCCCACCCCGCCGAGCGGCCTGACCAATGCCGAGGCACGGCTTCAGCTCGAGAAAGCCGGGCCGAACGCAATGCCCGATGTTGCGTCGAATCCGCTGCGCATGGCGTTCGCGAAATTCTGGGCACCGGTACCCTGGATGCTCGAGGCCGCAACGGTGCTCGAGTTGATTCTCGGCAAATATGTCGAGGCGGCGATCATCGCGTCGTTGCTGGCATTCAACGCAGTTCTTGGATTCTTCCAAGAGAGCCGAGCCCAGGCGACTCTGGCCGCGCTCAAATCGAAGCTTGCCTTCAATGCCTCGGTGCGGCGCGAGGGCACGTGGATCACCGTGCCCGCCGCGGATCTGGTTCAAGGCGATGTCGTCAAACTGTCATTGGGCGCGGTGGTGCCGGCGGACGTGCACGTCACCGGAGGCAACGTCCTGCTCGACCAGTCGATGTTGACCGGCGAATCGCTGCCGGTCGAAGCGAGTGCCGGCGCGCAAACCTACGCGGGGACTTTAGTAAGACGCGGCGAGGCGACAGCCGAAGTCAGCGCGACCGGTGCGCGCACCAAATTCGGTCGCGCCGCCGAGCTCGTTCGCGGCGCTCACGTGACGAGTTCCCAGCAAAGGGCCGTGCTTCGCGTGGTGCGCAATCTGGCTGCCTGCAACGGCGCCGTCATCGTCTTGATGGTGGGTTACGCGTATTTCCTGAAAATGCCGGTGATCGATATCATCCCGCTCGCGCTCACGGGAATCCTGGCATCGATACCGGTCGCGCTGCCGGCAACTTTTACGCTCGCGGCGGCGCTCGGGGCGCGGGCCCTGGCAGCGCGTGGCGTGCTGCCCACGCGTCTCTCGGCGGTCGATGAGGCGGCCTCCATGGACGTCCTGTGCGCCGACAAAACCGGCACGCTGACGCGAAACGAGCTCACCATAACGAGCATCTACGCGCTGCCGGGCGTCGACGAAGCACGGATTCTCACCCTGGCCGCCCTGGCAAGCTCCGAGGGCGGCGAGGACCCCGTCGATGCCGCGATTCGATCGGAGGCCGCGCGGCGCAAGATACCGGACGCACTGCGCCGGATCGGCTTTATTCCCTTCGATCCGGCGAACAAGCGATCGGAAGCGACTTTCGTGGATTCGACCGGCGCCGCACAACGCGTCATGAAGGGCGCTGTTTCGGCCATCGTGGGCTTGGCGCCGATTCCGGCGGCGGCGAGCGCGGCGGAGGAGAATCTCGAGGCGAAGGGCTTTCGAGTTCTCGCGGTCGCCTCCGGGCCCGCGAACGCCATGAAGTTCCTCGGTCTCATCGCCCTGAGTGATCCGGCGCGCGAAGACTCACCAGGCCTGGTGACTGCTTTGCGCGGCCTGGGAATACGCACCGTGATGGTCACGGGTGACGCGGCCGCCACGGCAGCCACGGTGGCAACCAGCGTTGGGCTCGATGGCGCCGTATGCCCTGCCGGACCGATCCCGACCGGCGCACGGTTGGATCAATTCTCCGTGTTTGCCGGCGTGCTGCCCGAGGGCAAATACCAGCTGGTGCGTGCGCTACAGCAGCTGAATCATGTCGTCGGCATGTGCGGCGACGGCGCCAACGATGCGCCCGCCCTGCGCCAGGCTCAGATCGGCATTGCCGTCTCGACGGCCACGGATGTCGCCAAATCCGCCGCCGGCATGGTACTGACGACGCCGGGGCTGGCAGGTATCGTAGCCGCGGTCAACGAGGGGCGTCTGATCTTTCAGCGCATCCTCACGTACACGTTGAATTCCATCACCAAGAAAATCGTGCAGGTGCTTTTCCTGGCGGCGGCGCTGATCATGACGGGACACGCGATCCTCACGCCGATGCTGATGGTGATCATCATGATCACCGGCGACTTCCTCGGCATGTCGTTGACCACGGATCATGTACGTCCGTCCGCGTCCCCCAATTCGTGGAAAATACGCGATCTCACGCTCGCGGGTATGCTGATGGGGACGGGTGAGCTGGCCTTTTGTACTACCGTTCTGGCATACGGCAAGTATTTCATGGGATTGGACCTCGATAGCCTCAGGAGTTTGGCGTTCCTGGTGATCGTTTTCGGCAATCAAGCCACCACCTACAACAATCGGGAGCGTCGGCGATTGTGGTCCTCTCGCCCCAGTCCCTGGGTTGTAATTTCTTCATTGGCGGATGTCCTGATTGCCTCTACACTATCCTTGGCTGGAATCGCGATGGCACCATTGCCTATTCCGGCGGTTCTTGGCACGCTGGCCGCTGCCGCCGCGTTTGCGGTGATTTTCGATTTCGTGAAAGTTCCCGCCTTCCGTCGACTTGGAATCAGCTGACCGGCGGGTTCGCCTGTGGAGATTTGCAAACATAGCTTCACCTGACCACGAGAATCACTTGCTAGCCGCGCTGCCCGAATCCGTGCGGAAGCAGTGGCTATCGCAACTCGAAGCCGTCCAGATGCCGCTCGGCGAAGTCCTCTACGAATCGGGCGCAACGCTGAGCCACGTGTATTTCCCGACCACCGCGATCGTGTCGCTTCTCTACGTCATGGAAGACGGCGCCTCGGCGGAGATTGCCGTCGTCGGCAACGAGGGTATCGTGGGCATCTCGTTGTTCATGGGAGGGGGCTCCACCCCCAGTCGCGCTGTGGTTCAAAGTGCGGGTCTGGGCCTCCGGCTCAAGGCGAAAACATTGACCGACGAGTTCAATCGCGCCGGCCCGGTGCTGCACACGCTGCTACGATATACCCAGGCACTGATCACCCAGATGGCGCAGACCGCGGTTTGCAACCGTCATCATTCGCTGGATCAGCAATTGTGCCGCTGGCTGCTGCTGAGCCTGGATCGGCTGCAGGGTGACGAGCTCGTCATGACCCAGGAATTGATCGCCAACATGCTGGGCGTGCGCCGCGAAGGCGTGACCGAGAGCGCTCTGAAGCTGCAAACCGCCGGATTGATCCGCTATGCCCGCGGGCACATCACCGTGCTGGATCGCGCGGGTCTGGAAGCTCGCTCCTGCGAATGCTATGCGGTCGTGAAAAAAGAGTACGACCGGCTGCTGCTTTGACGCCGGTCAGTCAGCGACTTCCCAAGCGAGCGCAACGCAAACCCATTCCTCGCGGTCTCTGGTCTCGCGGAATGGTCGCGACGCTCGCCGCGCAGTTTCTTTCCGCCCTGGCCGACAATGCGCTCCTCTTTGCAGCGCTCGCGCTCGTCCGGAAACTGCATTATCCGGGCTGGAGCGGGCCGCTGATCCAAGAGTTCTTCGTGGTCGCCTATGTCCTGCTCGCTCCCTTCGTAGGTGCGTTCGCCGACGCACAGCCCAAGGGGCGCGTGATGGTTTTCGCGAATGCCGCCAAGTTCGTCGGCACCTTGTGCATGTCCCTGCACTTGAATCCGTTCTTGTGTTACGCGCTGGTGGGCAGCGGTGCCGCGGCCAATTCGCCCGCCAAGTACGGCATCCTGGGCGAGCTCGCCTCGCGCGAGCAGCTGGTCAAAGCCAACAGTCTCCTGGAGGCCTCGACCATCGCAGCCATCTTGCTCGGTGCCGCTGCAGGCGGAATACTGACGGATTGGAGTATAGAAGGCGCCCTCATGGCGATTACCGGCTGCTATGCAGCCTCGGCATTGAGTGCGCTGCTGATCCCGCGCTTGAAGCGCACGGCCGCGACCATGAACTTCTCGATCACGACCAGCATGAGGGACTTCGGCTCGCAGACCCGATCGCTGCTGAAGAACCCGAAGGCGCGGCTTGCCGTGACCGGGACCGCGCTCTTTTGGGGTGCGGGCGCCGCGCTTCGCTTCCTCGTGATCGCGTGGGTACCCGTAGCGCTCAAGATGACGAAAAATCGAGTGCCGGGATTTCTCACGGCGATGGTGGCGGTGGGAATCGTGATGGGCGCCGTGCTCGCGGCGCGCTTCGTGCGGCTGGGAACGTATCGGCGGGCGCTGCCGGCCGGAGTGCTGATAGGGATTGGCGTGTGTCTGCTGCCCTTTGCAAAATCACTTCCTTGGGCCTTCGTCCTCATGGCATTCGTCGGGACGTGCAGCGGCTTCTTCGTCGTCCCTCTCGATGCGCTGCTGCAACGGCAGGGTGAGGATGGTGTCGGAGTGGGGTCGGCCATTGCGATTCAAAATTTCTTCGAGAACCTGAGCATGCTCGCGCTGGTCGCCGGCTACACGGCCGCCTCTTTCATGACGGTGTCCGTGAACGACATTGCCGTCGGATTTGGACTCTTCATCGCCCTTTCCATGGGGGCGCTGAACTTGATGCGCCGCTGACCCCGTGCAGGCATTGCATGAATTGACGGACGGCGCGCTGCTCGATCGACTGCAGCGGGGGGCCTTCGCATACTTCGCGGAAAACACCAACACACGCAATGGGTTGGTCGCCGATACGTCTCGCGCCGGATCTCCATGCAGCATCGCGGTCGTCGGCTTCGCGCTGTCGTGCTACCCGGTGGCCGTGCAACGCAATTGGATGTCGCGCCCCGAGGCGGCTGCGCTGACCTTGAAGACATTGGAATTTTTCTGGCACAGCGCCCAAGGCGATCGACCCGACGTCACGGGCTTCAAGGGATTCTATTACCACTTCTTGGACATGCAGAGCGGTCGGCGCGTGTGGCAGTGCGAGTTGTCGGTCGTCGACACCACGTTGTTGATGGCGGGAATACTCACGGCCGCGTGTTACTTCGACGGTGTGGGGGATGAGCAGCGCATTCGAGACTTGAGCGATGCGCTGTACCGGCGTGTCGATTGGCAATGGGCCCGGAACGGACGCGAGACGGTTTCCCAGGGCTGGAAACCGGAATGCGGCTTTCTGCATTACGGCTGGGAAGGGTACAACGAGGCGACCATCGTCTATGTGCTCGGAATCAGTTCACCTACCCATCCTTTGCCGGCAGCGAGCTTTGCCGGCTGGACAGACACTTACCAATGGGAAAACTTGCTCGGCCACGATGTCTTGTACTCCGGCCCTCTGTTCACGCATCTCTTTTCGCACGCCTGGATCGACTATCGCGGCGTCCAGGACGGATTCATGCGCGAGAGAGGCAGCGATTATTTCGAAAACACCCGCAGCACGATCGCCGTGCATCGGGAGTACTGCGCCCGCAATCCGCGAGGCTACGAGGGATACGATGGCGATTTATGGGGCATCACGGCCGGCGACGGACCTGGTGACCGGGAGATGCGGCAGGATCACCGGGATAGGCGATTCTTCGGATACATGTCGCGCGGGGCGCCGTATGGCCCGGACGACGGCACGATCGCTCCCTGGGCGATGCTGTCCACCGTGCCTTTCGACGCCGAGGCGGCGCTCCGGGGAACCCGCCACCTGCTGCAAACCTATCCCCAGGTCTGTTCCAACGACCGCTTTTCGAGCGGCTTCAATCCGACGCTGCGGGCTCAGGAAGGCGGTTGGCTGTCCGAAGGATGCTACGGGCTCGATCAGGGACTCCTGGTGATGATGATCGAGAACTACCGTACCGGCCTCATCTGGGAAATTACGCGCAATTGTCCCGTGATCCGCGCGGGCTTGACCGATGCCGGATTTACCGGAGGGTGGCTGTAGGCATGTCGGCCACCGTCCCACCTCCGAAAGGAGACCCGGCTACCCAAGACGACTTCTTGCGCCGCGTGCGGCCGCCCGAATGGCGCAATCCGCAACCACGACAGCCCTATGATTTGGTCATCGTGGGCGCCGGCCCGGCGGGCTTGAGCGCCGCCGAATTTGCGAGACGGCAGGGCCGGAGCGTCGCGCTGATCGAACGCTGTTGGCTCGGCGGGAACTCTCTGAACTCAGGATCGATCCCCTCCAGGGCGATCATCCGCGCGGCTCAGGCGCTCTCGTTCTTGCGCGACGAGGAAGATTACGGCTCCATGGCGTTCAAGCGGCCTGCGACGGATTTCAGCGCGGTGATGGCGCGCATGCGACGAATTCGCACGCGCCTGGCCGAATACCATTCCGCCGATCGGCTGCGAAACCAAGGCATCGACCTGTATTTCTGCGATGCGCGCTTCGCCGGGCCCGACGTCCTCCTTGCCGGGGACACTCCATTGCGGTTCAAGAAAGCAATTATCGCCACCGGGGCACGGCCCAAACCTTCCGACATTCCGGGGCTGGATCGAATCGGGTACCTCACCAGCGACTCGATCTTCGATCTCACCGAGTTGCCCAGGAGATTGGGAGTCATCGGCGGCGGTCCGCTGGGCTGCGAATTGGCTCAGGCGTTCTGCCGGCTGGGTTCGCGCGTCACCATTCTGCAGAATGATCCAAGATTTCTTCCCGAGGTAGAGCGGGATGCGGCGGAATTATTGTCGATGTCCATGTCGCGAGATGGCGTGGAGACGCGACTGAATACCTCGGTGGTAGGCGCCCGGATGGATGGCGGCGACAAATGCCTCGATACCGTCAACGACGACGTCAAGTGCTCCATTGCGGTAGACGAAGTCATGCTGAGTATCGGGCGCGTGCGCAATGTGGAGAATCTGGGTCTCGATGCCGCGAACATCGATTTCGATCCGGCACGGGGACTCGATGTCGACGAATTCCTGCGGACGACCAATCCCGACGTCTATGCCGCCGGAGACGTATGCGATTGGCATCATTTCACCAACGTCGCCGAAAGCTCGGCACGCATGGCCGTTCAGAACGCGTTCGGTGCAATGATAGAGCGTCCAGATCAGTCGAAAATTCCGTGGTGCACCTATTGCGACCCGGAGATAGCTCATATCGGCATCGACGTCCGCGAGGCGAGCCGACAGTCAATTCCGATCAAATCCTTCACGGTCATGATGCAGGATGTCGATCGCGCCATCACCGACGGGCAAGACGACGGTTTCGTCAAAATCTACGTGAGAGACGGGACCGACCAAATTCTCGGCGCCACTGTGGTCGCCACCCATGCCAGCGAACTCATCAACGAGATTTCGGTGATCATGAGCGCCGGAATCGGCATGCGCCGGCTGGCGACCATCCTTCACACCTACCCCGCGCAATCCGACGCAATTCGTCTGGCGGCCGTGGCGTACCTGAACAACCAAAACGCCACATCCGCTGGCCGATGATGCCGTCCGTCCTCCAGCACGCTCGAAATCGTTGAGTCATCCCGGCGCGCTCATCGCGGCGCGCCAATCCGCGAGCCAGGCCAAGCTCCGGTCTGTCGTTTCGCTCGGAAAGTATTCCGCGCCGAGCCATCCGGCGTAGTGCGCATCGAGGAGAGTGCCCAGCATGTCGCGGAATGCCACTCGGCCCGTGCCCGGCTCGTGGCGCCCGGGAACGTCGGCGAACTGCACGTGCCGTACGTACGGCAGCGCTCGCTCGAGTTCGTTCACGAGATCGAGTCCCATGCGTGCGGCGTGGTAGACATCGAATTGCAATCCGATCCCAGGCGCACCCCGGGAAAGTATGGAGCGGGCGAGATCGAAGGAGCCCAGCAGATAGCCCGGAACGTCCAAGGAATTCAGGGGCTCGATCAGCACCCCGACACCCTTCGGGTGCAGCACTTCCGTGGCGAGCCGCAGGTGGTCCTCGTAGGCGCTCAAGCATCGCTCGCGGTGCGCCTCGGCCGGCAGGAGTCCCGCCAGGACGTGCACGAAACGCGCGCCCAACGCCTCGGCGTATTCTTCCGCTTGCGCGAGCTGCGCGCAGAACAGGGTCTTCAATTCCGGCCGTCCCGCGATTCCAAAGGGATGCTCCGAAGAGACGACGGGTGCGTTGATGAGTACCACCGGCATATTGGCCGCCGCCGCCGCCCTCGCCAGCACCTCGGGCGGCTCTGCGTAGGGAAATTGAATCTCGACCCCATCGAAGCCCCGGGACCGGGCCGCCTCGAATCGCTCGAGCAACGGCAGCTCCCGAAACAGCGTGCTGATATTCGCCGCGATGGACAGAGCCGCGCTCACGAGCGGCTTTCGGCGTACAGTTTGAACAAGGCTGCAAGATCTTCGTGAATCAGTCCGCGCTTGGCCGCCTCATGGTAAACCTCGAGCGCAGCGAGCGTCATGGGCAACACCGAGCCGTGCTCGCGGGCAAGGTCTTGGGCCGCGCTCAGGTCCTTCAGCATGAGGGCGAGCTCGCCGAGAACCGGCGTGAACACACCTTGCGCCATGCGCCGGCCGAAGATCTGCAGCGGAATCGAGTCCGCGAAGCCGCCTGCGAGCGCCTCAGGAATGGTCTCGAGATCGAGGCCGCTCACGCTCGCGAGCTTGAATGCCTCGCTGATGGCGACCAGATTGGTCGCAACGATGAGTTGATTGCAAAGCTTCAGTGTCTGCCCGGCGCCCAACCCGCCGACCCGCGTAACTCTCTGTGAGAAGGCGGCGAACAGCGGACCCAGTCGGGCAATGTCGCCGGGCGACCCGCCGCACATGATCACGAGTTTGCGATTCTCGGCACCTGTCGCCCCTCCGGACACGGGCGCATCCACCCAGGAAGTCCCGCGTTGGCGTTTCAGCCGCTCGGCGAGAGCGATAGTCGCCGTCGGACCAATGGTCGAGAAATCCACGGCCAAGAGAGGCATCTGGGCCGCCTCCGTCGCACCCCCGGACCCGAACAGAACGTTCTCGACCGCCGACTTGTCGGTAACGCACAGGCACAGAACGTCGGCGCCGTCCACCGCCTCGGCGGGTGCCGATGCCGCTGTCGCGCCGGCCTCGACCAACGGATCGAGCTTGCTGTGCGTGCGATTCCACACGCGCAACCGAAACCCGGCGCTCAGCAGATGCCGCGCCATCGGCGCGCCCATGAGGCCGAGGCCCAGGAAACCCACGGTTCGAATGGCCTCAGCCGGCATCGACGGGGTCCTCCGGCCAGTGTACGGCCCCGCTGTGAGTCACGGCACCGATGCTCGCTGAACGCACGCCCTGGGCGTACTTCTCCAGCAGGCCGCCGACTGCGTCCGCGTGCACGGGCCGCCATGCCGCGCGCCGCGCGCGCAGCTCGGACTCGGAAACCTTGAGCTCCAGTATCCCTTGGTTCGCATCGATCTCGATCATATCGCCCTCGCGCACCAGCGCGAGATTCCCGCCCACAGCGGCCTCCGGACTCACATGACCGATGCAAAATCCGCGCGTAGCGCCCGAGAACCTTCCGTCGGTGATGAGCGCGACCCGCTCGCCGAGTCCCTGCCCGTAGATGAGGGCTGTGACGCCCAACATCTCCCGCATGCCCGGCCCGCCGCGCGGCCCCTCGTAACGAATCACCACCGCTCGGCCGGGCTCGATCTTGCGAGCCCGGATGGCGGCCGCGCAGCTCTCCTCGTTCTCGAATACCTGGGCGGTACCGCGGAAGAGGCGGCTCTTCAGTCCCGCGACCTTGAGTACGGCGCCCTCGGGACAGAGATTCCCCTTCAGCACCAAAAGCCCTCCCGTCGGCGCGAGCGCGTGATCGCAATCTCGAACCACCTCGCCATCCGGCGACGGCAGGCGCGCCACCACATCCTCCAACGTGCCGCCCGCAACGTGCGGCGTGCCGCCGTGCAAATGGCCCGCACGCAATAGCTCCTTCAATACGACGCCGACGCCGCCGATGGCGTGAAGATCCTTGGCGAGAAACCGGCCGCCCGGCTTCATGTCCGCAAGCAGCGGAACACGTCTCATCACGGCCGCGACATCGTCGATGTCGAAGCGTACGCCCGCCTCGTGAGCAATGGCAGGAATATGCAGCATGGCGTTGGTGGATCCGCCGGTCGCCCCGACCACGGCGCATGCGTTCTCGAGACTCTGGCGGGTGACCAAATCACGGGGCAGCGGGCCGGAGGCTTCCAGGATTCGCATCACGGTACGCCCCGATTCCCGCGCCAAAGCCTCTCGCCCCGAGAAGACTGCGGGCATGGTGGCCCCGCCGGGCAGGGCAAATCCCAGGGTCTCGGCTACCATCGCCATCGTATTGGCCGTGCAC
>Ga0209530_1001156_pt1 | contig 13023 bp, 9 predicted proteins | sample BlaSpr_A8_Ref_O1_FD_187987 | JGI IMG/M metagenome (GOLD analysis project Ga0209530, IMG submission 187987) | Forest soil microbial communities from Thunder Bay, Ontario, Canada - Black Spruce, Ontario site 2_A8_Ref_O1 (SPAdes) (version 2) | ecosystem: Environmental > Terrestrial > Soil > Boreal...
AGACACCGAAAGGCCCTCCCCCCGGAACCGGGGAGAGGGCCTGTGACCTGCGAGAGCCGCCTAACGGAATCGAACCGTTGACCTATTCATTACGAGTGAATCGCTCTGCCGACTGAGCTAAGGCGGCTGGCCGGACCCGAAGAGTCTACCGGAAACACAGACGATGCAAAGCCGGGGATATCCTCACCAGCGTGTCCGCCCGCCGCTGGATAGCAGAGCACTGGATGATCATCGTCCTGCTGCTGCTGGCGGCCGCCCTGCGCGGCGTTGTGCTGGCCGCGTACCACCCGGCGCTGATCTTCCCCGATAGCGTCCGCTACCTCCAGTACGCCCACAACTTCAGCCATGGCCACTTGACCGTTGACGATCAGCGACAGAGCGGCTACTCGATCCTCCTCGTGCCCTTCCAGAACGAGCTGTGGCTAGTCGCACTGGTCCAGCACCTGGCCGGACTTGCCACCGCCGTGCTCGTCTACGCCGTCCTGGTTCACCTGGGCGCCCAGCGGTGGCTGGCGGCGCTAGCCACCATCCCGGTACTGTTCGACCCGCTGCAGCTGGTCCTTGAGCAGTACGTGCTCACCGACATCTGGACCGTGCTGCTGCTGCTCGCCGCCCTGGTGCTCCTGGTGTGGCACCGGGAAAAGGCCGGATGGCGGTCCGCGGCGGGGTGCGGGCTGCTGCTCGGGCTGGCAGTGGCGTTCCGCGATCAGGAACTGATCATGATCATCCCGGCCGCCATCTACCTCATCATCGTCACCCGGTCGTGGCGGCGGCTGGCCGCGCTCGTGGGCTGCTTCGCGATTCCGGTCGCCGCCTATCTCGGCTGGTTCGACGCCTCGCACGGGCAGTGGGGCTTCACCACGTTCAGTGGCGCGTTCCTCTACGGAAGGGTCGCCGACTTCGCCGACTGCACCGGCCTGGCGCTGCCGGCTTACGAGAAGCCGCTGTGCCCGACCCAGCCGCCCGCACAGAGGATCGCCGACTTCTATACCTGGGACCCGGCCTCGCCGCAGTGGACGTTCACGGTGCCGCCGGGCAAGTCCCGGGACAAGGTGGTGACGGACTTCAGCCTGCGGATCCTGCGCCACCAGCCGCTCGCCTACGCCGAGGCGGTGGGGCGCGATCTGCTGTACGGGTTCTCGCCGGTGCGCGGAGCAGGCCCGGAGCATTACTCGCCTGCCTACCTGAAGTTCCAGACCCATATCCTGCCCGACCCGCAGGCGTACACCTCGATTTCGGAACTCGGCGACTCCCCGCCCCGAGTGCAGCCGGCTCTGGCCGCGTTCCTTCATGGCTACGGCCGGTATTTTTACATACCGGGACCGCTGCTTGCGGCGGGGCTCCTCACGGGCCTGGCCGGCGCCATCTTCATCCGCCGGCGCAACGGGCCGGCCAGCCTGCTGTTCAGCCTCAGCACTATTGCCGTGCTGCTCCCGCCGGCCCTGTTCGCCACCTTCGACTGGCGCTACCAGCTCCCCCAGCTCACGCTGATACCAGTCGCCGCCGTCCTGGGGATCACTGCTTGTACCTCGCCTCGTAGGCTTGCCGCGACCCGCAAACGCTAGCCTTCGGGCAGACACAGGTGCTGCCGTCCGCGGCCAGCTTCACCACCACCGTGTCAGAAGGCACGTTGTGTCCGATCACCTTCCCCGGACCCTCGGGCGTGGCCACCGCCGCACCAACCTTCGGCACGTCCTTGCGGAAGTCCTGGTACAGCGGGTGCTCATACTTCAGGCAGCACATCAGCCGCCCGCACGCACCCGCGATCCGCATCGGGTTCACCGGAAGGTCCTGGTCCTTCGCCATCCGCACCGACACCGGCTCGAAGTCTTTCAGGAACGTGGTGCAGCACAGGTCCCGCCCGCACGGGCCGATGCCGCCCGCCATCTTCGCCTCGTCCCGCGGTCCGATCTGCCGCAGCTCCACGCGCGCCTTCAAGCGCATGTTGAGGTCCCGCACCAGCACCCGGAAATCCACCCGCTGCGGCGCGCTGAAGTACACGACGAACAGGTTGTCCGCGCTCAGGTAGTCCACCGTGGTGACCTTCATCGGCAGCTCGTGCTCCCGGACCAGCCGCCTGGCCGCGAGCCGCGCCTGCGCCCGCAGCCGACGGCTTTCCTCGTCCCTGGCCAGGTCCTCATCGGTGGCCATCCCCGCGCACACCGGCAGCCCGCCGATGTCCTCGCTGACCCACTGCGGCGCCCAGATGCACTGCGCCACCTCGGGCCCGGCGTCGGTGGGCACCAGCACCCTGTCCCCGACCACCGGCGCGTAGGCGCCGGGGTCCAGGTAGTGGAGCTGACCGTACTTCGAGAAGCTGACCGCCATCATTATGCCCACAACAAGACCCTAATTCGCAGAACGGCCTGTGTGATACGTAACCACGCAATCCCATCGGCAGAGGACGTGCCCGGCAGCTCATGCGGAGCGCCCGGGCCAGACAGTTCCTCCCAGTGGAGCGAGTAGATCACCGCAAGCAGGTACTGACCGGACGAGTCCGCACGAAGCCCGAAAACGTTCGGGCCCATGGTCACAGGGAAAGCACCACGGCGGTACAGAACCCGCTGCACTGCTCCGGTAGCGGCGCTGACCTGATCGACCGTGGCGGCCACGTCACCCTTGGCGTCCGCCCGGGACAACGCCATGATGTACAGCCTTCCGCTGGTCCCAGCCGCAACCGCCGCGATGCCGGGGTAGCGCGCTGAAGCACTCAGCAGCACGGTGCTGGCCGCGAGACTGCCGCCATCCGCCGCGACGCTCAGTGTACGGACCTGGGTATTGCTTGCCGGAGTGCAGAGCGTATCGCCGCCGCTCGTACACCAGAAAGACACGAAGTCCAGCGTGCCCGACCCTGCCCAGGAGATGCTCGGGATGCTGAGCACCTCGCCCGGTCGGTACAGGCCGCCCTGCCAGACGCGGTGTGCCCCGGTCCGCAGGCTAATCACCACAAGCACGTCGTTCCATCCGCGCTGCTGCTCGCCATGCACCGTTGTGCTGCTCACGGAGAGCGCAAGGTCCGCTCCGTCCGGGGAGAGGGCGATGTTCGGAGACAGCATCGCGTTGTTATCAGGGGCGTCGACGAAGCCGCCCTTGATCGCGGTCATCGGGGTTAGCGTGCCGCGGGCCGTCATGCTGAACGAGTAGATCCTGATGCCGTCGTTCGCCTGATACGCAACGTAGAACGTCCGGTCGTCGGATGCGGCCGCCACGTCGACCGGGACCGTCCCGGCCGGGCTGGCGATCCGGCCGATTACCGCTCCGGTCGCGACCGACTGGACCATGACTACGGGTGGCTGGTTTCGGACGCTTGTGTTGTTGTTAACGGCGATGTCTATGTAGTACCGGGGCGGCGCGGTCGCCGCGACGACGGCCGGGGGCACAACCCGTGGCGTGTGGACGTGTCCGGCGATTGTTACGGCGAGGCCGATGATCAGCGCTACGGCGGACGCCGCGGCGATCGGCGCCAGCCACGGACTAACTCGCCTCGCCCGGCGCGCCTGGGGCTTCATCAGGGGACGGAGCGTCTGCGCCCGGACTGTCTCGGCCGCGGCGTCGAGCGCGCTCGTGAGCTCGGTTTCCATGCTGTTCATCTCTCCTCTCCTTCCACCGGGGGGAACGGTCCCCCCGGACCCCCGCGCGCCAGTCTGCTGCCTAGGGAGTCAAGCCCGCGCGAGAGCGTGGACTTCACTGTGCCGCGGCTGATTCCCATCGATTCCGCGATCTCGGGCTCGGTCAGCCTGCCGTAGAAGCGCAGCACGATCGCCTCGCGCTGACGGTAAGGCAGGGTGGCGAGCGCCCGCAGCACCCGCCTGCGGTCCTCGGCGAGAATCACCGCCGCCTCGGCGGACGGCTCCGGCTCCGCCCACAGCGCCGCCTCGACGGTGCCGCCGAAGCGGCGCGCGATGGTGCGCCGCCGGTGGACCGAGCGGCATCCGTTCACCACCGCGGTGCGGAAGTAGGACACCGCCACGCCGCTTTCGGTAAGCCGGTCCCAGCGGGCACATACCTTGAGGAACACGTCCTGGACCACATCCTCGGCGCTGGCCTGGTCACCGACCAGTAGCGCCGCGAGCCGGACCAGTTCGAGGTGCCGAGCCCGGAACAGGTCCGCGAGGTCCTGTGGGACTTCCGTTCTGCTTACTGCCACCTGTATCTAACGCGCTTACCCGCGATTGGTTGCGAAGGAATCACCACACAATCCCGTCGGCCGGGTCTGGTACCGGACGAATCACGCCCCGATCAAGCCAACCAGCCAGGTAGTAGGTGCCTAGGGAGATACTGAGCGTGAGGTAGCGCCCGGTCGGGTCGGCGCCGATGGTGTAAAAGTACAGGGACTTGGCGGCTTGGGCGTGGAAACCGTGGTGGTACAACACCCGCTGCAAAGCCCCACTGGAAGCCTGGACTTGGTCGACGGTGACGCTGGTGGGCTCGTGGTCCCAGGCGTCCGGACCAGACAGCAGGACGACGCTGAGGCCGCCTTGCTGATCAGCAACCATGCTCGCGATATTTGGGTAGGTCGCGGATTCGCGGAGCAGCACGGTGCTGTTCGCGAGGCTGCCACCGCCTGATGCCACGTTAAGCGACCGGATCTGCGCGTCCCAGTTGGTGGCGTCACTCTGCACGCATGACGGATCCGCTGACGTGCACCAGGCGGACAGGAAGTCAAGAGTGCCGGTACCGGACCAGGACAGGCTCTGGATGCTGAACAGGTTGCCGCGCTTATAGAGACCGCCCTGCCAGACCCGCCGCGTGCCGGTTCGCAGGTCGAGCACGACGATCTCGTCGGCCACCCCCGAGGTCTTGGCCGAATATGGGGCGTCGACGGTTAGCGCGAGGCTCGTCCCGTCCGGCGAGACGGCCAGGTTCCCAACGTCAAGCGCGTAGCCTTGAATGTTCAGCACACCGCCCTTGACCTGCGTCATCGACGTTACGGTAGCCCGGTCCGTGATGCCGAACGAGTAGATCAGGGTCCGGGTCCCGAGCGAGAACTCAACGTAAAACGTCCGGTCATCGGGTGCCGCTGCCACTTCCACCGGCCCAAAGGAGTCCTGCCGCGGTTCCACCGCGGCCGCCGGGTTTACAGGGCGACCGATCACCGCCCCCGTAGCGGTGGAGCGTACGACTAGCTGCGCGTGCGTGAGGGTGCCAACGATCTGGGCGTAGTACCTGGGCGGAGCGATGGCCGTCGCGGGTGCTACAGGCTGGGGCGCCCGCGTTGAGTGCACATGTCCGGTGATCGTCACCGCGAGACCTATGGCGAGCGCCACGGCGGCCGCGGCGGCGACTGGTGCCAGCCAGGTCCGCACGCGTACGGAACGCTGGCGCGGCTGGGCAAGCGGGCGCATCTGGTCCGTCCGCACGGTGCCGGCCTTCGCGTGCAGGGCATCCTCGAGACGCTGCTCGGTCCTGGTCATGATTCCTCCCCTAGGTCGCGGCCCAGCGCGGCGAGAGCCCGCGCGGCGGTGGATTTCACGGTGCCGGTGCTGATGCCGAGCACCGCGGCGATCTCCGCCTCGGACAGGCCAAGGTAGTAGCGCAGCACCAGGACCTCGCGGCGCCTGCGTGGCAGCCGGGTGAGCGCGGCCAGAACCTGCCGCCGGTCCTCGGACAGGATCACTTCCTGCTCGGCCGAGGCGAGGACGCCGGGCGGCGCCGAGGCTCGGTGCAGCACGCCGACCCGCCGCGCGACGCCACGCCGGCGCAGTACGGTCCGGCAGCCGTTGAGGATGGCGGCGCGGATGTATGGCAGCGCGGCAGCCTTGTCGGCGAGCTGGCTCCACCGGGCGTGCATGCTGGCGTAGGCGTCCTGCACAACGTCCTCGGCGGTCGGCTGGTCACCGACCATCAGCACGGCTAGCCGGACCAGATCACCATGGTGCTCGCGGAACAGCCCGGCGACGCCTTCCGCCGGGTAGCTAGCCAAATCCTGTTTTTGCCTCACACCTATGACACGAGTGAACCCGCATCAGGTTGCTCAGCCCCGGGCGAGCGAAAGGGTCATTTCCTCGACTGCGAGCAGCGGGGCGACGTTCAGGGTCAGCCGTTCCCGGCAGCGCATGATGGCCTGCATCCGGCGCAACGTGGCCTCGGCGGTGGAGCCCCCCGCGATCCGCCGCAGGTCAGCGTCGCGGTCCCCGTTCGCGAGTTCCACGTCCGCACCCAGCTGCATCACCAGCACATCGCGGTAGAAGGCAACAAGGTCAAGCAGCGCCTGATCCAGGGTGTCCCGCTTGACCCTGGTCGCCCGGGATTTCTGCCTGGCTTCCAGGTCATTCATCGCCCCGGCCACGCCGCGCACCGCTTTAGCGATCCCTTTACCGGTGGAACCCTCACCGTACGCCCTGCGCAGCGCCTCGCGTTCCGGCTCATCCAGCGCCTCGGTAGCCGCCTTGGCTTCCTCCTCGGCGGTCTTCACCAGAGCGGCCGCCATCGACAGCGCCGGCCCGAGTGATACCGCCTTCACCGGCACGTCGAGTACCGAGGCCCGGCGCCGCGCGGCCTCCGGATCCCTCGCCAGTCGCCGCGCGCGGCCCACGTGTCCCTGTGCGGCGCGAGCCGCGGCCAGCGCCGCGGCTGGCTCGATGCCGTCCCGTTCGGTCAGTACCTTCGCGACCGCCGCCGATGAGGGAACGACCAGGGTGACCAGCCGGCAGCGGGACCTGATCGTCGGCACCAGATCCTCCGCCGACGGCGCGCACAGCAGCCAGACGGTCCGCGGCGAGGGCTCCTCGATCGCCTTCAGCAGCGCGTTGGCCGCCTGCTCGGTACACCGGTCGGCGTCCTCGAACAGCACCACCTGCCAGCGCCCGCCGGCCGGCGCCCCCGCCGCCCGCAGCACGAGGTCCCTGGTCTGCTTGACCCCGTAGGAAAGCCCCTCCGGCCGCACCAGCATCAGGTCCGCATGGGTGCCGCTTCGCACCTGGTGACAGGACGCGCACTCCCCGCAGCCACCGTAATTACACAGCAGCGCCGCCGCGAAAGCCCGCGCCGCCACCGAACGCCCCGATCCAGGCGGCCCGGTGAACAGCCAGGCATGCGTCATCGCCCCCGGCTCAACCCGTTCCCCGCGCAGGAGCGCCGCCGCCGCCTGCGCGGCCCGCGTCAGCTGGGCCGCGACCACATCCTGCCCCGCCAGCTCCCCAAAAACCCCATCCATCACACCAGCCCCCCATCCCCCGCACGACGCGGCCCAGCGGGCACCGATCCAGCCACTTTTGACGGAAAAAACCAGTCCGGCGGAAGAAAAGGAGTCAAAAATGACTCCTTTTCTTCCGCCGAGCGCTTATCTTCCGCGCAAACGGCAGACGAGGTGGGACGTGAGATCTGGATGTGATACGAGAGGCGGGCGAGGCATACGCGCCCGCCGGGGCCGGATTGCGCGGGGCGTGTGGGGCTAATGAGGTGAGTGGGGTGCACAGGCCTTGTGAGATGCGGGAGATGGGCGTGGTGCGGGAGATGGGCGTGGTGCGGGGGGCGCACGGGCCTTGCGAGGTACGGGGGGTGGGTGGGGTGCGGGGGGTGGGTCATCGGGGGGCGTCCGTTATGGCGGGGAAGGTGTTGGTGGTGGCTTCGGAGACGGAGGGTACTGGGTCGGGGAGGAGGGCGCGGATGCGGTCGGTGATCGCGTGGGTGATCTCGTCGGCCGACTGGGCGGCGTCTAGCACCAGGTAGCGGGCGGGATCTGCCTTCGCCAGCGCTAGGAAGCCAGCGCGGACGCGGTTGTGGAACTCGGACCCTTCTGCTTCCAGACGGTCTAGAGAGCGGGTCCGCCGGCTGAGCCCGGCCATCGGGTCCATGTCCAGCAGCACCGTCAGGTCCGGCATGCGGCCGCCGGTCGCCCAGTCGTTCAGCCTGGCGATGTCCGACACAGGCAGCGACCGTCCCGCTCCCTGGTACGCCAGCGAGGAATCCACGTAGCGGTCGGTGATGACGACGGCGCCGCGGGCCAGCGCCGGCTTGATCACCGACGAGACGTGCTCGGCCCGGTCTGCCGCGTACATCAGCGCCTCGGCGTGCGGCGACATGCCGGTGTGCGCCGTGTCGAGCAGCAGCGCCCGCAGTCGCATGCCGACCTTCGTCGCGCCTGGCTCATGCGTGGTTATTACGTCGTAGCCGAGCTCCCGCAGCCAGATGGCAACGGTCCTGGCCTGGGTCGTCTTACCCGAGCCCTCGCCGCCCTCGAAGGCGACGAACAGCCCGTGGGACGCGTGCCCGCTGGCGCCGTTCAGGCCAGCACCCTGCAACCCGGCACCGTTCAGCCCAGCAGCACCGTTCAGGCCCGAACTGGCCCCCTTAGCGGTGTACGACGTGCCGTGGATCGCCGACAGCAGATCGATCCGCAACGGTATGCCCTTTCGGTCGTCCATCTGCCGGTAGGAGATCAGCCCGAGGAGCGCGGCCACGACGGCGGCGACCAGGATGACCAGGTTCTGTCCGGCCGAGTAGTAGGTGACGTGCCCGATCCTGACATCGCCCGACCCGGTGATGCTGGAGATGATCTTGGTGCACAGCTCGGACGCGGCCAGCACGATCGCGATGACCGCGAAGAGGATCACCTGGATGGAGGACTGGAAGAAGGCGAAGACCCGGCCGCGGATGTCGTCGTCGACCTCGAGCCCGACGATCGTGAAGCCGGTCGCGTAGGCGATGCCGGACAGCGCGCCGAGCACGACGACGAACAGGGTCACCATGATCAGGTTCGGCACCAGCCCGATCAGCGCGAGCGGCACCGCGGCCCCCATGATCGTCAGCCCGAAGAGCCGCCGCCTGCTGAAATCGCCGAGCAGCCGGGTACCGAAGGACATGCCGAGCGCCATCCCGACGAAGATCGCCGCGAATACCAGCCCCCACCCGGCACTGCCACCCTTGAGCGTCTGGGTGATGTACTGGTAACCCAGCCCCACGACCACGCCGGCCGCGGAGAACGCGCCGACCATGCCGAGCACCAGGCCGCGCACTACCGGGGTCTGCCGGATGAACGCCCAACCCTCCCAGATGGCCTTGCTGGTCGACGGCACCGAGATCTTGTCGCTCGCATGCCGCTTGGGGATCTCACGCAGGAAGTACACGGTCACCGCGGAGACGAAGTAAGACGCGGCGTTGAAGTACAGCGCGAGGTAGACGTTGCTGGTGTGGAACAGCGGGGTGACCCGGCTCAGCCCCTCGCTGACCAGGGCGAGCACGCTGAACAGGCCGGCCGCCAGCGGCGCGGTGCCGTAGGTGGTGAGCAGGCTGAGCTGGTTCGCCCGCTCCAGCTTGTCCTTGGGAACCAGGTTCGGCATCGTCGCCGACGTGGCCGGTGACCAGAACTGCGTAACGACCCCGGCCAGGAACTTCGCGATGTAGATCCACAGCAGGTGCGGGAACAGCGGGATGGTAAGGAACAGCACACCGCGGATAACGTCGCCGGTGATCATCAGGGACCGCCGGTCGAACCGGTCGGCGAGCGCACCCGCGAGCGGCCCGAACAGCAGCGCGGGCAGCAGGGTCGCCAGCCAGACACCGCCGACAGCCAGGCCCACGTTGCCATGGGTCAGCGTCGGCGCCAGCGCCGTCAGCGCGACGATGCTGAGCCAGTCACCAAGACTGGACAGCGATAGCGCTATCCACAGCCGCCTGAACGGCCTGATGGACAGCACCCCTGGGTCGTGGTGGGCAGTCACGGCGTTAGCGTACCGGTGTTTCTAAAATCAAGACCTCTTAGTAGCAGAACGGCCAGTGGTTCCCGTTTTCTTCCGCGTGGTCGTGGTTTTTGTGGCGGCGGTCCTGGTGGTGGTCGTGCGACGCTTCGCCGTCGGCGGCGCGGCCCGGCGGTCGGCGAGCAGCTCGATGGCACGCTCGTCGGTGATCGTCGCTACCTCGTCATCCTTGCGCAGCGAGGCATTCGTCTCGCCGTCGGTGACGTACGGGCCGAACCGGCCGTCCTTGATCACCATCGGCTTGCCGCTCGCGGGGTCGACACCGAGCTCGCGCAGCGGCGGCACCGCCGCCCTGGCCGCCCGGCCGCGAGTCTTCGGCTGTGCGAACAGCTCCTTCGCCTCGGCCAGAGTCAGCGTGAACATCTGCTCCTCAGACTCCAGCGATCTGCTGTCCGTCCCCTTTTTTGCGTACGGCCCAAACTTGCCGTTCTGCGTTGTGACGGCCTCGCCATCGAGCTCCCCGACGGTCCGCGGCAAGCTCAGCAACCTCAGCGCGTCATCCAGGGTTACGGTCTCCAGCGTCATCGCCTTGAGCAGCGACGCGGTGCGGGGCTTGGCCTTGGCGCCTTCCTCCAGGACCTCGGTCACGTAGGGGCCGAACCTGCCGCCCTTGGCGATCAGCGTGCGGCCGGTCTCCGGATCAGTGCCGAGGACGGTCTCGCCGCTGGGCTGATTGAACAGCTCCTCCGCCTTCTCCGGCGTCAGCTCATCGGGGGCGAGATCCTCGGGCACGTTGGCCCGCTGGCCGTCCCGCTCCATGTACGGGCCGAACCTGCCGACTCGCACCACGATGTCAGTGCCGTCAAGCGGGAACGAGCTCACCGCTCGCGCGTCAATGTCGCTGATGTCGCTGACCAGGGACTTCAGGCCAGGGTCCTGGCTGTCATCGGCACCGTCGCCGAAGTAGAACTGGCGCAGCCACGGCACCCGCTCCGCCTCGCCGCGGGCGATCTCGTCCAGCACGTCTTCCATGTGCGCGGTGAACTCGTAGTCCACCAGCTGGCCGAAGTGCTGCTCGAGCAGCTTCGTCACCGCGAACGCCTTGTACGAAGGGACGAGCGCGGTGCCCTTCTTGAACACGTAACCGCGGTCCAGGATCGTACCGATGATGCTGGCGTAGGTGGACGGCCGGCCGATCTCGCGATCTTCAAGCTCCTTGATCAGCGAGGCTTCCGTGTAGCGGGCCGGCGGCCTGGTGGCGTGCTCGAGCGGGCCGAGCCGCAGCACGTTCAGCGGGTCGTTCTCGGCCATCGGCGGCAGCCTGCGCTCCCGGTCATCCCGGTCCGTGTCCGTGTCGTCGGTGTCCTCGACATAGGCCTTGAGGAACCCGTAGAAGGTGATGATCTTGCCGGACGCGCCGAACTCGGCGCGCTCATTCTGGGTCGACGTGCCCGCGACGCGGACCGAGACTGATTCGCCGGTGGCGTCCTTCATCTGCGATGCGACCGTGCGCTGCCAGATCAGCTCATACAGCCGGAGTTCATCCCGGGTCAGCTTCTCCTTGGCGACCTGCGCGGGGGTGCGGAAGCTGTCCCCGGCCGGCCGGATCGCCTCGTGCGCCTCCTGCGCGTTCTTCACCTTGCTGGCGTAGGTTCGCGGCGCGTCCGGCACGTAGGCGTCGCCGTACAGCTCGCGGGCCTGCTTACGCGCCGCGGTCACCGCCGTCTGGGACAGCGTCACCGAGTCGGTACGCATATAGGTGATGTAGCCGTTCTCGTACAGCTTCTGCGCCACCGACATGGTGACCTTAGACGAGAAGCCCAGCTTGCGCGACGCCTCCTGCTGCAGGGTCGTCGTGCGGAACGGCGCGTACGGCGAGCGCCGGTACGGCTTGCGCTCCACGCTGGCAACCGCGAAGTCGGCGGCTCCCAGCCTCGTGGCCAGGGCAGCCGCGGCGCCGGCGTCCAGGTGCAGGACGTCGTTGCCTTTCAGCTGGCCGGTCGGGCTGAAGTCACGGCCCTGCGCTACCCGGCGGCCGTCGACGGTGACCAGCGTCGCGGTAAACGAGCCTGGGTCCTCGGCCCTGGTCGCAAACTCCGCTTCCAGGTCCCAGTAGCTCGCGGTGCGGAACGCGATGCGCTCCCGCTCCCGGTCCACGACCAGGCGGGTGGCGACCGACTGCACCCGGCCCGCGGACAGCTTGGGCATGACCTTCTTCCACAGCACGGGTGACACCTCATACCCGTACAGCCGGTCGAGCACCCGGCGCGCCTGATAGGCGTCCACCAGGCCGTGGTCCAGCTCGCGTGGCGAGTCGATGGCGCGCGAGATCGCCTCCGGGGTGATCTCGTGGAAGACCATCCGGCGGGTCGGGACCTTCGGCTTCAGCTCCTCGAGCAGGTGCCAGGCGATGGCCTCGCCCTCGCGGTCCTCATCAGTAGCCAGCAGGAGCTCATCGGCGTCCGCCAGCAGCGATTTGAGCAGGGAGACCTGCTTACGCTTGTCGCTGTGGACCACATAGAGCGCCTCGAAGTCATGGTCGACGTCGACGCCCAGGTTGGCCCAAGGCTCACCCTTATATTTCGCCGGCACATCCGCCGCACTGGCCGGCATGTCCCTGATGTGGCCAACGCTGGATTCGACCACATAACCGCTGCCCAGGTACCCGGCGATGGTCCGCGCCTTGGATGGAGACTCGACGATGACCAGCTTGGTGCCGTCCCCACCCGACGCGGCACCCTTCGCGCCCGCACCGCGTTTCGGGGTGCCCGAACCGGTCTTCGCTGGCGTCTTAACAGCTGTCTTCGCAGCTGGTGCTGTCTTTGCAGCCGTCTTTGCAGTTGGCGCTGTTTTCGCAGCTGAGGCTGTCTTTGCAGCTGGCACTGTCTTAGCTGGCACTCTTCCCGTCCTCGCATCCGCGCCCTGGGCCCTGAGCCTTTGGGCCCTGGGCCCGTCAAGCAATGGCCGTCCGGCGCCGGTTTCCCTGCATCTCCAACCGTCCGCACGGCTCCTGGTGTTCCCCGGGGCTCAGCGGATTATGGCGGAAAATTCCCACCGCAGCTTGAATCCCCGGTGAACACAAGCAGAATAGGACTGATGGCCGAGTATGCCTACCTCGTCGTATACATGCCACGCGATACCTCCAGGGAGATCGCGCGCCGCATACTGACCGACCACGCCGAGTACGGGGACTGGGAACTAGCCAGACTCCGGCTCTACGCAGACGGCAGCAGGAAGGCTACCCTCCGAAGGCGAATCATACGCCCAGTCCGCACATTCTGAACCCGGGGCGGCGGTTCGAGGTTTATGTCCGTGACACGCCGTGCGCGGTCCGGGGTTTGCGGGGTGCGCGGTCCGGGGTTCGCGGGGGTTGCGCGGTCCGGGT
>Ga0209530_1001158_pt1 | contig 13008 bp, 10 predicted proteins | sample BlaSpr_A8_Ref_O1_FD_187987 | JGI IMG/M metagenome (GOLD analysis project Ga0209530, IMG submission 187987) | Forest soil microbial communities from Thunder Bay, Ontario, Canada - Black Spruce, Ontario site 2_A8_Ref_O1 (SPAdes) (version 2) | ecosystem: Environmental > Terrestrial > Soil > Boreal...
TCTGTGCAAGCTCGCGAGTGGTTGACATTGACCAACCGGTAGGCCCGGGATTCTACGACATCAAAGATCATTTCTGCTCCGTCGTTCCTCTCGTTATGTTCAGCCGATGTTTCTTCCCAGAAGTTGCCTGGCGGCCACAGGAACTTGGCGCGTGCCTGATCATCGATGATCCCCTGCTGAGAGCCCAGTATGGTTTTTGCGATTTTGCGAAGCTACGCGATCTCATGCAACGCCATGGCTTCACAACGAACATTGCCTTTATTCCATGGAATTGGCGGCGAACCTCGAGTGCCGCCGGCAATTTCTTCAGAAGTGAGTCGGCGCACTTTTCGATATCGATTCATGGGTGCGATCACACCGCCGGGGAGTTCGGAGCGACGTCGCCCGAGGTCCTGCAGACCACAGCACGACTAGCTCAATCCAGAATGCGAAATCATGAAACGCGGACGGGCATACAACACGATTCCATCATGGTCTTTCCGCAGGGAATATTCTCGTCGGCGTGCCCCGAAGTTCTCAAGCACAACGGTTTTCTTGCGGTAGTGAATACCGAGACGGTGCCTGTAGATTCACAAAATTCCCGGACCCGAATCAGAGATGTTTGGGATGTTGCAATCATGAGATACGGGACTTTTCCGATTTTCACACGCAGATATGCTTTCCATGGTCTTGAGAACTTTGCCTTCGACCTTCTGCTCGGTAAACCCTGCTTGATCGTGGCCCATCATGACTTTTTCAAAGACGGCGGCGACGGGCTAATCGCGCTGATCGAGAAAATAAAATCCCTCAATTGTTCCCTGCATTGGCGCCCCCTTGGGGAAGTGATCCGAAGGGCGTGTCGGCGCCGCTGCAACGGAGCAGGTGCGGAAGAAGTGGAGATGTACGGCAACGAACTTCTGGTTGGCAACCCTTCGGATCGTGCGCTGGAAGTGAACATCCTCAAGAGAAAAAGTGAGGGCGAAGCCGTTTCCGAGATACGCTGCGATGGGTTGCCAATGAAGTGGGTGACCGATGCCGACTACGTTTTATTTGGCGAACAGATACCGCCGCACGGCGAAAAACGGTTTCGCGTGTTCTACGACGAGTCGGCGCCTGCTGGAAATGTGCAACGGTCAGTGCGTTACGAAGTCTCCGTAGCCGTGCGGCGACTGCTTTCTGAATTCAGAGACGATTATCTTGCCAGAAGCAGCTTTCTAAGTGGCTCCGCAGACCTGTTGAGAAAGATGCTCAAAAAGGCCACATAACACGATCCAGCGCGCACAAAGATGAGTGGGCCATTGCCAGCAGATAAGTCCCGGCGCGATTCTCGCCTCTCTTGTTTTCAACTTGATCCGACAACGGATGCACGATGGTCGAGATTCGTCGAGCTCCACCCGAAGGCCTCTGTGTTCCATACCGTGGGATGGCTGCAAACTCTCCAGCACACTTATGGATATGAGCCGCTCGCGTTCACAACTTCACCTCCGGATACGGGGCTAGAAAATGGAATAGCATTTTGTTACATCACTAGCTGGTTGACTGGACGTCGCCTCGTCTCGCTGCCATTTTCAGATCATTGTGAGCCCCTTTGTAATTCGACCGAAGAGCTGGATTTCCTGCTCCGCTATCTGCAGACTGCCCGCAAGCAGCAAAACTGGAGATATGTGGAACTTCGCCCCAGCAACGGAATTTTCGGTCAGTTAGCTGAAGCGGCCGGCTTCCGCCCCGGCGCCAGATACTTTCTCCACAGGCTAGATCTGCGGCTGGATCTAGCGGACGTGTTCGCGAGTCTCGATAAGGATTCCGTCCAGCGCCGGATCCAACATGCTGAGCGAGCCGGCTTGATTGAAAAATGCGGCAGGTCTGAGGATTTGCTACGCGATTTCTACCGGCTGTTCGTGATCACCCGCGGCCGCCATCAGCTGCCGCCTACTCCATACGCCTGGTTTCAGAATCTAATTCAAGGCCTGGGTGAAGCACTCGAGATCCGCATAGCCTACAAGGGCGGGACTCCGGCCGCCGCTATTCTCACCTTGCGGTTCAAGGATGTCCTTTACTACAAGTATGGAAGCTCCGACGCGCGGTTCCATAAATTGGGTGCGACACCATGGCTTTTGTGGAACGCCATTTCAGCGGCCAAACTTTCCGGAGCAACTGAATTTGACATGGGCCGAACGGAAGAAGGCAACGCAGGGCTGCTTACGTTCAAGAATCATTGGGTCCCGACGCCCAAAGAATTGGTGTATTGGAATTATCCCGAGCTTTCGGCGGTGGGGTCCGCTGAGGGCTGGAAGATGAAAATGGCGAAACGCGTCTTTTCCTTCATGCCGAGAAAGTTAATGGCGTTGAGTGGAAGGTTGGTTTACCGCCATATCGGATAAATGGTAATAATGAAATAATGGTCTGGAGGCGGCCTTCGCGTGCCCCAGCGCGCCATGATGACAAGGCTTCGTGCCGTGCCAATAGAGCGTCTCGGAATCCTGTGAAGAAAGCGGAGCAATTCAACCGTGTAGCGCTTCAATCGGCGCTCTCATTTGGTTAACTTGCCACCGTACAAAGCGGGGTCGAGCCAAACGGTGATTGAAACTCTCTCTGACTACTATCGCATTCCCGAATCTGCGCTGGGGTCCGTTTTGGGGGCGGATGCGTCGGGCGACACCGGATACTTTAGATTTGGGCCCGAGGTGATTTGCTACGGACAATGCAAATCGGGTGTTGCCACAAAAGTCGAGAACGCGGGACTCTATGACGCACATAAGAATATCCAAATGGACGGAGCGGATATTCACTTGCCGTTCGATCTCACCCGGATCGTCGAGAATCTGCGGCGCGAGCGTTACGTCCCAGGTCTGACACCTGGCCGCGAGAAGCTGATCACTCAAGAGTGGATGCTCAAGGCGTATTATTTCTTGAGAGGAAGCCTCCCCGACTCGGTTCGCCGGCACATGCAACGCGTTTATTTCAACGACTGGAAAATCAGGCCCTTTCCCGCTTGGCCCGTGGATTTTACAGTGGACAATCTGCACGAAGAAATCTTGCGCCTCGCAATGGAAGCATCTCACACAGAAAAAGTTCCGTTCATCTGGTATTGGCCGGACGGTGCGCCCAACTGCCTGATCCTGACGCACGACGTGGAGACGACAGCGGGCCGAGATTTCGCGCCTCAATTGATGGATCTCGACGACTCCTTCGGCCTCAAAGCTTCCTTTCAGGTTATCCCCGAAAGTCGCTACACAGTGCCGGATGAATTTGTCGCCAAGATCCGAAATCGCGGGTTTGAGTTCAACATTCACGACCTGAACCATGACGGGCGCTTGTACCGGCAGCGAGGCGAATTTCTCCGCCGAGCGAAGAAGATCAACCACTACGCCGATCTATACAACGCTCGAGGTTTTCGCGCGGGCTCGATGTATCGCATGCTCGATTGGTACGATGCGTACGAATTTTCCTACGACATGTCCTTGACGAATGTCGCCCATCTTGAGCCGAAGCGCGGCGGCTGTTGCACCGTGTTTCCGTTCTTTCTCGGCAAGATACTTGAACTCCCCTTGACCACCAGCCAGGACTATTCAATTTTTCACATCTTGAAAGACTATTCGATTGACCTCTGGAAAAAGCAGCTCGATCTCATCCGTCAAAGGAATGGTCTGATGACCTTCCTTACCCATCCGGATTATCTGATCGAGCGGCGGGCGCGAAAAGTGTATGAGTTGCTGCTCGCCCATCTACGCGAAATGATAGATCGCGAAAAAATATGGACTGCGCTGCCCGGGGAGGTAGCTCAATGGTGGAGAACTCGACGCCAATTAACGCTAGTGCGAAAGGGCAGCAGTTGGGAAATTGAAGGCCCTGGAAAAGAGAGGGCGCGAATCGCCTACGCCGTCCGCGAAGGCAATCGCCTGGCCTACGAAGTTACTGCCGCTCCCGCGCATGAGGGTGCGCACTTATAGCTCCCATGGACTCCGCAAACAAGCAGATTGAAATCCAAGCGGCCCCTCCCCCTGCGACCGCGACGCATCTTCTTGCGCTCGGCTTCACGCTATTGTGCGTGTTCCCATTTGTCTTGGCATGGGATTTGACGCGGGCGTTGTTCACGCTCGTAGGGACGAACGATACATTTTCACAGATTCCGCTCATCCCTCTGGTGAGCCTTTTCCTCATCTACGGAAGCAGGCAAGAAATCTTTTCAGACATTTCCTTTGGCTGGATTTCCGGAGCCGCCCTAATCACGCCGGGGATGGCATTCGTCATTGCGGCCCGGCTCGACGCCGGCAAACTCAGCCCCGCCAATCAAGCCACCGTTTTCATGTTTGGTATCGTGCTCATTTGGATGGGCGCGTTTGCGTTTTTTTTCGGCACGCGCGCCTTCCGCGCTGCGCGCATTGCGTTGCTCTTTTTGCTATTCGCGGTTCCGATCCCTGAGCCTCTTCTCTCAAAACTGATCGCCTTCTTGCAAGAAAAGAGTGCGGATGCGGCCGCAGCGTTCTTTTCCTTGGGTCGTGTCCCTTATCTAAGGCGAGGGCTCGTCTTTGATTTGCCGGGAGTTTCGATTCAAGTGGCCGAAGAGTGCAGCGGCATACGCTCCACGCTCGCTCTTTTCATCACTACGGCTCTCGCTGGCGCTCTCTTTCTAAAAAGTAACTGGAGAAGGCTGCTGCTGCTGATGGTCGTGGTGCCGATTGCGATCGTGAAAAACGGATTGCGGATTGCGACGCTTTCCACGCTGGCTATTTATGTGAATCCTGCATTCCTCACCGGGAATCTCCATCATCATGGCGGAGTTCTATTCTTCCTGCTTGCGCTTGTACCGATGGCTCTGCTGTTAATATTTCTCGAAAGACGGGAAAGAGCGCGCCCCGTCGCGGCGGCGCGCGCATGAAGACTGTGCGCCGTAATTTGGCGAAACTTCCATTGGGTCTGTTAGTGGCAGAGTGTACTAAATCTTCCGCGAGCAAATGACATGAGGTTTGTAGAAACAAAGATTCCTGGAGTCTTCGAGATTTCAATCGAGCCCAAGTCGGATGAGCGCGGTCTCTTCGCGCGCAGCTGGTGTGCCCAGGAATTCCAGAGGCACGGATTAAATCCCAAGCTCGTGCAATGCAGTATTTCGTTCAACACTCGCAAGGGAACGCTCCGCGGCGTGCACTATCAAGCTGCGCCTTACCAGGAGGCCAAGCTGGTGCGCTGCACCAGAGGATCGATCTTCGACGTAGCAATCGATTTGCGCCCGCATTCGCGGACCTTCAAAAGTTGGGTCTCGGCAGTCCTGACCGCTGAACAGCGGAACGCGCTCTATGTTCCGGAGGGCTGCGCCCATGGTTTTCTGACTCTGGAAGACAACACCGAGGTGTTCTATCAAATGTCCGAAGTCTTCAGCGCAGATTCAGCCCGCGGTGTTCGCTGGGATGATCCCGCGTTCCAGATCGCCTGGCCAGCAAGAGTAGAACGAATTTCCGAACGTGACCGAACCTGCCCGGACTTTGTGGAAGTCTGATGCGCCTGCTCAAAGAATTCGATCAGGCGAGCCTTCCAGAAACAGGCCGGAAGCTCCATGACTTCGCCGCGGAACTTTACCCTATTTGCCGGAGCATTACTGGTGATGGAATCCGGCGTACGTTGGCTCTGATCCAGGCCCGGATTCCGCTGCAAACCACCGAACTACCAACCGGAACACAAGTTTTTGACTGGACAGTGCCCAAGGAATGGAATATTCGAGACGCCTACATCAAGGGGCCGGATGGAAACAGAGTTGTAGACTTCCGCCAGCACAGCTTGCACATACTCAACTACAGCACGCCGATTCATCAGACCGTGTCGCTCGACGAATTGAAACCGCATTTATTCACCTTGCCCGAGCATCCCGATTGGATTCCTTATCGCACCTCGTACTACAAGGAAAACTGGGGATTCTGCCTTTCTCATAACCAAATGCTGGCTCTCAAGGAAGGCAACTACGAAGTCTGCGTCGATTCAACTCTCGAGAACGGGAACGTGGTTTATGGAGAGTGCTACGTACCCGGGCGTTCAAAAGAAGAAGTTCTGATTTCTTGTCACGCCTGCCATCCGTCCCTCGCGAATGACAATCTATCGGGCTTGACCGTTGCAACTTTCCTGGCGCAGTTCTTGGCAGGCAGAGATCTACGCTACTCCTATCGATTCCTTTTCGTTCCCGGTACGATCGGAGCGATCGCCTGGCTCGCGCAAAACCGCACGACTGCCAATCGCATTCGTCACGGCTTGGTTTTGACGTGCCTCGGAGATGCTGGCGGATTCCATTACAAAAAGAGCCGCCAAGGGAATGCTGAGATTGATCGCGCGGCGGCACACATTCTCCACCATTCCGGAGAGCCGTCCGGAATATTGGAATTTTCGCCAGATGGCTACGACGAGCGGCAGTATTGCTCTCCGGGTTTCAACCTTGCCGTCGGCTGCCTGATGCGCAGCGTTTGGGGTAAGTTTCCCGAATATCACAGCTCCGCCGACAATCTCGATTTTATCCGGCCGGAACAATTGGCGAAATCGCTTCGCGTTTGCGCTGCGATTCTGGACGTGTTGGAGGGCAACCGCCGATACCGCAGCCTGAATCCGTTCTGCGAACCACAACTAGGGCGTCGCAACCTTTATCACACCGTCGGCGGATCTACGCCAGGAATGGATGTCTCAGCCCGTCTCTGGGTTCTGAATCTTTCAGACGGACAGCACTCTCTATTGGACATCGCAGAACGTTCCGGCCTTGCATTTTCCGCAATCAGCGAGGCAGCAGAAGTGTTAGCCCAAAACAAACTGTTGGAAAGTGTACCCGAGGGGATCGGAGAAGAAACGAAGCAGGCCGGCCCCTCGAAGGTTGTCGCGTGATGGCATCTGCAGGGCGCAATCTTGCTATGGTAAGCTCAAATCAAGTAAGGAGAGGAACCACGTGCGAATCATTTTAACTGGCCACAAGGGCTATATTGGCGCCGTTGCAGCGCCTATGCTGCAATCCGCCGGACACGAAGTGACCGGCCTGGATACAGATCTCTTCGCAGGCTGCGACTTCGGCGAACCAACCCCTGAAATTCCCGAGATTCGCAAAGATCTTCGCGACCTGAATAAATCAGATCTTAAAGGATTCGACGCCGTGGTGCACCTAGCCGCGTTGTCGAATGATCCTTTGGGCGACCTCGATCCCAACATCACGTATGACATAAATCACAAGGCCTCGGTGCATCTCGCCCAACTAGCCAAACAGGCCGGCATCACGCGATTTGTATTTTCGTCCTCTTGCAGCACGTACGGCGCCGCCGGAGATGCCATCCACGATGAAACCGCTCCGCTCAACCCCGTCACGCCCTACGGTGAGTCCAAAGTGCTTGTCGAGCGTGATATTTCACTTTTGGCAGATGAGAATTTCAGTCCCACATACATGAGGAATGCTACCGCTTACGGCGCCTCTCCGCGTCTGCGGCTCGATATCGTCCTGAACGACTTCGTGGCAGGAGCTTATACGACGGGCCGAATCTATATTAAGAGTGACGGCACGCCCTGGCGGCCCATCATCCACATTCGCGATATTACCGCCGCAATGCTCAGCGCGCTCGAAGCTGATCGGGAAGTGGTTCACAACCAGGTTTTCAACGTTGGCCGCGCCGAGGAAAACTACCGCATCAGCGAACTTGCACAAATTGTTGTCGAGACGGTTCCCGGCAGCCGCGTGGAATACGCGCCAGGCGGTGGCCCGGACAAGCGCTGCTATCGTATCAATTGCGACAAGATTTACCGTCTCCTGCCAGGCTTTCGGCCGCAGTGGACCGCCCGCAAAGGCGCCCAAGAGCTCTACGACGCATATCGAGCCGCCCGGCTTAGCGTCAGCGATATCGAATCAGGCCGTTATACAAGAATCACTCAGATACGGAAGCTGATAAGATCCGGAGAGTTGGACTCTTCCCTACATTGGGCAGATAGTGGAAACGCTTTTCCACCAAAGGCTGGAATCCCGGCCTTTCCTGGCAGGAATATCACCTAGCTTCACAGTGCTGCCATCTAGCTAAGCCGTTTTAATACATATACTTGGCTCCTGGGCGAGGTACGTCTACGCGTATGGAACACCCCTAACTTTGGCCGATTGATTGCAATGTTCACCGGAAGGATACTAAACCGTCTGTGACTCTCCGGGCGGTAGCTTATCTACTGTTGCTCGACGCGGCCTGCTAGCCAGCATCTTCTACAGTGAGTCATAGCACATGGCGACAATGATCCTTCCATCCGACGTTCAGCAACCAGCGGCAACCGCCTTGTGCCGCTTCTGCGGCGCGACCCTGCGTCGAACCTTTGTTGATCTGGGGATGTCTCCCTTGTGTGAAACCTATCCTTCCGCAGCTGATTTGAATCGGGGTGAAGTTTACTACCCGCTTCACGTGTATGTCTGCGAAGAATGCTTTCTGGTGCAGCTCGAGCAGTACGAGAGCGTGGAGAACATCTTCAGCGACTACGCATATTTTTCTTCTTACTCCGATTCGTGGCTGAAGCATTCCGAAAACTACTGTAACAAGATGGCAACGCGATTCGCCCTGAACGAAAAGAGCCTGGTCATCGAAGTTGCGAGCAACGATGGTTACCTGCTGCAGTTTTTTGCCCGGCACAATGTGCCGGTGCTGGGAATTGAGCCCGCGGCGAATGTGGCGAAGGTTGCCGTGGGAAAAGGTGTCCCGACGCTGGTAAAGTTTCTCAGCGCACAGCTCGCGAACGAATTGGCCGCCGCAGGGCGCTGCGCGGATTTGGTCGCTGGAAACAATGTCTTGGCTCAAGTCCCCGATTTGAACGATTTTGTCGAAGGACTCAAGCTTCTACTAAAGCCCGACGGAGTTCTCACCCTAGAATTTCCCCATTTGCTGCGCCTGATGGAGCTGAACGAGTTCGATACGATTTACCACGAGCACTTCTCCTATTTTTCAATGCTCACCACAGAGCGCATCCTGCAAGCCCACGGTCTACGAGTATTCGACGTGGAGGAATTGCCCTCACACGGTGGCTCGCTTCGCGTCTACGCCTGCCGCGCGGAATCCAAGAAGCATCCACTCAGAGCGCAGGTCAAGGAATTGATCGCGCAGGAAGAACGCGCCGGGCTGGGATCGATAGCGGGTTATGAGCGGTTTGCCTTGCAGGTCAAGCAGACGAAATGGGCGTTGGTGGAATTTTTGCTCACGGCCGCGCGAGAAGGCAAATCGGTCGCGGGGTACGGAGCTCCGGGTAAGAGTGCGACGCTGCTGCATTACTGCGGCATCGGGAAAGATATGATCGCATACACCGTTGACCGCAGCCCGTATAAGCAGGGTCGCTTCCTGCCAGGCACGCGCATCCCCATTTATCATCCCGACAAAATCCGCGAGACCAAGCCGGACTATATCGTCATCCTCCCCTGGAACTTGAAAGGCGAAATCATGCGGCAGTTGCAATTCGTTCGCGAATGGGGGGGCCAATTCGTTGTGCCCATTCCGAAAGTCAGCGTGTGCTAGCGCAGAACCGAAGGGAGCGAGTATGAAAGTCGTACTTTTTTGCGGTGGTGCCGGGATGAGACTCCGTGGCTACTCGGAGGATGTTCCGAAGCCCATGGTCACGGTGGGATCGCGGCCCGTCTTGTGGCACGTGATGAAATACTACGCACACTTTGGCCATAAGGAATTCATTCTCTGCCTCGGCTACAAGGCCAATGCGATCAAGAATTATTTCCTCGAATATGAGGAATCGGTGTCCAACGACTTCGTATTCTCGCAAGGCGGCAGAACCCTGGAATTCATGCAGCGGGACATTGACGACTGGAAAATCACGTTCGTTGACACTGGACTGCGTTCCACAATCGCAGACCGGTTGCGGCTGGTGGAACCACACCTGAACGGCGACGACATGTTTCTGGCGAATTACAGCGACGGCTTAACGGACTTCCACTTGCCACATTTGATTGACGAATTCTCGCGTCGCGATAGCTACGCCTCTTTTCTCTCCGTGCAACCACGCTCCAGCAGCCTCGATACCGTCCAGATGAGCGATGATGGCAACGTGCACGCGATCAAGTGCATGAAAGACACCAACATCTGGGTGAATGGAGGTTACTTCGTCCTGCGGAAGGACGTGTTCCGCTACATAAATCCGGGAGAAGAATTGGTCTATGAGCCTTTCCGGCGACTCATGTCGGAGGGAAAGGTGTTCTCGCATCGCTATGAAGGTTTCTGGCAGTGCATGGATACCTTTCGGGACAAGCAAATCCTGGATGAACTGGAAGCCGCGGGCAATCCTCCCTGGCGCCTGTGGAAGAACGGCCAAGCCGCGCCGCGCGTAGTTGCCTGATTTGGTTGAGTGCTCAGCGCACGCATACCGCGACACCCTGGCGAAAGGAGTTCAATAAGTGAACATCTTCATCGATCCAAAAATCAATGACGACGACCGCAGGAAGGAAATATACCAGGGTGCAATCCTTTTTCACGCTCCCACCGCCAACGCCGTCAAGTTGTGCCAACTGGCTCAGGAATTAATTGAGGACGCTTTCCAGCCGCTGAATCCCGGAAAAGTCCAGGACGCGATGCCGGCAGAGCGCAGCGCCGAAATTCTTGCGGTGCTGAAGCCAAAGTTCATTCACCATCCCAAGGCCAAGGAATACATCCAGGGACTGCTCGCAGAGTTAGGCTGTGACCTCACGAAAACTTATTTTGATGTGCCGCGAATGCGCACTGCATTTCCAGGCGACTACCTGAAGTCAGGAATAGCGTACGCGTTCCATCCTCATCGCGACACGTGGTATTCGGCGCCCTTCTGCCAGATCAATTGGTGGATGCCCATTTATCCGATCAACTCGGAAAACTGCATGGCGATTCATCCGCGCTACTTTGCTCAGCCTCTCAAGAATGGTTCGAGCGTGTACAATTACCACAAGTGGAATCTGGAGAGCCGGCAAAACGCAGCTCAACATGTGAAGAGCGATACCCGCGTCCAACCGAAGCCGGAAGAACCCGTGGAACTCGATCCCCAGTTCCGCTTAATCTGCGAGCCTGGGGCGTCTTATCAGTTCTCCGCTGCGCAATTGCACTCGACTGTACCCAACACCTCTGAATTCACTCGCTATAGTATTGATTTCCGGACCGTACATTTGGACGACGTCTGGGCCCGCACGGGTGCGCCAAACATAGATTCGGCTTGCACCGGTACGACCATGGGCGATTATTTGCGCGGAACTGATTTCTCCCACCTCCCACCCGACGCGATCGCGTTGTATCAGGATGGAACGGAGTGCATCGTCGCTCCTTCTTCCCAGGTGCCGGAGAAAGTGGCGCCACTTGGAAACTGAATCGCCAGCTGCGGCCTTCATCCTCGAATTCAGATCTCCAAGTTCAGAGATCAGCTAGCTCATGCTCCCTCTCAACCTGAGCAAAAATGCCGATGGAGGATTGACTGTCCTCTGTCTCGGCGCGCATTGCGACGACATCGAAATTGGCTGTGGCGGCACGCTGCTTTATCTCAAGAGCGCCTTCCCGCAAGTGCGGTTCCACTGGGTGGTTTTCAGCGCGGCAGGTGCTCGAGCCCAGGAAGCTGCAAAAGCCGCAGAGCTCTTCACTGCCGGCTGCGAGAAGGCGCTCGCTCTCAAAGACTTTCGTGACGGTTTTCTGCCGTACAGCGGCGCCCAGGTGAAGGATTATTTCGAAGAGATAAAAGCTCAGGTCAAGCCCGATCTGATTTTCACGCACTGGCACGGTGATGCCCACCAGGATCATCGCTTGATCTCCGAACTCACTTCCAACACATTTCGAAACCACACGATCCTTGAATACGAAATTCCTAAGTACGACGGTGATATGGGCCGGCCGAATCTTTACGTGCCATTCGGGCCGGAAGTGTATCAGGCCAAAATTCGTTACATCTTTGATGCGTTCCAGTCGCAGCACACCAAGCACTGGTTTCAGCGCGACACGTTTCTTGCTCTCATGCGTCTGCGAGGGATGGAATGTGCCGCGCCTAGCAATCATGCGGAAGCCTTTCACTGCCGCAAATCGGTGCTGCAATTTCCAAAGACCTCGTCGGTAATTTGAAATCGAATGACGCAAACCAGCGCCCCGTGTCGCACGTGAGCCCACGGATGTTTCTACCTCACCGAGAATGGCAGTCCTGTTTGCTGGAGAATAAGATTGAGCGGAGATAAAAGCCACACCGATACTGTTGCGACGCCAAACGTGAGTTCCGCTGACGACAAGGACTTCTCCAAGTCCCGCGCGCTTCAGCCGAAGGCGAACGCCCTAATTCCCGGCGGCGCTCACACCTACGCGAAAGGGTCCGACCAGTATCCAGAGCAAGCACCTGGCTTCATCGCGCGCGGGAAAGGATGCCATGCCTGGGATCTCGACGGAAACGAGTTCATCGAATACGGAATGGGTCTTCGTGCGGTCACGCTGGGGCACGCCTTTGAATCGGTTGTAGAAGCTGCCCATCGCCAAATGCAGCTGGGACTCAACTTCAACCGCCCAGTAAAGTTGGAGGTGGACCTGGCCGAAGCGATGCTTGGCGTGATTGACGGCGCCGAGATGGTGAAATTCGCAAAGAACGGATCCGATGTCACTACTGCAGCCGTTAAATTAGCCAGAGCCTACACCGGCCGCGACCTGGTCGCCATTTGCGCCGACCAACCCTTCTTTTCTACGGATGATTGGTTTATTGGCAGCACCGAAACGAGTGCCGGGATTCCTCGCGCTGTCATCGATTTGACTCTGAAGTTTCCTTATAATGACCTCACCCAATTGCGCGAGTTGTTCGACCGGCATCCAGGCCAGATCGCTTGCGTCTTGCTAGAGGCCGAAGCAATTACGCCGCCCGCTCCTGGTTATCTGCCGGCAGTCAAAGAACTCTGCCAGAAGGAAGGCGCTGTCCTTATTTTCGACGAGATGATCACCGGATTTCGTTGGCATCTCGGAGGCGCACAGAAATTCCACGGCGTCGTCCCTGATTTGTCCACGTTTGGCAAGGCGATGGGGAACGGCTTCGCCATCGCAGCGCTCACTGGCAAGCGCGACA
>Ga0209530_1001161_pt1 | contig 13002 bp, 9 predicted proteins | sample BlaSpr_A8_Ref_O1_FD_187987 | JGI IMG/M metagenome (GOLD analysis project Ga0209530, IMG submission 187987) | Forest soil microbial communities from Thunder Bay, Ontario, Canada - Black Spruce, Ontario site 2_A8_Ref_O1 (SPAdes) (version 2) | ecosystem: Environmental > Terrestrial > Soil > Boreal...
GTTGGCTGAAGTCGTCGAGTCGCGCGGGATATCAAGCGTTGCAATTGGATACAGCCCCCAGCCATCGCGACCGTCGCGGGCCAACGCCATGGGCGCATAATTCACCACGTGTAATGCGGCCGGCTTGTGCTGTTGCCAGTCCGCGCAGGCTCGCAACGTGTAGTGCCCCGGCGCCAAACCGGCCAGGTCAATGTGAACCGAATCGGTGGACGACTCTGGGACGGCCTCCTCGCGTGATTGGCTGGAGTCGTCGTGTACCAGTGTCTTGAGATTGACCGTTGCCGGTAGCGTTCGGACCACCGCGCCCGAAAAATCCACCAATTTGTAGCCGGGTAACCAATTCTCCGTGGCCGCCGCGGAGCCGTAGTTGGTCCAGACGACAGATATGGTCGCCACCTTCCCCTCTATCGATTGCGATCCCGGCCGCGCTTCCACCGAGTACCGATAGCCGGCGGAGGCATTGGCTTGCGCCCACAGCAGATACAGCCTGGCATCCATCGCAGTTTTCAAATCCCGGTCCGGGAAGTCGGCACTCGACGTCATCGACACGTGATATCTGACGACATCGTGCAGCGCCTTCTCGTAGTACGGCTGCGGGTCGCTACCGTTCGGCAACCGGCACCACTGCGTGATCACCAGCGCCGAGGTAAGTCGCTGCTTGATCGCGTTGACGACCGCATCGCTGGACCGCACGTACTGAGAGTCACTGGACTCGGCCCAAGCCGGCAGCGGCGCCTGGACACCGAGGCAGTCCGAGCGGATGCCCACCGGCGCGGACAGCTTTTTTGTGACGTCTTCGGCGAGAAGTTGACGCACGATCTCTGGATTCTGCGGAGCGACCACCAATTGCGTTTGGGGGAACGCGTTTACGTTTGCCGCGACCAGTTGCCGGATGGATGCGATGGTGATGCTCTGATCGCGATACTGGCTGATGTAGCCCAGCGCCGCGCCATTGTCGTCGGGCGCGGCACCCGGCGCGATGTGGTTCTCGCTGGAGTCCCCGTACCCCGAGAACTCGAAAACGCTGAGTCGCTCGTCGCCGTCGTAGCGGCGGCCGAGCGCGGCGACCAGCTGCCCGAATGCGTCCAGATAATTGGGATCATTCCAATTCGGTTCCACCTGCATCACCCCGGGCGTGGCGCTGTTCGGCGGGCTGGGATAGCTGGTGGCAGCAGAGCGCATCCAGTCGGGAATCGCGACGTTCGTGTTGTCCGCATAGGTGTAGTTACAACAGGAGTTGTACGCGTACACGCGAAGGGTCAGCCTCATGTTTCGGCTGGCCAGCTTGGTCAGCGCGTCGTCGATCACGCTGAAGTCGAACTTGCGATCGTCAGGAGCGTCGGGAGGCAGCGTGTGCGGATCGTTGGGCTGCAACTGCCGCCACGAGACACGCAGACTGGCGTCGTACGACGCGGGCCAGGCCGGATACCGCTGCTGCGCGGGATTGCCTTGTGGGAAAAGCGGATTCAGCAGGTCTTCGTACTGGCCGCGCAGCGGGTTGGGTATCTCCTGAACGTTGGGCGGTATGGCCGGGCTGACCATCGCTGTCAACGGCCCGGGGTTACTGTGACCACCACATCCGTTCAGCACCAGCGATGTGCACACGGCAACGGCCAGCGCACTTTTTTCCAATCGACGAAACATTGTGACCAGTGCTAGATCGCGCCCAACGACAACGCCTCGCGGTCAGCGAGGAACGGCATCGGCATCCAGCGCGCGGCCAGTAACGCTTCCATTTCATTGCCCGGGACCGGGCGCGACAACAAGAATCCCTGCGCCCGGTGACATCCGTGTTGCATCAAAGTCAGTGCGGCGGCAGGTGTCTCGACTCCCTCTGCGACCAGTTGGAGCCCAAAGGCCTCGGCGAGCCCGATGATCGCCCGGACGATGGCCAGGTCACCGGCGTTGGTGCCCAAGTCGCGCACGAACCCGCTGTCGATCTTGAGAATGTCGACCGGGAGGGACTTCAGGTGCGACAGGACCGCGTAGCCGGTGCCGAAATCGTCGATGGCGATCTGGACCCCGACCTCCTTGAGCTCCGACAGCGTCTTGCGGGTGGCTTCGATGTCGTGCACCACGGCCCGCTCGGTGATCTCTAGGCATACCGATCCGGCATCGATGCCGAACTCCTCGATGGTGTCGGCGACTCCACGAACGAAGCCGCGGGTGATCAGCTGAATAGGCGACACATTGATGCGCAATACGGCGCTTTGCCCTATCCCGTTGGATCTCCAGCGGCTGAATTCGGCGCAGGCGCTTCGCATCACCCATCGGCCCAGTTCGCCGGCAAGGTTGGTCGATTCCGCCACCCCGATGAACGAATCCGGCAGCAGCAGCCCCCATATCGGATGCCGCCACCGGACCAGCGCCTCCGCCGCCACGATGGCGCCGGTCCACAAGTCGACTTCGGGCAGGTAGTGCAGCAGCAGCGCTTCGCTGTCGATATCGCCCTGCAAATGGAGCTCGATGTCATTGCGGAAGGCGCTTTTGAGAGACATGTCATCGGTAGACACCGCAATCTGGTTGCCGCCCGCGCGCTTGGCCGTCAACACCGCCTCGTCAGCACGACGCAGTAGATCGGTGCTGTTGTCACGCCCCGGCACGCCCACCGCCAGTCCAATGCTGACGGTACGGGTGATCATGTGGCCGCCGATGGCGAGGCGCTCGCGCAGCATCGCCCCAAGCCGACGGGCGAAAGACTCTGCGGTCGCGGCAGACGTCGGTTGGTCGGGAATGACGACGAACTCGTCGCCACCCAGTCGGGCGATCATGCTGTGACTTCCCGCGCACACCCGGATGCGCTGCGCGAAGACCCTGATGAACCAGTCGCCCGCGGAGTGGCCCAGGTAATCGTTGATCGGCTTCAGCCGGTCCAGGTCGAGATACAAGACGGCGACGGGTCCGGGGCTGCCCGCTGCGAGCCTTTCGGAAAGATGCGCCACCAGCGCCCGACGGTTGTACAGGCCGGTGAGGTCGTCGTGCTCAGCCAGATAGCGAAGCTTTTCTTCGGCCGCGATACGGGCTTGCAGTTGAGCAAAAAGGGCGGCGACCGCCTCGAGCGTGTTGATCTCTTCTTGCTTCCACCTCCTGGCGCCGAACTTGACGAAGCCGAGCACGCCGGTGGTCAGCTCGCCGGAGACCAGCGGGGCGGCGGCCACCGAGGGCGAGGAGGCCTGCTTGGCCCCGCTTACCCAGCGCTGGAAGGAACGGTTCGTCTGGTCCGGCCGTATCACGACCGGCTTCCTGCCGTGTTCACACTGCGCGAGCACCGGGTCGGCACTGGTGAAGTGGACAACGGCCATCGGATCCGGATCGGGAATATCGACTCGCGGTGGCCACTCGGCAACCAGCACCGAGGCCCTGACGTCGTGGTCGTGGTGGCGCAAGAAGCTGGCGTCCACATCGAACTGCTCAACGAGCTGCGCGAGTACCTTTTGGCTCACCTGAGTCGCAGTGGATCCCGTGGCCTCCATCAGCTGAGTTGCGACGGAGGTGACAACGAGGTCCAGACTGCGCGGCACGGGCTCCTCCGATGTGGGCAAATGTCCCATCTGGGCACAGGCCCTATCAGGGGTCTTCTTCGAGATTGCTTTTTCCAATGCACGCCGGTGCACTAGAGATTCCGATTAGTTCGCGTGTCGTCTGGCGTGACCATTCGGCCCGGGGCAGGTCATGAATCGCTATAGCGGAGCGTAACACGCGCGACCTGCGCAGCGCCGTACACGTTTCGGACTTACGGCCGCAGCCAGGCTCCGCCGCCCGCCAGGTAAACTGCCAGCTCAGCGAGCATTTTTCGGCCGAGCTCGGCTCGGTCAACGTCGGTGCAAACCGTCGGTGCCGTTGTGACGCTGAGCGCTGGCAGGCTTGTCACCGCCGCAGCCGCGCACCTCGCCCGGCGTCGACCCGTCTGCGACGAATTCACTTTAGCTGCCGGCCGGCAAGTGAGGTACCTCACAATTGCTGCACGGATTGTCACATCAAGCCTGCCCGCGGTGTCTCCAGGGCACAAGTCCCGCGAGAACAGGAGACAGCAATGACCGAGATGACCCAGCTACCCGGCCAAAGAACTCATGTGGTCGTAGTCGGCGGCGGATACGCCGGAACTCTGGCCGCCAACCATCTACGGCAGCGGCCCGACGTGGATATCACCTTGATAAACGCGCGTAAGGTCTTCGTCGAGCGAATCCGCCTGCACCAATTGGTCGCTGATACCAGTGCCGCGACCGTCGACTACGACACACTCCTTGGCGACGGCATCCAGCTGGTGGTCGACCACGCCGACCACATTGACTCCGGTGCCCGGCGGGTCCTCTTGGCCTCGGGTGGCGAGCTCAGCTACGACTACCTGATCTACGCCGTGGGCAGCACCGGCGCGAAGCCCTCGACAGTGCCCGGCGCAGTCGAGTTCGCCCACTCCGTCGCTGACCTGGAAAGCGCGCAGCAGCTGCGCTATGCACTCGCCGATCTGCCGTACAACGTACCCATCACCGTGGTCGGCGGCGGACTGACCGGCATCGAAACGGCTTCCGAGCTGGCCGAGCGAGGACGCCGGGTGACCCTGGTCTGCGGCGGCATCCTCGGGCCGTCGCTGAGCAAACGGGGCCGGCGTTCGGTGGCCAAGCGGCTGCACAGGCTCGGCGTGGACGTGCTGGAATCCTTTGCCGCCAGCGAAGTCCGCTGGGACGCTGTGGTATTGGCAGACGGCACGGTGCTGCCCAGCGCCGCGACCGTGTGGACGGCGGGGTTTGCCGTTCCGGATCTGGCCACGCGCAGCGGGCTGCACACCGACCCCTTGGGCCGGCTGCTCACCGATGAAACGCTGACCAGCATCGACGACGACCGCATCGTCGCTGCGGGTGACGCCGTCGCGCCGTCGGGCCAGCCGTTGCGGATGAGCTGCCAAGCCGCCGGACCGTTGGGGGCCCAAGCCGCCAACACCGTGCTCGGCCGCATCGCCGAGAGCACGCCCGCGGTACTGAACCAGGCGTTCGTCGGTCAGTGCATCAGCCTGGGCCGCACCCACGGCACCATCCAATTGGCGCGCACCGACGACACCCCGGTGAACCTGGTCGTGGGCGGCCCAAGCGCCGCGTACATCAAAGAAGCAATCTGCATGGCCACGCTGTGGGCCATCCGGCGCGAGGCCGCCAAACCCGGTTCATATCTTTGGCTCAAAGGTGGCAAGCGGCCCGCGCAACTGCCGGCCGACCATCAGACAGCACTGCAATGACGTCGGGGGCGCCCGGCACTGAGCACGCCGAACGGTTCACCCTGCTGCGGCCGTTGCTGTTCACCATCGCCTACGAAATCCTTGGCTCGGCAACCGAATCCGATGATGTGTTGCAGGACAGCTACTTGCGCTGGGCGGCCGTCGATTTGTCGGTGGTGCACGACAGCAAGTCCTACCTGGCCCAGCTGGTCGCCCGACAGGCGCTCAACGCATTGCGTGCCGGGGCCCGGCGCCGTGAGGAGTATGTGGGGCCGTGGCTGCCGGAGCCGATACAGCTCGACGGCCAGGACCCATCGGCCGATGTCGTTCTGGCGGAATCGGTCTCGATGGCCATGCTGGTATTGCTGGAAACGCTGAGCCCTGACGAACGTGCGGTGTTCGTGCTGCGAGAGGTATTCGGGTTCGAGTACTCCGAAATCGCTGGAGCGGTGGGCAAACCGGCGCCGACGGTACGACAGGTCGCCCACCGAGCCCGTGAACACATACGGGCACGACGCAAGCGCGTCGGGACCTCAACGGCACCGATGGACACGCAGCGCAACGCGCAGATCACCGCCCAATTCCTGGCCACGGCGGCCAGCGGCGACGTGGAAGCGCTGATGGCGATGCTCGCCCCGGATGCCACCTGGACGGCCGACGGTGGCGGCAAGGTGACTGCGGCCCGCAGGCCGGTGGTCGGCGCGGCGAAGGTGGCCGGGGCAATCGTCGGACTGATGCGCAAAGCCCCGGGAACCCTCCGGGTGGAGGCGGTGGTCTGCAACAGCGCTCCGGCAGTGTTGTTCTACCTCGACAATCGCCTCGAGGGGGTGATCACCGTGGATGTCGTAGACGACAAGATCACCAACTTTTACGCAGTACGCAATCCCGACAAACTCGCGGCCTTGACGACCGCCCGAGAGATCAGCCGCGGCTGAGCGATACAGGCCTGGCGTGCGAGAATCCAGCGTTCTGTCAAGCTAGGGCGGTGCGAATTGACCGGCTCGGCGATCTTGGTGGCGCCCCGCGTGTGCTGCGCGCTGTCGGTGACGCCGCCAGCCGCCTGAGCCTGCCGCCGCCGGCAGCGCTGACCGGCGAATGGTTCGGTGCACTGGCGGTGATCGCACCTAGCCTGTCGGTACGTCCAGTGCACGTCGACAACGTATTCGCGGTCTCGCCCGGCACTGATGAAACGCTTACCAGCACTCCCAGAGTCGTCGGCGGCGGCTGGGTTGGCTACCTGTCCTACCCGGACCCTGGCGCCGACGGGCGGCCGAACCGTATCCCCGAAGCCGCCGGCGGCTGGACCGACTGCGTGCTGCGCCGCGACCGCGACGGACAATGGTGGTACGAGAGCCTCTCCGGTGCGCCCATGCCGGACTGGCTGACCGCCGCACTGGCAGCGCCACCGGCGTCGGCGGGCCTTTGCCGGATCGACTGGGGTGCAGCTGACCGAGAAGCACACCGCGGCGGAGTGCTGGCCTGCCTGGAGGCGATCCGCGCCGGCGAGGTCTACCAGGCCTGCGTGTGCACACAATTCGCCGGGACAGTCAGCGGGTCCCCGCTGGACTTCTTCATCGACGGCGTCGCGCGCACATCGCCTGCCCGGGCAGCCTATGTCGCGGGACCGTGGGGTGCGGTGGCGTCGCTGTCTCCGGAACTCTTCCTGCGCCGCCGGGGCGCTGTCGTGATGTCCAGCCCGATCAAGGGCACCCTGCCGCTGGATGCCTGGCCGTCGGAGCTGCGGGCTTCGGCTAAAGAAGTGGCAGAAAACATCATGATCGTGGACCTGGTCCGCAATGACCTTGGCCGGGTGGCGATCACCGGAACGGTCACCGTGCCCGAACTGTTGGTCGTGCGACGCGCTCCGGGCGTTTGGCACCTGGTGTCCACGGTATCGGCGCAGGTCCGTGTCGAGCTGCCGACGTCGGCGCTGCTGGACGCCACCTTCCCGCCGGCTTCGGTCACCGGGACTCCAAAACATCGTGCCCGCCAATTGATTTCACAATGGGAGCGGAATCGTCGCGGAATATATTGTGGCACAGTAGGTTTGGCGTCCCCAATCGCCGGGTGCGAGCTCAATGTCGCGATCCGAACCGTCGAGTTCGACACAGTAGGCGGCGCGGTGCTGGGGGTCGGCGGCGGCATCACCGCCGACTCTGATCCCGATGCCGAATGGGAAGAATGCCTGCATAAGGCGGCCCCCATCGTCGGACTGCCGTCCACGGCCATAACGGCTGGTGTCGGTTAGCTGAACTACCCACCGCGGCCGGCAGTGGAATTTCGCATAACGGCTACACCGCGGGCCGTGCGCACGTAAGCTGTGGCCACCGACGCGTGCCAATCGCGAGTCGACTGCTGGAGGTCCGTCATGAGAGTCGCCGCCATCGGCGCTGCGGCTGCTGCCGTACTCGGGGCAGCGCTAGCGGCTACGCCGATAAGTTCGGTCTCAACGACGGTGCCGGGCGGAGGAACGTGCGGCGCCGGATGCGAGCGTCTGGCGTCGGTCCTGATGCCCGAGACGCCGAAACCGGCAGCACCGTCGCCCGGGCCGGAGGCGGCGCCCGCCGTTCCTAAGCCGTCTACAGAGTCCGCGGCGAACGTGATAGCGCCCGGCGCGAGTTCAAAGCCGTCAGCCTCACGCGCTGTGGCCGGGTCCGGAACCTCCGGCGGGTCTAACACATCAGGTGGAGGCGCTGCCCCCGGCGGCATGCCCGGAGGCCTGCCCGGCGACCTCGCCGTTCCCGGCGACCCCCTCGCCAGCCTCGGCGGTCTAAGCGGCCTGAACGGCCTAATCGCCGCACCCAACGCGGCGGCGACGGCCTTGTCGGTCGTGTACGGCGTCGTGGGCGTCGGCAGCAGCCTCATAGGCGTCGGCGAGGGCGTCGTGAGCACTTTTACCAGTCTCGCCATAACGATTGCTCTTCTCGAAAACGAAGGGATCATTCCGAAGGGCTCGATAGGTATCCCGTCGCTACCGGGGGTTAACCTTGCCTCGCTCCCGACGCAACTGGAGTCCGGACTGCAGGGTGCACTGTCGGGGGTTGGTCTCCCCGCGGCATCGGCCGCGGCTCTTCCGGCCGCGGCGGCGGCACTCCCGTCAGTGGGTCTCCCGTCAGTGGGTCTCCCGTCGGTGGGTCTCCCCTCGGCGGGTCTCCCGTCGGTGGGTCTCCCGGGGGCACCCGCTTTACCGGTGTTGGCGGCGGCACCCGGGCTGCCCGCGGCACCCGCGTTACCCGTCCGACCCGCACTTCCGGCGCGACCCGCACTTCCGGCGCGACCCGCACTACCGGTGCGACCCGCACTACCGGCGGCACCCGCTCTACCCGCGCTACCGGCAGCGCCAGCACCGCCGCCCATCCCGCACGGGCTGTGCGTAGGCGGATACGGTCCGGTTGGGTATTGCACCCCCTGACCTGACGGGCGCCTAGACATCCGCACTCAGTCGCGGGGTGACCGCAAGACGGCGTCGTAGAGCTGGCGCGAGCGCACGCCCGGATGCGCCGCTGCCACCTCGCCGCAGGCATCCTTGACGCGAACACCCCCCGCGACGAGGTCCTGCACTTGTGCTACCAGGGACGGCAGGTCGGCGTGCGGAGTCGCGCCGGCCAGCACGACGGTGATCTCGCCGAGCACGCCGTCAGACGCCCACGTCGCCAGCTCGTCGAGCGATCCGCGCACCACCTCCTCGTGCACCTTGGTCAGCTCCCGGCAGACCACTGCCGGACGCGCACCGCCCAGCTGCTCGACAGCATCGCGCAGGCACTCCCCCAACCGGCGCGGCGATTCGAAGAACACACAGGTGCGGCGCTCGTCGGCCAGTGCGGCCAGCCATGTTCTGCGCGCCGAGCTCTTGCGCGGCGCGAACCCCTCGAAGCAGAACTTGTCCGACGGCAAACCCGACACGGCCAGCGCGGTGGTCACCGCGGACGGCCCGGGCAGGCACTGCACCTGCAGGCCGGCATCGACGCACGCCACCACCAGCCGATAGCCGGGGTCGCTGATCACCGGCATTCCGGCATCGCTGACCACCAGCACCGTCGCACCAGCCTTGACCTCAGTAACCAGAGCGGGTGCCCGGGCGGCCTCGACCTGGTCGAACAGGCTGACCACCCGGCCGGTGATGCGAACGTCGAGCGCCTTGGCCAAAGTTCGCACCCGCCGGGTGTCCTCCGCCGCCACCACGTCGGCACCGCCGAGCGCAGCGATGAGCCGTGGTGACGCATCCAAGGGCTGACCCAACGGGGTCGCACCGAGCAATAGGCGGCCATCGGTCACGACGGACAGCCTACGATCGACACGATGACCGCCCCACCTCGCGAAGCCTCCGTCGTCGTAGAGGAGCGTGTCGTACCCGTCGTCAGTCCTGGACCGTTGGTTCCGGTCGCAGATTTCGGGCCGATGGACCACGTGCGCGGCTGGGTCGTGACCGGAGTGGTCACACTGCTGGCAACGGTGACCCGGTTTTTGAACCTGGGCTCGCCTACCGACGCCGGCACACCCGTCTTCGACGAGAAGCACTACGCGCCCCAGGCCTGGCAGGTGCTGCACAACCACGGGGTCGAAGACAACCCCGGATTCGGCCTGGTCGTCCACCCCCCGGTCGGCAAGCAACTGATCGCGGTCGGCGAGGCCATCTTCGGTTACAACGGAGTGGGCTGGCGGTTCACCGGCGCGGTGCTTGGCGTGGTGCTGGTGGCGCTGGTGATGCGGATTGTCCGGCGGATCAGCCGCTCGACACTGGTTGGCGCCATCGCCGGGTTGCTGCTCATCTGCGACGGCGTCAGCTTTGTCGCGGCACGAACCGCACTACTCGACGGGTTCCTCACGTTCTTCGTTGTCGCGGCGTTCGGCGCGCTTATCGTCGACCGCGATCAAGTTCGCGAACGGATGCGCGTCGCACTGCTGGAAGGCCGCAGCGCCGAAACCATATGGGGTCCGCGGCTGGGCGTGCGCTGGTGGCGGTTCGGCGCCGGGGTGTTACTCGGATTGGCCTGCGGGACAAAGTGGTCCGGCCTTTACTTCGTGGCGTTCTTCGGTGCGATGTCGTTGGCTTTCGATGTCGCGGCACGTCGTCAATACCAAGTGCCCCGACCCTGGCTAGGGGCTTTACGACGCGACTTGATCCCCACCGGGTATGCGCTGGCGCTCATCCCGTTCGCGGTCTACATGGCCGGCTACGCGCCCTGGTTCGCGTCCGAAACCGCAATCGACCGACACGAGGTCGGCCTGACGATCGGTCGCCACGGGCTTCTCCCGCTGCCCGATGCCATTCGCTCGCTCTGGTACTACACGGCCAAGGCTTTCGAATTCCACGCGGGCCTGACGAATTCCGCCGGCAACTACCACCCGTGGGAATCCAAACCGTGGAGCTGGCCCATGTCGTTGCGGCCGGTGCTCTATGCCATTGACCAGCAGAACATTCCGGGTTGCGGCGCACAGTCCTGCGTCAAGGCGGAGATGCTGGTCGGCACTCCCGCCATGTGGTGGCTGGCGGTGCCGGTCTTGGTTTACACCTTCTGGCGAATGGTTATTCGCCGGGATTGGCGCTATGCGGTGGTCTGGGTCGGCTACTGCGCCGGGTGGCTGCCCTGGTTCGCCGACATCGACCGCCAGATGTATTTCTTCTACGCGGCGACGATGGCGCCGTTCCTGGTGATGGGCATCGCGCTGATCTGCGGCGATATCCTCTACTCCCCTGGTCGAGGGCGTGCTCAAAGCTCTGAACGACGCACGCTGGGGCTGATCGCGGTCTCCTGCTACGTGGCTCTAGTGGTGACAAACTTCGCGTGGCTCTTCCCGGTGCTCACCGGTCTGCCCATTGCACAGCAGACCTGGGACATGGAGATCTGGCTGCCCAGCTGGCGCTAGTTTCGTTGTCTTTCTGTGCCGCAGCTATAAAGCTTCGCGGGCGGCCGGACACGACATGCAGCGCGGACCGCCACGGCCGGTGCCCAATTCGGAGCCCGCGACGGTCAGCACTTCGATGCCCGCGTCCAGCAGGCGAGCGTTGGTCTGGACGTTGCGCTCGTAGGCGACGACGACGCCGGGCTGAAGTGCCAACGTGTTGTTGCCGTCGTCCCACTGTTCGCGTTCGGCGATGACGGGGTCCGGCCCGGTGTCGATCACCCGCAGCTTGTCGATCCCCATCGCCTTGGCCGCGGCCTCGTGAAAGGGCGCCGCGTCGCTGATGGTCACACCGTCGGGGGTGCGCTGAATCGTGAATGCCGAGAGCGTGTCGACGATGTCGGCGTACATCACCACCGTGTCGGTGTCGACCATGGTGCACACCGTGTCCAGGTGCATTTGTGCACGCTTCTGCGCGATCGGCACTGCCAGCACCGTGTTCGCGAGATCATCGTCAAAAAGGCTGCGCGCCAACGCTTCCGCACCCGCAGGGGCGGTCCGCTCGCCTACCCCGACGGCGATTACACCTGGCGCGAGCAACAGCACATCACCACCTTCGACGGGAGCGGTGCGCGATTCGTAGGCGCGCCGCACGCCGGTGAATCGCGGGTGGTGGGCATAGACGATGTCGGTCAACGACGCCTCGCGGACCCGGGCCCGGAGCGCCAGCGACGGGATCACCACCCGCGGCCCGATCCATATCGACGAGTCCCGGGTGAATACCAGGTTAGGCAATGGCTCGATGACGAAATCCGCCCCATGGTGCATGCGAATCACCAACGACACGTCGGTCCGGGCGCCCGACGGCAGCTCGTTGAACGTCATGCCGGCCATCAGCACATGAGCCAGCCGGACCGGGTCGAGTCCCCGCAAGTAGGCCGAAAGTTTTTGTGCCAGAGGCGCTCCGAGCCGGCGCGAATCTACGGCGGCGGCAACCCCCTGCATTCGGGCCGCTCCGCTGTTCAGCGCCTCGGTCAGCAGATCAGACAGCAGCAGGACTTCCACGCCGCGGGAACGCAGCAGCTCGGCGAACTGGTCATGCTCCTCCTGTGCACGTGCGACCCAGGGCAGTCCGTCGAACAACAGCTGGTCATTGTTGCGGGGATTGAGCCGCCGCAGCTCGGCGCCCGGGCGGTGCAGGATGGCCACCCGTAGCGTTCCCACTTCGGAATTGGTGCCCAGCTCGACAACACTCACGGTTAGCACGGTAGCCGCTGGCCCGGTCGCTCCCATCTCGTCGAACGGATGTGCGATAAACTGACCGACGTGGGGTTCGCGGTACAGGGCTCGCTGTTCGAGCACAACGAGCGCAGACAACTCGGTGACGGCGCCTTCATCGAGATCCGGTCCGGCTGGCTGACGGGTGGCCCGGCAAGGGGCGAAGACCTGCTTGACGGGCTGCTGACGACGGTGCCGTGGCGAGCCGAACGCCGCCAGATGTACGACCGGGTCGTCGACGTGCCCCGGCTGGTGAGTTTTCATGATCTGACCGTCGAAGATCCTCCGCATCCGGCGCTGACGCGGCTGCGACGGCGGCTCAACGACATCTACGCCGGCGAACTGGGTGAACCCTTCACCACCGTCGGATTGTGTTGTTACCGCGATGGCTCCGACAGCGTCGCTTGGCATGGCGACACCATCGGTCGCAGCAGCTCCGAGGACACCATGGTGGCGATCGTCAGCCTCGGCGCCACCCGGGTCTTCGCGCTGCGGCGACGCGGCGGCGGCCCGTCGTTGCGGCTGCCGCTGGCGCACGGCGATCTGCTGGTGATGGGCGGATCATGCCAACGCACCTGGGAGCACGCCGTCCCCAAGACGTCGTCGCCCGCAGGTCCGCGCGTCAGCATCCAGTTCCGGCCACGCGACGTGCGCTAGCGCTTGACTGCAGC
>Ga0209530_1001162_pt1 | contig 12998 bp, 9 predicted proteins | sample BlaSpr_A8_Ref_O1_FD_187987 | JGI IMG/M metagenome (GOLD analysis project Ga0209530, IMG submission 187987) | Forest soil microbial communities from Thunder Bay, Ontario, Canada - Black Spruce, Ontario site 2_A8_Ref_O1 (SPAdes) (version 2) | ecosystem: Environmental > Terrestrial > Soil > Boreal...
TTCTCCCTGAATGGCAATCTTCATTCCCGTGCCTGACCGTTCGCTGGGCGAGGCTACTGTGCCAGGACCCTGGATCGCGGGCTTTCTGGCACCATACCACAGCTCCACTGGAGTTTTTTCGGGGAGTGCGCCGGCAGGCGTTTCAGAGGTCATAAAGGCTAAAACCGGATCCAGAGGTCGGCGGCGACGAAGGCCAGGAAGACAGTGGCGATGACCCCGTTCATGGTGAAGAAGGCGGCGTTGAGCTTGCGCAGGTCGCGCGGCGAGACGAGAGAATGTTCATAAGCCAGCAGCAGCGCCACCGCGGCAATTCCCAGCCAGCCGATGACCTTGAATTCGAAGAGCAGGCCAAACCAGACGAGGAGGGCGAGCATGGCCAGGTGCATGACCCGGGCAGCAATAAAGGCGGCTGGAATGCCGACCGATTGCGGCAGGCTATAGAGGCCGGCCGCGCGGTCGTGCTCGAAGTCCTGGCAGGCGTAGAGTACATCAAAGCCGCCCGCCCACAGGGTGACGGCCGCGGTGAGCACCACGATGCGCGGGTCGAGCGTGCCGCGCACCGCAACCCAGGCCGCCGAGGGCGCCAGACCCAGCGCCAAACCCAGCCCCAGGTGCGACCAGCGGGTGAAGCGTTTGGTATAGGAATAAAGAAGCAGGACGGCAAGCGCGACTGGAGAGAGCCAGAGGGTGAGGCGATTGAGTTGCAAAGCAGCGAGAATGAAGAGCGCGCAGGAGACGATGACAAATGTAGTGACGAAGGCGGGCGAAAGATGGCCGGCAGGGAGAGCCCGTGTACTGGTGCGGGGATTGGCGGCGTCGATGGCCACGTCGGCAAGGCGGTTGAAGGCCATGGCGGCGGAACGAGCGGCGAGCATGGCCACGACGATCCAGAGAAGCTGATGAGCGGTGGGAAGGCCGGAAGCGGCGAGCATGGCTCCGCAGAGCGCGAACGGGAGAGCGAAGATGGAGTGCTCCCACTTGATCATCTCGAGGGTGACGCGAAGGTTGCGGAGGATGGGCACAGGGAGATTGTAAGGCAGACGAGGGGAGGGGATAGCAATTGGCGGTTCCTAGTTTCTAGTTTCTGGACGGTTCCCCGCGGGGGATGCGATTTTGCGGTTTAATGATGGGATTCGCCCTGTGATGCGGATCATGCCAGGTTGTGCTGGGATGGATTGACTGCTTTGCGGGGAACGGCATATCCTTGAAGTTGAAATTGAAATTCATTTTCAAGATCGTATTCAAGATCGTATGGACTGATTAGATGCTGCAAGCTTTTATTATTACGCTGCGCGAAGGGGTTGAGGCTGCGCTGATCGTCGGGATTACGCTGGCTTATCTCGCCAAGATCGGGCGCAATGACCTGCGCAAGGCGGTTTATGCCGCGCTGGGCGCAGCTTTTGTCGGAAGCATTGGAGTGGCGGTGTTGCTCTCACGGCTAAATCTGAACGAAGACGTGTTCGAAGGTTGGGTCATGCTGGTAGCCGCCGTGTTCGTCATCACCATGGTCATTTTCATGATGAAGACGGGGCGCAAGTTAAAGGGCGAGATCGAAGGCAAGGTGGGCTTGCTGGCGGGCAAGGACGCGTGGATCGGCCTGTTTTTCTTTGTGTTCCTGATGGTGCTGCGCGAGGGCGCGGAGACCGTGCTGATTCTTTCCGCGGTGTCGCTGAATTCCACGGAGCTGATGAGTTTTCTGGGAACCCTGCTGGGCGTGCTGTGCGCGATTGCCTTCGGCGTCATGTTTGTAAAGGGCAGCGTGCGGATAAACTTGCAGAAATTCTTCCGGGTGACGACGGCTATTCTTTTCCTGGTGGCGGCGCAGTTGGTAGTGGCAGGGTTGCACGAACTTTCAGAGAGCGGCGTGATTCCTTCCTCGAAGAGGGAGATGTCGATTATTGGCCCGATCGTGAGGAATGATCTTTTCTTTTTTGTGACGATTGTGGCGTTAGCCGCGCTGATGGTGTTGTTTGACGCGAAGCGGCGGCAGCCGACAGCCGTGCCGAGTTCCCAGGCGGAGCGCCGTAAAGCGATTTGGAGCGCCCGCAAAGAACGCTTGTGGATGACCTCGGTCTATACGTTTTCGTTTCTTTTTATCGGGATGGTGACGGCCGAGTTTGTTTATGCCAAGAGCGCGAGCACGCTCTCGCCGGCGACGGAGATCAGCTTTACGAATGGCCAGGTGAAGATTCCGCTGTCTCAAGTTTCGGATGGCGATTTACATCGCTTTCAGGCGGAGGAGAACGGTACGGCGATTCGTTTCTGGCTGTATCAGAAGCCCGATGGCAAGGTCGCCACGGTCTTTGATGCTTGCGAAATCTGCGGCGCGTCTGGGTTTTATAAATCCGGGAGCGGAGTGGTTTGCAAGAACTGTGCCGCTCCCATCAATCCGCAGTCAGTGGGGGCAAAGGGAGGCTGCAATCCGATTCCGCTCAAGGCGACGCAGACCGCAGATGCCGTGATCATTCAGGAGGCGGACATTGCGGCGGGCCGGCGTGTGTTCGGGAAACAATAAGGATGTTCGTCCGCCTCGTTTACGAATCCTTCCGGCGTCAAAAGCGGCGTAAATTGCTGGCTGGCGCGGCCATTGCCATGGGCGTGACGGTGGCGACAGCGATGATCGCCGTGGCCACCGACATTGGCGACAGGATCAATCGCGAACTGCGAACGATTGGCGCCAACCTTCTGGTAACGCCGCAAGAAGATACTCTGGATGTGGAAATTGGCGGCATCAACCTGAAGCCGCCGAGTGACGGCGCTTTTCTGAATGAGGGCGACCTGCCCAGGATCAAGGGAACGTTCTGGCACAACAACATCACCGGGTTTGCGCCCATGTTGCCGGTGAATGTGACGCTGCAACAGAACGGTACCACGGACAATCTAACCCTGCTTGGCACCTATTTCGCGAAGGAGGTTTCCTTTGGGAAGGAAGAGTTCAGGACAGGCATCCGTTCCGTTTACCCATGGTGGAAAGTTTCCGGTGCGTGGCCAAGTGACAACTCACGTGATGTTTTGCTGGGAGAGCGGTTGGCGGCGCGGCTTGCAACCAAGACTGGCGATGAGCTCACGCTTTCTGGCCATCTGTTGCGGGTGAGCGGAATTCTATCTACGGGCGGCGCGGAAGACGATCAGGTAGTGGCGCCGATTGCGCTGGCGCAGGAGATTCTCGGCAAGCCGAGCGCGGTTCGCCGAGTTTACGTGAGTGCGCTGACTAAGCCGGAAGATGCTTTCGGGCGGCGTGATCCAAAGAGTATGTCCGGCGCGGTTTACGATCGATGGTACTGCTCGCCTTATCCGCAGTCGATTGCTTACCAGTTGCAGGAGGCGATTCCGCATTCCCACGCGGAACAGATCCGGCAGGTTGCGCAGAATGAAGGTATGGTTCTCACGCGCATTGAAGGGCTGATTTTTCTGGTTACGCTGGCGGCGCTGTTTGCCTCGGCGCTGGCGGTCTCAGCCGCTATGGCCACCGCGATTTTTGAGCGGCGGGCGGAAGTGGGTCTGATGAAGGCGCTCGGCGCCGGCCGATTTGCGGTTGCATCCATATTCTTTGCGGAAGCGGCGCTGCTGGCCTTGATCGGAGGGCTGGTGGGCTTTGTTGCCGGAGGAATGCTGGCGCACCAGATCGGACGATCTATTTTTAATTCACAGATTTCGATTCCGCCGGTGCTGTTGCCGGTGATTCTATCGATCGCGGTGGTCGTGACATTTGCGGGAAGCGCTGCCGCTATTCGTAAAGCAGTGGGACTGGACCCTGTGTTTGCCCTGCGGGGTGAACTGTGAGTATGGGCGCCCTGCCTCCGGCGGAATCGCGCTCGGCGAAGAACGTTGCAGCGGGGCGCGCGAAATCCCGGCATATATCGATGTTGATGCGAATGCTGGTCCGGGCTGCGGTGCTTCGCCGGGGTCGAGCCGCAACGGCGCTACTCGCGATGGTGGTGGCTGCCACGGTAGCCACAGCGATGCTGAATCTGTATGTGGATGTGCAGGCGAAATTGCGGCGCGAGTTTCGTAACTACGGTGCGAATATCATTGTGGTGGGAAAAGACGGCGCTTCCCTTCCCGGCGAGGCTCTGGCGCAGGCAGAGATGGTGCTTGCCGGCCGTGGCGTGGTGGCGCCTTTCGCGCTGGTGGTGGCACGAACCGGCGACGGCCAGCCGATGGTTGTGGCAGGCGCGGATTTCGATCGCGTACGGCAACTCGACCGGTGGTGGTCGGTGAGCGAATGGCCTTCGGCTCCGCAACAGGCACTGGTTGGATTGCGGGCGCTTTCCGTTGTGTCGCCGAAAAATCGGCCGTTCGACCTTGAATTTCATGGGCATTCCATTCACGTCAGTCCAGCGGGAACGGTGCAGACCGGCGCTGCTGAAGATAGCCGGGTTTATCTCTCTCTGAAGGATTTTATTTTGTGGACTGGAGTTCAGCCTTCTACCATTGAGATCGCAGCCACTGGCTCGCCAGACGAGATTGCGGCAATCGTGCAGCAGCTCGAGCAAGTGATCCCGGCGGGCGATGTGCGGCCGGTGCGGCAAATTATGGAAGGCGAGGCGCGCGTGCTGAGCAAGATGCGGGCCACGTTGCTGGCGGCGACCGCGCTTATTATTTTGACGGCGGCCTCGTGCGTGCTCTCCACGCTGATGGGGTGGGTATTCGACCGGCGCCGCGACTTCGCTATTATGAAGGCGCTGGGCGCTTCCGACCGGCTACTGAACGGTTTCTTTGCGGCCGAGGCGGCTGCTTTGGGGGCAACTGGCGCGGTGATTGGATTTGTTCTGGGCATCGGCCTTGCGGCTTGGATTGGGCGGGTGAACTTCCATGCTCCGGTGGTGCCGCGATTCGGCGTTCTGCCTTTTGTTTTGGCTGGTAGCATAGGGGTGACGCTGCTTTCGTCGATCCTGCCGATTTCGCTGCTGCGGCGGGTGCAGCCGGCGGTCATCCTGAGGGGAGAGTGAAGTGATTCGGATCGAAGACGTAACCAAACTCTACCCCGCCAAAGCTGGGGGCAGCGAAAACGCGAACGCGAAGGAGAACCAGAGCAGCGCCATTCACGCGCTCGACCACATCTCGCTGCATGTGGCGCCGGGCGAATGGTTGTCGATCATGGGGCCGTCAGGATCAGGGAAATCGACGCTGGTGAATCTGATTGGATGCCTCGACCGGCCGACTTCCGGAGAGATTTGGCTTGACGGACACAACGTTGCGGGTATCTCAGCCGGTGAGTTGAGCCGTGTGCGCGCAGAGAAGGTTGGATTTATTTTCCAGCAGTTTCACCTGATTCCATTTCTTACCGCGGTGGAGAACGTGATGCTGGCGCAATACTTCCACAGCATGACGGATGAAAAAGAGGCGATCGAAGCGCTCGGCTGCGTGGGGATGGATGACCGGGCGCATCATCTGCCTTCGCAGCTCTCCGGCGGAGAGCAGCAGCGGGTGTGCATTGCGCGGGCACTGATCAACGATCCAAAGATCATTCTGGCGGATGAGCCTACGGGTAACCTCGACGCTGTGAACGAAGAATTGGTCTTGCGGCTGCTGCGTGAGTTTCACCAGCAAGGGCGGACGATTGTAATGGTTACGCATGATCCGGTGGTGGCGCGGCTGGCCGACCGGCGGGTTGAATTCCATCACGGCAAGATTGCATCACAAGAAGTTTTTGCCATGGCCGACGAAGAGCAGTTTGATGAAGTGCTCGAAGAATTATGGGTACTGGCCGAGCATGGCGAGATTGCGGAAGTGGAGCGCATGGAAGTGCATGGCGCGCTGCCCGTCACCCTGGCGATTGAGAAAATGATGCAGATGGGGCTGGTGGTGTCCGCGCCGCATCCCCCGATGGCCCATGAGCACAAGCCCTTCGTGAATCCCTGCCATGACGCGCTCAAGCCGGTGTCGGCATCGATTGGCGACGGCACACTGATCGTGGAACTGACGCCGCGTGGGCAGGAGCGGGCGGGCAGCATCATTCGGCGTCATCGGCTGGCCGAGCGACTTTTTACCGACAGTCTGGCCATGGACAGCGAATCGGAAATCGAACAGCAAGCCTGCAAGTTCGAGCATATTCTCTCGCCGGAAGCGACGGATAAGATTTGCACGTTCCTGGGACATCCGCGTACGTGTCCGCATGGGGCGACGATTCCGCCGGGGGCGTGCTGCACGGGATCCGAGTTTGCCGGAGCCAGAGCGGTGAGTTCCACGGCGCATAAGCATTAGCGTTTCGGAACCTCGGGGGCTGAAGCCCACGCTGAAAGGAAATGACCTCCGGCATGGACTAGCCGGGCGACCAACCCACCCCCCGATTATCGCAGCGCTGAAGCGTTGCGCCACCCAAAGTCGAGTACTTATAGCGAGTCGTTATTTTGTGAAGTCGCCTTCCGTGTCGTTTATAGAGCGGTCTTTATTAAGTCCGACTCGGGAGTTCGCTGATCATCTGCCCTGACTTTCCAACACTGCTATGATCGCAACGGACCTAATCCATCAGCATGGCCTTGAGACTTCCCACCATCGGTGTATTCGATTCAGGCTTTGGGGGATTGACTGTCCTTAAAGCTTTACTGGAACTCATCCCAGGCGCTGACTACGTTTATTTTGGCGATACGGCGCGGCTGCCTTATGGCTCAAAATCGGTGGAAACTGTGGCGCGCTACGCGGTTGAGGCGGCCCATTACCTGGAGGCCCACGGCGCCGAGGTGCTGGTGATCGCATGTAATACCGCGACGGCGCTGGCACTCGACCGCATCGCCGCTGCCGCCAACGTTCCGGTTGTTGGCGTTGTGGAACCGGGGGCGGAGGCTGCGGCTTCGGTCAGCCGGAATAAGAGAGTCGTGGTGATCGGGACCGAAGCAACAGTCAGCAGCCACGCCTACCGCAAAGCGCTGGAGGCTCGCGGGCTGGCGTCACGAGAGAAGGCTTGTCCTCTGCTGGTGCCGTTGGTCGAAGAGGGATGGGTGGATCATCCTGTGACTGAAGAAGTTGCCGGGATTTACTTGAAGGAAGCTTTTGCCGATGGCTTCCAGGATGCGGATGCGTTGGTCCTGGGCTGCACTCATTACCCGCTGCTGAAGCCGCTGCTCCACCGAGTGGCGCCCTCGCATGTGAGCATTGTGGACTCGGCAGACTCGACGGCCGGCGTGGTTGCCCATCGCCTTCAAAAACTCCTGGCGCCCGGACAGGCGGTGCAGGAAGAGCGACGGACGCGCCCGCGATTGAAGTTTTTTGCCACGGATTCGGTGGAGAAATTTCGGCGGTTAGGTGAGCGCTTTCTTGGGCATTCCATCGATGACCTTCAGCACGTGGATCTGAAGGAATAAGACGACAAAAAGATTGAGATTCAGCGCAAGGTTCGGATAGCGGAACCCTTCCTCTCATAATTAATGTGTCCTGGCAGTCATTCGATCTCTCCAATAAGAAGGTTCAACACGATGCATCCGCTCGATAATGTTATCTGGCATGCCCTAAGCACGCGGCAGGCTAAGTTTGCCGAATCGCTGGGAGATGCGCGCAGGTTTATGCCGGAGGTTAGTTCTCTCGCCGGCTTCCGCGAGCCCTCTCCGCAGAATTATGAAGCAATGGAGGAATTGCTGGCTCCGCAGGGAACGGTCAGATTGTTCCTGGATTCGCCCCACCAGAATTGCAACGGATGGGCGCTCCCGGCGAGCGTGCCCCTGCTGCAGATGGTTTGGGAAAACGGCCGTGGCTTGCAGGCTCCGCAAAATGTGATGGTGACGGAACTGGTCGAACTCAACGCCGAGCACTCGCCGGAGATGATCGAGTTGACAGCACTCACCAAACCGGGGCCGTTCGGCAAGCGCACTCATGAACTGGGCACATACCTTGGAATTTTTCGTGGGGCAAAACTAGTCGCCATGGCCGGGGAACGGCTGAAAGTTGCCGGCTGCACCGAGGTAAGCGCGGTTTGTACTCACCCACAGCACACAGGCCATGGCTATGCCGGCGTGCTCATGACCGAGGTGATGCGGCGCATCCTTAGTCGCGGGGAGACGCCGTTTCTGCACGTCAGGGAAGATAACTTGCGCGCCATTCAGCTGTATGAAAGATTGGGCTTCCGGCGGCGGGTGTTACGGTATTTGGCGGTGCTACGGAGGGAACCTCAGGGGCTAAAGCCCTCGTCTTTATCGGTTGTACGGCGCGGGTAAAAGCGCCCCTTCAAAACAGAGTGGGGGATAAGTTAAAACCTTGCGTCAGGCAACCGCGGCGCGGCTGAATCTGTACCCTTCAAAGCTTGCGATGGGGGGCGACGAATCTCAGTAAAGGTGGAAGTCGACTTCCACGGCCATCTCGACTTTGACGGGATGGCCGTCTTTCTGTCCGGGCTCAAAGCGCCAAGTACGAACCGTCTCGAGAGCTTTTTCGTCAAGTCCCATGCCGAGCGAGCTGACCACGCGAAGATTCGTGGGCTTGCCATCGGTATCCACCACGATCATCAGGGTGCACGTGCCTTGATACTTGGCTTTGCGGGCTTCTTCTGAGAACTCCGGCTCGGGAGAATAGATTGCCCGCGGCGGAGTCACGCCGCGGCCAGGGCGGAAAACGCCGCCGCCGATACCGCCACCCTCGCCAGGTCCTACGCCTGGTCCCGAACCTGAGCCAACGCCTCCGTTGCTACCTGTACCGATACCGCTGCCGGAACCTGTGCCGTTGGATGGGATGATGGCAGAGGATTTGGGGTCGCCAAGGTTGGGCAGATTGTTCATGGCCACCTTGATATCAGGCGGCACTACAACCGTGGGTTCAACCGCAAGCTTGGGATTGAAATTTCGTATGACGGCGGTCGGAGGCGTGATCTGTTGCATAGAAAACTTGGGCAAGCGCCCCTGCGAGGCTTGAAGCACGTCACGATCGCCACCGCCACCGCCGCCGCCAGCCTGTGTTTTGGCGGGTTTCAGAGAATAATCGCCTGGGTCAATCAACTCGGTGGTGCTTTGAGGTTTGGCAATCGCCTTGGTCACGACATGCCGACCGATGATGGTGCCGCCGATGATCAGGGCTATGACGACGACGTGGGCGGCCGTGGAGCCGAGAGCTCCGTTCTTCTTATAGTTATAGAAGCCCCAGATATCTTTGACCGGTTCGGGCTTCGATTCCAGCTTAAGTGGCGGAAGCTTCTTGGGAAAAAAGAATTCGTCGAGGCCGCGAAATAGAGACTTCCACAGCGGCTCGAAAGTGTCAGGAGCCAGCAGCAGATGCAGGTCGGGCTCTTTACTGGGTGTCGGATTGACTTCTACTGATGGCATGATCCCCGATTAGGCGTTACCAGCTTGCACAGAGTACAGGCTAAAACCCCAGCCCGACATCATGTTTAACACAGATGAGCGGTCTATCCAACAAGTTGCCTCTTCCCGCTTTCTTAATCTTGAAGCGTTACGATGGGCGCACTCAGACGGCAGGATCACCCTTCTGTCGAGCTTTATCAAATTGTACCTCTTTCAGTGTCGCTTTACGAAGTGTATTTCAGAATGTGCGAGGAGGAGGCGGTCCGAAAGGGCGTTCCCTCTTTTCGCACCGGGCAGGCCTGGGCGATGTCCCGATAAGAGCATTTTCGAGAGCCGAAAATAGACGTTACCAGTGGCTCTCCCTATAATGAAAAGATTCAATCATCTTGGGAGAAGCCAACCGAGTGCCGCTCGAACTGAAAGCGACCATCAATCTGCCTAAAACCGCCTTTCCGATGAAGGCTGACCTGCCGCGGAATGAGCCCAAAATGCTGGCTCGCTGGGAGGAGGCCAAAATCTACGAGCGCATCCGCGAGGCTCGCAAGGGTTCGCCCACTTACATTCTGCACGATGGCCCCCCTTACACCAGCGGGCCGATCCACATGGGCACGGCGCTTAATAAGTGCCTCAAGGATTTTATCGTCAAGTCGAAGACCATGGCGGGCTTTGATGCGCCTTACGTGCCGGGGTGGGATTGTCACGGGCTGCCGATTGAGATCAAAGTCGACAAGGAATTGGGCGGCAAGAAGCTGCAGATGAAGCCTACGGACGTGCGCGCAGAGTGCCGCAAGTATGCCCAGAAGTTTCTCGATTTGCAGCGCCAGCAATTCAAGCGCATCGGGGTGTTTGGACGCTTCGACCGGCCTTATGCCACGATGAATCCACAGTACGAGTCGGTGGTGCTCTCGACATTCTTTTCGTTTTACGAAAATGGATTCGTCTATAAAGGGCTGCGCGCCGTGTACTGGTGCATGCACGACGAGACCGCGCTGGCCGAGGCGGAGGTCGAATACGAAAATCACACCAGCCCAACTGTTTGGGTGAAGTACGGGTTGCTCGACGATCCAGCGACAATTGACGCGGCCCTGGCTGGAAAGAAAGTTTCCACGATCATCTGGACGACGACTCCGTGGACGCTGCCTGCGTCCATGGCCGTAGCTTTTCATCCGCATGAGGAATATGTCGCGCTGGAATTCGGCGGCGAAGTTTACATTGTGGCGGCGAAGCTGGCGAAAGAGGTTGCGGGGAAGTGCAATCTTGCCGAGTCCCGGGAGCTCGCACATTTTCCTGGAAGCAAGATGGAGCGGCTTAACTTCCAGCATCCGTTTCTGGATCGGAAAATTCTTGGCGTGCTCGCCGACTACGTCACCATGGATACGGGAACGGGCGTGGTTCATACCGCGCCATCGCATGGCGCCGAGGACTTCATCACCGGCGTGAAGTACGGGCTCGACGCCACCAGCAATGTGGACGAAAAAGGAATCCTGCGCAACGGGTTGCCGGAATACAACGGGAAGCGCGTGTGGGAGGCGAACCAGCCGATCATCGATCTGCTCAAGAGCCGGGGCGCTTTGCTGCAGGCGGAGAAAACCGAGCATTCGTATCCGCATTGCTGGCGCTGCCATAATCCAGTGATCTTTCGCGCCACGGAGCAGTGGTTCATCTCGATGGAGACGCCAATGCCGGGCGGGGACGGGGGTCGAGGTTCAGAGAATGGCACGCTTCGCACGCGGACGCTGGAAGAAATCAAGCGGGTGAGGTGGGACCCGGCGTGGGGTGAAGAGCGGCTTTCGAACATGATTGCCACGCGGCCGGACTGGTGCATTTCGCGGCAGCGGGTATGGGGAGTGCCGATTGCCGTGTTTCTGTGCGAGAACTGCGGCATGCCGCTGAATGACGCCGCTGTCAATCGTAAGGTTGGGGAGCTGTTTGCCCGAGCTGGCGCCGACGCCTGGTTTACATCACAATCCGACGGGATTCTTCCCGCGGGGACGAAGTGTCCACATTGCGGCGGAACAAAGTTTGAAAAAGAGACGGACATCTTTGACGTGTGGCTGGAATCCGGAGCAAGCTATCTGGCGTTGATTGGTGATGAGCCTTCTTATCCCTGGCCGTCTGATCTTTATTTGGAAGGTGGCGACCAATATCGCGGGTGGTTTCAGTCGTCGCTGCTATGTGCCATGGGAACGCATGGGACGCCGCCTTATAAAGGTGTGGTCACGCCGGGATGGACGCTCGATGAAAAAGGGCAGGCCATGTCGAAGTCGCGGGGGAATGACGTGGACCCGGTGGATATTGCCGATCGTCTTGGTGCAGAGGTGGTGCGGCTGTGGGTGGCGTCGGTCGATTTTCGGGAGGATGTGGTTGGCTCGGAGCAGTTGATGCGACGCATCGCGGAAAACTACCGTAAGATTCGCAACACGTTTCGCTATGTCCTGGGGAATCTGGGAGATTTTGATCCGCAGACTGATGCGGTTGCTTTCGAAGACATGGAAGCGCTGGACCAGTACATGCTGCGGCAGACTCTGGGCTTTGCCTCCGATGTGAAAGACGCGTACGGCGAGTTTGTCTTCCACAAGATTTATCACCGGTTGAATCACTTCTGCATCGTCGACCTGAGCGCGTTTTATTTCGATGTGTTGAAGGATCGTCTATATATTTCCGCGCCCAAGTCGAGGGGCCGGCGCAGCGCGCAGACTGCGATTTGGCGGATTGGAGAAGCGCTGGTACGGCTGCTTGCGCCGGTCATGAGTTTCACATCTGAAGAGGTGTGGGACTATCTGCCCGAGACCGCGGGCCGCTGCGAAAGCGTGCATCTTGCGGTGTTTCCGTCGGTGGAAGAGATCCTGGGTGACACGAAGAATGCGGTTGGAGAGGAAAAGACCGGCGAAAATTGGACGACGCTCCGCGCGGTGCGCGACCAGGTTCTTAAGGCGCTGGAAGAGGCTCGCAACAACAAGCTGATCGGTACGGGGCTGGAGGCTCAGGTAATTGTGCGGGCGCCCGAGCCGGTTTATTCGGTGTTGTCGCAGCGCGTCGACCAGCTTCGGTATTTGTTCATCGTCTCGGCAGTGACAATTGTTCAGGCCTCGGGCAATGGCACCGGAGAGGTGCACGTTGAGGTGAAGAAGGCTGACGGATTGAAGTGCGAGCGCTGTTGGAATTATTCGACGCGGGTCGGCGAGGATAAGAAGTATCCGACGGTATGCGAGCGTTGTAGCGCTGTGCTCAGGGAAATTGGAGCGTCGTAATCAGTGGCTTTCGGCGGCAGGCGAACGAACATCGCGAAAGGAAAGCGACCACCGGGGCGAAAGCCCGTCAGGCTTACGCGGCCCCTTCGGGGGCTCAGGGCAAGCCCTAAAGGGCCGCTCTTCCACGGTTGCAGACGCGTTAACGAGACTGTCGAACCCGATCTAGGCGAGGATCGAGCGAACCGTGAACTGGCGAAAACTGCGGACGCTTTTGCTCACGGTGCTGATTCTGTGTCTGATCCCTGCCACGCGTTACTATCAGATCGACGTCCCTCTACTACGGCTGTTGAGAGGCTCGCACCGCGTCGATCCGCTATCGCTTCATCTCACTGGCGAGTTTGTTGAGAACAATCTTGGAACCGAACAGAATCCCGATGGTTCCGTCACGGTGCGCATGATCGCGCAGCAATATCTTTTTATACCGAACTGCATTTTGATACCGGCGGGGGTTCCGGTCCATCTTCGCATCACCAGCGCCGACGCGGTCCACACGCTCGCCTTCAACGGCACAAACTATTCG
>Ga0209530_1001163_pt1 | contig 12993 bp, 10 predicted proteins | sample BlaSpr_A8_Ref_O1_FD_187987 | JGI IMG/M metagenome (GOLD analysis project Ga0209530, IMG submission 187987) | Forest soil microbial communities from Thunder Bay, Ontario, Canada - Black Spruce, Ontario site 2_A8_Ref_O1 (SPAdes) (version 2) | ecosystem: Environmental > Terrestrial > Soil > Boreal...
TCTTCAGACATTCAGAGGCCTCTTTTGTTGCGCAAACATTGTCTAGACAACATGTTTGTAACAGAGGAGGCCTTTGTTGTCTTCAAATATATGAATTATGCGGGTTAGGTTCTTCGAAAATCCTGTTCTGCATGAAGGGAGGATGGTAGCGTAGAAAACTCCCGGGATCTTCGAGCTTCGATCCTTCCGAGCGCACTTTTTAGGTCTGATCACCGGAACCGCGCCGATGCTAAGCCGGCGCTCTGAACCTGATTGGAATTACGGAGCTTTTGCCGTAGAGCGCTCAACACAAAATACCGACGCTCTTCGTTTAACATCGTTCCAAAGGCCACTCTTCGCTTGCCCTCTATGACAATAACAACGCCCTGGCGATTCCAGTTGAATCCATTTCGGCGGCTGTCTTCCCGCGCCGAACTGAAGTCAGACCACGAATAATTACGTGTCCAGCCGAGCCGACCGACGCCGGTAAAGACTGACAGGCTTCCGCCACGCTGCGAGAGCTCAATTTTGCCCGTGGTCATCATCGCGCAGTACCCGACCAGGAAAACACTGCCGAGCAGAAACGGCACACCGAAGAGCGATGATGTGGGATCGAACTGTCCAGAAGAAATCTGCTTTCCATAAATGCCGCCCAACGATATGCCCGACCACACGCACGTAAATGGGACCACAAGGAGAGCCATCCAAGAGCGTGTTGTTGCGCCGGTGCGGAACCCGTCCGCCAGTTGCTCGAACCAAGCGCCGTTTGGCGGAGCCGTCAGATCGGGAGCAACGCCTGCCGAACCGCCGACAAGTTCCGAGAACGAAAAGGTCTTGCCACAGCGGCGACAGAGAGCAATGTCGGTTGCTACATTTATGTCATCTATTGCGATCGTCGATCGGCACAGCGGGCAGACTGAATCCATATCGAGGGAAGGATGCCATAGGGTTTCCTGCGGGTCAAACACATGGGTCGCCCGCTCACTCATCCGGAAAGCATATTTTGTCCATGATCTCAGCGACTTGTCTCCCGGGTGGTCTGTGAGACGAGTTATTGAGTAACGAGCGCTTCGAATTACTTCTTTGGGATGGATTGCAGGGCAAGATTCCTCTCGATGTTGATGGTTGCTGGCCCGATTCGGAGGGCATCATTCTTCGGTTGGAAGCCTTCGCACGGAATCATGGACTTGTATAATACTGCTCAATCAGCCTCCCGCTTACGGCCAAAAAACTGCTTCCGCAGCTTTTCCAACCCCCGGAAATAGTGGTGCTTTACGTTCCCTCGGGTCTGGTCCAACTTCACGGCGATCTCTTCAAAACTGTAGCCCTCGAGCAGATGAAGCCCCAGGGTCTGACGCTGGATCTCAGAGAGGGCTCCAAACACCTTGCGTAATCCTATCCTTTCGAGCACTTCCTCAATCGAGTTTCCGAATCGGCCTGCCCTCCCCCCTGGACCGCTCAGTCCGTCTCTGACATCTTCCAGATCGACCTGGGTATAGAAATGGCGCGAGGTCAGATAGCGACGGCGGTCGATGGCACGCTGGTAGGCCATCTGCACGATCCAAGAACGAGCTGAACTCCTGGAACTATCAAACACCGCGCTCTTCTGGTGAATGAAAAGAAATACGTCCTGGAGCAAGTCGTCCGCTTCTGAATCGTCCCGGAGAATCTTGTACCCGACTGCACGCACCAGGCGCGCGTAGCGACGAAACAGACAGGCCAATGCTTCCTTATCCCCGGCAACGACGCGGGCCATCAGGACTTCATCGGCAATTTCAACGCTCGCCGCCGGCCTCTTAATCGAGGGAGACGCAGCACGGGTTTGGTTCTCTTCGGTAGGGCTATCGATCCCGACCAGTCGAATTGTAAAAGAGGAGTTTACGAAACCCCAGCACTGAATTGCCGGACGAGATAGTGAGACGGCTCCCTGCTGACACTCGCATATCGGTTCCGCTTGCTGGCCCCAATTGTCATGCGCGCCTCTCGTGATTTGGCATACATCGCAGCACAGTTACAATGATGTGTATCCAACAAAATACAAAGAGACATCTCGCAGCGGACTCAGTCTTCCCCACGGCGATTCCGTGCCCGATTCTCTTTCGCATGCGATGACGCATATCAGATCAGAGGGGACGATCCGCGCCAATCCTTCAAACGTAGTTGCGCAAAATGAACCCCTTGACCCCCACAACAGGCTTCTCGTCACACAACTCAATCCATCCTGGAATAATCCATTTTGGAGTATTTGTCAAACGATTCCTATGCTTTCAGGATGGAGCGGATCGGAGGACTATCGGCCGGGCGGCAGCGTGATCGAAAAGTATTTCTCCGCCTGCTTCGCCGTGTTCGAGTCGAGGCGAGATTGACTCAGGCCGAACTTGCAAAGATGCTCGGGGTCACGCAGGCGCGTGTCAGCAAGTATGAGCAAGGTGAGAGACGAATAGATATGCTGGAGTTGAAGGCGATCTGTGACGCTATCACATTACCCCTCATGGAGTTCGCCAAGCGATTCGAGGAAGGCTGCAAATGAGCGGGTCGCCCCAGTCGACATAATCCATTTTGGAGTATCGCTTACTGTGTCCCTATGCTGACGCGCAATGGCGTCGTCGGCGCAGCGAGCAAGCAGAAAGCAACGAGAGCGAAAGATTCTTCTCGACCTCCTGCGCGAACTCAGAAAACAAAAGGGACTGACGCAAGATCAAATGGCAAAGGCTATAGGAGCGAAGCAAGCATTTGTCAGCAAATATGAAACTGGTGAGCGACGGCTCGACTTTCTGGATCTGGTCGCGATTTGCGAAGTACTGAGCTTGTCCATCGTGAAATTCGCCGAGCGATTCGAGACGGCCCGCAAGGGTCGATGATCTCTGGCTGTCGAATCATTCCCCAGTCTCGGTATCTACAAAAGCGATTTGTTGGAAGCTCGGGTGGTAATCGCATCCTGACTAATAATGATCCTTGTTCGGCTCCTCTCTTCCGAGCGCTCTTGGTTGGTTGGTTGGCCGCCAAAGTTTACTCGGGTACAGGAGCCGACATTGTCATGGAATCAATAACGTTTTGACCACGGCGAGCGTAACCGAGATCTACAGTTACAAACGAAATCCCTTCTTGAATGCTCCGAGCTCAGGATGATTTCTCAGAAAAAAGAGTCCTTCAGCGTACACAGAAGTTCCAGTTTGTTATCTGCCAAGTCCAAACTCGCCAGATAGTAGTGAACGACCGCGCCGCCGGTCGCCGCCTTCTCGATTCCGACCTTCGCATACAGCGTTTGCCCATCATCAGATAGCGAGACAAGCGTGGAAATCCAGGACCGCAGGTGGGGTTCCGGGATGGCCAATTTGTCTTTTGCAACGCAAACTGCGAGTTCTTGAGTGCGGAGATTGAACGCATACACCCCGTCCGGGTTCCCTCCTCCGCTCACCTTGTTCCACTTGATGGAATTGAAGATGACGATGGGGTGCTTTTCGCAGGTGATAGGGGTCTCGTACGAGACATCGGCGGCGGGATTGCCAATTTGTCGGTAGGCGTCAGCATCTTTGTGGCGCACGAACAGCCGACCCAGGGGAGGAAGGGGCCGATCTGCTGGGCATTGCATCTCAACAATGATGGTTCCGCTGGCCGGGTTGTAGATCAGCTGCTGCCAAGTGTACCCCGGCGGGCATGCCGGGCGATTTTGGCGGGAAAGCCGCTTCTCCGCGTTCGTCGCGTGCCCCTCCTGAAACTTGGGAACGAGCGCTCTCAAGAGCGGCACCGTTTTCGTTAAGCAACCGAGCGGCATAACAATTCTGTTCCCGTAACATGCCGAGTAGGAGGTGCTCGGTCCCGATGTGTTTGTGCGTTAGGCGGTCGGCTTCTTCTGACGCATAGAGCAAGATGCGCTTGCATTCCTCGCTGATAGGGAGGTCAACGGAAGTTGGAATCTTCTCGGCGATTGTTGCGTGCCCTTCAATCTGCTTACGGATCCTGTCGATCGCGCCCGGGGAACTGGTGAAGAGCCGGGCAGAGAGAGCCTTACTTTCGCGGAGAAGGCCCAACAGTAAATGCTCAGACTCGATATAAGGCGACCTAAATTGACTGGCTTCGTAGCGCGCGAAGAAGATGACCCGACGAGCCTTCTCTGTGTAACGTTCAAACACACCTTGCTCCAATTACGGAGGATGATATTCGCTTATATTGTTGAAGGGAAGCAACTTGGCAGATTCTTTCGACAGTGTCGAAAGAATCCGTACAGACTTTCTCCCTACCGCTGTCGCCGAGCACGACGGATCCGGTTTGCTGGCGCGTTGCCGGCGAGCCATGCGTTCTTACCCCGTGAGCACTCGTTTCAACCCGCAAGATCTATCGCAAATGCCATCGCCTCGGATTGCGCCTGCTGTGGAAGCAGGCTATCACCACAATCCGATTGTCTTGCACCTTGAAGAATATGCCATATGGGAAGGGCCGCACTCCCGCCCGCCGACGGTTCCGATGCACGACCGTTAATTGCAACGGATGTTCCACTATTGCCTCAACTGTTGCCTGGACCGTAAGCGTCAGACCAAACACACAGTTGACGGTGGATGGTTGGGTGCGCGCCGACCCACGGCTTAATCGTCACTGGGTTGCTCGCCTGCATCGCAAATGGAAGGTGGCTGGCGCAGAGCGCAGCACCCACTATGTCATCGCTGCAATCGTCCGATACCAAGTAATTTGCACTTTTCCCAACTGAGGATAGCTGGATAGCGGTTAGGGGCAACTATTGCTGATTGCTTACACCCCGACGCGCGCTCCCTAGGGCATTCGGTTCTTATCGCGAATAAGTGGCTTCGAAGTGAACGGCGGGATGCAGGATGAAGCAGGCACGGTTAGACGCCCAGGATTCGTATCCATTCGGTCGGCTCCTTGGCTGACTGGCTCCATCGCCGCATACAGCGTGGCCCACGCGCTACATAGCATTACGGTGCAGGCGCGCTTCAGGATTCTCTGTGTGTTGAGTATGAGGCTGCAGATAGTTGCTGGACGAGTCGAGAAGAATATGAAACACGCCAGTCCTCCCCTGGATCAGTTTGAATGAGTTCGAGTTTGCTTCAAGCCGCGTTAGCAGAAGCGACAGAATCTGCGCCGCTCGGAGTGACAAGGAACCGCCGTCTTTGGACACAGAATAGTGTTTGATCGTGCGAGATCCTATTACGCTTCGGCCTGCTGAAATGCGGTAGCCGAGAGACGTGTGGGTGACGTGGATTCCCTCTGAACTGGTGTTCAATTCCGAATCAGGCACTGCCCGAGGCGCAGAAAGCTCCAGGTGAGCCAGCGCGCCAATGATTTCCCGAACGTGGCGAGGGTGGAGCAGTTCAAAGGAATGCGAGTCGTCGAAGCGTCGCCAAGTACTGATGAGGACCACCGAGACTCCCATCGCCATCGCCAGAACCCAATGCCATCTCGATGGCGGAAGAATCTTGGTGCGTTCGGCGATAGCTACCGCCAATGTCAGCAGCAAAGAGGTCCACTGCGCCTCGGAAAAGCCCCAAAGATAAGGACGCCCCGCATCGCCACGAAAGAATTCCAGGCAGAACCGCGCACAGCCGTACGCGATAACGTACCAGACGAGCACCGATCCCGGCCTGTGCCGACCGAAAAGAAGAAGCAATCCGGCACTCGCGATGCACACCGCAAGCGCCGATTCCACAGCTTGAATGGGAAAGAGTCTTACGCCAACCAGATCGCGCGGGAAGCCTGCGTCCGCGTGAGCATCGCCATAGCGCACGCCCCACCGGCACAGACGTCCGTGACAACAACCCACCATCAGGCAGCCGATCCGTCCACAGGCCAGAAACACCCCGAGGCCGAGAACGAGAACATCGAGATAAGGCAGCACCGGCTGCTGCGTCAGCCGGAGAAAAACCGCAGACGTGGCAATGACGGCGATTTCGTGGTGGTAGTAGATGATGACTTCGCCATTGGCGAGAATCTTAGTAACCATCATCAAGGCGTAAAAAGTCAGGATGACGGTTCCGGTGACTCCGAGCAGTGTGAGTTGAGAAAGGCCGAGCTGTCGAACCAGAATGAAGGACTGCACGAAGCTGAGCAGGAAGCCTGTGTAGCCGCAGAACTCGAAAGTATTTATCGAGCGGCAAAGTCTCGGCATTCTTAGCGACAGACTTCGATCTTGCTTGCGATGAAAACAAATCCGCATAGATCACTCAGGTTTCGGAGCCGGACTCGATTTGCCAGACCCGCTTGTCAATCCGCCCGGCGAGGCGCTAGGCTTAGCCGCAGGTTTCGCGCCGCAAACTGGCTCAAACCACCAGATTGTTGAAGTTCCCCACACCGTACCGGGAATAAAATCAACTCCATAGGTTGTGCCGCTCGGATGGCCAAGTATTGACGCGATAATCGCGTACAACTGACCCAGGTTCCAACAGCGCGGATCGCAACGGTTCATATCTTTAGTGATTGGAGGTCTGTCAAGAAAGAAATGGGTAGTAATCTCTGGAAATCGACCGATCTCCAAAGCTGCCAGCAGATATAGTCTGGCAACCGCACTGTAAGCTGCCGCGGGATAGGCGGCGAAGGGTATCGGTTTCGCTTTCTTCGGATCGGTCTCACAGTCAGAACCCTTCTCTGCGCTGATTTCAACATTTGTGCTACTCGAAATCCGTCCTTTGCGTAGAGCGAATAAGGCAGATAGGTTACCGCAAGCCGTTTCCAGTTCCTTTTCCTTTCCTTTCACCGCGATGCCTACCACGGAGCCAGCCGCAACCTTGCCGCAAATAACGGTCACGGCCCCTTGCGCCGTAGTCATGACAACGGGTTTGCCGGGATCGTTGTTCGGTTTGCTCTGACTGGGATCCAGATTTTTTTTGGCTTTGTCCGTTTCGCTGGTGACCTCGTTTTTACCGAGAGTTGAAAATCGTGCCAAGTAGCTTGTGATCGCTGCAGCCTGCTCTTTCGGATCCGTGAATCCCCAGACCTTTTGCGCTCCAGCTTCGCGGGACTTCTTTTCCATCAAATCGTTGCCGCGCTCAAACTCAGTCGCCGTTGGTCGATCAGTCTCGAAGAACTGAGGGTGAGCGATTTCTGGTGTGCCGGCTGCCGTGACATAAGACGATGGGCCCTCCCCCGCGGGCGTGCCCCCAACCGCTCTATGCTCGGCAATCCGATCCTCCTCCAGCTTCTGAAGACTTGCGGCCCTTGCCGCGGGAGTTTTACCAGTGCCTTTTGATCTAATTCCAGTGTCATGCAGCACGAACCGCGCTTCTTTCAAGTCCCCGCCGACTTGAGTAGAAGGGACTGGCCCCTTAAATTTATCGACAATTGTCGACTTGTCGGCCTCGGAGAGCTTCCTGTTCGACATATTCCCGCCCGGCGCGGGCTCGCCGGCATCGATGCTCTGGGGCTTTCCGGCGTCTTCGATCTTCCCAGCATCTTCAATCTTTCCAGCCTCAGCAGCTTTACCCGCATCGTCTACGCCTTCGGACTTACATCTTTGCAGCTTCAGCCCAGAACGAAGGCGCGGGGCTGCATCTCCTCGAAGTTCGCCGGGCGCACTTTTCCCGGTTGACCAGACCGACATCAAGGAGCGCGAGGCAGATGAGTCTGCCTCTTTCTCGAAGGCATCGTAATCCTCATTGCCTTTCAATTGCGGAGGGTGTGCCTTTCCGCGGCCGCTCTGCTGCACCACATGCGCCAGTTCATGCGCGATCAACGCATCACCGATGAGCGTGCCCGGACGGTATTCACCGGAGGCGAACGCTACGTCGTTGCCTATCGTGAATGCGCGCGCCTGTAAATCCGAAGACAGCTTGGCGGCGCTCGAATCGGTGTGCACGCGAACGCCCGAGAAATCGTGTCCGAACGCGGAGGACATCTGCGATTGCACTCGCGAGTTCAGAGAAAGTCCGCCACCGAGTTGCTTCTTCACGCCGGCAGCGTCATGTGCGGGCGCGACTGTTGCATTTTGCGCTTTGCGTTGAACCTCGTCGTGGTCGGAGTCCTCCTGTTTTTTCGTCCCCCCAATGAAGCCGAGAATCGCTCCGCCCACCTTTGACGAAGCAACACTCTGCACGGCTCCGAGAAAACCACCCTGGCCGGGAAGCTCTTTCGGCATTCCATTCACTTTGCCGGTTTTGGCCCAAATGATCGCCGCTCGCTCAACTCTTGTAACGATGATGCGGATGGCTTCGTGCGCGCTGCGCGCCGCAGCCGCTTCAGGAGCGTATTTGTGAAAGGCACGCTCGATGTGCTCGCTGCTCTGTTTCTCATAGAAGCTGAGCCATTTGGCAACGTAGGGGCAGCCCTTGGTTGTGTGCTTGACCGAGGCCAGAGCACAGTCGGCAGCGGCGCAGGCATCCGCGCGCAATAGAGCGATAAACTGACTCTTACGCATCTGGTAGGGCTCAACCTTCGGCGCGTTATCTTCGACAACGAGTGTCCCTGAGGTCTTCGCACCCGGTGGTTGAGTTTTAGGCGCGGCGGGCACGGGGTCAGACGTCGAAGTCGGGTCCGCCGGAGCGCGCTGAATCGTGCGCCGGAGCGAACGCAACTGGGGAGTTACGACGCTGCGGTGAATGGTCTCTTCTGCCTGTGCTGCGCACTTCGAGCAGGGGGGGCTGCCGTCGCAGGCGCATTTACGCTGGATTACTGGCGCGCGAGATTTGGCAACAACTTTTTCGGCAACGCGGTCGGCTTCGACCTCGTCGGGATCGCCAGGTTGGCTGACGCGCAGCTTGGCTTGGACCGCGCCTGACTCCAGGAGTTGCAGCATCGCTTGATTGCCGAGAGTTTGTTGGACGCCAGCAAAGGGATTTTCCAAACGGACCATTGGCCCAGCGTCATGCCTCGCCCCGTTGGTTCGGTGAGACGTTCTTTCTGGTGCCGCCTTGATTGCGCTCTTTGAGCTCACTTGAAACTGATCTCACTTAGTCCGGTTTCCTCAAGCTTCACAGTCAGGTTTCGCCTCGGTCTCGTTGAGTTCATTGTGCTTGAAGAAATTCCAGCATTTTCTTGCGTTCTTCATCCGTCAGTTGCCCGCCCGGTCCCTTTCCGAGGCTCCCAAACCTCTCGATCAGAGAGGGTTCAGAAACTGTTTCGTTGGGGCGGTGGCAGTTGGGACAAGGTTGAGACTTTTTTTCCTCTTGGGGCGGCGTCACTGGAATCAGCGTTGCGTGCGAAGGTGCGGAAGGCGGCGGCGTTGGAGTCTCACGTGCTTTTTCGGCTTGTGCTTTAGCCGTTCGCGCGAGAATGATCTGCCATGCTGCCTGACTGGCGTTTGATGCCAGACCACTGAACCCGTCTGCATACACCGTTAGGTTCGTTGCGGCCTCAGCGTAATGCTGGGCGGCCGAGTTCACGGGTCCATGCAGCTTCTGCAACGACTCGAACATGGTGAAAGCCTGGGCATTGGGGATATCGTCCAAACCCATCGGAAGTGAGACCATTTTTTCGTATAAGTTACTCATTACCAGTATCGCGCGAGCCCGCGCGTCAAGCTCGCGCGAGAGGCGATTGTAAGTATTGATCGAGTTGTAGAGTGACGTGCTCAGTTCTCCCAGCGAATTACTCAATGCGAAGAGTGCGTCTGTGTTTTGTGTTCGTCGAGCCTTCTCGACTTCGACGATGCCACCAAACAGGGACATGGATTCCGCGAGACTTATGCTGGATTGAACCGCTTCTTGTGCCTGGCTTTCTATCTGCTCCGCTTGATGCTGAGACGGACCAAGGACGGTGCCTTCCGTGCCCATCTTCATCGCATCACTGATCGTGTCAAGGATAGCGAGCGCTTGAAGAAGCGCGCCAAATGCCGCCGAGTATAGCTGGAGACGCTGGCTGAGCTGGACAGACTCAGTCAACTCCGAACGCAATCCGGCAACTGCTTTTTCACTCTCGATGATTTCAGCGGCAGTCGCAGAACCGGTCGGTTTGACGGGGGCAGTTGTCGTTTCGGCTGTTGGCGTCTTTAGCCCCGGCTCTGCAGAACCCGCAGTCCGTGGTTCCTCGTTCACCGCATTTTGCGCTGTTTTTTCTCTGATTTCCCGGCTCGATTTCTTGGCGGCTTCAATGGTTCTATATTTCTCTGCATGCTTGGTGCCTCGCGGCGCCGTTCCACCCGGACCACCTTCCGTCACATAAATGTTTCCCGGGTCAAGCGCTCGCTCCGGTCGTCCCTTAATCAGTTCTCCTCCGCGGCGTTTGGTTTTCACGTCTTCCATGTGTTCCAACTGCAAGCCGCTTTCGGGCGCGGCGCCATTCTTAAGCTTCGTCATGTCTTCCGAGGTATATTTGTACGAAGGCTTGGCCGCTTCTCTCCGATAAAATGCCTTGCGTGCTCGATCTCGCATCCTGTCAGCAAATACCTCTCGCGCATCATCGGAAGGCAAACCCTTTAAATACTGCTCGAAATACTCCTGAGCTTCCTGAAAGCTGTTGAATGTCTTTTTGAATTCCCGTTCAAGCATTTCCTTCACCGAATCCTCCCAGTTCGGCAGAGCCGGGCTTTCGTTGATGAAATTGAAGGGAGTTTGACCCGGTTTGGGTACCGGCGGTTTGTCGTCGCCTGGTTCCCGCATAAGCGTAGGTGTATGTCGGGAACCTGCCTGCTGTACAACATGCGCCAGTTCATGTGCCAGCAATTTTTTCCCCGCGGGTGTGTGTGGAGAGAATTCATTGGAGGCGAATACGACGTCCCGACCTGCGGTAAAGGCACGTGCATTAATCGACCGCGCGGATTCGACAGCTTTTGCATCCGTGTGGACGCGTACATCCCCAAAGTTGTGTTCCAATTTGGACTCCATAGACTTCTGTGTGGCTGTGTCTAACGGGCGTCCTGGGCCAAGGGATTGTAGAAAATCGTCCCGGACAGACAATTCGTCCTGTGAAGGCTGATTGGATTTGCGATGAATGCCTTTTGCCTGTTCGACTTCTTCCTCTTCGCAGGCCGGGCAGGAAGCAATGCCGCCTGGGCAGTCGCACTTGCGATGAATGCCGTCCGAAGCGGAAGATGCAACCGTTGACGGGGTTCCGGTACCGACGACCTGATCGGCAATGCGATCGGCTTCGAGTTCGTCGGCGTCTTCCGGCTGACTGACTCGCAACTTCGCTTGAATCGCTCCGGATCCAAACAGGCTGGCTACCGCCTGATTGCCGACAGTTCGCTGCAACCCGAAAACGGAGTTTTGTACCGTACCGGAGCGCTCTTTCGAATTCGGGTTTGCAGGAATGCGCGACGCTTCGTCCGCCTTCGTCAACCCTGTACGTCTTCGGTCCTGCTCTTTCATGGGTCAAACCCTAGCTGTGCTTCCTCGTGTCTGTTCACACTCGCATCTGCACCTGCGCATGAAAGTGGAATGGGCTCCTAAGTCGTCGCGCTCTTGCTTGATCCCTTGTCCGCACTCGATGATGTTTGCGACGCCGCTTTTCGTGTCACTTTCGGAGTGGCTTGCTTGGCTAAGCTGCTTCCGCCGCCACCGCCAGTTCCTCCGGTAAGACCGGTCGGAGCGCTTGGGCTGCCGCTGGTCGCGCTCGCGTTGGATGGAGCAACCACTGTAACCGCGTTCGCAAATATGAACGTGTTGCAATCGGCATTTGTGACAGTCAGGTTGTAGGTTCCGGGAGTTGCAGTGGCAGCAGCCGTAACATTGAGAGTGACGGTCGTCAATCCCGTAGTCGGTTGTCCAGACGCGGGGACTACCACCTGCGCGGTGACCCCAGGGGCTACGCTGTATGTCGCATTTGAGTCGGCTTCGAGATTTTGGCCAGTTACAACCATCTGAACGGAGGCGGTTTGGCCTGCGGTTACGTTCACTGGAGATGCTGGCTGTCCAGCCGCAACCTGGGCAGGAGAAGAAACACCACTGATTGAGAGAGTATCCTGGCATTGCCACCACGCACTGCAGAGCGATACCACAAGTCGGCGGCAACCGCAGTTATCGATTTGTAGAATTGTTCCCAAGCCATCAGAACTTAAAGTCACTTCTGCCAGGCAGACCCACGGCCCGCATGAGCAATCCGGACAGGCTGGAGTATCGCCCGTGATCAAGGAGCTTGCCGTGGTCGGAGTGATAAGACCAGTCGCCGTAGTGTCGCAGGCGTTGCAGGTAGGACACGACGTCAGCACTCCGACTTCATACCCGTCATGCCAGCGCGAGTATTCGCAGGTGTTATCGTTGCAGCCGCAGCCAACCGGCTGCACGCGAACCGGACGCATCATGCACTGCTTGTACTGGACGGCGATGTAAAGGGGGGTATTGGTCGCCGAGGGAGTAACGAAGACCTGGCTGCACCACGGATCGGGAGTATCGACACAAGGCTGTCCGGTAACGCCCGACACGCCGGAAGTGCGCAGGTCAACAGTACGGCAGCAATCGATGATGATCTCATCGCCATAAGGACCGAGAATGTAGCCCTTCTGCACCTTCACCTGCCAGGGCGTGAACGACACACTTCCGTCGGAATTGGTTGTGGTCGCTGGACAGACCTGGGCGCCGCACACCACTCCCCAACCGTGCAGCAGACGATTGTGCCGGCGCATGCGGTCACGAAAATAATTTTGCTCCAGCGTCAGGTCGTCGGGCGTGATCAGTTGGCGCGGATAATAACGAGGGAGTTCCGCAATAGTGCTGTCGCAAGTCGTCGTCGTAGAGGTGCCGCCGCAGCAATTCGTATTAGCCATAATGACTCTCCTTCGTTGTTATTACTTTCCGCCTTTTAGTGCAGGCGCAGTTGGATTCACCCACGCCAGCATCAACTCGTAGAGCAGATCGGCTGTGTAAACGAGCGGACGAACTGTGATATCGATTGTGTATGACGAGCCTTGGGTAGGTATTTGTATGTTGGCCAAGGCGATGCAGCAATCGGTACTCGGGGCGCAGTAGGGCAGGTTGGTGACATAAGTGGCCAACGAGCCGTAGTTCAGAACGCCGCCGGTAACGACGCTTGATAGCGTAGATGTGGTCGACGCCGGGCACAGCTTTCCATCGCACAGCTTCAGGCAGTATTTTTCGCGGATCGATCCAGGTGTACAAAGCGCCTGATTGTCACAGT
>Ga0209530_1001165_pt1 | contig 12967 bp, 6 predicted proteins | sample BlaSpr_A8_Ref_O1_FD_187987 | JGI IMG/M metagenome (GOLD analysis project Ga0209530, IMG submission 187987) | Forest soil microbial communities from Thunder Bay, Ontario, Canada - Black Spruce, Ontario site 2_A8_Ref_O1 (SPAdes) (version 2) | ecosystem: Environmental > Terrestrial > Soil > Boreal...
GAGCTAGAGCAACGATTGCCGCTGGCGAACATCTATCGCGATCTACCAAGAGGCCGGAAAAGAAAGGGCTGGAAGGAGGAGTTCCTTCGGACCCAGAAGGATGCTGCCAGCGAAATCGAGGATCCGTCGGAAAAGCAGATCATCGAATCAGTACGCTCATACCGCAGCGCGAATCGGCTGCAGCCAGAGGTCGAGGTTGTCTCCTAGGAAGAGGTCGCGCCGCCGCCCCCAGAGGTGTTGTAGACACCTCAGTGCTGTTGGCGGTCACATCGAACAAAAACACAAGCGATGGTGCGGTCTTCAGTACGAGGGATCTGAGCTTGCTTAGACGAGTCCATATCGGTCAGAGCCCTGAGTTCGTCAAGATCAATCCCGCTGGCGACCGACTTTTCGGGACTTTCGAACCCAGTTCGGAGGGCGGACCTCCCGGAGCTCCGAAAGCCAAGAATGACAGCGATGACGAAAATGGTCCGCCCGCTCAGATTGCCTCATTCCATGTCGGAGACTGGGTGCCGGGCCCAACTTCCACCGCCGGCCAGGAGACGGAAGGTATCGAATTTTCGCGCGATGGAAAGCTGATGTTACTAACAATGGACGCCAGCTTCAAGGTAATCAAGTCTGTGCCAACCGCAGCGAAACCCTACGGCGTCGCGTTCGACCGCGCGGGCAAGCGCATTTTCGTTTCAGCCGCACAGAGAAGTCGTTGAGGCGAAAGGTACAGAAACTATGGCAGATTGCCCGAGATCTCCGGTAATGGAGATCTTCCGATGCGCTCTTCCGATGCGCTCTTGACAACTCTTTCCGCCTGGAGCAGAATCATAAACCGACAGCGAATAAAAAGCGAATCTAGGTCCTCTGCGCTCATGTCCTCTTGCTCACTCCGCACTTTGATTGAGACCCGTATCCCATCTGCTTTTGCTACGTATATTCCGCCCAAACTTAGAACAATTTTGACGGGCATTTCCGAGATCGATTCTATGTCCGGTGGTGTCCCCGTAAGCGGCCTGACGGAAATTTGCGGTATGGGCAAAACCTCAGTGCTCGTTTCTCTGTTGGCCCATGCTTCTCACGAACATTATTGCGCTTTGGTGGATGCAACAGACACCCTTGATACGGTCGCGGCAGAAGCCGCGGGAACCGATTTTTCCCGCTTGCTTTGGGTGCGATGCGGAAAGACCAAGCAAAAATTACGTCCACTTGAGCAGGCATTCAAGGTCGCGGACATGCTTCTGCAAAGCAGTGGTTTTGGATTGATTGCCGTTGACCTAGGCGGGCTTGCGGAGAAATTGATTCGTAACGTTCCGATTAGCACTTGGTTCCGTTTTAGTCGTGTAGTCGAAAATCAGCCTACCGCTCTCGTATTTGTTGAGCAGCATCCATACGCGACAAGCTGCGCCGACCTGGTTTTAAGACTCACTTCTGCCCCAGCAGTTTTCTCCGGACAAATTCTCACAAATTTCAATTTCAAGGCTGAGACAATCCGCACTCGTGAAAAGAAAACCGTCCAACCGGTACGCGATTTTTCTATCAAGGCGCAATGGGCATAATTTATGTTCGCGTGTTTATTCGTTCCCGACTTCGCAGTGCAGGCAGCTTTGCTGTCGGAGCCGGGCGGCACGAGAGAAGGTCTAAAACGATCCCCAATAGCTGTTCTAGATGGCCCTTTAAACCTACTCAAGGTTATAGCGCTTAACGACGCTGCCAGGAATCTAGGGATCGAAGCCGGCATGACAAAACTGCAAGTTGAGACTTGTGGTGGAATATTTCTGCGAAAACGCTCTGCTGACAATGAAGTTGCAGCTCAAGCTGCTTTGCTGGAATGTGCCAGCACTTTTTCCCCGCGTGTTGAGTCCACGGTCTCAGGAACAGTGATCCTCGATCTAGCGGGTACCGAAAAGCTGTTCGGTTCGACAGAAAAAACGTCTTGCAAAATAGCTGTACGCGCCAGGCAGATGGGTTTTCACTTACGGATCGCTGTGGCCGCAAACCCCGACGCAGCTCTATACGCCGCACAAGGCTTCAAGGGGATTACCATCGTTCCAACCGGCTGCGAAGCCAAACAACTAGCATCATTGCGTGTGGGAATACTACCCGTCACGCCGGAACATTTAGATGTGCTGGACAGTTGGGGAATCCACAATTTCGGATCATTCGCGTCCCTTCCTTCCATTGCGCTCGTAGAGCGATTAGGCCAGGAAGGTCTCAGACTTCAAAAACTCGCTCAAGGGCGAGTTCATAGACCTTTGATAACTGCGGAACCTGCTCCAGAGTTTATTGAGAGCTTTGAGTTTGACGATCCGGTAGAAACTTTAGAGTCGTTGGCTTTTATCCTCAACCGTCTCTTGCAGCAGATCTGTTCCCGTCTCGCTTCACATTCTCTTGCGACTAATGAACTGCGATTGAGACTCGATCTTGAAGTGAGACAACTCCGGCCTGAGATAGAGGGAGAACAATACAAACACGATTGGAAGCTGCCAGTTCCTACCCAAGATAAGAACATGCTTTTTACCCTCATGCAGCTCGACCTTGAGAGAAACACATTTTCAGCGCCGATCAAGAAGGTGACCGTTGAGGCCGTACCTGTCAGACCTCGGGCAGCGCAGGGCAATCTCTTCGCACCGCCAACACCCGAAGCTGAAAAAATGGAAATTGTCCTGGCGCGGATCAGGGGAGTTGTAGGGAGTGCAGATTCAGAAGGCGTCATATGCGTGGGCTCCCCGAAGAGCATTGATTCTCATAAGCCCAATGCATTCACCGTTCAATCATTTTCAAGTGCCTCAGAGAGGCATAGCCTATCAGCGGCAGTCCCCCTCGGTGCTCTGCGCGTATTCCGTCCGGCATTAGAAGCGTCTGTAGAGCTTATCGGAGGGACCCCGCACTTTGTTCGGTTGTGGAAGAGGCATCGCAGAGTACTTGCTGCCTCCGGACCTTGGTGCAGTTCAGGGAACTGGTGGAATAAAACCACGGCATGGGCTCGAGAAGAATGGGACGTTGCTCTAAAAACATTTGAAGGAATTGAATACTACCGGATTTACCTCGACCGAATCAGAAAACAGTGGTTCGTGGAAGGCGTCTTTAATTAGCCGCCATGCAATACATCGAACTCCATGCTCGTTCTGCCTTCACCTTTTTGGAAGGTGCTTCGTCGCCAGAGTCTCTGGCCTTCGCTTGCGCCAGCAAACACATGCCGGCAATGTCGCTTCTCGATAGAGATGGTGTTTACGGCTCCCCGCGTTTTCACATGGCAGCAAAGCAATATGGAATCAAGGCTCACATCGGAGCAGAAATCAGCATTGCAGAAAATGGCCATCTCCCAGTTTTGGTCGAATCACGGATCGGGTATCAAAACCTTTGCCGGCTGATTACGACTGCAAAGTTGCGAACTCCGAAAAATAAAATTGCTACGTCGGGCCTGGAAGAATTGCAGAATCGTACAGAGGGATTAATTTGCCTGACTGGAGATGAGAACGGCCCTTTCGCTCATGCCTTGCGAAAAGGTAGTACACCGGCAGCGCGAGAATTGCTGCAACGGCTCTCCATGACGTTCGGTCCACATAATGTCTATGTTGAGTTACAGCGACATTCCAACCGTTTTCAAGAGTCACGTAATAATGCCGCTGTCACGCTGGCACGAGAACTCCATCTGCCTCTATTGGCGACGAATGGTGTCAGTTATGCAACACCAGCCGAAAGGCAAATTGCGGACGTGTTTACCTGCATCAAAGAAAAGCGCCGTCTCGATACTGCGGGGCGCCAGCTTTCTCAAAACTCCCAGCGCTACATTCGCAGTGCAGAAGAGATGGGAAATATATTCGCTGATCTGCCGGAAGCTATCGCTAACACAATCGAACTTTCTTCGCGCTTAGATTTCACCCTTGAAAAGTTGGGCTATGAGTTCCCACGGTATCCCGTTCCCGAGGGCGAGACAATTGATTCATTCCTGCGAAAGCGAACTTGGGAAGGTGCGGGTCTCCGCTACCGATCCATTACAAATAGAGTTCGTGAACAGCTTGAAAAAGAATTAGCGCTCATCGAAAAGCTAAAGTTGGGAGGCTACTTTCTCATCGTATGGGATTTGATTCGGTTTTGCCAGCGAAGTGGAATTCTTGTACAAGGTCGGGGATCAGCCGCGAACAGCGCGGTGTGTTATTCACTCGGAATCACGGCAGTCGATCCTATAGGGATGGACTTGCTTTTCGAGAGGTTCTTATCCGAGGAACGTGGCGAATGGCCGGATATTGATCTGGATTTACCGAGCGGGGATGAACGCGAAAAAGTAATTCAGTACGTATACGAACGTTACGGCAAGCGGGGCGCGGCCATGACTGCCAATGTTTGCACCTATCGTGGACGTTCGGCTGCACGCGAAATGGGGAAAGTTCTCGGTTTCGATGAGGATACGCTTTCGCGTCTCTCTGGAATTGTTGGTACGTGGGAATGGAAAGACCCGAACGATACAACTGAGAGGCAATTCACCCACGCGGGACTCGACATTCACCATCCACGGATTGCGGTTTATCTCGATCTATGTAAACGGGTGCAAGACTTGCCGCGTCATCTCAGTCAACACTCTGGGGGCATGGTCATCTGCCAGGGACAACTGGATTCCGTTGTTCCGCTGGAGCCCGCCACAATGCCGGGACGGGTAGTCGTTCAATGGGACAAAGACGATTGCGCCGATCTGGGCCTTATTAAAGTGGATCTGCTCGGCTTAGGCATGATGGCGGTTCTTAAAGACAGCATCGGATTGATCCAAGGTCATTACCGCCAAGAAGTTGACCTCGCGCACTTGCCACAAGATTGTCCCGATGTATACGAGACGATCCGCAAAGCAGATACCATCGGCATGTTCCAGATCGAAAGCTGTGCTCAAATGGCGTCTCTTCCGCGCAATAATCCAGCACGCTTTTACGATCTGGTCACGCAGGTTGCGTTGATTCGTCCGGGCCCGATTGTCGGAAAAATGACGAATCCGTATTTGAACCGGAGACAAGGGAAAGAGCGCGTTTCCTATGTACATCCGTCTTTGGAACCTGTCTTAGAACGAACGCTTGGGGTCCCCCTGTTCCAGGAGCAATTACTGAAAATGGCGATGATCTGTTCTAACTTCACAGGTGGAGAAGCCGAAGAATTGCGTCGTGCTCTGGGAAGCAGGCGTTCTCAGCAAAAGATGAAGGACATTGAAATCAAATTGCGTGCTGGTATGACCTCGAACGGGTTTCCTAATAAAACTCAAAATGAAGTTGTGCAGTTCATCTCATCGTTCGCGCTGTATGGGTTCCCTGAGTCTCACGCGGCGAGTTTTGCTTTGATTGCGTACGCTAGCGCATTCTTAAAGGTTCGTTATTTAGGAGCGTTCACTGCCGCCTTGCTGAACAACTGGCCGATGGGTTTTTATCACCCTGCAACTATCGTAAAAGATGCTCAACGGCATGGCCTACGAGTGAAACCCGTTGACGCGACTTGTTCACAATGGGGATGTTCCTTGGAACTGAACGCCAGAGTTGTCACGCTCCGGATTGGACTACGTTACGTTCGCGGACTCCAACAGTCGTCGGCAGAGGCGTTGGTACGAGCACGGGTTTTAGCGCCGTTCGTTTCAGTGGATGACCTTGCTAGGCGGGTGCCTCAACTCAGCAAGACGAATCTAGCAATGCTGGCACGAATTGGTGCTCTCAATAATCTCAATGGCGATAAAACATTGCATCGCCGGGACGCCTTGTGGCAAGTTGAACGAGCTGTCCGAAAACGGGGCCCTCTGTTGGAGGGAGTCGAGGAGTTCGATTTCCGATCACCCCTGTCTCGGATGAACATTGAAGAAAGGCTTGTTTCGGACTACCACGGCACGGGGCTAACGACCGGACCTCACCCTATGGCCTATCGCCGAAACGATCTCCGTAGTATGGGTGTCTATTCCGCAATAGAGTTGGGGAGTCTTCCAGATGGGAAAGAAGCTGCAACTGCCGGGTGTGTAATAACACGCCAGAGACCGGGTACGGCGAAGGGGCTGATTTTTATGACTCTAGAAGACGAGACTGGAACTGCAAGGGTTATCGTCAAGCCTGACTTCTATGAAGAAAATCGTATGGCGGTACTTTATGAAAGGTTCGTGCAAGTTTCGGGGATCATCCAAAATCGGGACGGTGTTGTAAACATCATTGCCAAGCAAATAGGTCCTGTCACGGTTAGCGCCGCCGAAACCTCATCTCACGATTTTCACTAACAAGGCCCCATCAACTTCTGGAGTCCCTATGACAAAAACAATCTCCTGCAATTATTTGGAAAAACAGAAGCACGAGCTAGAAGTCAACTGGTTCGGGTGGCGTTAGAGCGCTATAGGGATTTACTGGAGAGCTTCAGCTTTGCAGTCGTAGCGAACCCTGTTAGCGGGACGCGGCACCAGCATACTTCCCGTAACCCACAACGATCGTTGATGCCACTAAAACCAACAAGCTGAACGCCACCAGCAATTTTGTCCGGCTACGATAGATACCGGAGTGGCGGCTATCTCGTGGCTTCGGGTTCAAGCGTATGCACCAGCCACGGGATAATCACTTCCTTAAAGATGCGGGGATCGGGCCACACGCCAACTTGCCGCCCGAGGTGGCCGCCCTCTGGATTGATCCATGCGGTCTTCGGTACATCGCCTTTGTTGAGGAGCAGGTCGATGTCTGAGATCGGCACCTGGGTATCGAGCACGCCAGCGAGAATGAGCATGGGAGCCATCGGCTTGCCCAGCAGGCCTTGTCTGACCAGCGACATCTTGGGTAAGGCTTCCGCCATTTCATCCACAGTTTTCACGTTGTCGAAGATTGCCATGAGTGCCGGGACCTGATCGAAGAGATATTCGCGGTTGCCAATCAAGGACGTCATCAGAAAATCTTTTTGAAAGAAAGTGTCGACCGGCGGCGACTGGGCGCTCGCTCCGCGAAGGCGGGCGCGCTCCACGATAGCCATCTTCGTTGCCCAATACGCACCCCAACTCACGCCGTGCATGGCAACGCGATTCTTGTCGATCTCGGGCCGGGTGGCGATGTAGTCGAGCACGCGGGAGAGCATGCGGTCTGCATTTTCACTGACTTTGACTGGATTCTGGCCGGTGCCGGGGCCATCTACGGCGAGAAAGGCGATGCCGAACGGCAGAATCGCGCCGAAGCTCTCGGCCAGGTCTTCCTTGCGGCTGTCAAGTCCGTTGACAGCCAGAACGAGCGGCAGGGGGCGGGTTGCATTTTTCGGCAAACGGAGATAGCCGATGATTTCTTTTCCTTCGAAGGGAATGTGCACAACCTCCAGCGGCGGATCCAAGAAACGGGCATGCGCCAGAAATGCTTCCAGAGCTTTTTCATAGGAGTGTTGCTTGCCAGGAGAAGCGGGAATTGGCCAGCGCCCGAACGAGTAAAGACGCCACGCACGGATGTAATCCGCATTTGCTTTCGCGGGATCGGATTTCTCCAGCAACTTCGCTTCATTAAAGTAGCGGTCGCCCACGCGCATGAATCCTGCGGCCCACTCGTCCTTGTCGCTGGTATGGATGGTTTCGAAAGCTTCTTTCAAGTCCCCGGGATCGAGCCCGATGAGTGGGTACTGGCCGACCTCGGCGCGATGGATGGCCTCGACTCTGATCTCGTCGATGGTGCGTTCGCGACGCTCTCCTTTCTGGGCAGCAGTCCTCGCACAAGAGAATGCCAGAAAGAACAAAAAGAACCAAAGAAGAGATGCAGAGGAGAAACTGATTTTCGTATTCAAAGCGGTGGCCCCTTATTGTTCTCGCTCTTGCCCGAGCGGCTTAGGAAAAAAGGCCGGACGGAAATACGCCCGGGCTGGTTGAATTCTCAACCTGTTCGTACAACTAAAAGATGAACTTCAGTCCGAGTTGCACCGCCCGGCTGCCGCCTGATCCGATCACCGGATTCGCCGCAGCCACGTCCGGCGTGGCGCATCCGCAACCGAACGGGCGGGCGGATGGGTCATTCAAACCAAAACCGTTCTGTCCGCCGTAGGGATTGGCAAAGTTGGGATGGTTCAGGACATTAAAAAACTCGGCGCGAAATTGCGCGTGTAGTCGTTCGCCGAAGTGCCAGTTCTTGGCCACGGAGAGATCGAAGTCCCGGAAGCCGGAGTCCGGGAAGGTATTCCGCGACATATTACCGAACTGCCCCAAGGGCGGGGGAATCATGATAGAGCTGCCTTGTGCATAACAGCCGAACAGGTTCAGCGAGGCCGTCGATGGGCCCGCGGTGCCTCCGTCCTCGGCCAAGGCCTGATTGGCGCACGTCGAGTTGGTCGCGCCGGAGAAATAGGGAATCGGACTCGGGCGCGATTTGAAGTCGGACGGCTTGCCAAAAAAGCTCCAACGAATTGGCTCGTTGGCGGGAGGACTGACGGGAAGCGCGCCCACGCCGCTGGCATCCGTTCCCAGATCGATTGGGCCCCAGAACTGCGAGCTTTCCAAGGTTGTGATGGAATTAATCTCCCAGCCTTCCAGCATCTGCCCGAAGCCACTGCGTCCGGGAATGGCATACGTTAGCGAGAGAGTGAAACGCTGCCGAAGATCGAAGTCGCTGTTTCCGTATTCTCGTCCCACATCGGCGGAATCCTCGGGCAAGCCGGCGCCATAGCCAAAGTCCCAGTTCGCGCCGACGTCATCGAGCGCGTGTGCGAACGTGTAACCAGCTACCATGCTCAGGCCGTGAAAGTTTCGCGAGTTCAACGTGACTTGTAAACCGTCGTAGTTGGATCGGTAGACGTTTGCCATCTGGAAGATGTTGCTCAAGTAAGGGAACTTGTTCGCGTACGGTTCGGCGGCCTGTTCGGCTGCGGTGTCAGGCGCACAGTTGACGGGATCGCTATAGCCCGAGCTGATACATGCGGCGATTGCCGCCGCGGGCCAGCCCGATCCTACAGGTGGCTGGTTGATATCACGGATGCCCGTCAGATTCGAGCCGTGATTGCCCACATAACCAACCTCCAGAGAAAGGTTCGGGGAAAATGCGTGCTGCAAGTTCAGAGTCCAGTTCCAAACATACGGAGTGGTGATGTTGCGGGCCACGCTCATAATCGGGCAGGGGCTGGCGAAACAGTTGATGGTCGTGCTTCCGTAGAGAGGTACACCACTGTCCCATTGAGGAAGGATGGGAGGAACGGACACATTGCCGGCCGTGATGGTGCCCCCAGCCGTGTCGCCCGCTGCGTCGATAACGGCGCCGGTAGGTACGTTGGAAAGACCGAAAGCGTTGTTGAAAGCGAGCAGCGATTCCCAATTGATGGTTTCATAGACCAAACCGACTCCGCCTCTTAGCACCGTGTTTCCTCTGCCCGTGGTATCCCAGGCAAAGCCGAGGCGGGGAGCGAAGTTGGTGTGATCAGGATTATAGGGACCGCTGACTCCGTTCATTCCAGCCTGAATCAATCCGGTGGGCGAATTCGGATCGAAATTGCCCAGAAGATTGTGAGCTTCCTTGATCACCGAACTGAACTCATAGCGCAGCCCGGCATTGATGGTCAGCTTCTTGGTGGCGCGCCAGTCGTCCTGCATGAATAATCCGTAGGCCCAGTTGTGGATCTGGCGATTGGGATTGCCAACCTGTACCGATGCTTTGAACGGATCGCCGGCGAAAAAATCTTCCAGAGCGGTGGAATTGGCGAGGGCGACGCCGCCGAGGAACGTGATGCTGCCCCGGGCATTGCCAAAAGCGCCGCCATTGACGTCATTGCGGTGCAATTCGCCACCGAATTTCAAGGAGTGATTTCCCAGGGTATAAGACACATGGTCGATGACCTGTGTGATCGAGTCCGGCCCCTGGAACTTCGGCCACTTGAAGCCACCCAAGCCGGGAACGAAGGCTCCGGCGAATCCTAAGCGCGGCAGTCCTCCAGTGAAGGGTCCGCTAACCCCGGTGTCGAGACCATAAGCTGACGCCGGCGTGTTCAAGTCACCCGGCAAAGTGGGTTGGTAGAGTCGGTTGTAGCCGACTCTGGCCTCGTTCACCCAGTTCACATTGGGTGTCCAAATCCAGTTGCCTCCTACTACCTGAGCACGGGTGTGGATGTCGGACTCCCACTTGGCTTGCAACTCCGGAAAATCCTCGACTGTTCCCGAGTTATTGCCGAAAAAGTACATACCGCTGAGACTGTTGCGTTGATTTATGCTGTAGTCCACTTTTCCAATCACGTTGTCGACTCCAACATTGTTGGGAAGTCCCTGCACGACGTTGATCGATTGCGTGTTGTTGATCGGAAACCCTGTGCCATTGCAAGTGACCGCGCCGGTTGAAGAGACGGTGCAACCGGAAATCAACTGGCTGGCATGACTGATGGTCGCGGGGGTGAAGCCATTTGCCAGCAGATCGGCAATCGCATTCGGAATACTGGCACTGCAATCGACCGTGGCGAGAGCGGGAGAGGTGCAAGTCGGCGCCGACCCGGCGGCCAGTGGAACTGCAACCGTGGATGGAGTGCTAACGCTATAGGAGTTTCCGACGTCGTAGCGCTGGCCCTCATAGGCAGCGAAGAAGAAAGCCTTGTCCTTGATGATCGGGCCGCCAACGCTGCCGCCAAATTGTTCCAGGGTGCGCGAAGTTTTCGGGGCGAACGAATCGTTGAAATAGTTGCGCGCGTCCAGGACTCCATCGCGGCCGAATGCGAACGCCGTGCCGTGCAGAGAATTCGTTCCCGACTTCAATCCCACATTGATGACTGCACCTGGTTTCCATCCGTACTCGGCTGCGGGATTCTCCTGAACGTTGAACTCCTGAATCGCATCGATGGGCAGGATGGTCGCCGAATCCCCCGCGATACCCGCGCCGTTGATAATTCCCTGACCGGAAAATGGTTCGCTATTGAACAGGCCCTCAACAAAGTAGGCATTGTCTTCCGCGCGCAAACCATCAGTGCTCGTGGTGGAGAATCCACCGCCGGGATAGCGCATCACACCGGGGCGAAGCTGCAACAAATTCTCATAGTTCCGCCCATTCAGGGGAAGATCGTTAATTTCTTGATTGCTCAGCGTTCCGCCGAGCGTGGATGAAGTCGTGTTAAGCAAGGGCACTTCTTCCTGGACAATGATGGTCTCCGAGACTTGTCCGGGCTGCAGCGCGAAATCAGCACGAACGTCGGAGGCGACTTCAACCACGACGTTCGGCCGCTCCAGAGACTTGAAGCCCCTGGCTTCGACGTGAATCTTGTAGGTGCCCGGATTCAGGTCGGCGGCAACGTAAGCCCCAGCTTCGTCGGTGGTCAGAGTTCGAGATGTGCCGCGTTCCGCATCGGTGATGACGATGGTTGCGCCCGTCACCGTGGCGCCGCTCTGATCAGAAATGCTACCCAGAATGCGGCCTGCGGTGGATTGAGCCAGAGCCGGCATAGTGAAAGGAAGGAGCGCTGAAAAGATCGCGAAAAGGACCGGGAAGATCCGGCTGAGTGCGATTGCAACCCCCACTGGCGTGGCGGTCCCTCGGGATTTCATCGGAGCCTCCGTTTTGATGGTCCGACAGCCATACCATTGCTCCAAGAATGAAGTCAAGCAAATTCGCCGCGATCAAGGTTTTAATGATCCTTTCACGCCAATATTTGGTGGCATTACCCTTTGGATTTCGTTTAAAAACTACGTAGCCTAGGAGGGCAGATTCGGGAAGGGTCTTGCGTTTTCACCCAACCCGGTGCTATTGTGTGTGGTCAGACCACCAGACCTTAAGCCAAAATGCTAGCTCGCTCCGAAGCCCTGACCCCGATGCTGGACCTGCGGTATAGTAACCAGACCAGCACCAGTCCCCCAAAACTGGTTGGTGCGGGAGAAAGCCCTGTGTACAAAGTTGTTCGGACTTCACGACTTTACGAACAGATTGTGCAGCAAATCGAAGAGTCCGTTCTCAACGGAAGTCTGAAGCCTGGAGATCAGCTCCCGGCGGAACGCGAACTGGCCCAGCGTCTCGGAGTCAGCCGAACCGCTGTGCGCGAAGCGGTGAAGACGCTCCGGGAAAAAGGTCTGGTTGAAGCCTACTCGGGACGCGGAACTTTCATTACCGACGGAACTTCGCAGGCCGCGCGGCAGTCATTCGACCTGATGGTGAAGGTCGGACAGCAGGAAGGTTCCCCCCATCTCGCCGAGCTCCGCTTAATTCTTGAGCCCGGCATCGCCGCGCTGGGCGCGGTTCGCGCGAAGGAAGAAGATGTTGCGACGATGCGCGAGGCGGTGGTTGTGATGGATCGCGCCCAGAAAGATCCCGATGTCTATATCGAAGCCGATCTGGACTTCCATTTAGCTCTCGCCGAGGCAGCCGCGAATCCGCTCATTCTTTCTCTGATCGATTCCATCGTCGGTTTGCTGCGCGAGCAACGCATGAGGATCTTCAACGTGGTAGGCGGACCGCAGCGCGGGCAGAATCATCACAAGCGCATTCTCGAGGCGGTCGAGCGGCGCGACCCGGAAATGGCTCGGGCGACGATGCGGGCTCATCTGGAGCAAGTGCGCGAAGATTCGAAAGCTCCGACTGGGGTTCCGTCTTCGTCGCCCAAGAAGCCCGCGCCGGCAGGTTCCAAAGCCACTTCGTAGAGTTCGAATAAGTCGGATCCTAGTTGGATGGGGTTTCGGAGGCTTGGGGCGGATGGCAAAACTCGGATTCATCGGCCTGGGGGTGATGGGCAGCCAGATGGTGAATCGGTTGCTCGGCAAGGGTCACACCGTGACCGGATACAACCGCACCCGCGCCAAGGCCCAGTGGCTGGTCGAAAACGGGATGCAGTGGGCCGACTCTCCGCGGGCAGTAGCCGGCGTTTCCGATTTCACCTTTGCGATGGTAACGAACTCTGCTGCCATTCATGCCATCACTGAAGGCGCCGACGGGCTCGTGGCGGGGATGACTGCCGGAAAGATTTTCATCGACATGAGCACGGTAAGTCCCAGCGTGAGTCGAGCGCTGGCCGCGAAGGTGCGCGAAAAAGGCGCGGATATGGTCGACGCGCCGGTTTC
>Ga0209530_1001170_pt1 | contig 12912 bp, 12 predicted proteins | sample BlaSpr_A8_Ref_O1_FD_187987 | JGI IMG/M metagenome (GOLD analysis project Ga0209530, IMG submission 187987) | Forest soil microbial communities from Thunder Bay, Ontario, Canada - Black Spruce, Ontario site 2_A8_Ref_O1 (SPAdes) (version 2) | ecosystem: Environmental > Terrestrial > Soil > Boreal...
CCGCCAGTGCCTGACCCAGCTCGACGTCGCGGGCGACCATCGGCCACTTCGCCGCGTACTCCGTTTGCACCAAACGCCGAACCTCCCGGGCCACATTTTGACCAGACGGTACCGTTTCTGCGACCTGCACTAGCAAAAAATATGAAGTTTCATACCTTACTCCTGTCAAACTCCTGCCAACCCCTTTCCCAGTGTCGGACAGCGCGGCGGAGCCGTACGGTGAGTTGGTGGTCAGAGGCCGCGACACCGACACCTGCCCGGGTGCGTTGCAGGTGCACCAGGCCGCCGACGGCGCGCTGGTGCGGGTCCGGCTGCCCGGCGGCATGATCACCGCCGCCCAGCTGTCGGCACTGTCGAGCGTCTCGAGCGGGTTCGGCTCGGGAACGCTGGAGCTAACCGCACGCGGCAACGTGCAATTACGCGCGATCACTGACGTGACGGCGGCTGCCGAGGCAATCGCCAACGCCGGGCTGTTGCCGTCGGCGACGCACGAGCGCGTGCGCAACATCGTCGCGTCGCCGCTGTCCGGCCGCGTCGGCGGACGCGCCGACGTGCGGGGATGGGTGCGCGGGCTGGACGCGGCGATCTGCGCCGAGCCCAGACTTGCGGACCTGGGAGGCCGGTTCTGGTTCAGCCTCGATGACGGCCGCGCCGACGTGTCCGGCCTGGGTGCCGATGTCGGCGTGCACGTCGACGAGGATGGCTGTGCGCTGCTGCTCACGGGGCGCGACACCGCTGTCCGGCTGGCTGTGGACGACGTGGTCAAGACACTGGTCGCAGTCGCCGTGCGGTTCATCGAGACACGCGGAAAGGCTTGGCGTGTCAATGAATTGGATGATGTTCAGTGTCTGCTTCCTGGCGTCGAGCTGAGTGCCACGCCGTTTCCCGCCGTTACCAAACCACCAGTGGGCTGGATAAGCCAGGAAGACGGCCGGGTCACGCTGGGCGCCGCAGTGCCGCTGGGGGTCCTGCCCGCACGCGTCGCCGAATACCTCGCCGCTATCGAGGCCCCGCTCGTGGTCACGCCATGGCGATCGGTGCTGGTGTGCGACCTCGACGAGGCTGTCGCAGATGCTGCGGTGCGGGTACTGGCACCTTTGGGCTTGGTGTTCGACCAGAACTCGCCCTGGCTGACCGTCAGCGCCTGCACCGGCAGCCCTCGTTGCGCGCACTCGGCCGCCGACGTGCGGGCCGACGCAGCACTGTCACTCAAGACGGATTCGGCCGTGCACCGTCACTTCGTCGGATGCGAACGCGCCTGCGGCAGCCCGCTCAGCGCTGACGTGCTGGTCGCCAGCGGACAGGGATACCGACTGCTGCGAGAACAGCACTTAGGGTGAGCAGGTGCTCGACTACATCCGCGATGCAGCGGAGATCTATCGACAGTCGTTCGCGACCATCCGAGCCGAAGCCGACCTGACGCGGTTCCCCGCCGACGTCGCACAGGTGGTGGTCCGGTTGATCCACACCTGCGGGCAGGTCGATGTCGCCCACCACGTCGCCTTCACCGACGACGTCGTGGCGCGGGCCGGCGCCGCCCTGCGATGTGGCGCTCCCGTCCTGTGCGATTCGTCGATGGTGGCCGCCGGGATCACCACCGCACGGCTGCCCGCCGACAACGAGGTCGTGTCGCTAGTGGCCGATCCGGGCGCAGTCGAGCTAGCCGCCCGTCGGCACACCACCCGTTCGGCGGCGGGCGTAGAACTGTGGGCTGACCGGCTGGCCGGTGCGGTGCTGGCGATCGGCAATGCGCCCACCGCCCTGTTCCGGCTGCTCGAACTGATCGACGAGGGAGCGCCGGCGCCGGCGGCGGTGCTGGGCGGGCCGGTGGGATTCGTCGGGTCGGCGCAGTCCAAGCAGGAGCTCATCGACCGCCCGCGCAGCATGTCCTATCTGGTGGTGCGGGGCCGCCGCGGCGGCAGCGCCATGGCCGCCGCAGCCGTCAACGCGATCGCGAGCGACATCGAATGACTGCCCACGGCACGCTGTGGGGCGTCGGGCTGGGGCCCGGCGACCCGGAGTTAGTGACCGTCAAGGCCGCCCGGGTGATCGGCGAGGCCGACGTGGTGGCCTACCACAGCGCCCGGCACGGTCGCAGCATCGCCCGCGGCATCGCCGAACCGTATCTGCGGCCCGGTCAGATCGAGGAGCACTTGACCTATCCGGTGACCACCGAGGTGACCGATCATCCCGGCGGCTACGCCGGTGCCATCGAGGACTTCTACGCCGATGCCACCCGGCGCATCGCCGCGCACCTTGATGCCGGTCGCAATGTGGCACTGCTGGCCGAGGGTGACCCGCTGTTCTACAGCTCATACATGCATTTGCACATCCGGCTGACGCACCGTTTCAACGCCGTCATCGTGCCGGGCGTGACGTCGGTGAGCGCGGCCTCGGCCGCAATCGCGACACCGTTGGTCGCCGGTGACCAGGTGCTGTCGGTGCTGCCGGGCACGTTGCCGGTAGCCGAGCTGACCCGCCGGCTCGCTGACGCCGACGCGGCCGTGGTGCTCAAACTGGGTCGTTCATATCACGCTGTGCGAGAAGCGCTTTCGGCGTCCGGTCAGCTTGACAACGCATTCTATGTGGAGCGGGCAAGCACCGCCGGACAACGCATACTGCCCGCCGCCGACGTCGACGAAACCAGCGTGCCCTATTTTTCGCTCGCTTTACTGCCGGGCGGGCGGCGTGATCGGCAGTCGTCGCCGGCCGGCATGGTCGCGGTGGTAGGCCTGGGGCCTGGCGACAACGATTGGATGACACCGCAGAGCCGACGCGAACTGGCTGCGGCGACCGATCTGATCGGCTACGGCGGCTATCTGGAGCGTGTCCCCGTCCGCGATGGCCAGCGCCGTCATCCCAGCGACAACACCGACGAACCCGCGCGTGCGCGACTGGCCTGCGCGCTGGCCGAGCAGGGACATGCGGTGGCGGTGGTGTCGTCTGGCGATCCGGGGGTGTTCGCGATGGCCACCGCTGTTCTGGAAGAGGCCAAACAATGGCCCGGAGTACAGATCCGAGTCGTTCCGGCGATGACCGCTGCCCAGGCCGTCGCCAGCCGGGTCGGCGCACCGCTGGGTCACGACTACGCAGTGATCTCGTTGTCTGACCGACTCAAATCGTGGACGGTGATCGAGTCGCGCCTAACCGCCGCGGCCGCAGCCGATTTGGTGCTGGCCATCTACAACCCCGCCTCTAAGACGCGGACCTGGCAAGTCGGCGCGATGCGGGATTTGCTGCTGGCCCACCGCGAACCCGGCACGCCGGTAGTGATCGGCCGAAATGTGTCGGGGCCGGACGAATTTGTCCGCGTGGTGCGGCTGGCCGACCTGAACCCGGCCGATATTGATATGCGTTGCCTGCTGATCGTCGGGTCCTCCCAAACACAATGGTACTCAGAGGATTCCGGCGACCGGGTGTTCACGCCTCGGCGCTACCCGTAGCAAGCCAGCATGCGGTTTGACAGGCGACCTAACCGTTCGCGCCCCCGTTGAGGGCCATCGCAACAAAATCGAGACGCCACAGTGACTCGAATAGTTTGCGGCCGAAGTTCTGCAGGTCAGCCACGTTGGCTCCGGGCGACCGTCCAGTCTGCACCACACGCTCAGTAATCTCACGAATCGTGCGAAGGCCATCGACGTTCTGCACAAATGGCAACTGCGCAGAGTTGAGAGCCATACGCCAGTTCGTCCGAAAAATCTCATTGCCGTTGAGACCGCACCGCATGCGCATCTGCGGAACATAATCCAGGGCATCAGCCGTCGAAAAATCGATTTTATAGCTTTCTTTCGGTCGGTCCTCACGGCACACCATGAAGAAATGGCAGGCGCCGAATACACGGAGACGCTCCATCACGGACCAGAGCTTGCGGTCAGGCAACGCGTTTATGATCCGATGAGGCTCAGTCCCCGGCGTAAACCAATCATGGGGATAATACGGGGCATTAAGGAGCCATCCCTGAAATGCGAGTCCACACGAGTCGACAAGATTGAGAATGTCATCGACAGAGTAACTGCGGTCGCGACCGTGCAAAAATGTATCCACGATCGCGCCATCGTAGACTAATTCATCGCCCTCGATCGCGATGTAGCTCTGGAGCGGGTGCCCCGCCGGCAGCAACGCCATTGTCTCTCTGGCCATTTGGACGCCGACATCGTCCTGATGCAGACCCAAGTCACGGAAGACGGATTGCAGCGTCTCAACTCCGATTCGACCGTATTTTGCATACATCGTCAGGCCGATAGTGCCATGCGGCCGCAAAACACTTCCGAGGGTTTTCATGCCTACCGCCGGATCTGCCATATGATGTAAAACGCCGGTCGATACAATGAGGTCGAAGTCGAGTCCCAGCGTCGGCAACTCTTCGATCGGAAGCAGATGCAACTCCAGGTTCCACAGCCCGTGCTTTTCTTTGAGATATTGCTGGTGGTCCAGTGAGGGCTGGCTAATATCGACCGCTACAATCTTCGCAGCACGGTTCTTGATCGCAAAAGCGGCCGCCTGGTTGGTGCCGCAGCCCGCGATAAGAATATCGATATCGGGTTTGAATTCCCGATCGGGAAATAAAACCCGGTGAAAGTTGCTCGGGTCGTACCAATGCCAGACACCATCGCCGATTGCTTCGAGGTCTTGTATCGGTAGTGGGTACCGCCACCGTTGGTACTGACGAGAGACAACATCGGCGCGCGGATCGCTCTTTTCCTGAGCGGTGACGTCTTCGCGGTCAACTTCCACCGGAGGATTATGGGTGACCGCCGTCACGGTCCGCAAGCATCAAGGACCTCGGCATGACGAGACGGTCCCCTACCCGGTTGCTAGCGGAAAGCTGCGCCACAAAACGACATTCGGTGCAGAACTTAGCCAAGCACCTCGGCTACACACACCGCCGCATCGGCGACGAGAGCGTCGCTGGGTTCGGCGTTATAGCCGCCACCAGCACGATCGGACATGATCGCAATCACGTAGGGCACGTCGCGGGGCGACCATACAACGGCGATGTCGTTTGCGCGTCCGTAGTCGCCTGATCCGGTCTTGTCCATTACCTGCCATTTGCCCGGAAATCCCGCCCGGATCCGCTTGTCGCCGGTGGTGTTGCGCGCCATCCAGTCCGCCAGCAGCGCACGTTCGGCGGGACGCAAGCCACCGCCGACAACTAGCAGTTGATAGACAATGCTTATCGCACGGGGAGTCGTGGTGTCTTGCTTGTCGGCGGGCGGGACTCGGTTCAACTCCGGTTCTTTCTGGTCCAATCGGCTGACGGTGTCCCCCAGGCTGCGTAGGTACCCGGTGAAGGCCGTGGGCCCGCCCAGATCGGCCAGCAGCAGATTGGCGGCGGTGCCGTCGCTGAAGCGTATTGCCGCATCACACAGTTGCCCGATTGTCATTCCCGTCTTGACGTGTTGTTCGGTAATCGGCGAGGTCGACAGGATGTCGGCAGTCGTGAACCTGATCATGGTGTTCAGGTGCACCAATGGGCTTTTGTGGAGGACTGCCGCGACGAGTGGCACCTTGAACGTGGAGCAGAACGCGAATCGCTCATCGGCGCGGTACGCGATCTTGGCGCTCTCACCGTCTGCCAGCACGCACACACCAAGCCGAGCGTGGTATTTCCGCTCGAGTTCGGCAAAGCGATGGGCCACGTCTGCTCCTGCCACCCCGGTTGTTGAAGTGGCATGACTACCGGTGACGCCGCGTGCGCAACCGATAAGCGGAACAAGCGTGGCCGTTGCCAGCAACCCGCGGCGGGTCAGCCGCCGATTGCCTACTTCAGACACGCATCTGGTGAAAAGCCGAGTTGGTCCGCATTTTGCGAATCGTAGTCCCCGCTACGCGGCGCCATCGAGTTGACGACGCAGCCATCCCTGGCCCATCAACCGGGCCCCCCTGCGCGCAACGTCTACGACGATCCGTCGTAGACTCGCCGAGCCCGCGCAATTAAGGTGGTTGGCCATTGTCGATCCGCTGCGCCCGGCGTAACCGAGGTCGACACTCATAGACCGGTGGCGGTCGCTAGCCCGGCACTCATAGACTCAGTCTGGCAACCCAGCCGGCGGCCTCTTCCACGGTGCCCACCACCGTCGCGCCCGCCGGCAGCTGCGGACGCGCCACCATCACCACCGGAATATCCAGCGCGGCAGCAGCATCCAGCTTCGCCCGGGTCATGTCGCCGCCGCTGTTCTTGGTGACCAGCGCGTCAATGCGGTGCTCACATAAGAGCGCGAATTCGTCGTCGTAGCGATACGGCCCGCGGGACAGCACCAGCTGGTGATGACGCGGCAACAAAGCACCGTCGGGCTTGGTCACCGCTCGGATCAAAAACCACGCGTCGCTTTCGGCGAAGGCGGCCGTACCCGATCGCCCGGTGGTGAGAAAGACGCGCGAATAGCCCTGCTGTACAACGGTTTCCGCGGCCTCCATGTCCGACGCCACGACCATGGCGGCACCGGGATCCCACGCCGGGCGGGCCAATACCAGGTGGGGTATCCCTAATTCGACGCACACTTCGACGGCGTGCGCGGTCATGGCTGCCGCGAACGGGTGGGTAGCGTCGACCACGGCGTCGATGCGCTCCTCTCGCAGCCAACGCCGCAGCCCGTCAACACCGCCGAACCCGCCGATGCGTACCGGCCCGACCGGCAGGGCCGGGTCCGGCACCCGGCCGGCCAGCGAGCTGACGATGTCGACCTGCAGGTGCAGCCGCCTGGCCAATGCGCGCCCCTCGGCGGTGCCGCCGAGCAGCAGCACCCGCATTAGTGCAGCCCGCGGCCGCGTCGTGCCGCCGAGTACAGGTAGCTGTCGGTGAAGCCCTCGGCGGCCAGCACATCGCCAACGATGATGACGGCAGTCTTGGTGATGTTGGCGTCATGCATTTGCCCGGTGATGTCGCTCAGCGTGCCACGCAGCACGGTCTGCTGCGGCCAGCTTGCGAAAGCCACTACCGCGGCGGGTGTTTCGGGTCTGTAGCCACCTTCCAGTAGTTGCGGGACGACGGCGGCGATCTGGGCAGCGGCCAGGTGCAAGACCAAAGTGGCGCCGGAATGGGCTAGGGCGGGCAGGTCTTCGCCGGGCGGCATGGGTGTCGATAAGGTGGCCACTCGGGTCAGCGTCACCGTCTGCGCCACACCCGGCACGGTGAGCTCGCGTTTTAGAGCCGCCGCGGCCGCGGCGAAAGCCGGTACCCCCGGCACGATTTCGTAACCGATACCCAATGCGTCGAGCCGGCGGCACTGCTCGGCCAGCGCGCTGTACAGCGAAGGGTCACCGGAGTGCAGCCGCGCCACGTCCTGGCCGGCGGCGTCGGCGTCGGTGAGTTCGGTCACGATCTGGTCTAGCGTCAGCGGGCCGGTGTCAATGACTTTCGCGTCGGACGGGCACAGCGCCAGCAGGGCGTCGGGCATGATCGAACCCGCGTACAGGCACACCCGGCATCGACTGAGCAGGCGCTGGCCGCGGACAGTCATCAGGTCGGCGGCGCCCGGGCCCGCGCCGATGAAATACACCGTCACCTTGTCACCGCCCACTGGGTGACTGGATACTGCGGGCGCCAACTGGTGAAGCCGCCCAGCGGCATGCCCTGATAGTGCTGGAAGCGCCGCAGTTGACCGCCGATCTGCGAATATGCGTGCGCCAGAACAGCTTCAGATTCGACGGTGACCGCGTTGGCGACTAGGCGTCCGCCGGAGGGCAGGTTGTCGAGGCAGGCGTCGAGCAGCCCGGGCTGAGTCAGGGCGCCGCCGATGAAGATCACCGACGGTGCTTCGGCCCCGTTGAACGCGTCGGGTGCTTCGCCGCGCACGTCGATTTCCAGGCCCGAGGCGGCGGCGTTGAACCCGATGTTGAGGCGGCGCGGCTCGTCGCGTTCGAACGCCACCGCGGTGCAGCACGGCCAGCTCCGGCACCACTCGACCGCGATGCTGCCCGAGCCCGCGCCGACATCCCATAACCGCTCCCCGGGCCGCGGCCGCAGTGCCGCCAACGTCACCGCCCGGATCCCGTGTTTGGTGATCTGCCCGTCGGTGACGAAAGCATCGTCGGGCAGTGGCGACATGCGCTCGTCGGGAAGGTAGCGGACGGCGATCACGTTGAGATCGTCGACGTCCGGGTGCGCGTCGGTGGACCACTCGCCGGCGGTGCCGTCGCGGCGGCGTTCCTTTGGGCCGCCGAGCTGTTCGAGCACGCTGACCTCGGAATCGCCCCGGCCGTACGCATTGAGCAGTACCGCCAGCGCGTTCGGGGTGGTCCGGTCGCTCGACAACACGATCGCCTGGCCGCCGCGGCGAACCGCGGTATGCGGCTGGGCGGTGACCAGGCTGATCACCTCGGTGTCGTGGACGTTCCAGCCCATCCGCGCACACGCCAGCGTCACCGATGACACGTGCGGCAGCACCCTCACTTTTTCGGCGCCGAACAAGCGGATCAGGGAGCCGCCAATGCCGTGCATTAGTGGGTCGCCGCTGGCGACGATGTGCATGTCGTCGGGCGCGTCGACGGGCAGTGCTTGCAGGGCGGGCAGCATCGGGGAAGGCCATTCCCGGCGAGCGCCGGCAACCGTGTCGTCGAGCAGGCCGAGCTGTCGCGTTGCGCCGTAAATTACTGTGGCCTTTTGTAATTCGGCTCGTGATGTCGCCGAGAGCCCCGCCATGCCGTCGGCGCCGATTCCGACAACGATGATCATCGCGGCATCCTGCGCCAGACGGACTGCGGCAGCAGCCTCATCACGATGAACATCGGCCGTAGTGCCCATGGGATCCAGACCGTGCGCCGCCCCTTGGCCAGTGCCCGCGCGGTTGCGGCGGCCACCTGCTCCGGTGTGCTGGGCAGCGGCGCCGGCGTCATGCCCCGGGTCATGCGCCCGATGACGAATCCCGGGCGCGCGACCAGCAACCGCACCCCGGTGCCGTGCAGCGCGTCGGCCAAGCCGCTGGCGAAGCCGTCCAGGCCGGCCTTGGCCGAGCCGTAGACGTAGTTGGCGCGGCGCACCCGAACCCCGGCCACCGAGGAGAACACCACCAGTGATCCGCCGCCGGCCGTGCGCATGGCGGTGGCTAGATGGGTGAGCATGCTGACTTGTGCGACGTAGTCGGTGTGCACGACGGCGACTGCGTGGGCGGCGTCGATCTCGGCGCGGGCCTGGTCGCCGAGAATGCCGAACGCCAGGACCGCGGTCTTGATGGGGCCGTGTTCGGCGACGATCGAAGCGACTAACGGGCCGTGCGAGGCCAGATCGTCGGCGTCGAATTCCCTGGTGTGCACCGCGGTGGCGCCGGCGGCTTTGACGGTGGTGACCTGGTCACCAAGCTGGTCGGCCTTCCGTGCAGCCAGCACCACCGTGGCTTGGGGAGCCAGGCGCCGGGCGAGTTCGATGCCGATCTCGCTGCGGCCGCCGAGAATTACTACCGGTCCGGCGCCCGTGTCGTCCACAGCTGCGATTATGGCCTGCGCTAGCGTGAGCGGTGATGGCGAATACCACGACCCGGCTCACCGACGACGCGCTGGCGTTTCTCACCGAACGCCACCTGGCCATGTTGACCACGTTGCGAGCCGACAACTCGCCGCATGTGGTGGCGGTCGGTTTCACCTTCGATCCCAGGACACATATCGCGCGGGTCATCACCAGCGGTGGCTCCCAGAAGGCGGTCAATGCCGACCGCGCCGGGATAGCGGTGCTCAGCCAGGTCGACGGCGCTCGGTGGCTGTCGTTGGAGGGCCGGTCCAAGGTCAACAGTGCTGTCGACGCCGTGCGTGACGCCGAACTGCGCTACGCGCAGCGCTACCGCACCCCGCGTGCCAATCCGCGACGAGTCGTCATCGAGGTCCAGGTGGAGCGGGTGCTGGGATCGTCGGATCTGCTCGATCGGGGCAAATAGTTAGGCGCTGAGCGGGGATTCAGTGCCGCGGTTCAAACGTTGCGCGACAGAACCGTGGCCGACCCTTACAGCTATGGCTCTTCGAGGAGTCCGACTACGCATCGAAACACGGCTGGTGCTGCGCCGACGGCATGCCAGATCACTCGCGCGCTGCTCGGCTCAGCAAAGGTGAATGACCCGAACCGCGAATCGCCGATACCATCGGCTAGAGGCGGAGACGTCACCCACTGGGGATCCGCGGGATTTCTCGGCGTCTCCTTCTTGGCTCCGCTGAGCTAAAGAAAAGTACGCGGGAGGACGTAATGAGTGGGGACGACAACCAGTTAAAAATTATCCTCGACGACCTTGCACGGTTGACCGGGCAGCCGCCCCCGCCGCAGATACCGCCCGATCAGCTAGCTGCCGGACAATCGGCCATTAGCCAACTGCTGAGGCTGCTTGGCATTGCTTCCAATGGCGGTGATCCCACCGACAGCCTCGATGCCCTGACCGGACATGCCGAACGCGGGGCTAAGGCTGGCGACGCGCTGACCAAATTTCCCGCGAATGAAGAAGGGTCCTCGGCGAAGCTGGCCGGCGTCGGCAGTCAAGACCCAATGGCACAGATGGTTCAGCAGATTCCGCAGATGCTCGCCGGCGCCATTGGTGGTGTGCTGCAGCCGCTGGCCCAGATTCCGCAGCAGGTTGCTCAGATCGGACAGCAGGCAATGCAAGCGGGTATGGGTGCACTTCAGCACGGTGCGGGAGGAGCCGCTGCGGCCGGCGAGGCCATTCCCGGCGAATTACTCGGGGCCAGCAGCGGTGCCGACGAGCCCGGCAGCGGTGGGGGCGGTGCGGGTGGCGGTGGCCTCGGCGCCACCACCCCGACCGCGATGCTTGGGCCGCTTCCCGCTCCGTCTGCCGGTACCGAACCCGCGTCGTCGCATACCACTTCGCCAGCGCCACCGAATGCGTCAGCGCCGACGACCGCGCCAAGGGGAGCCATGGGCGCGATGCCGATGATGCCGCCCGGTGCCATGCACGGCGCGGCGTCCACGGGCAGTGACGCCAAGCCCGACACCAAACGCATCGTCGCGCCGGCGGTGAAGAACGGCGCCCCGGTCCAGGGGCGTATCACTACACCGCCGCCCGCACCCGAGGTGGTCAAACGGGTTGAGGGCAAGCCGATTGCGAGTCGGCGCATCCTTCTTCCTGACCAGAAGCGCGACGACGACGCGGACTCGAGCCGCTAGACGGTAGTCACCAACAGGGGATTTGCAAGTGACTGACTTGGCCATAACAAACGCTACCGAATTATCGGTAGATGGGGTGCGAACCCGAGCCGACAACTTACGAGCACAAATAATTCGCGTGTTGACGACGCATTTCTATAATCTGCGATACATCCGATATCGGACCTTTTTGTCAACCGTCACATCATTTTTCAGACGACGGGTGACTATCGTAATTGCGGCCTGGCGATACGATTAACCCGTGTCGGACGTGCCCCCGCCCCCAACTGCTCCAGCTCTCCCGCCCCCGTGGCCGCCCGCGATACCGCCGGCGCCGGGGCGGCAATGGCCGATGTTCGCCGTCCTGTTGGTCGCCCTCCTAGTAACGCTCGGCGTCGCGATCGTCGGCTGGTTTCGACCCGTGCCACCCAAATCCCCGCCCGCGCCTACGTACTCCAACCAACAGGTCGCCGACGCCAAGGCTAAGGTGTGCGCCGCGTACGAACAGGTGCACAGTGCGGTCAAAGCAAGTTCCGCACGAGACGAGGGCGCCGACCCAACGGCCCAACTAGCGTTTGCCTTGAACGGGCGACAAGCACTCCTGGCGGGTAGCGAATATCTTCGGACCGTACTTTCCGCGGAGCCGGCAACTCCAAATGACCTCGCGACGACAATCCGGAAACTTACGGATGTGTTCCAGGAACTTGTGGTTGATTATCTGAATGGCTTGAACGAATCTCAAATGGAGTCGCCATTAAAGGCTGGAAATGAGGCGACATTAACCATCGAAAGACTGTGCAAATGACCCCCTTCCCTCCCGGAGGCTGGTCGCCTTTGCTTGTCGGTGATCAATGGCCCGACGATGACCAAGATCTGATGGCGCTTTCGCATGGCAAGACCAACCGTGGAGCGATAAGGACTGGGTATTCCAATTTTGCGGACGCATTGCGCAACGCACAAACCGGTCCGCTCGCCGAACAACAGGGCCATACGGCCGATGATCTTCGCAACACATTCGGCCAGGGTGAGAATCAGGCTCGGCGGGTGGCCAAAAAAAATGGCATCAAGGAGAGCGCGTATGGCACCGCCTACGATAGCATGCTAAGCCTTCAGCACGATCTGACCGGTTTGGCCGACGAGGGCAACAAACAGATCAAAGAGATTCAAGACTCCAAAGAGCCCGTGGAAGCCCAGGTGACGCAGATTGTCGCCCTGATACACCAGTATCGAGCGTTGTCCAATCTGGCCGCGGCGAAATATGGCGGCAACGTACTCGAGGCGATGCAGCGGATCCTCGACGAAGAGGGAACCGGGCAGTCCGCTCGCCAATTCGCCCAGACCCACGGTGTCGACGTCGGTCAGATGTTCCGACAACCCGAAGACCAAGAGGGCCTGGAAAAACAGGTAAAGGGCGTCCTCGATGACGGTGGGTCGCCGATGGGCGTCACGCAACGCTTCGCTGCGACACCAACACCACCGTCTGCACCACCTGGAGAGCAGCCCGCCCCAACCATCTCTGACCCACCGATGGAGGTTACGCAACGCTTCAGTACGACAGCAGAAACGCAAACCATGCTGCCGGGAGATCAGCCCGCCCACGCGGTCTCCAACATGCCGGTCGGCGTCAAGCCGACTTACAGCAATACACCTCCCCTGCCGCCTCCATCGCCAGCAGCAGTCGCGGGGCCGATGCCGTCCGCAACCACGTCGTTGCCTAGCGGCACGTCGACGCCGGGCGCATCGCTAGTTGGCGGGCCCAGCTCGGGCCTACCCGCAGCTGCGGCCACGCCCTTATCTGGGGCGCCGCTCGCGCCCACAGGCGCGGCCCAAGGCCT
>Ga0209530_1001173_pt1 | contig 12865 bp, 12 predicted proteins | sample BlaSpr_A8_Ref_O1_FD_187987 | JGI IMG/M metagenome (GOLD analysis project Ga0209530, IMG submission 187987) | Forest soil microbial communities from Thunder Bay, Ontario, Canada - Black Spruce, Ontario site 2_A8_Ref_O1 (SPAdes) (version 2) | ecosystem: Environmental > Terrestrial > Soil > Boreal...
CGGAACACCTGGGCCATTGTCGGAACGCGATCGTCCATGCCCGGTTCGCGATGGGCTCTCAGCACCATCCGCATTTCCTGCAGCATGTCCTGATCGTCGTTGATGCCGACGTCGTCGAGACCAATCGCGGTGTTGATTCCCCTCGCTTCAAGTCGGTTCAGCGGCAGCACGCCGCTGCGCAGGCGAAAGTTGGAACTGCAATTGTGGCAGACGCTCGTGTTTGTCGCGGCGAGTTTGTCGAGATCGCCTTCCGAAAGCCAGACGGCGTGGCCGAGCGTCGTTTTCGGTCCAAGCAAGCCGAACCGCTCGATGAAGTCTACCGCCGTTCCGCCGTCGCCGCGGCGGCGCGCGTATTGCTTCTGATACGGCGTTTCAACGAGGTGCATATGGATGGGAACGCCGTGTTTCTCGGCGCTGTCGGCCAGCATGGCAAGCCCCTCGTCGGTGCACCATTGCTGGTTCGAGGGCGCGAGCTGGATCCTGACGCGCTCCTTGCCCGCGTGCGCGGCGCGCAGGTGATCGAACAGCACGATGGTTTCCTTCGCGGGCATCTTAAAGCCAGCGAAATATTTGGCCAACAGCGGACGAACATCGGCGGGCACGCGGGCCAGGAATTGTTCGTTGGCCTCGTAGACGAGATGGTTCTGCTCCCGCAGCGCGTAGCAGTAGGAGACCCGCATGCCGATGTCTTCATAGGCGCGAATGATGGCCTCGGCCTCGGCCCCCGTCTGTCTGGGATCGCCGGGAATCCAGCCATGCAAATGCTGCGCCATAGTCGTGCCGGAAGCTACCATCTCGAAGCACGAATAGAGCGTATCGTAGTAGGGGATGCGGTCGCGCATAGCGATGCTGGTCGCGAACCAAAGCTCGAGCGTCGTGTCGGATATACCAAGTTGGACCGTCGACAGCCCGATGTGATGATGCGCGTTGACGAAACCCGGCAACAGCACCTGCTGGCCATCGCCTACGACCGGTGCGCCTGGATTGTCCCGATGCAAGTCCTCGAAGGCGCCAATCGCCGTGATCGCACCATTCTGCTGAAGCACCGCGCCGTCATCGATCTGCTCACAGCGATGGCGATCGAGCGCGCGCGTGATGACATGCTTCCCGCGAACGATCGTGGTGGAAATGGTCCCCCCCTCTAAAACTTCCATCAGCTCGCGACGGACAGAACTTCCTGCTCGGCGAAAGCGCGATCGACTTCATCTTGCAAGAGCGCCGTCAGCTGGACGCGCAGCGCAAGCGCTGTTGAAGATGTCAGATCGCGCGGTCTTTTCTCGTCGATCGGCACGATGGCCTTGATGCGGCCGGGGCGCGCGGTAAACACGACGACACGATCGGCCAAAGCAATGGCCTCGTCGATATGATGGGTGACGAACAACACCGAGGCCTTGCTCACTTCCCAGACGTCGAGAAGAAAGCCCTGCATCTTGACGCGCGTCTGGACATCGAGAGCAGCGAAGGGTTCGTCCATCAACAGAACTTTGGGCTGCATCGCGAGGGCGCGCGCGACGGCGACGCGCTGGCGCATGCCACCCGAGAGCTCGTCGGGGCGCTTGTCGAACGCGTCGGAAAGGCCAACCCGGCTGAGAACCTGACGCGCCGTCTCCTTGCGTTGCCCAGCCGGCACGCCACGCACGGATAGGCCGAAGCTGACATTTTGCCAAACATTCAGCCAGGGGAAAAGCGAGGTCTCCTGGAAGATCAGGCTGCGCTCAGGGGCGGGACCAGCGACGGTCTCACCGTGCGCGCTGATCTTGCCTGAAGTCTGTGCTTCGAGACCCGCGATGAGATAGAGCAAAGTGCTTTTGCCGCAGCCCGATGGCCCCAGAAGAACGACGAACTCGCCGGGCTCGATCTCGAGATCTATGCCGGTCAAGGCCTCATGCGCCCGCGAGCTCCCTGGATTCCAGATCTTGCCGACGTCAACGCAGCTGACCGCGGGCGCCGCTCCGTTCAGTTGCAGACGGTCACCCACTGCCCAGTCCCCCTTGGCCTTTGGGGAGCCAGAACAGGACCCGCTGCTGAAGCAGCCGAAGGGCGAAGTCGAATGTGAAGCCGAGCAGTCCGATGATGACGATGGTAAAATACACTAACCCGGGATTGAACGTGTTGCGGGCCATCGAAATAATCTGACCGAGGCCGTAACCGACTCCAGTCGCCTCGGCGACCAGCACCACCATCCACGCGCCGAACAGGTTGAGACGGAGCACGACCAAGAGGCCAGGAAGGATCGCTGGCAGAATCACGCGGGTATAGATCTGGCGCTTGCTCGCGCCCATCGTGCGCGCGACGTTGATATAGTTGCCGTTGACGGAATCGATCTGCGTGATCGTGGCGAGCGTCATCGTGAAAAACAGCGCGATGAACACCATGAAGATTGCCGGCCCATTGCCGATGCCGAACAGAAAGATCGCCACCGGCAACCAGGCGACGGGCGAAACGGGGGCCAGCAATGTCACCGTTGGCAGAACCAACTTGCCGAAGAGCCCGTAGTAGCGGATCACAATGCCCATGGAGAGGCTCGCGGCCGCAGCGATCGCGAGGCCGGCCAGCACCCGCATTGTCGACGAGGCCATCGTGATGAGCACCGCTTCGAACGGCGTCGGCCCGGAATTGGGATCGACGCCAATCTCCCAGCGTTTCGCGGTGTTGAAGTTCTTTGCCTGGTCCGCGAAATTGCCAAGGAAGACATGCGGGGGCGGCAGCAGCCGATGATCGGCGACGTTGATATACCAGAGGAATTCCCAAAGGCCGGCAAAGAGTCCGACCGACAGCAGCCCCCAGCCGAGCTTCGGTCCCTGTTGCTCGACAAAGGCGATCGCTCGCCGGAGCAGGGTCGAGCCAAATCGAGGCGAGTCGGCGACTTTACCCTCGCCGCCGATCTTTATGCTGGTCGCAGACATGGGGCGTTCAGGCAGACTTGTATTTGAGCTTGGCGTAGACGTCTGGAACCTCGGCGATCGCCTGTTCGAGAAGGCTCCAGTCGATCGCATCCTCGCCTGGCTTCTTTTTGATGTAGCCCATCGCCATGACGGAATCGACGCGGTTCAGGATGAAGTCCGTCTGGGCGCGCTGATCGACTTTCGCCGGCTGAGCCTTGCCGCCGATTCGAGCGTTCTCTAACGAGGTCTTGTAGTAGGTGCCGACGAGCTCGCCCAGCAGCGTCTCGCGATCCTGCTCCCAGAGAAGCTGGGCCTTTAGCATCGCTTTGATGAGGGCCTTGACGCTCTTCGGGTCCTTCTCAATGAGGTTAGTGCTGGCGGCGAGGACGCAGTCTGTATAATCCGGCCCGTAGATGTCGATCCCGTCCGACAAGAGCACAGAGCCCTTCACGTCGCTGAGAAGCGACGAACCATATGGCTCTATGACCGAAGCGATGTCGATCGCGCCTGCCTTGAATCCAGCGACCATGTCGCCCATGGAGTCCATGTAACGAACGGTGACGTCTTTGTAGGAGACGCCGTTCTTCTTCAACCAGTCGTAAGGTAGCACCTCCAGCGTATCGTTCTGGAAGGTCCCTAGCGTCTTGCCCTTGAGCTTGTCGGGTGTGTCGAGCCCCGGCTGGGCGATGACGGAGACGCCCTGCACGCCGCCGCCGGCAACGATCTTGACCGGCGCGCCCGCGTCGTAAAGCGCCATGAAATTCGTGTATGGCATGACCGACACGTCCACCTGTCCAGTGCCGATGAATGTGACCTGATCGGCGAACGACGGCGTATTGACGAATTCAAGCGTCAGGCCGTCGTCCTTGGCGAGCTGCCGGGCGTGGGTGATGAAGAACGCGACATTGCAGAAGCCGTTACCATGAGTGCCTTTGACGGTCGTCGCGGCGTGGGCCGAACCCGGTAACCCCATCATTCCCGCCGGCACCGCCATTGTGATCGTGCCAAGGGCGCTTGCCTTTAAGAACGACCGACGGTTGAGCGCGCTCTTGGTCAGACCGGCGAAATCTAGGCCGCCATGACGATCACACATCGTGCCTCTCCTCTCGTGTTCCGACCATCCGCAACGGATGAGCCGATCCGATGCGGCGCGCAGAGCGCAACGCCGCGGATTGCCTCAAGGGTGATTAGCAAGCGACGTGCCAGCCCAGACCGGCAGCGCGGAGCGATTGACCTGACAGCGCACGCGAAATGTTCCGGCGGTCCGACAACCGCATGGCGCCTGTCCGAAGGAATTGCACCACGGGCCGTTGAATCGACGATCATCACAGCCGCATGACCCGCTGCACCGCGCTATCGAAGCCGAGCTGCTGGCGCCGGTTTGCAGGAGACAGGCGGAATCACCGCTTTGCAGCCCCGAACCAGAAGTGGCGCCTCTCTGCTCGTCACGGGGGGCATCGATGGCATGTATAGGAATTGGTCACTTGCGCAGAATTTGTACGCCTGGAAAACGATCCGTCGGTTTGACGTGGATAGCGTGGAGGCGCCTGAAAGCTTTCGGATGATGCGCCGGCGCAGCGAAGGCCGGCTGCGTCATGAAGGTTGAGCACGCCTTCTGTGCCGCCCCACCAATCTAGGCCGCGTTTTCGCACCGTAAGAACGAAGACGTTAAGTGTTAAGTCGCGCGCGGGCGGTTCGGTGGCGGTCAAAGATCTAGATTGGGAAGCGTAACACCGACCATCACGGGTAGGGCGCGGCTGGCCGAAGCGCGGCGACGATGGAGAGCGCGGTGCCAAGATCGTGCTGGCGCATAATCTCGCCCGCGCGGTGCGAGTCTCGCGCCACCAAAGCCGTCATCATCAGCTCGTGTTCCCCCATCGCCTCGATCCAGCGAGCACGCGACGAAAGCGCGGCGTAGCGGGCCCGCCGGGCCCGCGACATCAGCGACGCATGAATACCCCGCAAAGTCGCGTTCTTTGAAGCTTCGACAATGGCAAGGTGAATCTCGTGGTTGAGTTTGAAGTAGGGCTGGCGCTCGCCCGCCGCGTGATGGCGCGCCATGCGTTTGTGCGCGCGCTGAAGTCTGTCGAGATCGCGTTCGCTCATGCGTTCGGCGGCGAGTTCACAAGCGTGACGCTCGACCCCCGCAATTGTCTCGAATAGATCCAGAATGTCCTCGACCGATAGTTCGCTGACGCGAGCGCCGCGGCCAGGCAGGAGGTCGACGAGTCCTTCAGCTGCAAGCAGCTTGGTCGCCTCGCGAATAGGCGTGCGCGAGACCTGGAGAACTGTCGCAAGGTTGGCTTCGTGGAGCCGCTCTCCTGATGCGAGTTCCCCTTCGACAATCATGTTGCGCAATCGCTCGACGACAGTTTCATGGAGCGGTTTCGGCCGTGCGATAGCGCCGAAGACCCGTCGCCCCAGTTTGGCCTGCAGGGCGTCGGCGTCGAGCTCGTGCATAGCTGTTGACCCACTTTCAGCCGCGTTCTGATTGCTTGGACCGGCGCCCATAAAGCCGGCATTCTTGCATTTTGTATGCAAAACAGGACGCCAAATCGGCGCGTTCGTCAACACAGGATCAGCCCGCCACCGCGGGATTGCGGTTGGCACAGCCATTGCAAAGCAGGCGCCATTGCTGGGGCCAAGAACTGGCCCGCAGCTCCGAGCCTAAGCCCGCGGAGCTGCCGCGTGCGCAGCAAAGGTGTGCGACAGGAGATCGACCATGCGCCTGTGGAGCTATCTGAAACTGACCGTCGGCCAACTCGCGCTCACGGCGCTCCTCGTTGGGAGCGCAGCGGCCGCAGAGACGTCGGATCGCTTCACGCCCGCGCCGCCTGAGCCAGGCACGGATATTCCGGCCTCGACCGTCAAGTTCGGGATGCGTCCCTACGCTGACAACACCTTCTACGTTATCGGGATGAAGAAGGGCTGGTTCCAAGACGTCGGCATCACCTTCGATCCTGCGCCTTACGGTCTAAAGGCGAACGACTCGAATGTGACGACGCTGCTCCTTAACGGGCAGCTCGACATCATCTCAGAATTTTGTCCGCTGATGCTGCCTACCTATAAGGACGCGAACAAACTCAAGTGCATCGCCTTCACCGACAACTTTTTGGCGAACGCCATCCTCGCCAATCCGGCGCTCAAGCTGAAAACGTTCAAGGACTATGTGGCGGAGGGCAAGACTTTCGATGAAGCCCTCAAGGCGGCGCTCGCGCCGATGAAAGGCAAGACGCTGGTCGGCGCGCCCGAACTTAGCGACCGAGCGTTCGAAGAATATGTCAATAAGACGGGCGACGCGGGTTTCAAGCTTCAAGTGCTGGACGACGCGAAGTCGCTTGTGCTGGCCAAGTCGGGACGCGAGGACTTCGTCAATCCGGAAGGCGCCCCGATCGTTTACACGCTGCGCCAAGCGGGCTGGACTAACCTCGTCGACATCGACGACCTCATCAAAAACGGGCCCGGCGGCGTCGATTCGCCGATCGAACCCCTCATCGGAATCGTCGGAATCGGAGGGAATTCCGACTATCTCAACAGTCATCAGAACACCGTCCTGAGGTTCTTATCGGTCGTCTGGCGCGTCATCGACGCCACAAAAAAGGACCCGTCGCTCTATGAATTGCAGGCCCCCTATCTGAACTCGATGGCCGGCACGAGCCTAGACGGCAAAGGCGTCGCCGACACGGTCGCGATCCTCCATCCCTTCACGACGTTTGATGACAACACGCAATATTACGACGACAAAGCGAGCACGACCTACTACGCCAACGTCTGGACCGCGGTGATCAAGAATTTCGAGGAGCACAACATCCTTCCCGCCGGCAAGGTGACGGCTGACGACGTCGTCTGGGGCGGCCCGATTTGGCGCCAGATGGTGGACTACCGGACGAAGACCGATGAGATCCTGAAGAAGTTCGCGGGAGCCACCCTGACGCCAGACAAGCAGAAACTTGTCGATCAGGCGAAGACCTTCTACGCCGACTACGATTTCCTCGACGCTTACAGGCTCGCACTGGCCGCTTCGAGCTAACGGAACAGGCGGTGAGCGGACGCGCCGGGGCTATGGCGTCGCCTCGCCCAAGCGAAGCCTGTTCCTCGTCTCGTCCGCTCCGGGCCGTCTCGAGAACGCTCGCCGCCCTCGATCCTTTTCGGCTCGCTGGAGCGGTTTTGTTCGTTGCGATTTGGGAACTCGCCTCGGTCTTCGTCTCGCCAATCATCTTGCCCGGGCCGTTCTCGGTTCTTCAGCGAGCCGCGGCGGATTTTTGGTCCGCGCCCGCTCTCTCCTACTACGGCGTTGAAGACCCGAGCCTCGCCGCGAATTTGGCCTATACGGCTGAGAATGTCGCGATCGCGGCTGTGATCGGCGCCGCGATTGGCGTGACGCTCGGCCTCTTATCAGCCCGTGTCTGGTTCCTGCGCGCGGCGATGGATCCCATCATGATGACGGCCGGCACCGTCCCGATCCTGATCGCGGCGCCCTTCCTCTTGATATGGTTCGGCGTCGGGCGAGCAAGTGCGGTCAGCCTTGTTGCGTTCTACATTGTCGTCATCCTCTACGTCTCCTCACAGCGCGCAGCGCTGAACCTCGACCCGATCTATGAGAACTCTGCGCTCACTCTGGGTGCGCGTCGCGGGCGAATGTTGCGGGACATTCTCATCCCAGGAACAATCCCGGAGATTCTTGGCGGATTCCGCATCGCGCTCGCAGGCGCTTGGGGGCTCGAGGCCGTTTCGGAACTGCTCGGCTCACAATCCGGAATAGGCAAGGTGCTTGAAGTCCTTGCGGGAGCGACCGATCCGCAAGGGATTCTGGCCACGCTGCTCTTGCTCGGCTGCGCCGCTATCCTGACCGATGGTTTGGCGGCCACGTTGATTGCGCGGTTTGCGGCATGGCGGTTCGCTGGATCTTAGTGCGGAGAGCGGCATGACGACTGACTCCAGTCGCCGAATGATCGAACTCGTTCACCTCGCTCGCAATTACACGCGCGCGGACGGACAGCGCGTGAGCGCAGTGGACGACGTCTCGCTGATTGTCCCTGAGGGCGAGTTTGTCTGCCTGATCGGGCCCTCCGGTTGCGGCAAGAGCACTCTTCTGCAGATGATCGCGGGCCTCGTCGGACCGTCGTCCGGGGCGATCGTCGTCGACGGCAAGGAAATCGACGGACCGGGCCGCGAGCGCGGAATGGTCTTCCAGCGCGACAGCGTGTTTCCATGGATGCGTGTGATAGACAACGTCGAATATGGCCTCAAGTGTCGCGGAGTCGCAGCCGGCGCCCGCCGGGATATCGCGCGCGACTACCTCAAACGCGTGGGCCTCTCCCATGTGGAGCGCGCGTGGCCGCGCGAGCTTTCCGGCGGCATGCTCAAACGAGTCGCCATTGCAGCGGTGTTCGCCAATGGCGGCGAGGTGCTTCTGCTCGATGAGCCATTCGGCGCGCTCGACTACGTAACGCGACGGCAGTTGCAAGAAGTGCTCCTCGACCTCTGGGAGGAGCCCGGCCGCGCAGTCCCGACCGTGGTCTTCGTGACGCATGACGTCGACGAGGCGCTCTTGCTTGCCGACCGGATTGTCGCGATGCGGAACGGCGGGATCGTCGATGACATTGCCGTCGGAGCCGCGCGTCCGCGGGACACCGACACTCTTCTTCTCCCGGACATGGTTGCGATCAAGCACACGCTGCTTGGGCACCTCGGCCTGGCGCATGCGGCGCGCGCTCCCGCCGGCGAGAGAGGGGCCGCGTGATCGGCGTTTCACGTCAGCAGCTTGTCTCGCTCTCGGTTTTCGCGGCGCTTGCGATTGGTTGGGAGATCCTCGCCTCCGTCTACACGGTCGAGGCGCAACCGGGCGAGCCAATGGTCGCCGGTTGGGGCACGCTCTTCACCCGCACCCTGCTCAGCCTTTCGGACTATTGGCAGGGGGGATTCGGCGTCCCCGCTGTAGCCGATGGCGCGGCGCGCAGCTATCCCGCCGCCCTCCTCTCCATCATTTCGCATTCGCTCGCGACGCTTTCTCGCCTAGCGAGCGGGCTCATGCTTGGCGGCCTTTTTGGTCTCGCGCTTGGCCTTGCCGTTTCCTGGTCGCCGTGGAGCCGCAGGCTCGTGCAACTTCCGACACAGTTCCTGCGCGCTCTGCCCCTCCTCGCGATGGTTCCACTGTTCCAGCTTTGGTTCGGCACCTATTTCTTTGGACAGGTCCTGTTCGTCTCGTACGGCGTAGGCGTGATCGTCTTCGCTGGTGTCGTCAACGCCGTGCGCACCATTCCGCAGATCTACATCGACAACGCCAGAGTCCTCGGCGCCTCGCGATCTCATCTCTACCGGACCGTGATCTTGCCGGCGATCCTACCTGCCATGCGCTCCGTCGTCCTGCTTAGTCTCGGCGCGGGCTGGGGGGCCGTTCTCGCCGCCGAATATCTCGGCGCTCAGTCGGGCCTTGGATATATCATCGTCTACGCTCAGCAGTTCGGTCTTCTGGACCGGATGTTCCTGATCGCGCTCCTGTTCATCCTCTACACGTCGGCGAGTTATTGGGTGATTGAGCGTTTGTTCACGCGTCTGCTTGCCTGGTCGCCCTCATCGCAAGCCACCAATCAATGAAGCATTCGATCTCCCGGGAATCGGCGCTTTCGCTTGCCGAGCGCATGCGAAGCGGGCGCACGACCGCCGTCGCGGTTATGGGCGCCAGTCTCGAAAGGATCAAAGCGCTCGAATCAGAGGTGCAAGCCTTCGCTCATTTCGACGCTGCCGCCGCCCTCGCTTCAGCACAGCGCGCCGACAGACAACGGGGGCTAGGCGATCCGCCGGGGCCACTGCATGGCCTGCCCGTCGCGGTAAAGGACATCATCGACACGGCAGACTTCCCGACCGAGCACGGTGGAGAAATTTTCCGCGGCCGCCGGCCGGACCGGGACGCCACGATTGTGAGGAGATTGCGCGCCGCCGGCGCGATCGTGATCGGCAAGACCGTCACGTCGCAATATGCGCTTTTCGTCCCGGGACCCACGCGCAATCCACGCGATCTCACGCGCACGCCCGGCGGCTCCTCAAGCGGATCGGCGGCGGCCGTCGCAGCGAGATTCGTTCCCGTCGCCCTGGGGACGCAAACAAACGCTTCGATCATCCGGCCGGCTTCCTATTGTGGGATCGTCGGGTTCAAGCCCAGCATCGGCGTGCTGCCGCGCACGGGGGTCTTGCGCCATTGCGCGCTGATCGATCATCCCGGCGCTTTTGCGGGAAGCGTTGCCGACGCCGCTTTCGTCGTCGACGCCATCGCTGGTGAGGACCCGGCAGACCCTGTGTCGCGGAACCTGCCCGCTGCATTGCTCGACGCCGCGCTCGACCGCGATAAAACACCGCGCCTGGCGTTCACCCTCGGTCCGTTCGAATCGCGCGCCGAGCCGGCCACTCGTGAGGCGTTCAAGAGTTTCATCGCACGCCTGCCTTTGCCGGTCGACGCGATCGAGCTTGGCCCGGAATTCGCTGCAGCGGAGGGGACCTTGCGCGCGCTCATGTGCGCAGGAGTGGCGGAGTCGATTGGACGCGACATCGACGCCGCTGTGGACCGAGTTCCGGAGCTCGTCGTGCGGTTGGTCGAGGAAGGCCGCGCTCTATCCGCCGTGGATCTGCTCGCAGCCTGGACTCGCCGCGATAGGCTTCGGAGCGAACTCGTCGCGCGCATGTCGAAATATGCCGCGGTGCTCACCTTTGCTTCGACCGGACCCGCGCCACTCGCGTCCGAGGGGACTGGCGATCCGATCTTCGCGACATTATGGACGCTGATCGGCGCGCCGGCCTATAGCCTGCCGCTTCTTCGCAGCGCCAATGGTCTGCCGATCGGCCTGCAAGCCGTCGGCGCGCCGGCCCACGACGTCCAACTCACGGCCGCCGCCGCGTGGCTTATGCGGGCGGTGGAAAACTCAAATCCTGGATTGTAGATGCGAGTCCTCATCGTCAACCCGAACACCACTGAGGCGGTCACCTCTCTCATGCTCGACGCTGGCCGCGCATCAGCGTCGCCGGGCGTCGAGGTCCGCGCGATCACTGCGCCGCGGGGTCTCCCCTACATCACGAACCGCGCGGAGGCGCAGATCGGCGGAGCGATTGCGCTCGAGATGTTGGCGGAGGCGCAAGGCACATATGATGCGGCGGTCCTCGCCGCCTTCGGCGATCCCGGCCTGTTCGGCGCCCGCGAGTTGTTTGAGGTTCCTGTGATCGGCATCTCGGAGGCCGCGATGCTGACGGCGTGCATGCTCGGCGGTCGATTTCTCATCGTCACCTTCGCCAGTATGCTTTGCGGCTGGTTTCGCGACTGCGTCGCCATGCACCGGCTTGAAGATCGCTGCGCCGGCGTCGTCGCGCTGGATCAGGGCTTCGGCTCGTTGGAGGATGTTCGCGAGACAAATTGGGAAGCGTTGGTGGAACTGGCCAATGCGGCGATCGCCGAACGGGATGCCGATGTCGCTATCCTCGCAGGCGCGCCGCTGGCCGGCCTCGCATCTCGGGCGCGCGACCTTATTTGCGTTCCGGTCATCGACCCGATCGTCGCGGCCGTGAAACAGGCCGAGGCGCTTGTCGCGCTCGGAACAACCAAAGCTTCGCGCGGAAGCTTCAAACGCCCAGCGCCAAAGGCCTCCTCCGGATTGTCGGTGAAGTTGGCGGCATATCTGGAGGACGCTCAGTGACCGGAGAACTCGGCTATGTGACCTTGGGGACTCGGCGATACGCTGTACAGCGTAACTTTGGCCGGCCGCCTTCCGATCTCTCGCCAGCCCGCGTCAGCCAGGTCGCCGTGGAGTCTTCCGGACGGGTGCATGTCCTTCGCCGTGGAGGGCCACCGCCTGTAATCGTCTACGAACCGGATGGAACTTTCGTCCGATCTTATGGCGCGGGCGAAATCTTCGACTCGCATGGGATTTCGATCGACGCTTGGGATCGCGTGTGGGTCGCCGATCGCGACGCCCATCAGATCATCGTCTTCGATCTCTCAGGCCAGCCTATTCTGCGCATTGGCGACCGGCACCAGCCGAAATGGGAGGCGCCTTTCAATCACCCGACCCGCGCCGCCGTTGCGGTCGACGGCGCGGTCTTTGTCGCCGACGGATACGGTAACGCGCGTATCCATGAATTCTCCCCGGAAGGAGAGTGGCGGTCGAGTTTCGGCGAGATCGGCGTCGGGCAGCGACAATTTATGACGCCCCATTCGATTATCGTTGATCGAGAGCAGAGACTGTTAGTATGCGATCGCGAGAACGACCGGGTACAGGTTTTTAATCGCGAGGGGCAATGGTTGGCCGAGTGGAAGGGCCTGTGTCGACCCATGGACCTGTGCGAACGCGACGACGGCGCCGTTTTGGTTACAGATCAGGTTCCAAGCGTCACGGCCTTCGCTCGAGATGGCGATCGAATCGATAGGAGCCGCCCATCGTTGAATGGAGCTCATGGCGTCGCTCTCGGAAGGATGGGCGAGATTTACTTGGCCGAGATCGAACCTTCCTCGGTGACGAGACTTGCTCCGGTTTGAGTGAAAACGTTGGCGGCGTCTTTCGAGGACCAGAGAAACGGCGGCGCGCTGAGCGTCAGCGAAGGCGTCACTGAAGCCGCGAAGGTGATCGGCTGGAAGCTGACCATTCTCGACGGGGCCGGCGTCATCGCCAATCGTTCGGCTGTTTTCGGCCAGGGAATTGCGCTCAAGCCCGACGTCATTATAGCCGACAACGATGACGCCACCGAGCAGAAGGTCAACATCATCAAGGCGGCGAATGCCGGCATCAAGGTTCTGGGATGGCATTCCAACGTCAAGCCGGGCCCGATGGAAGGCGTGCCGCTCTTCACCAACATCTCGACCGATCCCGACGGTCGTGGCAAAAGTCTCGTATCCGAACGGCGAGCGTGATCGGAATTTCGCATCACGCTGGCTTCCTCAAGTGAAAACTGAAGAAAGTGCCATGACACCACACGAGCGCAGTCCATATTCGGCGATC
>Ga0209530_1001179_pt1 | contig 12799 bp, 12 predicted proteins | sample BlaSpr_A8_Ref_O1_FD_187987 | JGI IMG/M metagenome (GOLD analysis project Ga0209530, IMG submission 187987) | Forest soil microbial communities from Thunder Bay, Ontario, Canada - Black Spruce, Ontario site 2_A8_Ref_O1 (SPAdes) (version 2) | ecosystem: Environmental > Terrestrial > Soil > Boreal...
AACTCGATGACGGCGACCCGCTGCGCCCGGCAAAAAGCGCCGAGCTTGCGATCGCCCTTAAACTGCGCGGGTGGTTACCACCCGCGCACGTCTGGCCCTCGCCGCAGGAGCGAGCGCGCGGTGGGCGTCGCGGGTCACCGGACGCGGGGCCGGGGCGATGATCGGTGGCCTAGTCACGATGACGCTGGACCGCTCGATTCTGCGACAGCTCGGGGCGGGCCGGCGCACCGTCGTCGTCACCGGGACCAACGGCAAGTCGACGACCACCCGGATGACCGCGGCCGCGCTAGAGACGTTGGGCCCAAAAGGATCAGTGGCCACCAACGCCGAGGGCGCCAACATGGACGCAGGTTTGGTAGCCGCGCTGGCCGCTGACCGCCAGGCCGGGCTGGCGGCCCTGGAAGTCGACGAGATGCACGTGCCCCACGTTTCCGACGCAGTCAAACCCTGCGTCATCGTCCTGCTCAACCTGTCGCGCGACCAGTTGGACCGGGTCGGCGAGATCAACGTGATCGAACGCACGCTGCGGTCCGGCCTGGCCCGGCATCCGAAGGCGGTCGTGGTCGCCAATTGTGACGACGTGTTGATGACCTCGGCGGCGTACGACAGCGCGAACGTGGTGTGGGTGGCCGCGGGCGGCGCGTGGTCCGGCGACTCGGTTAGCTGTCCGCGCAGCGGCGAGGTCATCGTCCGCGACAAGGGCCACTGGTACAGCACCGGCGCCGACTTCAAGCGGCCCAGCCCGCACTGGTGGTTCGACGACGACACCCTCTACGGGCCCGACGGGCTGACCCTGTCGATGCGGCTGGCGCTGCCCGGCTCGGTGAATCGCGGCAACGCCGCCCAGGCCGTCGCCGCCGCCGTCGCCCTGGGCGCCGATCCGGCTTTGGCCGTCGCGGCAGTTTCCCGGGTCGACGAAGTACACGGACGCTACCGGACCGTCCGTATCGGCGAACACGACGCGCGAATCCTGCTGGCCAAGAATCCGGCCGGCTGGCAGGAAGCGCTATCAATGGTGGACAAGCACGCGGCCGGGGTGGTCATCTCGGTCAACGGGCAGGTGCCTGACGGCGAGGACCTGTCTTGGCTGTGGGATGTGCGCTTCGAACACTTCGAGGAGGCTGCCGTGGTGGCTGCAGGCGAGCGTGGGACTGACCTCGCGGTGCGCCTCGGCTATGCAGGCGTCGAGCACACCCTGGTGCACGACACTATGGCGGCCATCGCGTCCTGCCCGCCCGGGCGAGTGGAAGTGGTCGCCAACTACACCGCGTTCGTTCAGCTGCAGCGGAGGTTGGCACGCCATGGCTGAGTCGAAGGTCCGCATCGGGTTGGTGTTGCCCGACGTCATGGGCACCTACGGCGACGGCGGTAACGCCGTGGTGCTGCGCCAACGGCTGCTCTTGCGGGGTATTGCCGCTGAGATCGTCGAGATCACGCTGGCCGATCCGGTGCCTGAGTCGTTAGACCTGTACACGCTGGGCGGTGCCGAGGACTACGCGCAGCGGCTGGCCACCAGGCACCTCCTGCGGTACCCGGGCCTGCAGCGCGCGGCTGCCCGGGGTGCGCCGGTGCTGGCGATCTGTGCGGCTGTCCAGGTGCTCGGGCATTGGTACGAGACATCGTCGGGGGAACGGGTCGACGGCGTTGGCCTGCTGGATGCGACCACCGCACCGCAAGAAACGCGGGCCATCGGTGAGCTGGTGACCAAGCCGTTGCTGGCCGGCGTGACAGAAAGCCTCACCGGCTTCGAAAACCACCGCGGGGGCACCATTCTGGGGACCGCCGCGTCGCCGCTGGGCGCGGTAGTCAAGGGCGCGGGCAACCGGACCGGTGATGGCTTTGACGGCGCGGTTCAGGGCAGTGTGGTCGCCACCTACATGCACGGACCGTGTCTGGCCCGCAACCCGCAGCTGGCTGACCTGCTGCTGAGCAGGGTGGTGGGTGAGCTGACGCCGCTGGAGCTGACCGAAGTGGAGTTGTTGCGCCGCGAGCGACTAGCGGCTCGCTAGGGCTGCCATGGCTGCGCCGGGATGAGAGCGTTAGACCATGGCCCGGCGGCCGGTGAGCGCGCGGCCTAAGGTCAGCTCGTCGGCGAACTCCAGGTCACCGCCCATCGGCAGCCCGGACGCAATCCGCGTCACGGTCAGGCCCGGGATATCGCGCAGCATCCGAACCAGGTAGGTGGCGGTGGCCTCACCCTCGGTATTGGGGTCGGTGGCGATGATCACCTCGGTGATGTCGACATCGTCGACCCGCTCACCGATGCGGCTCAGCAGCTCGCGGATCCGCAGCTGATTGGGACCGACTCCAGACAGCGGATCAAGCGCACCGCCCAGCACGTGGTACCGGCCGCGAAATTCACGGGTGCGCTCGACGGCCTGGACATCCTTGGGCTCCTCGACGACACACACCTGAGTGCCGTCCCGGCGCGGGTCGGCGCAGATCCGGCAACGCTCCTCGTCGGAGACGTTGCCGCACACCGCACAGAACCGCACGCCGTCGCGCACCTTCCCCAGCACAGCGGTCAGCCGGTCGATGTCCGGCGGTTCGACTGACAACAGGTGGAAAGCGATGCGCTGCGCGCTCTTTGGCCCGATACCCGGCAGCTTGCCGAGCTCGTCGATCAGATCCTGGACGGGTCCCTCAAACATGTCGGTGCAAAGTCAGAGTTCCGGCTGCTGAGTTGGCGGGGCCGGTGCGGCCGGCGGGGCCGGTGGGGCGCCCATGCCACCGGCCAGCGACCCCAGCCGCTCCTGCGCCATTGCGGTGACTTGCCTGGAAGCGTCGGCCATGGCGCCGACGATCAAGTCCTGCAACGTCTCGATGTCTCCGGGGTCGACGACCTTGGGATCGATCTGCACCGCGACCACCTCGCCGCTGCCTTTGACGACGACTTTGACTAAACCGCCGCCGGCTTGACCGTGAATCTCAGCGTTCGCGAGCTGATGCTGGGCCGCCAGTAGTTTTTGCTGCATCTGCTGCGCTTGAGCGAGCAGCGCCGACATATCGCCTCCGGGTTGCATGACAGTCCCCTCGCATCTTGGTCTCGAGTTGGTCTCGCCTGCGGTGTTGGGCGATTCGAAACACTCAGCGTAGTCCGCGTGACGTTACCTTTGCGCCGTGAACCTACGAGTTAGCAGACGTGTCGGCATCAGAATGGCCGTCGGCGTACTTGTCGCTGCTTGGGTAGCAATCACCCCGACCGCAGCCGCAACGCCCTCGAATATCGCCGGCATGGTCGTTTTCATCGACCCCGGCCACAACGGCGCCAATGACGCATCCATCGGCCGCCAGGTGCCCACCGGTCGCGGCGGCACCAAGGACTGCCAGGCCAGCGGGACGTCGACCAACGCCGGCTACCAAGAGCACACGTTCACCTGGGACACCGCACTGCGGGTCCGCGCTGAGCTGAACGCTCTGGGAGTCCGGACCGCCATGTCACGCGGCAACGACAATGCACTGGGACCGTGCGTCGATGAGCGCGCCAACATGGCCAATGCGTTGCACCCCAACGCGATCCTAAGTATCCACGCCGATGGTGGCCCGGCATCCGGGCGGGGATTCCACGTCAACTACTCAGCCCCGCCGCTGAATGCGGCCCAGGCCGGACCGTCGGTACAGTACGCCCGAATCATGCGCGATCAGATGCAGGCCTCGGGCATTCCGCCCGCCAACTATATCGGCCAGGACGGCTTGTACGGGCGTTCGGATCTGGCCGGCCTGAACCTGGCACAGTACCCGTCCATCCTGGTCGAGTGCGGCAACATGAAGAACCCCGCTGACTCAGCGCTGCTCGAGTCCCCCGACGGCAGACAGAAATACGCCGACGCACTGGTCCGCGGCGTCGCGGGCTTCCTGGCCACTCAGGGCCAGGCGCGCTAGCTCTCCAGTTCGCTCTTCAGGTTCGCCAGAACCTCGGCCTGAATCTTCTTCAGTCCCATTGGCGCAAAGGTCTTTTCGAAGAAGCCCTTGACGCCGCCCGCGCCCGTCCAGGTGGTCTTCACGGTGACGCTGGACCCGGGTCCAGCAGGAGCCACCGTCCAGTTGGTGATCATCGAAGAGTTGGCGTCCTTCTCGATGACGGTGTGGCCGGCGATATCAACGTCGACCTGCACGTCGCGAACACGCGATTTGGTGGCCTGTAGCTTCCACTTGGCGACTGTGCCCGGACCCTGCCCGCCCTGCAGCACCTGGTACTCGCTGTACTGCGGAGACAGGATTTTCGGCCGGACCGTTTGATAATCCGCCACCGCGGCTAGTGTGGCCGCCGGCTCAACATTGATCAAGACCGTGCTGGCTGCGCTTACCTGTCCCATCAGGCGCAACTCCTTTTGTGATCCCGCCCGTGCGGGTGCACGGGCTGTTTCCGAAGACTAGGGTATATGTGATGCCTGTTCCCGAGTCTGCACTGTCGGCTCACGCGTCGGGCGTTGAGCGGCTGATGGGGAGTTATCGGTCCATCCCGGCAACGTCCGCGGTTCGGCTGGCCAAGCCCACCTCAAATCTGTTCCGCGCCCGCACCAAAAGCGATGCGCGCGGGCTGGATACCTCAGGGCTGACCGGCGTTCTCGGTGTCGATCCCGAAACCCGCACCGCCGACGTGGCCGGCATGTGCACATACGAGGAGCTGGTAGCCACAACCCTGCCTTACGGCCTTTCGCCCCTGGTGGTCCCGCAATTGAAGACCATCACCCTCGGCGGAGCGGTCAGCGGCTTGGGTATCGAGTCGGCGTCGTTCCGCAACGGCCTGCCACATGAATCGGTGCTGGAGATGGATATCCTCACCGGCGCTGGTGAATTGCTCACCGCATCCCGCACCCAGCACTCCGACTTGTTTCGCGCTTTCCCCAATTCTTACGGGACACTGGGGTATTCGACAAGAATCCGGATCGAGCTGGAGCCTGTCGCTCCGTTCGTGGCGCTGCGGCACATCAGATTCCACTCGTTGAGCGAGATGGTCGCGGCGATGGAACGCATCGTCGATACCGGCGGACGCGGCGGCACTCCGGTCGACTATCTCGACGGGGTGGTGTTCAGCGCCGACGAAAGCTACCTATGCGTCGGAAGGCGGACCACCACCCCGGGACCGGTCAGTGACTACACCGGAAAAAGCATCTACTACCGGTCGATCCAGCACGAGTCAGCCGGCTTGAAAGGCGCTGAAAGCGCCGAAGGTGTCAAAGACGACCGGCTGACGATTCACGACTACTTCTGGCGCTGGGACACCGATTGGTTTTGGTGCTCACGCGTGTTTGGCGTCCAGAACCCGCGGCTGCGGCGCTGGTGGCCACGCCGGTACCTGCGCAGCAGCGTCTACTCCAAGCTCGTGGCCATCGACCGGCGCTTCAGCATCGCCGATCGGATCGAGGCGCGCAATGGCCGCCCGCCACGTGAGCGGGTGGTGCAGGACATCGAGGTGCCGATCGAACGGACGCGCGACTTCTTGGAGTGGTTCCTGGACACCGTGCCCATTACACCGATCTGGTTGTGCCCATTGCGGCTTCGCGATCACGACGGCTGGCCGCTGTATCCGATCCGGCCAGACCACACCTACGTCAACGTCGGGTTCTGGTCCTCGGTGCCGGTTGGCGCCACGGAGGGTATGACCAATAGGGCGATCGAGGCGAAAGCGAGTGGGCTAAACGGGCACAAGTCGCTTTACTCCGACTCCTTCTACACCCGGGAAGAGTTCGACGACCTCTACGGCGGTGAGGCCTACAACACAGTGAAGAAGACTTACGATCCCGATTTGCGTCTTCTTGACCTCTACGCAAAGGCGGTTCAACGGAGATGACCGCAACAAGAGAGCCGCAACGCACTACGGGCAAACTCAGCATGGCCGAGGTTCTGGCAATCTTCACCGCAACCGGGCGGCACCCGCTCAAGTTCACCGCGTACGACGGCAGCACAGCCGGAACCGATGATGCCGAACTGGGGCTCGATCTTCGATCGCCCCGCGGCGCCACGTACCTGGCCACGGCGCCCGGCGAACTCGGTCTAGCCCGCGCCTACGTGTCGGGTGACCTGCAGTTGTACGGCGTACATCCTGGCGATCCTTACGAGCTGCTCAAGACGCTCACCGACAGGGTCCACTTCAGACGGCCATCGGCGCGGGTGCTGGCCAATGTCGTCCGCTCGATCGGTCTCGAGCACATGTTGCCGATCGCGCCGCCGCCGCAGGAGACACCGCCGCGGTGGCGGCGGGTCGCTGACGGCTTGATGCACAGCAAGACTCGCGACGCCGACGCCATTCACCACCACTACGACGTCTCCAACACCTTCTACGAACGGGTGCTCGGGCCGTCGATGACCTACACCTGCGCGGTCTATCCGGACGCCGACGCGACGCTGGAAGAGGCCCAGGATTACAAGTACCGGCTGATTTTCGAGAAGCTCCGGCTGCAGCCGGGCGACCGACTGCTCGACGTCGGCTGCGGGTGGGGCGGCATGGTGCGCTACGCCGCCGGCCAGGGTGTCCACGCTATCGGTGCCACACTGTCGGCCGAGCAGGCGAAGTGGGCGCAAAAAGCGATCGAGGACGAGGGGCTGACGGACCTGGCCGAGGTGCGTCACTCCGACTACCGCGACGTGCGCGAGACGGAGTTCGACGCCGTCTCTTCGATCGGGCTGACCGAGCACATCGGCGTCAAGAATTACCCCGCTTACTTCGGCTTCCTTAAGTCGAGGTTGCGCACCGGCGGTCTGTTGCTCAACCACTGCATCACCCGCCAGGACAATAAGCAGACGTCGTTTGCGGGCGGATTCACTGACCGCTACGTCTTCCCAGACGGTGAGCTGACCGGCTCGGGACGCATTGTCATGGCGATCCAGGACGCTGGTTTCGAAGTGCTCCACGCGGAGAATATCCGCCATCACTACGCGATGACGCTGCGCGATTGGTGCCGCAACCTCGTCGAAAACTGGGACGACGCAGTCGCCGAGGTCGGCTTGGCGACCGCAAAGGTGTGGGGCCTGTATATGGCAGCGTCACGGGTTGGCTTCGAAAAGAACAATCTTCAGCTGCACCACGTGCTGGCGGCCAACGTTGACGCAAGTGGCGACGACAGCCTGCCATTGCGGCCTTGGTGGACGCCCTAGTCTGATTGGCCCGATTGGCCCGCTCCTCAGCCGCCGTCGATACGACGGGCACCTAGTTCGTTCTGCAGCAGTTCGAGTGCAGCCTCTTCCGGGTCGCGCCGTGGCACAGATGGGTCGCCGCGGCCGGCTTCAGCGAGCATGTGTTCCTCTTCGTCGCGCTGAGCGGAATCCACTTCAGGGACCGGCGCTTCCTCCTCCTTAACGGGCAAAGGGTTGGCCTCGGCGGGCGCCGGGGCGCCGGCCTCACAGCGCACCCGCCAGTTCACCCCCAAGGCGTCTTTGAGTGCTTCGGCGATGACATCTGAGTTGCGCTGTTCGGACAGCCGCTTGGCAAGCGGCGCCGATTCGTGGCTCAGCACCAACGTGTTGTCCTCTACGGCGCGAACGGTTGCGCCCGCCAACATCACCTCGGTGGTGCGGCTGCGCTGACGTACTTTGTCGCGCACTGTCGGCCACATGGTTCGTACCGCAGCCGCGTTGAGCTCACCCGGGGCAGGCGCCGGATCGGGCGCCGCCGGCGGAGGCGCTGCTGGCGGAGGCGGTTCGGGCGCGGGCTTGCGGTTCGGCTCGGACGACTTGGCGTCCGCAGCCCGGCGAGGAGGTGGGCCGGGCTGAGCCGCCGGCTCAGCCGGCGCAGGCCGAAGCGCAGCGGCCACCGGTGCAGCCACTGATGCAGTTCGGGAGGCGGGGATCGACATGTCCAGCCGGGTCTCGATCCGTTCGACGCGTTGCAGCAGGGCCGACTCGGCGTCACTGGCCGAAGGCAGCAGCATTCGTGCGCAGACCACCTCGAGCAGCAAACGAGGCGCCGTCGCACCGCGCATCTCGCCCAACCCGGCCTGTACCACCTCGGCGTACCGGGTCAGGGTCGCCGGCCCGATTCGCGCCGCTTGATCGCGCATCCGGTCCAACACGTCCTCCGGCGCATCTACCACGCCGCGGGTCGCCGCGTCGGGAACCGCCTGCAGCACGATGAGATCGCGGAAGCGCTCTAGGAGATCGGTGGCAAAGCGCCGGGGGTCGTGGCCGGCGTCGATCACCGATTCAATCGCGCCGAACAACGCCGCGGAGTCTGAAGCGGCCAAGGCGTCGACCGCGTCGTCGATCAATGCGACATCGGTGGCGCCCAGCAGCCCCAGCGCCCGCTGGTAGCTGACCCGCAGGCCGTTCGGGCCGTCTTCAGAGCCGGCCACCAACTGATCCAGTACCGAGAGCGTGTCGCGTGGCGAGCCACCGCCGGCGCGGATCACCAGCGGATACACCGCATCGTCGACGACGACGCCCTCTTGCTCACAGATCCGCCCGATCAATGCCCGCATGGTGCGCGGCGGCAGCAGCCGGAACGGATAGTGATGGGTGCGCGACCGAATAGTAGGCAGCACCTTCTCCGGCTCAGTGGTGGCGAATATGAAGATGAGGTGTTCCGGCGGTTCCTCCACGATCTTGAGCAGTGCGTTGAACCCCGCGGTGGTAACCATGTGGGCTTCGTCGATGATGAACACCCGGTAGCGCGACTGCGCCGGCGCGTAGAACGCGCGGTCCCGCAGCTCGCGTGTGTCGTCCACACCGCCGTGGCTGGCGGCGTCGAGTTCCACCACGTCGATGCTGCCGGGCGCATTGGGCGCCAACGCCGTGCAGGAGTCGCAAACCCCGCAGGGGGTGGCCGTCGGTCCCCGCACACAGTTCAACGACCGGGCCAGGATGCGCGCTGACGAGGTCTTTCCGCAGCCGCGCGGCCCGGAGAACAGGTACGCATGGTTGATCCGGCCGGCTTCCAGGGCAATCGACAGCGGCTCGGTGACGTGCTCCTGCCCCACCACTTCGGCGAAGGTTGCCGGTCGATACTTGCGGTAGAGGGCCACGGTCAGCAGGCTACCGGCGCGCGGTGACGATGCGGACCCCGCGGGGTCCGCTGAGGAGGCGGGCCATCAAGCCGAGCGCGGTGACGATGCGGACCCCGCGGGGTCCGCTGAGGAGGCGGGCCATCAAGCCGAGCGGTGACGAGAGCCCGCCCGGCGTCGAGTGTGCGTTCACGGCGTCGACTGTGAACGTAGGGCGGCTTTCTGTAGGCGGATTTTCCCGCCCTCAGCGCACAGTCGGTACCGAGGAGCCCAGCACGGACTCGGATGCGGCCAGCAGCGCGCAGGTCGCCAGCCCGTCGACCGCATCGCGCAGGTCAGGGACCGACGGGAAAGTAGGCGCGATCCGGATGTTCTTGTCCTCAGGGTCTTTCCGATACGGGAACGATGCACCCGCCTCGGTTACCGCTATACCGGCGTCCTTGGCCAGGGCGACGGTCCGGCGCGCTGTGCCCGGCAACACGTCGAGGCTGATGAAGTAGCCGCCCTTGGGCTCCGTCCAAGACGCGATCTTGGAATCGCTCAGCCGCCGATCCAGAATTTCAGCCGCCAAGGCGAATTTCGGCGCCAATATCTGCTGGTGACGCAGCATCTGCAGGCGTACCCCGTCGGCATCGCCGAAGAACCGCAGATGTCGTAGTTGGTTGACCTTGTCGGGGCCGATCGACTTCTTCCCCGCATATTGCAGATACCACGCGATGTTGCCCAGCGATCCGCCCAGGAAGCTGACGCCGGCGCCGGCGAAGGTGATCTTCGAGGTGGATGCGAAGACGTACGGTCGGTTGGGGTTGCCCGCCTTGGCGGCCAGGCCGAGGATATCGACCTGGCGGATGAAGTCCAGCGTCAATGTGTGCACCGCATAAGCGTTGTCCCAGAACAACCGGAAGTCAGCGGCCGCCGTCCGCATCTGGACGAGGCGGCGAGCCGTTTCCCAGGAGTAGGTGACGCCGGTAGGGTTGCCGAACACCGGCACCGTCCACATCCCCTTGATGGCGGGGTCGACGTCGACCAGCTCTTCGATCAGGTCGACATCGGGACCGTCGTCGCGCATCGGAATGGGGATCATCTCGATGCCCATCGTCTCGGTAATGGCGAAGTGCCGGTCGTAGCCGGGGACGGGGCAGAGGAACTTGACGCTGGGTTCGTCTTTCCAGGGCCGCCGCGAGTCCACGCCGCCGTACAACATCGAGAAAGCCACAAGATCGTGCATCAACTCCAGGCTGGAGTTGTTTCCCGCGATCAGGTTGGGCACTGGCATGCCGAGCAACTCTGCGAATATCGCCCGCAGCCCGGGGAGGCCGTGCAGGCCGCCGTAGTTGCGCGTGTCGGTCCCCTCCTGGTCGCGGTAATCGTCGCCGGGCAGGCTCAGCAGCTGGTTGGACAGGTCCAACTGCTCTGAGGAGGGTTTGCCACGGGTCAGATCCAAGGCCAGCTTCTTGGCCCGCAGCTCTGCATAATCCTGCTCGTGGCGTGCGTGCAGAGCTGATAGCTCCTCAGCGCTGAGGGAATCGAACGACACCGTGGGGCCCTTTCGCTGTCGAACACCGTGGGGGCACAGGGCATAACACTGGTAGCGCGGCCCCAGACTTTAGGGGACCCCGCGCACCCGACAGTGCCCGTTGACCCTTGCTGCCTTCCGGCCCTGGGGGAGTTCACAGGATAGACGCCGCGCGGGGTCCACCGCGAGTGTAATACCTGGATCGCGCCGATCGGCGACGACCGCGGGATTGTCGGCGTGGGCCAGCGGCTACCATGGCCACGGAGGATTCGCCTAGTGGCCTATGGCGCTCGCCTGGAACGCGGGTTGGGTTAACAGCCCTCGCGGGTTCAAATCCCGCATCCTCCGCAGGCGGACGAAGCTGGTCCAAGATGCGGCCAAGCACGAATATGATCTGGAATCGGGTCGGTCGCCTTTAGGCTGGCCTGGACTCACCAGCATGAGGAGGCGTATGGGCCGCAAGGTCGCCATACTGTGGCACGCGGCATTTTCGATTGGCGCCGGCATCCTCTACTTCTATTTCGTGTTGCCCCGCTGGCCTGAGCTCATGGGCGACACCACCCACACGTTGGGGACAGCCCTTCGCATTGTGACAGGCGTGCTGATCGGCCTGGCCGCACTACCAGTGGTGTTCACCCTGCTGCGCACCCGCAAGCCGGAATTCGGTACCCCACAGCTGGCACTATCGATCAGGACCTGGTCGATAGTGGCCCATGTGCTGGCCGGTCTGCTGATCATCGGGACCACGATCAGCGAGATCTGGCTAAGCCTGGATGCTGCCGGACAATGGTTGTTCGGAATTTACGGCGCCGCCGCCGCCATCGCGGTACTCGGGTTCTTCGCGTTCTACCTGTCGTTTGTCGCCGAGTTACCGCCGCCACCGCCGAAACCCATCGAGGCGAAGAAACCCAAACGGCGCCGTATTCGGCGCAGGAAGGGCCCCGAGGCGAGCCAAGAGGTGGCCGCCTCGGACACTGCGGAAGACACCGAAGATATCGAAGAGACCGACGAGGCCGAAGACGCCGAGACGGTCGCAGCCGAAGTGGCCGAACCCGTAACGGCAGAGCAGGCCGACGAGCCCATCGAAGGCACCGAAGTCACCACCGAAAGCCCCAAAACGACAGAACCAGAGTCACCGACCATGGAAGCGCCAGCCGCCCAAGACACTCAAGCCATCGAGGTGCCGCAGGCTGGATTGCGCAACCGCCGCCCGACCGGGAAGGGTTCACATCGGCTTCGGCGCAGGGGCGGCGGCGGCGGCGTCGCCGTCGAAGAGTAATTCTCGGCGCTGGTGCTGGCGGCTCACTGCCGCGAGGATGATCGGAATGTCGGTGTTCTCATCGGTGTGATAGCTCGCGCACACCCGGTGGTAACCGTCGGCGATCTGTAGCGGAATATTGGCCGTGAAGTCCCCGCGGACTAGCAGGATGGGCGACAGCGGCCTACCCTGCTGGATCTTCGCGAGATCGGCCGCGACGTGGGGGTTGTCCACGGGCAGCAGACTCAACTGTGCTGCCCGAAGAATGTCTTTGGCCTTTCTGTGCTCGACGGTTCCGGCCTTGAGCCGCTTCGTCACCTTTTTGACGGTAACCGAATCCGCGAGCATGGACAGATAGTCGGCTGCGGCCGGAAAGTCATGGACCGCAGGCTTTTCCAGCCATTTCACGGTGGACATCGGGCGTCTCCCTCCTTCGGCGCTCGCCGGCCGGATACCGGTCCCCTGGCTGGCGCGCCGACAACGACATCGAAGGCGGCCCACTGAACGGACCGACCAGGTCGTCCGCAGCCTACCGGCTGAAATTTGTGATCGGTAGCGACTCCGACCGTCTGTACTTGCCGCATGACGACGCCAACGGGGCGGCGCATGAATGGAAGGAAATCCTGTGAAACGTCTTCTCGCGGGTTCTGAACTGCTGGCGTTTTTGTTGGTCGGCGTGGGTCATGGGGCGGGTTTGTCGGTGTTGCCTGCGAGGATGTGGTTGTGGTCCTGCGGCAGTGGCGTGGAGTGAAGCCGGTCGCCGCCCCAACGGGGGTGACGATCAGCACCCGGTTGGCGACCACGGTCGCAGATGAGTGTGTTCTGGATTCGGTTGCCGATCATGGCGGCCTGCTCGAGCGGCGGTAATACAGCCCGCCCGGCCTCTTCTACAGCGCCGAGCGCCGCGGCTGGCGGCACCCAGGTCCAGGTGGGCGGCAGCAACCAAGGCTATGCGACCCTCCCGCTCGTCGACACCCAACGGCGGCAACTGACGGACCCGGCCGCCTGGGACCACGATTGGCAGGCCACGTCGGTAATCGTCGGGGCCGACCTGACGGAGTCCCGCGAGACGCGAGAGCGGGTGCG
>Ga0209530_1001180_pt1 | contig 12797 bp, 14 predicted proteins | sample BlaSpr_A8_Ref_O1_FD_187987 | JGI IMG/M metagenome (GOLD analysis project Ga0209530, IMG submission 187987) | Forest soil microbial communities from Thunder Bay, Ontario, Canada - Black Spruce, Ontario site 2_A8_Ref_O1 (SPAdes) (version 2) | ecosystem: Environmental > Terrestrial > Soil > Boreal...
TCGGGCTGGCGTGCGATGGCGGTTGGTGGGTGCTCGGACTACAGACGCCGGCGGCGGCCGAATGCCTGCGCAGCGTCCCTATGTCTCAGCCCGACACCGGCGAGCTCACGTTAAAGGCATTGCACGCCAACGGTATTGACGTGGCCTCAGTGGAACTTCTCACTGACGTCGACTTCGTCGACGATATCGCCGCAGTGCGCGATGCCTGCGATCCCGCCAGTCGCTTCGCTCGGGTCACCCGTGCGGCCGGACTCTGAGGAAGTGAGAGTGCGGCCGTCTGGGCATTCGGACTCTCCCCTCAGATGGCCTTGGCGCAGACGCGTTCGGCTCGCTGGCGTATAACGCCAACCATCAAGTACCGCAACTCATCTCGAATTACGCCCGTGGTCCACGAACTGAACGCCGAAGACATCGGCGCCGCTTCGGCATCGCCAAAGTCCTGCCTGTGCCGAGCCTGCGACAGGCGCGATCAGAGTTTCCGGTTCCGCTGCCAGGGGACTGTGTTTTGAACCAGCCTACTGTACCGTTCCGTACAGAATGGCAAGCCTACCTATTGCTAACCGGATCATTTGCCAGCTGGAGTTCCGCTGCGATCGGAGGATTTAGATGACAACGACACCGGTGAACCCGTCCGCGGTGCACGCACCGGCAGGCGCCTACAGCCACGCGGTGTCGGTGCGCGGGCCCGGCCGGACCTTGTACATCTCCGGTCAGCTCGGCGTGGACGCCGACGGCACTCTCGCCGACGGGTCCGCCGGTCAGGCGCGTCAATGTCTGCGCAATCTGGTCGCTCTCCTGGAAGGAGACCAGATGACGGTGTACAACCTCGTCAAGTTGACGACCTTTCCGACCGACATCGCCGGTGCGGAGGAATTCGGCGCCATCAGAGCGCCCTTCCTGGATGGGGCTCGCCCCGCATCGACGTTGATCGGCACCTCTGGGCTGGTCCGACCGGACTGGCTCATTGAAGTCGAGGCCATCGCGTTCGCGGCGGAGGACGGCACCGTATGACTTCTGCCACGCGGTGACCGCTGTTGCCTTCGCCGGTCGTGCGGCGCGGCGAGCCCGCCGCGTTGACCGTGGGTCCGCTCGTGATTGAGCCCAAGGCGCAGTCGGACCGGCTGGCTTGCGCCGCGGCGACAGCTTCCTCGGCCACACTCCGGGCTGTCGTGCGACGGCTGGTCCGATCGATCGGCGAGGGTCTGAGATGCAGACGATGCAGACCCGCTGTACTGTTCGGTATAGTTGTGCGGCTGCCCGTGTTCCTCACTGGAGGGTTGTCTGGGTGTTGAGCTGTCGGCGCTTCGAAGCGTCTCCGCGGGGACCAGTGAGGCACTACCGGCGGGTAGCGCACTCGGCGAAGTTTTACTCCCGCGCTGCGGCGGCAACATGACGGACGCCCCGGACGCCGCAGCGCCTCGTCCTGCGCCCGAGTCAGCACCGGGTGAGGAACAGTCCGTCGGACAGCGCTCGTCACACGACAAGGACTTATTTGGCCGTGACTCCGCCTCGGTCGCCGAAGGCGATGGACCCGAATCAGCACCTCGCGCAGGCGACGCAGTACTAGAGGAGGACGGCTCGCCTTCGCGGTCCGATGTGGTCGACGCCGATTCTCACACCGTAGCCGCGGGCGCCGGCGAGGTCTCTGTCGAAAACCCTGCGGCCCAACAGCCGGATGCGGGGGAGTCCGACCCTGCATCGGTCGCGGGTGACACGGCCGCTCCCGAGGACGATGCGGCTCGCCGCCGCGACGACCCCAAACCCGCGGTACCACCCTTGACAGATGACAGCGACACCGTCGCCGAACCGTCAAGAGCTGCGCCCTCGGCTAGTCGTTCGGCTGCGCGCCATCCGCTCGAGGTGCGTGAAAGGCTACTAACGCTCGGTTCGGCGATCAGCTTGCTGCGGGACTACCAGTGGCCTCAGCTACCATTTCGCAGCCCGATCCGTGGACCCTGGTTGACCTCAGTGTTCGGTGCTGTGCTGCTGGCGTCGCTGCCGATTGTGATCATCACCGGACTGTTGTCCTGGATTGCTTACGGCCCGCGCTTCGGGCAGGCGATGCCCGGGCATGTGGGCTGGCTGCACCTACCGGTCTTCGACTGGCCGACCCGACCGTCGTGGCTGTATCGCCTTACCCAAGGTGTCCACGTAGGGCTGGGCCTCATTCTGATTCCGTGGGTGCTGGCGAAACTATGGTCGGTCATCCCGAAATTCTTTCAGCTGCCCCCTGTTCGTTCACCGGCCCAGGCGGTTGAGCGGATCTCGTTGCTGACCCTCGTCGGCGGCATCCTCTTCGAGATCGCGACCGGGGTCCTGAACATCCAGTACGACTACATCTTTGGGTTCAGCTTCTATACCGCCCACTATTGGGGCGCATGGGTGTTCATCTCCGGCTTCGTCGTACACGTCGCGGTGAAGTTGCCGACCATGCTCCGCTCGCTGCGGTCCCGCTCCTTCCGCTCGGTGCTGGGCACCAATCGGGCACACACCGTTGCTGAGGCCCGTGACGAGACCGGGCTGGTCGCCGCACATCCCGGCCCCGCCACGATCAGCCGCCGCGGCGCGATAGGTCTGGTCGCGGGTGGATCCCTCTTCGCGGCGATATTGACGATCGGTGAGACAACCGGCGGGTTTTTACGCCGGACCGCGATCCTGCTGCCGCGTGGCCGCTCCTACGGCAACGGCCCTACCGATTTCCAAATCAACCGGACCGCGGCGGCCGCCGGACTCACCCCCGACCAGTACAGCGACGGATGGCAACTGAAGCTGACCGGCGGGGCCAACCGCCTCTCACTGAGCCGCCCGCAACTGTTGGCGATGGAACAGCACACCGTGGACCTGCCGATTGCCTGCGTCGAAGGCTGGTCAACCGTGCAAACCTGGACCGGGGTTCGACTGCGCGACCTCGCCGCCGCTGTCGGCGTCCAACACATGGAGTCGGCCCGAGTGAAATCCTTCGAAAGATTCGGGGCATTCACGTCGGTACAGTTCACCGCCGATCAGATGCTGCACCCCGATTCCCTGCTCGCCCTTCGGGTCAACGGAGTTGATTTAACTCTCGATCACGGCTTTCCGGCACGCATCATGATGCCGGCCATCCCAGGCGTGCACACCACAAAATGGGTCGAGACCATCAAGTTCCGGGAGAGCTGAGGTGCGCCGCTTCGCACGGTTCTACGGCGCACACCCCCTGCATCTGTTGACCATGATGTGCTGTTTTGCGTTGTGGCTCTCCGTGATCGTGGTCGCCGGCCCCCAGACCTTCATCAACACCCATGTGTGGTGGCAGTCAATCGCCGTCTGGTTTATCGGTGCGGCGGTGTTACACGACATGCTGCTGTTCCCGCTCTACGCGCTGGCTGATCTGTCGCTGCGCACCGGGCTGCGTGCCATGCGGGGCCTGCCGATCTCCAGGCGCACCGCAGTCCCGATCGTGAACTATGTCCGGCTGCCCGTGTTGGGCACTGGCCTGACGTTCCTCATGTTTTTTCCTGGCATCATCAAACAGGGGGCATTCTTTTATCACAACGCCACCGGAATGACCCAGGACCCCTTCTTGCACCGCTGGCTGTTGCTAGTCGCCGCGATGTTCGGGACTAGCGCCCTGGCCTACGCACTTCGCCTGGCACTGCACGCCCGGCGCACACGCACACATCTGGCCCCGCGCACAACCCACCAGCCCCAGCCGCCCGTGTCGACCAGTGCAAGTCCGACCGCCAGCATCGTGCCAGATTCCGAATAGGTCCTCGGGAGGGCAGCCGCACGACCTAGCGTGCGGACCGGCCGGGCAGGAATCTTTACGGGCGGGGGCGCGGGAACGGACACGCAGGCGACCCCGGCTCCACAGCGGATGCCGTGGTAGGCGCAAGCCGCGGTGGCGCCGTCACCGGTCCCGGCGGATAGCGGCACCCCGCGGTGCGGGCAGATGTCGTGAGCGACGACAACATCGTTGCCGGCGCGGTAGGCGACCAGGAACTCATCAAAAAGGGTGGCCGCCAGCGGCGCGGTGCTGACCTCCCGGGACAGCGCGGTCGGGTACCAGTAGCGGGCGAGGATCGCGAAGTCGGCGGCGTCGAAGGTGCACTCCCGCGGAAGGTCCAGGGCGAGAGCGGGCGGGCGAGGGTCGGTGACCGTCATGACGCGCCTTCCGAAAAACTGGCGGCGCCAACGTAACGGTCGTCCGACCGCGCCAGCGCTACGGCCGCCCGCAGGCGAAGTCCGACAATCGGATTCGTCCGCAGGGCGGCCGCGGCCGCACTGACGATCAGTCGAAGGTGAACGAGTACGCCGACAACCCCAGGCTCGGTGTGACTGTGATGAGATCGCAGGCCAGCACACAGACTCAATCAGCGTCGCGAAGGTGGACAACGACGCGAACCCCGGCACCGCGCAGACCTACCAGGTCCTGTCGATCCCGACGATCATCGTGTTCCGTGACGGTGAACCGGTCAGAAGAATCACCGGTGCAAAGTCGAAAAAAGCACTCCTCAAAGACCTCACCGACTATTTGGAATGACCTCCGACAACTCCGATAGAACTCAAACACTGAAACTTCGCGAAATGGGAATGAGCGGAACACGATCGCCGAACGTTCCTCACGGGAACTTTAAGTTGCCCCACGACGGGCGCAGACCCCGCGGCGTTGCCACGAGGTCTGCGTCGGCCCGACTTCGGCTAGAGGTCGCGGTCGCCGCCGTGGGTGCGCGACAGCGCCGATGACCGGCGGGTAGCACGCAGGCTGTCCGCGGCGGTCCACACCGAGATGCCTAGCAGGGCAACGTCTTTGATGAGGAATTGGCCGGTCATCGACAGCCCGGGAAAGCCGCCGGCAGAGGCCTCCCCGACCCCGGGGGTCGTGAGCAGGAAGCTGATCGTGGTGAGGAAGAGCGCGACAGCGACCGCGCTGCCCATCAACGACAGCTTCGGTGAGACCGCTTGATCGCCAGGAGCAGGGCGGCAGCGATCTCGACGACGCCCAGCAGTGTGGAAAAGGTCGTCACCGAAACAATGGCGTAGACCCAGCTCATCACCGGGCTGTGTGCGACCAATGGCTGGATCCCTTGTGCCTCAAACGAAGTGAACTTCAAGGCGCCGATCCAACCGATCACGACGACGAGGCCGTAGCGGGCAAGGACGTCGCCCACCCTGTCGACCGCGGACCGGACGTCGGTGGTGAGTGCTGGCCGGTGAGTCGCATGTGCTGTCATTGCGAAGACCCTTTCTTCGGTAGGTTTGGGTCGGTTAAGGGTGTCCATTCGCGCGGTATCTGTTACACGGGTCGCAGTCCGGCGCCCGCCAGGCGACCAGCTAATGGTTACAAAGCCGCCACTACTCGGGGCCTCGAGCCCAACAGTCAGCGCGACCGGTCAACGACTGCCGTCAGCCGATGTGTGACTTTCTGGTTGACTGCCGGCAAATTAGGGCGATTCATTTGCCCAGCGGTGTGATCGACGCGTCGGTGGGTTCCGCGTGTACTTCCTGCGGGCCATCGTGTGGTGTCGGCACCAAAATGAACTGAGCGGTACACTGGCGCCTGTACACCAGTGATTAGCCTCGCACTACTGGTTCTTGACGGTCCGACCCGCTGGTACCCGGGCAGCGGCGTGTAACGCATAGCGCAGATGGTGGCACTTCATGTCGTCCTGTTTGAAGCCGACTGGGAAAGATAGCGGTACGCCGTCGCCCGACCGATTCCGAACGCTGCGGCGAGGTCGCGGACCGGTTCGTCGGGTGCGGCGAGACGGCGCAACTGTCGCGACGCCCGGACGCCTCCAGCCGCATCTGCCACGGCGCGGAACTCGTTCCACCGGGTCGACTGGTGCCTGCTGTTCGCGAGGTTGCGCAGATCAGCAGCCGGCAATGTGAACCGAGGGTTTCCGAGTGCACATGCGGTGAGCGCGATCATGTACTATCCGGTACAGCGTGGCTTGCTTGGCTGCTGGGAGCTTGCCCGGACAGGCGGGGTCGGGCCGCGTGGTGTCGGCCGGTGGAAGAGGCAAGTATCCGGCGTGAAAGGACGACTTGTGGGCGCACACGAACAACCGCCTCCTCGCGCTATCGGCGCGGATGACGCGTCGTCAGGTCCCGCTGAAGCCGGGGCAGGGGCAGCTCGATGTCCGTCACGTGGCGTTGATTGATCGTGGGTCCCGGCTGTCATCAAACCAAGCTTGCATGCTCTGGTGGTTTGGCGTCGCGATGACAATCCGTTACCAATCGCGAGACCCAGACCGGTCGGTGGACATCATCTTCCGCGCGGCCGTCAACGGCGCCTCGTGCTGGGCCCGCAATCATCGCGGACACGTGCGCGAGTTACCGATGACGCGATGGCTTGGCGGCCTGGACGCCGCACCCCGCGATCAACTTGCCGACGAACACGTGCTGGGACACTGTTCGGCGCGGCCCACCCTCGACCTGGGCTGCGGTCCTGGACGTTTCACCGCGGCGCTGCGCGCCCGGGGATCGGCTGCATTGGGCGTGGACAACTCGGCCGTCGCGGTGGAACTGACGCGGCGACGGGGCGGCGCCGCGGTCCGCCGGGACCTGTTCGCTCCGCTTCCCGCCGAGGGCAGCTGGGATCAGGTCCTGCTCGCCGACGGCAATATCGGTATCGGCGGAGACCCCGTCCGGACGTTGCGGCGGGTCGCTGGCCTCCTCGCTCCAGGCGGCATCGTTATCGTCGAGATCGAGGCGCCGAGCACAACGGCGGGCCAGGAAATGTTGCGCTGGGAAACGCACCGTCACGTCGGGCATTGGTTTCCCTGGGCGCGCGTTAACGCCGCCGCGATCGGCGATGTCGCGTGCAGCGCCGGTTTCCTCGTCACCAACATCGTCGATATTCACCCCCGGGTGATTGCGGTGCTCGCTGCGGTTCGCGGCCGGGCACGGTGAGCGGCGGCGTCGACCCAGGGTCGAGCTTTCCGCGGCGACGTCGGGCCCGCATCGACTCATCGGGTGGGTCTTGGCCAATGGCCCCCGCGAGGACATCTTGTGGACGGCCGCGCCGCCGGAGTTATCCGTTCGATAAGCCCACCGAGCCGCCGATTACGCCGATGTCTTGGGAAAGGTCGTCATCAACGTCAGCGGCGAGGACCGCCACTAAGGAGCCCGAGATGTCACCCCAGTACCCAACCACGGCCGGGCCGCCGAGAGAGTATTTCTCCTCGTGAGGTCCCGGTTCGCCGTCGATCCATCGGGAGAAAAGGTGCGTGGTGACACGGTCGCCTTCTTTGAACCTCGACACTTCGACGCCTGCTTCCGCGACGATGCCGGCCGCGTCGGAGACGATGATCAGCGGTGTCTGCGACAGCTGGGGCTGCTGCGGGAAGTAGTCACCGAGGATGATGTCCTCGTCGTGGTGATTGAGTGACACCGCCGATACGCGCACGAGTAGATCGTGTGGACCGGGTTGCGGAGTGGGTCGCTCGACGAGCCTCAGGTTGTCAAAGCCGCGGTCCTGCAACTCCCACGCCTTCATCACAGTTTCTGCGACGCTCAGCTGAGAAGAGCCAGCAGTTCCCGGGCAAGGTGGGCCCCACGATCCTCTTGAAGGAAGTGCCCGGCGCCCTCGACCTTCACTTGCTCGCCCGCGGTCGGGATGAGGTTACAAAAGGCCTGCCCGGCCTGCGGATATGGAAAGACCGGGTCCGTGTCGGAGAACGCGACGAGCGCCGGCTTGCTCCACCGTGACAGCGCGTCGGTGATCGCCTGCATCTCTTTCGCCCCGACAGCGTCTTCGCTGGTGGGTACCAGCAGCGGGAACTGCGCGGCCCCGGCCTTGGACTCGGCGTTGGGAAACGGTGCGTCGTAGGCGGCGACGACCTCAGCCGGGAGATCTGTTGTGGTCGCGCCCTGGAGGATGAAGCCGACCGGCAGATCGGGGTTTTTCTCGGCGAAGCCGCGCCAGGCGAGAAACCCTTTAGACACCCGGCCGGTGAACAGGCCGGTGTTGAAGATCGCCAGCGCCGCAACCTGATCGGCGTTTTCAGCCGCCCAGCGCAGTCCGATCGGCCCACCCCAATCCTGCACTACAACCGTCGCATCACGCAGATCGATCGCACCCAGTACCTTGGTCATCAACTCGCTGTGGCGGTCAAAGGAGTACCAGCGGCGATCGGTCGGCTTGTCCGAGCGCCCAAAGCCGGCGTAGTCGGGCACGATGACCCGGTACCCGGCGTCCACTAGCGGGCGCAGCATCTTGCGGTACAAGTAGGCCCAGGTGGGTTCGCCGTGAAAGCACACCACCGGTGTGCCGCTGCGCGGCCCTTCATCCAGGTAGTGCATCCGCAGCCCGTCGACGTCGAGGTAGTGGGGCGCAAACGCGTACCCGGGCAGGTCGGCGAACCGAGATTCGGCCGTGCGGAACACTTCCGGGGTGGTGGTCCTCATCGGTGGATCTCCGATCGGTTGGGAAAGGGCGGTGTCCGCTGTGACGGTGTGAGGAAGGGACACCAGGCGCCGCGCTAGAACACGCTAATGGCTGGTTGATCCCCTCTGGCCGCGCCCAGGATGGTAGGGTTCGCCGGTTCGCCGCGAATGTCCAGCAGCTCGGCGTCGGGCAGCGCGGGACCGAAGTGGGTGTCCAGGTCGGGTGTTGCCATACGGCTGAGATTCGCCGCCTTGGCGGCGAAGACCGCGGTGCCCTTGGGAGGCAGGTGGTCAGTAGTGTCGCGGTGTAATGCCGCCCGGCGGCCTGCGTTGGTGGTATCGGTGCTTGTCATGACAACCCTCTTTCATGGCAAACAGGCCGGCAGAACTCGTTTGCGGCAAGGCCACTCGGCGCCACTCCAGGGAAGCCAACAACCGCTGTACTAGACAGTACAGCACCCGCCTCGGCGGCGGCGACAACTCGCGGCGGGCTACGCGGTACGGCGGGTGTCGTCGTCAGTCGTGGCGAGCCTCCGGAGGCATAACGTCGCGCTCGTGCCCGCCGGAGTCGGCAATCTGCGCTGATGCCCAACGTGCCGGCGCGCACGGATAAAGGCCGGTGTTCCTTCTGTCAACCGGACCTGGTGCCCATCGTGCCGGGCCCTACCCGGCTGCGGTCGAAAGACGCCACAATGTACTCGACAGTACAGAGTGGCGCGTCTAAGGTGGACTGCAGACGCCACTGAGCGCGCTGCGATCGGTGGGAGACGATATGAAGGTCCGGCCAGGAGAGGTCATTCGAATACGCGATCTGGTTACCGTGAACGACCAGGTCATCGCCGTTCCCGATCCCACCCGATTGACGCACCTGCAATTCCGGCGATTTGCGGGCTGCCCCATCTGCAGTCTGCACCTGCAGTCGGTGGCAGCCCGCTCTCACGAAATCGCGACGGCCGGAATCCACGAGGTAGTGCTGTTTCATTCCACACAGCAAGAATTGCGAACCTACGCGAGTGATCTGCCGCTCGATGTCGTGGCCGACCCGGATAAGTCCTTTTATGAGAAGTTCGGCGTGGAGACCTCACTGCGTGGAGTGATCGACCCGCGCGCGTTCACGCCGGTGCTCACGGCGATGGCGCGGCGCGCCGAGGGCCCACGGCTGCCGGCCAAAACGCCGGCGCACCCCACCGGGGGCCGCCTCGGGTTGCCGGCCGATATCCTGATCGACCAACACGGCACGGTGCTTGCCTGCAAATACGGCAGCCACGCCGACGACCAGTGGTCGGTCGATGAACTGCTCCAGTTTGCCGCCTTGCGGGCCTGAGGCGGCGCGCATCCGCGTCGTTGCGGGCGCCGCGTCCTCCGATCAGGGCGGACAGGTCTTATACAGTGGATGTCGTGTCTGGGTCGTCGGCTGATGCCGCTGAACGCCCGTTGCCGGTCACCGAGCGCGGGCGTCGCACCCGCGCGCTCATCATCGATGCCGCCGCGACGCTGATGTATCAGCAAGGTGTGAGTATGACCAGCCTTGACGACGTGTTGGCCGCGGCAGACTCGGGTAAGTCCCAGCTCTACCACTACTTCGACAGCAAAGCCGACCTGATTGCCGCGGTGATCCAGCGGCAACTGCAGCTGGTCCTGGCCCGGCAGCCCAGGCTCCAGCAGATCGACTCCTGGGATGGGATCGAGGCGTGGGCTGCGGAGATTCTTCAGGCGCACTCTGCGCCAGGCGGCCCGTTTGCCTGCCCACTGGGCACCATCGCCGCTGAATTGAAAAACGACGAGACGTTTCGACCACGTCTTGACGCTGCATTCCGGCAGTGGGAAGCTCCGTTGGCGCGCGGGCTGCAAGTGATGCAGGACCGCGGCGAGCTGGTCGCCGACGCCGACCCGAGACGACTGGCCAGCGCCGTGATCGCCGCGCTGCAGGGCGGCATGCTGCTCGCCCGCGTGCGCGGGGACATCACACCACTACGCGACGCACTCGATAGCGCAATCGCACAACTGCACCGGCGGGAAGCCGCAGTCCCGCCAAGACGCCGGGCACGCCCACCCGCGGCCAAACAGCGCGCCCGCTAAACAGTATCCGTATCGCCGGCGCCTCTCTGGTGTTCGGTCGCAATTGTGTGGTCGCCCAAAAATGTTGTGCTCAAAAGCTTTGCATTGCGCGCTGGAGACTTTCACGGTGTTGGGCGGATGTCGGCCCGATCCTGGCGAAGTTGCCCGTGACACCGCCGTTGCAGCCGATCGGGCGCACGGCGATCACCATCGGCCTGCGCCCCACTGGGGCAAGTCAGCTCCAAATGGCGTCATGGTCGGGTGTTCCCGACCACATACGCGTCGGCCTCATGCCCGGGATGCCGTGATTGCCTAGAATGTGGAGGAACTTACACCCCTGTCCGAGCCGTCTCAGGAGTGGTCAGCGCCGGCCGCAGGTTGCGGGCGGAACCTACGCGAAAATTCGTGCTCCGACACCACTTATACGGCGTTAGCGTTGATACATGACATTGACGTGCAGCACCGACGGGTATCGGCGACCAGTCACGCCGTTTTGCGGGCTGGACCCGCGACGGCAAGGGCAGGCTGGTGCCACTCGAGTCGGCGCCGCACGTGGGTGGATTCGCGCCGCCCGGCACCGGTAAGACGCGCAGGTGGCTGGCGCAATCGGCGGTGTTATGGCCGGGCCCGGCGTTCGTGTCGTCCAGTAAGGACGATTTGATGCAGATGGTGGCCTCGCGCCGGGCTGGCCCGATCGCGCTGGTGGATCTGCGCCCGGTCACCGCGCCGCTCTACCCGAATGACTTCGTGGGCTACCGATTCGACCCGACGGCGCTGATCACCGGTTTGGACGACGCCAAGGCGACGGCCCAGAGCCTGTTGAGCACGTCGGCGGTTGCGCTGTCGGGCAGCGCGTTTCGCAGCGGCGCCGATCCCGGCCCGTGGGACCGGTTGGCCTTTGCCCCACTGACGTGTCTGCTGTTTGCCGCCAGCCCCGCGGCCACCGGGCTGGGGATGGACTGGACGCTGGAGGCCTCGGAGAACCTTGACGCGCCCGCTCTTAATAGCCGGTATCAAACCACGTTTGACCCGGGGTGGGCCGCTGCGGCGGCGTGGACGGGTGATCGACTGTTCGAGGCGCGCGTGCGCGCGGTTCTGGGCATGGATGCCAAGCAACGGGATTCGGTCAAGATGACGGTCACCAAGGTGCTCACGGCATGGCTGTTGACCGCCTAGCGAGACAGCTCGTTGCCGGCGTTGGAGTTGTCGTTCTTCGATGATGCCGATGGCACGCGGTACCTGCTCAGTCCCGCCGACGGCACGGTCGCCGCACAAGCGATTGTATTGATGGACAAGCTGATTAGCCGACAGCGAACCAAGGTAGCGCAGTGGGAAGAGTTCAGCCGCATCGGGCTGTTTCTCGATGAGATCACCAACACGCCGCTCCCGCGGCTACCGCAGTAACTTGCCGAATCGCGTGGCCTAGGGTGCGCAATTTGTTTTGCGGCACAATCTGGTTCGCAACTGGATGCGGTATACGGGCCGCTGCAGGGAAAAGCGATCCGTGACGTCACCCCGGCGGCGCTCATCATGTACGGTTCCCACGAACGCGACGTCATGGAATCTGCTGCGTTCTGGTCGGGCAAAGCCACGCGGAGTCACCAATCCTGCGATCACAACTCGGACAACAAAAACACGAACCGGGACTTCGGAAATGCGCTGGAGCCCGCGGAATTGCTGCCGCGCAACACCGGTGAGGCTCGACTGATCCCCAGGGGCACGCCAGGTGAAATGGTCGAGCTCATCGACTGGGACGAGTTCGTGAAGTACTTGGACGAGCTGCGCGCCGCCCGACTACGTGTGCGCGCTGGGACAAGTTCTTACATCTAGTGTCGTGTATGACTCTCGTGTCACCCCTGAGACCGACTGGCCGCGCAGATATGTGACACGAGAAGCTGCCGCTGACACCAGGTGAAACCTCTGGGCGCACACCGACGTCCTGGTTGCCAACCCGCATTTGGGCCAAGGGCGTCTCCGCGCGGCGGTCGACGCGGTCTTCGCTGCCCACCCCGCCCTTGGCGCTGTGTTCGAACCGTTCTTTGACAAGTGGACGTTTCGCCTTGGCGGCGGATGGGGCTGGCCGGTGGAACCTCCGGGAGTCGCAGTCGCGGAGGTGATCGTAAGGCGACGCAGTAGCTTCGATATGCGCACCGGCAGATTGTTCGCGGTGTCCCTGCTCCCCGGAGCTCCTGACCGGCTAGTGCTCAGCGCCAGCAGACGCAAAAGGCCCCCAAACACGCGGCGTGTCGGGGGCTTTTGCGTCTGCTCGCGCAGCAGCTCTCAGCGCGAGAACATCAGCGCGCGTTTGACCTCCTGGATCGCCTTGGTCACCTCGATGCCGCGCGGGCAGGATTCGGTGCAGTTGAACGTGG
>Ga0209530_1001184_pt1 | contig 12743 bp, 8 predicted proteins | sample BlaSpr_A8_Ref_O1_FD_187987 | JGI IMG/M metagenome (GOLD analysis project Ga0209530, IMG submission 187987) | Forest soil microbial communities from Thunder Bay, Ontario, Canada - Black Spruce, Ontario site 2_A8_Ref_O1 (SPAdes) (version 2) | ecosystem: Environmental > Terrestrial > Soil > Boreal...
CTTTTAGGGATTACCGAGAAGGGATTATTTTGCTTTGTTACTCTCTAATTCCATTGTGACAGGTTCAGGGGGGTAAACCCGCCAAATTTTAAACTTTATTTTGCTAACAGATTCAGTGGGTTACCGCGAATCAGGCATGTTGGGGGGCTTGACAAGATTTTGCTGAGAGTGGGATCACAACGAGTTCTGCTCTACCTGTCCTGCGCCGAGTGCCAAATGTGCAGGATTTCAACCGCATCGTCTTTCACACGGTAGGCAATGATGTGTGGCAACCGTCGATGCGGTAGTTCGCGGGTGCCTTCCTCGCGGCCCTTGTGCCCACGAAGGGGAAACTTCTTAAGCGAGCTAACAGAATCACGGATTCAAGGACGGTAGGCCGGGCTAAATGAGGCTCGTGTTCTCTCAAGTAATCGTAGATGCCTTGCAAATCCGCTGCAGCGGTCCTGCTCGGGAGTGAAATGGACTTCCAAACCTGTCAGTACCAAATCCTCTTCGACTAGCTTGCCCTGCTCTTCAAAACTTCAATCGCCTTCAGCATTTGCTGATCCGGTTGCGGAGGCTGGACCTTCTTGGTGGCGTCGTCCGCGGGAGTGGCGTTCTCGTCCTCGTCCGGCACCGGTCCATCATCGTCGGAGTCAGCGACCAACACATTGGGCGTTACGGCGGTATCCTGAATTGCTTTGCCCGTGGGCGTGTAGTACTTGGCGATGGACAAAATGAGAGCCGACCCATCGGGGAGTTCCATGGTTTTCTGAATCGAACCATCCCCGAAAGTCTTGTCGCCGACAACGTCGCCGCGGGCGTTTTCCAGAATGGCAGCTGCGACGATTTCCGCCGGCCCCGCCGTTCCTTTGTTCACCAGCACAACTACCGGCAGAGTGGTAATTGCTTTCGAAGGATCCGCGTTAAAAGCTTCGCGAGGATACTTCTGACCTTGAAGGTAAGTGATGGTACCGTGATTCAGAAAAAGATTAGCGGTAGCGATGCCTTCGGTCTCGTCGCCCTCAGCGGAATTTCGCAAGTCCAGGATGATCTTCTTCGCTCCTGATTTCTGCACCGACTTAATTTTGTTCGCGATTTCCTGAGACTTGCCTTTGGTGAAAGCATCCACCTGGATTACGGCAATGCCATCCTCCACCATCTTGTCGGTCACTGGCGGAATGTTCACGACCTCACGAGTGATGACGACTTTCTGGGGCTCGGCGCGACGGGCGCGGACCAGGGAAACAGTTAAATTCGAGCCGGGCTCTCCGGAGAGCAGGTTACGAACTTCGCCCACTGACATTTCGCGAGTGCTCTTGCCCTCGATGGCTTCGATGATATCCGTGTCTTGGAGCCCGGCTTTGTCGGCCGGTCCACCCGGGATGACAGAGATGACCGAAGCGTAACCAAATCGCTTGGAGACGGCAGCTCCGATGTCGGCCTTCCCCTCGATTTGATGCGACTTGTATTCGGCGTACTCAGCCGCGCTGAGGTAACTGGAATTCGCGTCCAGAGACTCAAGCAGTCCATGCAAAGCGCCGGCAGTCACGACCGGGATGTTGGGTTCTTCCACATATTCGCTGCGCACGCGAGACAGCACTTCGCTATACACCTGGAGTTGGCGGTAAGCACCGTCGTTGCTGGAAGCGCGAACGCCATCCATTCCGCCGACCACCATGAACAGCAGCACAACCGCGGAAGAAGCAAGAACTACAGCTTTGGTCTTTATTGACATCGGATTCGTTTTCTCGGAAAGGAAGTCACTTCCTGAGGAAGTGCTAACAGTATATCTGGTTTGATGCCGCTTTCTCAGATTTTGCTGCGGCAAAATGGTGCCCATTGGTAACTACCGGACAAGCAGAGTGGTTAAGTCGCAGGTAAGTGAGAAATAGACTTTGAGTTCGCGCAAAATACTGATAGCGAAACACTTAACTCCGACCTCCGGATCTTGGCCGCAGAAGCTCCTCCAGCTTTCGTTTCAAATTTGCTGGAGTTTCATTGTACAACCTGCGTCACGAACCCCTGGCTGAACTGGTAATTCGAGTCGCCGCTGTAATTACCTCTGACATGGTGGGTGCCCTCGGTAAGGGTGGAGGTTTTGTATTTCGCCACGCCGTCGGTAAGAGGGACTTGCGCCAACTGAGTCTCGCCTTCCTTGAATGTGACCGTCCCGGTTGGGGTTCCACCAAATTGTCCGGTAACGGTTGCTGTGAAGGTTACAGTCTGGCCAGACTGTGATGGGTTGGGTGAAGAGATGAGAAACGTGGTTGTCGGCGCTCTCTGCACCTTCTGTTTCAGCGGCGCCGAACTGCTGGGCAAGAATGTCGAGTCGCCGGAATACGCTGCCACAATGGAACTGCTGCCCTCCGAAGTAAAAGCGTAATTCAACGTGGCTTGTCCGTTGCTTACGGTCGCCTTGCCCAAAGTTGTTGTGCCCGATTTGAACGTGACAGTTCCCGTGGGCGAACCACCGATTTGATTCGCGATGGTGGCAGTGAAGAGAACAGATTGATCGACCGCTGAAGGATTTGGGGAAGAGGCAAGAATCGTGGTCGTGGCAAACCGGTATCCCGCTACCACGTTCAACAGAACGGTAACGCTTGAAAGCGAGCCGCCCGCGACTACGACATCAGGTTTGTTGTTTCCGGTGAAAATGCCGGTTGAAACAAATATCCCACCGGGGAAGTAAAGCAACGGAGTCTGAAAGGTCCCATCGCCATTGCCCAGCAAAGCTGACGTGATACCGGTATTTGCCACGACAATGTCTACGTTACCGTCTCCATTGAAATCAGCGGTCACCAGGGAATACGTACCCGGTGCCCCGGAGGCGTATCCGTGTCCCTGATAAAAAGTCCCGTTTTTTTCCCCGATCAGCGTCTGGATGGATCCGGTAGTGCAATCGTCCGAGTTTTGGCAAAGATTGGATATAACCAGATCAGGTTTTCCATCTCCATTTACGTCTGCTACAGCCACTGAATTGGCTCCCAATCCACTGGAGCTGTAACTCTGTGCCCTCTGAAATGTGCCGTTACCGTTGCCCAGCAGGACGCTGACGCCACCGTTTGTGCATGTACTGTCCTGGCATTGGCTAGTCAGAACGAGATCGGGGTTTCCGTCTTCGTTGAAATCGCCGGTCGCTACGAAATTCGTCTCGTATCCTGCCGAAGGAAAACTCTGAGCTGTCTGGAAGGTTCCGTTGCCGTTGCCCAAAAGCACGGTTACCGAGCCGTTCTGGCAACTGGTGCTCTGGCACTCATTCGCTATAGCAAGATCAAGATTCCCGTCGTTGTTAAAGTCAGCGATCGCAACCGAAAGGCTGGTGTAACCTCCAGAAGAATAGTTCTTGGCTGGCTGAAGGGTTCCGTCGCCGTTTCCCAACAGTATGCTGACGGTGCCGCCGCGATCGCAGGCACTCGTGCTGCACTCGCCGGCGACGGCTACGTCAGGATGCCCGTCACCGTTGAAGTCACCAATCGCCACCGAAGACGATCCGAAACCTCCGGTGGCATATTCATGTGCCGCCTGAAACGTTCCGTCGCCATTCCCCAGGAACACGCTTACGGCGCCATTCGTTCCCTTGCTGCAGTTGTTGCTTTGGCAGAAATTTGCCACCACGAGGTCAGCGTTTCCATCCCCATTCAAATCGCCGACGGCAACCGAATCCGCGTCATAACCGCCTGATGCATAGGTTGGCGGCACCTGAAATGTCCCGTTGCCGTTCCCCAGCAATATGGTGACAGCACCGCTGCAACTGGTAGTGCTCTGGCACTGGTTGACTATTGCCAGGTCTGTCATTCCGTCGCTGTTCCAATTCCCTACGCCCACGGAATTGGAGAAGACTCCGTCGGAGATATAGTTCTGTGGCGATTTGAAAGTCCCGTCCCCATTTCCCATGAGCACGCTTATGCTGCCTGCATTGCAGTTGGTGCTCATCTGACATTGATTCGACAAGACTAAATCGGTCGGCCCGTTCGCCGTGAGAGCTGCGACTGCAACCGCAGCCGTATTATTTCCTCCGGAAGCATAAGTCTTCGCATGCTGAAACGTCCCGTTGCCGTTTCCCAGCAGCACTCCTACATTGCCTGCGCTGCAGCTCCCGCCGCTTTGGCATTGGTTCGCCACCACCAGATCAGTTTCTCCGTCTCCATTGAAATCACCGGTTGCGACCGATACGGCGGTGGCCCCTCCCGAGGCATAGGTCTGGACAGATTGAAACGTTCCGTTGCCGTTGCCCAGCAAAATACCAACGTTGCCGTTGCAGGTACCAGAGCTTTGGCATTGGTTGGCCACGGCCAGATCAATATTCTTGCCCGAGTTGAAATTGCCGACTGCGACCGAGACCGCCGTTAATCCTCCCGTGGCGTAGCTTTGTGCCGTCTGAAAGGTCCCGTTGCCGTTGCCCAGCAGGACGCTAACTCCGCCGCTCGTGCAGTTGGTGTTGAGGCACTGATTAGCCACCAGCAGGTCAGGGTTTCCGTCTCCATTCACATCTGCAATCGCGACTGAGGAGGCAACAACTCCGCCGGACGCGTAGGTTTTCGCCGACTGGAAGGTCCCGTCTCCGTTGCCCAACAGAACGCCGACCACCCCATTCGCGCATTGGCTGGTGCTTTGGCAACCGTTGGCCACGATCAGATCAGCCTTCCCATCCTTGTTCACATCTGCAGTTGCAACCGCAAATGCTTCGTATCCTCCGGAGGAGAAGCTTTTTGCAGCTTGAAAGGTGCCATCGCCATTTCCCAGTAACACGCTTACTGTGCCGCTATTACAATTGTTCTCAGAACACTCATTCACTATTGCCAGATCAGCGTTCCCGTCTCCATTGAAATCGCCGACCGCGACAGAAAAGGCGTACACGCCCCCGGAAAGGTAGGTCTCCGGATTGAAGAAGATCGGACCGCCATTTGATTTTTTCGATTTTGGCACTCCGGTATGAAGTCTTCGGCGTTGGAAGTTGGAAAAGAGCACCGGAGAAGCGACTTTGCGGGCGCGCGAAAATTCACCCGGAGGCGTGGTAATCGAGCTCGGCCCGGCAGACACCGCGTCCCAACGGTTTGCGATCCCGGAGTTCTGACCCGAGAGAGTGAATAACGGGGTCAGAACCAGCGCAAGAGCCACAATTGTGAGAGCCGGGACTAGCCCGAACCGCTTGCTGATCATTTGCATACCTCTGAAATAAAGCCGTGGGCTACAGCTACGGAATTGGAGTGGAGCTCACAGGCTGCGGGCGGCTCATTTTATCCCGTTTCGAGCGCGGATAGCGGCTTTGATGAACTTCTGAGTATTTTTCTGACGTGCGGCAAGCACCCAACGAACTCGCCAACTCGGGGTCTCATAACTCGAGCTTGTCGGAGATGTTTGTGTCGCATCACAAGCAGTCGCTTGGAGTTACGGACGATTCAGTGCGGATCGGCGGATACGGCGGCAGGATTTGGCAAAGTCGAGGTTTCGCCAGGACTGTGGGGACCAGCCCGATTTACACCCGTGATCTGATAGTCGGAGTAATCGATGGTCAGAGTGGCCTTGCCTCCCATGCGAACTTGGGTCTCGGATTGGTTCTGGACGGGAAGCCAGAACTGTCCAATCTTGGTCCAACGATATTCCACTTCGGTATGACTGACCCAGAGGGATGGATTCCGGGCGGGCTCACCTTGCATGCGGGCAACCGCGAAATCCTTGGCGTCGACCCACATCTTTCCCTGATAGAGATACCTGCTAGGGCCCTTGGGCTTTACCGCAAGAACATAGAAATCTCCGTCTGAATTATGTTCTATGCCGACTAACGAGAAGTCGTAATTTGTCGGACTGATTTCCAGCTCTTTTCGGTTTTGCTCTTGCTGAGCTTCCTGCTCGCTGCCGAGCAGCTTTAACAGCACGTGGTTGATCAGCAATCTGGAGCCAGTCTCAGAGATGATCTTGAAATCTTTCCGGTCGGGTGCGGTGTAAGTGGCTTCCACCTGCATTCCGGCATCATGCGAGCCAAAAAGACCCCGATAATCCAAATGATAAACGCGCTTGCCCCTGTATCCGCGAAGGGCCTGGGAACGCTGGACATTCGCGGCCATCAGCTTTTGTACGATGACATCCGGAGACAGAGGAGGAGGTGATGGGTGCGAATCCGATTCAGCGAAGCTAAAGGTTACCAGCACGGTGAGCAGAAACACGCTGGCTTGGGGCGTAAAACCACAACCGCGCTGCTCGACGCGCCGCAAGCGGGGCAATTCCGAAGAGTAAAGAAAAGTCCGCAACAGATTTTCAATCTACCATATTCAGTTAGGGAATGAAGTGACGGAGAGGGCGAAGCCCTAAGAGCTTTCCGGGATCGAGTCAAGAAGCCACATTCGGCCTATGTCTGCATTTCTCCGCGTACTCCGCGGCCCTTCTCGGCGAACTCTGAGATTAAAGGCTTTTGATTTCACAAGTCCGCAAAGAATCAAAAAAACACTGAGAACGGCCGCAGAGCCGGCGGAGATTATCGTACGGCCGCTAGCTGTGTGCGCAACTTATGTGTGGCGCGAAACAGTGTGTTTTTAATCGTGCCTTCGCTGGTATTCAGAATGCCGGCGACGGTTCGCAGTCGCAGGCCGTGGTAATGCTTCAATTCGAACACAACTCGCTCACGCGGCGAAAGCCTTTGCATGGCGCGCACGATGTAGCCTCGTAGTTCGCGGCTGGCCATGTTGCGCTCCGGACTGGCTCCGGCTCGCTGATCGGGAACCCGGTCGAGCGCGTGTTCCTCTTCACCGTCAGGGGAAATGGTGGTAGTCACATCCCGATAGCGAGACGATCGCTTGCGCAAGTGATCGAGACACAGATTAGTAACAATGCGATAGATCCAGGTGTAGAAAGAGCATTCGAACCGGAAGCTTCCGATGTTGATGTAGGCGCGCAGAAATGCTTCCTGATAAATATCCTGGCCGTCTTCTTGCGACCCGGTCAGATGAACCGCCAATCGGAGCACGGCCCGGTCGTATTGGCGAACCAATTCTTCGAAAGAAGCGGTATCGCCCAATTGAGCCCCGCGGATAAGCAGCGTGTCATCGACAAGGGCAGGGCCGACCTTTTGTCGATGCTGGCTTCGAAGTTGTAGAACTTTTTCCACTTTGTCTTCTCCGCAAAAAACGGTTCAGCCGACGAACTTATAACCCGTGCCGTGCACGGTCAGAATGAATCGAGGTTCCTCCGGCTTAGGTTCGACCTTCTGCCGGAGACGGACGATGTGCGCATCCACGGTTCGCGTGGTGGGGAAGCGATCGTATCCCCAGACGTCCTCGAGCAATCGGTCGCGGCTCAGGGTTTCGCCCGGATGAATAAGGAAATACTTCAAAAGCTCGAACTCTTTCGACGAAAAATCCAGCGCATGCCCCTTACGCGAAACCTGGCAGCTGCGCAGGTTCACTTCGACCTCGCCGAAGGAATATTTCTCTTCCGTCTTGGGAGCGGTTTTCGCTCGCCGCAAAACCGCCTTCACCCGCGCCAGCAATTCGCGAATGGAAAATGGCTTGGTAACGTAGTCGTCCGCGCCCAGCTCAAGTCCGACGACTTTGTCCACTTCCTGTCCACGGGCAGTCAGCATGATGATTGGAATCGACGGCCGCTTCGATTTGAGCTGCCTGCAAACGTCCAATCCGCTCATTCGTGGCATCATGACATCGAGAATGACGAGGTCGGGCGACTCTGCAATCGCACGCTCCAGGCCGGCCACGCCGTCGCTCGCAGTGATGACCTGATGCCCCTCAAATTCGAAGTTGTCGCGCAGGCCCGCCACCATGTTGGGCTCGTCTTCGACAATCAGAATTTTCGCCATGCTGTTGGACTCCGAAATCTACGCCATTGCCGCTTTGGTTGCGTTCGAGCGCAAACTTACCGGTAGATTGATGGTGAACTTGCTGCCTCGACCGGGCGCGCTATCCACCGAAACCTCGCCGCCGTGCGCCTGCACGATGTGCCGAACTAATGCCAGTCCCAGGCCGCTGCCCTTGGTGTTGTGGACCAGTGGATCACCGACGCGATAGAACTTGTCGAAAATCTTCTGTTGCTCTCCCTGCGGGATGCCGATGCCGTGGTCCACCACTTCGAGCTTGACCGAGCCGTTGTCACGGAAAAGATTGACTCCGATATATTTCTGGTCCTGCGAGTACTTGAGCGCATTGTTGACCAGGTTCAACAGCGAACGCGCCATGGCCTCGCGATCGACGCTGAGCGGCGGAATGTCTTCGGCGATCTTTTCCTCGAAAGCAAACCCGCTCTGTTCAATCTGGTAGCGATAGGATTCGAGAGTATTGCGCACCAGTTCGCGCATATCGGTTTGACGGAAGTCGTATTCCTTGCGGCCGGCTTCGATCCGCGAGAAATCCAGGATGTTATTGATCAGCGCGCTGAGCCGTTCGCTCTCCTTACGAATAATGCTGTAATACTCCTGATATTTCTCCGGTGACTTCAACCTTCCCATTTCAAGAGTTTCCGCGTACAACCGGATCAGTGAAAGTGGGGTTCGCAGCTCGTGGGAGACGTTTGAAACAAAATCGGATTTCAGCCGCGCCAATGCCAGCTCGCGCGAAATGTTTCGATGAGTCATGACGATCCCACCGGTCAGCAACAGCGAAATCGCGCCAAGAATGAAAAAGCTGGTGTGAACAAAGTGCTGGCCCAGCGCCGCCAACGTGGTTCCAGGTAATTTAATCGCAAGCGTCAGGCTGGGGAACGCGCCTTCCAAATTGCGCTCCACCTCAGGTTCACCGCCATCCCACCCCGCCGAAGCCGCCATGGGCGTGGCTTCGTGCTTCGGATGGACCATCATTACTACGTGGTTCTTTTCGCCGCGTTCTTCCTGATGGCTCAAAAGCGAGTCCAGCATTTCGGGAAAGAACTGATCGCGAAGATATTCAGCGTCGAAGGCCATGCCGCCAATCGCTTTGCGTTCTCCCGTGGCATCGGGCACCAGGAAAAGCGCGACCGATTGATACAACTTCTTGTCGCCTCGCTGAGCCCAGTTCTCGAAATAGTGGTCGGGTTTCCCTTCCCTCGACATCTCCTCCATTTCTTTTACTTCGTCTTTGTATTCCACCTGCATCCATCCGCTGGTCATGCTGGCGAGCGAGTCGGCTTCGGCGCGAAAGGATGCATCCTTGAGCCGGGAAGGCTGCGAGCGGAAGGTCATTCTCCCGTTCGGTTCGTAGACGAAGACGTGAGCGACGTAAGGATGCGTGGCCAAAATCCTGTCCATGGTTTCGACGCAGGCTTCGCCGGCGCTGGGGAATTCACTTCGAACATCATCGGTCAGGTCGTAGGCCTTCTGATTAATGTGCTTCTCGGAAATCGCAAGCACCTGGTTGAAGTCACGCTGGAAGGCAGCTTCCACGCCGCGATCGCGCTGGATTTCGGTCAGGTGCACGGCACTCAGGATCACCAGGGCGGCGGCAGGCAACACTACGGCGAGCTCCAGGGTCAGCATCAACCGGGTTCGCTCGCTCCAACGCCGCTTCGATTTCAGCATGGTCTCTTAATCCGGGGCCCACTGAATTGGCCCAGAACAAACATAGTTGAACAGGCCGGGGTGTGTGTCAATCAAGGGTAAAAACAAGTAAAAAGTTGTGAATTCGTTAATTGCTGAATCGCGCCGCGGAATGCTGTGAGTTTTGGGGAGAAAAGGGGAAGTCCTACGGCAGTCGGAAATTCACCGTGACATATGTTTGGGCTTCGACGGCTACTCCGTTCCGCAAGTAGGGTCTGTACCGCCATTGTCTGACCGCCTTGACGGCGGCCTGGCCCAGAAGCAGGGAGCCGTCCATCAGTTTCAGATCTCGGATACTGCCATCCGCGCCAATCCATGCCTGCAAAACAACGGCGCCCTGGAGACCCGCTTTCAAAGCCTGCTCGGGATAGCTAGGGGTTACTTTCTGGAGAAGTAACGCCTGCGACAAATCTTCCGGCAGATTTATTGGTTGCACCTGGCTAAGTAGCGATGGGGAACGCGTGAGACTTACGGGTTGAAATTCTGTAGGTTCCGGCAGAGGCGTTCTCAAGCTTTCTGGAATTTGGATTTGCGATGCGGACGCTATTTCCGCTGGCGCGTCTGAGACTTCGTCGGGCAGCAATGTTGGCTGAACGGGAATCCCGCGCAGCCGCGATCTGTTCGACGCTAAGCGCTGCGAACCCGCTCCTGGAGCCAGAGCCAGGGAATTCGAATCGGCATCGCTTTCGGCTGCCTGCGGCTTGCTCGATCTGATTTCCAGAGCTTGTTTATAAACGGCTGCAACGCTGGCGTACACGCTCTGAATCCGAATAGGCTGGCCAAAGATATAGCCAACGGAAACGAAGGCTACCGTCAAGAGCGATCCCAACAGAAATCGATTCGGCCGATATCTTTTCACTCTGCTCGATCCAGTCGTGGCATCATCCTGCCGGTTCATAGACCGAAACAATGCGCGATCCAGACTCGCGAACGTGAGGTGCAGGGGCGCATCGCTTTCGCCGCGGAAATAATTCAACGCCGGGGAGGGCTGAGTCGAGCGAACGGACGGCGGTGTGGGGGAAGGCTGTTCGAATGGCCGCCGCTTTTGGAATTTATTATTCTCGCCACTTAACGTCGAAGGAGTTGCCGTTTGGGTTTGAGCAAGCTCGCCTCTTGCAATCCAGGCCTTCATGCAACCCAAAAAACGGTCGTTGCTCAGCACCGCGTACTTGACCTGATCGGAAATCAGGGGCTTGGTAAGGATTAAATCAGGACTGTCTCCTTCATCGGCAAGGGTGGATGTTCCGCTGGTAAGCGCAAGCGTGAAAGCCGCCTTGTTCAGTTTTAACTCGCGAGCGTTCTTGAGCAAAAATGCAGCTTCCGGCCCGCTGTCCCAATCGGCCACAATGGCGTCAAAGCTTCGGCTGGTAAGCCATTCGATCGCGGTAAAGATGTCCGGGCAGCGTTCGATTTCAAGCTCCAACTCACCCAGAGTCTGAACCATCCGGTGCGACGTTTCCTCGTCAGAGGAGAACAACAAAGCGACTGGTGACATCAGCTATCAGGCTAGTTTTCGGGCGGCCTCGTGACAAGTTACGAACTACCACCATTGTGCTATATCAGAAGACGGGTAACTGCCGGTGCGATTACCTGTACTATTGGAAAGGCAAGCCCGGCTCAGTATTATGCTGCAAAGCTATGAGGATGTCGGGGAAACAGGCATTGCCATTGGCTCCACTGGACGCATAGAATCCTTTGTTGCCGCAGCGCTAAGAGGCCTATTGAAAAAAGTCATCGCCATGTATCCCGGCTCGTTCGATCCGCCGACCAACGGGCATCTCGATTTGATCGCGCGGGGCAGCAAGATATTCGATGAGCTAGTGGTAGCGATATTGCGCAATGCCGAGAAGGCTCCGCTGTTCAACCTGGCAGAAAGATTACGCATGTTGGAAGCGATGACAGCGGACTTCAGGAATGTGCGGGTGGAAACCTTTGACGGATTAATGGTGGAGTACGCGGCAAAGGTCAAAGCCAGCGCCGTGCTCCGCGGTATTCGGGCTATCAGCGATTACGAATATGAATTGCAGATGGCTTTGATGAACCGCAAATTGCAGCCCGACCTGGAAACCGTATTCATGATGCCGGCAGAGCAGTATTCTTATCTGAGTTCCCGGCTGGTGCGGGAGATTGCCCAATTGGGCGGTTCGGTCAAAGATCTTGTTCCGGAATTGGTGGAACAAAGGCTGAAGGAAAAGCTCGACCCAGCCATTAAACTGGCAAATGCCAGAAAACTGAAGCCGAGGAAACGAGGATGACTCCAGTTACAGAAACACCGCTCGCGGTAAAGTTGACCGATCGTATCAACCGCATCGAACCCTCTGCCACGATGGCAGTGGTGGCTGAGGCTGACAAGTTGCGCCAGCAGGGAATTGATGTGGTCGATTTCGGAGCTGGCGAACCGCACTTTGCCACGCCGCAACACATCAAGGACGCGGCGATCGCCGCCATTCAGGGCAACTTCACAAAATACACGGCGGTATCCGGCACGGCGGAACTGCGTGACGCGATTGTCCATCGCCACGCTGCGGATTTCGATTCGGATTACCGTCGGGAAGAAGTAATTGCTTCGACCGGCGGCAAGCAAGCCCTGTTCAACGCAGTTCAGGTTCTTGTCGATCATGGAGACGAGGTCATTCTTCCTGTTCCCTACTGGGTGTCGTTCAAAGACATCGTTCGCTACGCCGGAGGGAATTGCGTCCTGCTGCAAACCGACGAAGCGCAGGGCTTTCGAGTAACTGCGGAAATGATCGAGCGCCTGATCACGCCGCGGACCAAGCTCATCATCCTGAATTCACCGTCGAACCCATCCGGCGCGGTTATGGCGCCGGAAGATCTGAGGGAAGTGGTTCGTCTTGCCCACGAACGCGGCATTTGGGTGCTTTCCGACGAGTGTTACGTGTATTTGAATTACACGGACAAGCGATTCTCGGTGGGATCGCTGCGCGATTTCCGCGAACGCATGGTGATCATCGGATCGCTTTCCAAGACTTACGCGATGACGGGTTGGCGGTTGGGTTATGCGTTGGCGCCCAGCGCGGTTGCGAGCGCGATGAATAAGCTGCAAGGCCAATCCACGTCGAATCCGACCTCGATTGTGCAGAAGGCCGCTGTCGCGGCTTTGAAGGGTCCGCAGCAATGCGTAACTGATATGCGTGCGGAATACATCCACCTGCGCGATCACGTGGTCAAGGGGTTGCGCTCGATTCCTGGAATAAAGTGCACCTTGCCCGAGGGCGCGTTCTACGTT
>Ga0209530_1001185_pt1 | contig 12721 bp, 11 predicted proteins | sample BlaSpr_A8_Ref_O1_FD_187987 | JGI IMG/M metagenome (GOLD analysis project Ga0209530, IMG submission 187987) | Forest soil microbial communities from Thunder Bay, Ontario, Canada - Black Spruce, Ontario site 2_A8_Ref_O1 (SPAdes) (version 2) | ecosystem: Environmental > Terrestrial > Soil > Boreal...
TCAGCATGTCCGGCTCCTTTCTCCCGAGCCTTTGGTCGTCGACAAACCATAGTCTACTCGGGTCTCAGGAGCCGGCGTTGTTATGCAATCAAGTGGAATTTGATCGAAATTGCGTGCGACTCTTTGAAATCCCGTGAAATTTGTAACCTCAATATTCCACGAAACCGCACCCCTGTAACTGACTGAATCCGAAGGGTCTATAAAATCCATCCGATTCTCTCGAACATTCACTTGCGAAATCATACTTTTCCATTAAATAAGATTTGCTTGTCGTGAAATAACGTTTCGCGGCGAACGGGGCAATCTTGAAATTCTACGGTGACGCAGATTCGATGTGACGAATTCGACAGAAAAGCGGCAGTTTCGCTCTAGCCTATCCCCTATCCCTGCGGCGAATTGACCGGGATTTGGGGCGCGCCTATACTGGAATTCTGGGGATTACGAAGCGAAGGAGACTGTGGGCGTGGAAAATCCTGTCATTTTGAGTGCGGTGCGGACGCCGATTGGGAAATTTATGGGCGGCCTGGCGCCGTTGTCCGCGACGGAATTGGGCGCGAAGGTGGTGGCGGAAGTGGTGCGCCGGGCGGGAATTGAGCCGGGAATCGTGGATGAAGCGATTTTGGGGAATGTGGTACAGGCCGGGCTAGGGCAGAATCCGGCGCGGCAGGCGGCGTTGCGCGGAGGGTTGAACCCACGCGTAGCCGCAATGACTATTAATAAGGTATGCGGATCCGGGCTGAAGGCGGTGGGGCTGGCGGCGCAGGCGGTGCAGCTAGGCGAATCGGAAGTGGTGGTGGCGGGCGGGATGGAGTCGATGTCGAACTGCCCGTATCTGCTGAAGGGCGCGCGTACGGGATTCCGGCTGGGCAATCAGGAAATGATCGACTCGATGATTAATGATGGATTGTGGGACGTTTACGAGAATTACCACATGGGCGTGACCGGCGAGAACGTGGCGGAGAAATATAAAATTTCGAGGGAGAAGCAGGACCGGTTCGCGTTCGAGAGCCATCAAAAGGCGATTCGGGCGATCAAATCGTGTTTCTTTGGCGAGCAGATTGTGCCGGTGGCGATTCCGCAGAAGAAAGGCGATCCGGTGATTATTAAGACGGATGAATCGCCGCGCGAAGATACTTCGATGGAGGCGCTGGGCAAGTTGAAGCCGGCGTTCAAGAAAGATGGGACGGTGACGGCAGGGAATGCTCCGGGAACGAATGATGGGGCGGCGGCGGTGATTGTGACCAGCGAAGCGAACGCGGCGAAGCTGGGAAAAAAGCCGATGGCACGGATTGTGGCGCAGGCGGTGAGCGGCGTGGAACCGAAGTGGGTGATGATGGCGCCGGTGGAAGCGGTGGAGAAGCTGCTGGCAAAAACCGGATGGGATCGCGACAAGGACGTCGACCTGATTGAATTAAACGAGGCGTTTGCGGTGGCGGCGATTGCGGTGACGCGCGAGCTGCGGCTGAATCCGGAAAAGGTAAATGTGAATGGCGGCGCGGTGGCGCTGGGGCATCCAATTGGGGCGTCGGGCGCGCGGGTACTGGTGACGCTGCTGTATGAATTGCAGCGGCGGAATTTGAAGCGAGGCATTGCGGCATTGTGTTTGGGCGGCGGGAATGCTGTGGCGCTGGCCGTTGAGCGTTATTAAACGTTAAGCTCCGCGGGCTGCTCTCGCGGGTAACGTTTATCATTGAGGTTACGTCCCTCTCAGTGTAGTTACGGTTACGCCGGAGGGGCGTCCATGAGAACGATTCTAGCGATACTTCTACTTGCAGGATCTGCTGGCGCACAAAGTGCGCCGGCGACGAGTGACGCGAGTCCAGTCTGCGCCAGCCTGCCCAACACTACATTCGAGGTTAAGACGGACAACGGCGGGCATAACGCCTCTCCGGTGGCCGGTAAGGCGATCGTTTATTTCCTGCAGGACGACTCGAATTTCGTGGCCAGGCCCCGGCCGACCACTCGATTCGCGGTGGATGGAGGGTGGGTGGGCGCGACGCACAGCGATTCTTATTTTTATTTTCCGGTCGACGCCGGGGAGCATCATTTGTGCGCGATCTGGCAGGCGGGAGGCTTAGACGCGGCCGTCCGATCGGGTGCCGCACATTTCACGGCGGAAGCCGGTCATGTTTATTATTTTCGGGCGCAGAATAGTTCGCGGCAGGATGGGGTACGGACGATCGAGTTCGGGCGAGTGGACAGCGACGAAGCGAAATTGCTGATTCGCCAGTACGCTTTCAGCAGTTCTTCTGTTAAAAAGTGACACGGATGGATGAGCCGAAATTCCGGGTGGAGGACTGATGTCGGTTGATTCGATCAACACGGTGGCGGTGCTGGGCGCGGGGACGATGGGGAATGGGATCGCGCATGTGTTTGCGCGTTCGGGGTACCGGGTGATTTTGCGGGACGTGGAAAAAAAATATCTCGACCGCGGGATTGAGACAATCACCAAGAATCTCGACCGCGAAGTGAAGAAAGGAAAAATTACGGAAGCGGATAAGCCGGCGGTGCTGGGACGCATCGAGGCGACAACCGATGCGGGTGCGTTGGCGGCTGCGGATTTTGCGGTGGAGGCGGTGCCGGAGGAGTTGGATTTGAAAGTGCGGCTGCTGAAGGAAGTGGACGCGGTGTTGCGGCCGGGCGTGATTCTGGCGAGCAATACTTCGTCGATTTCGATCACGCAGCTGGGGGCGCAGACTTCCCGGCCGGAACGATTTGTGGGGATGCACTTCATGAATCCGGTGCCGGTGATGACTTTGGTGGAAGTGATTCGCGGATTGGCGACCAGTGACGAAACATTTCAGACGACGGTGGCGCTGTGCGAGAAATTAGAAAAGAAACCGGTGGCGGTGAACGACGCGCCCGGATTTGTGTCGAACCGGGTGCTGATGCCGCTGATCAATGAGGCGGCGTTTACGGTGATGGAAGGCGTGGCGACTCCGGAAGCGGTGGACGCGGTAATGAAATTGGGGATGAACCATCCGATGGGGCCGCTGGAATTGGCGGACTTTATCGGACTGGATGTGTGCGTGAATATTTTGGACGTGCTGCAAACGGGTTTTGGCGATCCGAAATACCGGGCTTGTCCTTTGCTGCGGAAATATGTGGCGGCGGGGTGGTTGGGGCGGAAGTCGGGACGCGGATTTTATAAATATTAGGCGTGGCGGTGGCGTCGTGGGGAGTGCGCGAACGGCGCGGAGGACGCGCAATCACGAAGCTCCGACCCCTCTAAGCCCGCTCTTTCCTTGGCGATGTTTCGGCACGGCTGAGGCCGGGCGCTGACGAAAGGCGGATTTGCGGCGGGCGTGGTTCGAGCGGGATGAGGCGCAGTTTTCGGCGCGGGAGCGTGAAAAGCAGATCCTTCGCGGCGCTCGGGATGACATTTGGTTTGGTGTTGGGCCTGACGAACGTGCCGTTTTGACATGACATTCGGAACGACCTCCTTCGATTTGTTTCTTCCTGCACTCAACCAGGTTGGATGCGCGAGCGTCAAGACGGATACATCGCTGCGCTTCCTACTTGCGTCAGGGCAGGCTTGATGACAGTCGCGTTAATTTGAGGGCGAGATTTTAGATCCCGCCCTCAATGAGTTGGAGACAGCTTCTTCTTTGCTCGCTTTACACCGCTCTACTTCGCCTGAATTCGAACTACGGCAAATAAAATCACAGCGAGCGCAGGAAATTGAGGAGGTCCTGTTGCGCTTGCGGTGGGAGGCGGTTGTAGTTGCTGATTACTTTGCTGGCTTCGGAGCCTTGGCTCGAATGCTGCTGGATGGCGTTGACCAATCCTCCATTCGCTGGACCGGAGCGGCCATCGTGCAGGAAGAACACGCGCTGGCCGACGCCCCACAGCGGCGCGGTGCGGAATTCGTCGCCGGCGGCGGCGCCTTGGGAAACATTGTCGGCAAGCCCGGAACCCATGTTGTGGACCAGCAAATCGGAATAGAGATTTGCGGGTTGATTGCTGAGCGCGGCGGTGAAGCTTGAGCCCGCGGTTTGGAGTGACGGGGTGTGGCACATGGTGCAGCCGACAGCGCTGAACATGGCCTCGCCATTTTGAATGGAATGCGCGGAAGGATTGTTGGAAATGCCCGCAGCGGAAGGAGCGGGAGGAGCGAGGAAGCGCGAGAACATGGCGAAGGCCACGACGTCGCTAGTGACAGCGGCGCCGGAGCTGTTGAAATTAGTCTGATCTTCCGGCGTCGGGTTGTAGAGACACGAAGCCGGAGGATTGGCGCGTTTAGTCTGGAAGAGTTCGTTGGTGACGCCCATTTCAACGTTGTAGGCTTCGCCGGCGAAAATCTCGAGAGATTTGTTTTGAGCTTTCCAGCCGAAACGAGTGATGGAACCGTCGTTGCCGCTGTAGTTGGGATGGCCGGAAATGCCGAGCGCGGACTTGGCTTGAGCGTTCGCGGCCATGTTGGCGAGGATGGTGGCGTCGGCGATATTTTCGATCAGGCCCCCGCCGAAAGTGGGCGTGGGGATGCGGAAGATCAAATTATTCTCGCGCTGCGCCTGGGCGAAGTTGGGCTGAGACATTACGCAGCCAACGGCGTCGCCACGGCCGGCGATGGAGAAGACGTCGTGCACGCCGCCGTCGGCGACTTGAGTGTTGACCGAGCCGTTGGAATTAACGGCGTAGGGGAAGCGGGCTTCGCGCACTGGACCATCAGCGGCGATGAAGAAGGGAACCTGGTTCGCGGCGCCGTAATCGTAGCCGACGGTGGTTTGCGGATTCTGGCCGACAAATGGATACGCGGTGGCGCTGGGGCTGGTGCCGCCGACCGTGGGCTGGGCGTGACAACTGGCGCAACTGTTGGAATTGTATCCGGGACCGAGGCCGGAGCCGGGTTCGCCGGGCGCGGCGCCGCTGACCGAATCGATTTGCGTGAAGCGGGCGAGGCCGTCCTGGAAGAATTGGAGCTGCGACGGGGAGAGGGTAGAGAGCGGCTGGCCGGCGTTGACGCTTCCGGCACGCACGCCGGGATCGAGCGCGGTTGAATTGTTGCTGGTGGTCGAGGCCGAGCCAGGATTGTTTTGGGGCAGCGCGACGGTGGTCAGCGTGGACGAGAGAATGAGCGAGGCGAGCGCGAACGGAAATCTAAAACGCTTTCCGAAATGCATTTCGTTCCTCCTTCTTGCGGACTTGCGGCGGACGGACCGGCACAGACCTGGCGGGCGCACTCCCTGCTTGAAACCTTGGAGTTAAATGGCGGGGTGAAATAACTCGCGGACGGTTTTGGCTGCTTTTATTTTCGGTGGTGCAGAACGTACAACCTATCTGGTGAGCGAGACGATACTGCGGACGAAAAAAGTACACAAGCTGGCAACGGTACAGTTTTGGTACAGCGAACAAAAGGTGGCCGCAGGGTAGGTGTGAGATTTCGCAGTCTCGAACTTAGCGGCTTGAAGATTTGAAGCCGCTTCAGCGCCCCAAACGATATCCGCATTTTTGTGGCGGGCTATTCGCCAATATTTTCGGTATGCGCTGCGGGAAGATGGTGAATGAGCTGAACGGGGGTGCGCCAAGTTCCGAAGGCTGAGCCCTGCTGGAACGCGAATATGCCGGGAGCGAGCAAGACGCTCGCCAGCAAACCGATGCTCGCAGATTCCAGACAGCGGGCAGAAGAGGACACGATCTTGATGGAGAACGCTGCTGCGGACGCCCCGCGCAGGCGACGCAGGTTGGAATTGCCGGCCAGCCCGTAGCCCAGCTCAGCGTCCACATTCAGCATGGCGCCTCTAAAAGCATTGCTCGCAAAGGAAAAGAGCTTGGCGCCGCCTAAAGCCGAAGAAACGCAGACGTCGTGGCCAGGCACGGAGTCGTCCGAATTCTGCACGACTACGTTCTCCAAAAAGGCGTGAACCATACGCGGGCCGGAACTACCCTCAAAATCCGGGCTAGACAGACTGATGATGACGCAAAAGGATCCGACATTTCCATGCTGGAAATAACCGCAGAGAATTCTGGAGAAAGTGCGGTGAGCACGCTCCTGGATCGGCACGGCAAAAAGAGCAGGGCCCTTCGCTGAGCCGCCAAAAGCGGGATAGGTGTGGTTGAGGGCAGTTCGACCGGCGGCGATGGGGTTTCTCCTCTGCCGGCAGTATGCGCCGGCAATCACACTCGCACAGAAATAAATCGAAAGAGCGCAAAGCGTTCCCACGGGGCACAGACGGCTTCTGCCCAAGCGCACTAGTCGAAGACTGGTCGAAGGCCGTTCGAGGCCAAGCAGCGTTCGACGAGCACAACTTCCCAACGTTCCCGGTTGCTGATAGAATCGGCGCCCTAATCGGGATGCCGGGAGTCCCTGACGGCATTTATCAGCACCTTAAGTTGCTTTTGTGCTACATGGCACTAGAGCACTTTCGGGGGCCAGGTGTCTTGAAGGCCGGGATTAGTTCTTCTGAAGAGTTATGAAGGTTCGGTATGCCTTTACCCCTCAGCGGTTTATATCGATTCGATGAATTCGAAGTAGATCCGTCGAAGCGAGCCTTTCTGCGTAACGGCACCCCGGTTTTGATCTCTCCGAAGGCTTTTGAGGTCTTACTCTACCTGGTCGCCAACCCCGGTCGGGTGGTGACCAAGGAAGAATTGTTGCAGGCGGTCTGGCCTGACTCCTTTGTGGAGGAAAGCAACCTGGCACAGCATGTCTCCTGGCTGCGGAAGGGTCTGGTCGACAAATCTAACTACATCGTCACTGTGCCGGGCCGTGGATATCAGTTCACCGCGCAAGTACGAACCGAGGTACCGGCGGACGGGTCGCGCTTCATTATTTCCGAGGGCAGCGCATCGCCGGTCACAGAGCCAGTCTTCCCGGCGATTTCTGGCGCCTCCGAGAGCAGGGCGGTCCGCGAAGTCGCGTCGCCTGGCGCGACGACGCAGCCTGTTAAGAAGCAGCATCGAGTCTGGAAAATTTTGGCGGTGGTGGGAGCCGTAGGTGTGGTTCTCCTCGTGGTCGGCTTCTTCAACTACCGGAAATTAGCGTATGCGCGGTTGCGCCCGCCGGTCTCGATTGCCGTTTTGCCCTTCGCGAATCAAACCGGCGATCCGGCCAAGGAATATTTGTCGGACGGGGTGACCGAGGAGATGATCAACGGCCTGGCGCGGGTGGAGGGCGACAAGTTGAAGGTCATTGGGCGGACCTCCGCCATGTCTTTCAAATCCAGCGGCAAATCGGTCGCGGAAATCACCAAAGAGCTGGGTGTGGAGTACGCGCTCGAAGGCAGTGTGAAAGAGGAGGGGAACCATCTGCACGTGACGGCCGAGCTAATTCGCGGAGACAACCAGACTTACGTATGGGCTGACAGTTTCGATGGAGACAGTGAGCAGATTCTGGAATTTGAAAATCACCTCACCGACGCCGTCGCGCGTTCGCTCTCGCTGACTTTGCTCGCCGAAAAAGCGCCGGAGCACATTCCGATAAGTAATGAAGCGCACGAAGCGTATTTGCAGGGATTGTATTTCCTGGCGCAGCGCTCTAACTCGGGATTGGAAAATGCCTTGCAGCGGTTTGGAACAGCGGTGGCGAAAGATCCGCAGTATGCGCGGGCTTACGCCGAACTGGCCGTCACCTACAATTTGTTGGGACAGTTTGGCTGGATGAGTACCGATGAGGCGCACAGTCAGGCCCGAGCTGCGGCGCTGCAGGCAATTGCCGCGGATTCCAAACTGGCGGAAGCGTATGCGGCATTGGGATTCAACAGCTGGTTCTACGAGTGGAATTCGCGTGCGGGGGAAGACGAACTGCTGCAAGCCATTCACCTGGAGCCGACGAATGTTGACGCCCGGCACTGGTACGCGCTGATGCTGATGACTAGCGGAAGGCCGGCGGAGGCGGAACAGCAGATGCGCGCGGCTTTGGCGCTCGATCCAAAGGCTCTAATCCTGCGAACCAATCTGGGGTGGTTGCATTATACGAACCGGCAATATCCGCTGGCGATCCAGGAAATGGAGTCGGTGGTGCAGCAGAATCCAGATTTTCTGACGGCGCATTACAAACTATGGTGGGCCTATTCGGTGACACGGGACACGCCGCAGGCCATGCAAGAGCTGTTGGCGGTGGCGCGGCTGCAATTCAAAACGGACGATGCGAAAAAAATCGCGACGGCGTACCAGGAACACGGCTACGCAGCCGCGCTGGAAGCCGCGACGGTGGCGACTCACGAGGATCCCCCGTATTTGCTGGTCGATGATGCGCGGCGATTGAGCTTCGCCGGCGAGCAGAAGGCGAGCCTGCAGCAACTGAAGCATGCGCTGGATTCCCGCGAGGGTTGGGTGATCTTTGTCGAAAGCGATCCAGCGTTCGACGCGCTGCGGTCCGATCCTGAATATGTGTCGCTGGTACACGAACTGCACACCAGCGCAGCGTCGTCGCGCTAAATAATCTGCCGCGCCGCATCGCCTGCCGAAAAAGCCCTTAAAGCCGGGAAGTCCTGCACGTTCGCGTAGGGAATTCTTGCAAACACACTCGCGCAAGTATGCATGGTGCGACGAACGTGCAACCGCGCATGCCGCTGCAGAGTGGTAAATTGTTGAGGGAATTGGGGTGAGCGACGGGGTTTGAACCCGCGACCCTCGGTGCCACAGACCGAGGCATTTAAGCTAAGTCCCGTTGATGGTGCGCCGCTTACGTCCCGAAAACGTTCGAAGTCGGCTTAAAAGAGCGGATTTCGGACGCTTATCGGACGCAGTTTTATTCCCAAGTACCAAACACTCTTTTCCGAAATTTATTTCAAATTCGCGTACCGCCTAAGTTTTGCAAAAGGGGACCCGTGCTCAAGACAATCCGGCTCGCCTCAAAGGGAGCTGGGCGATTGAGTAGGGAGCCAATTCATTCGGAAAAATGGTGGCGAGTGCTTCTGTTTTCAGCATGCGTGATCGCGTTTGATCTTGGCGGGCAAAAAACCCAAAGGAACTCTGCAACCAAGGCATTCGCTTGCTTGGCCATTCGCGAATCGGCGATCCAAAACGCGGTCAGGTTCGGCGGATGTATCAGAGCGGCGCAGGAACGTCGCTTCAGCATGTGATATAGTTCGCGCGAGTTACAAAAAATCTCAGATGCAACTCACCGCTGCCATCCTCTGTATCTCGCTTGCGCTGCCGGTCAACGTCCTACAGATAGGCACGAGTCTCGATCAACGTGTAGATCAGGTTTTTGCTGCGTATGACAAAGCCGACTCGCCCGGCTGCGTCCTTGGGGTGATACGAAACGGAAATTTTATCTATCGCAAGGCATATGGGATGGGCAGCCTCGAACTGGGCGTTCCGCTCTCACCCCACTCCGTGTTCTATATGGGGTCAGTGTCGAAACAATTCACGGCTGCCAGCGTTATTCTTGCTGCGGAGCAAGGCTTTCTTTCTCTCGATGACGATGTCCGAAAGTACATTCCGGAGATCCCTGCTTATGGGCAACCGATCACTTTGCGGGAGATGCTTCATCACACCAGCGGCTTTCCTGATGTGCTTGGCCTACTGGAGGTTTCTGGACGCGACCCGATGGGATCTCATTCGACTGAGGAATTAATGAGTCTCATTGCCCGCCAGAAGGCTATCAATTACGGCCCGCGCGGAGAGTATCGGTACAGTAACACAAATTATTTTCTGCTCGCCCAGGTCGTGAAACGGGCGACCAAGAAGCCGTTATCCGAGTTTGCTGCCGAAAACATTTTCAAGCCGCTTGGAATGGCTCATACACGTTTCTACGACGATAGCACGGTGGTTGTGCCCGGACGAGTTGCCGCATACGCCTTTGGACAGAACGGCCAATTTCTCGTGAATTGGTCAACCGATTACGACATGGTCGGCGGTGGTGGGCTGATGAGCACCGTCGATGACCTGCTCTTGTGGGACCGAAACTTTTATGAGAACAAACTTGGCAAAGGAACACTCATCACGGAGATTCAGACACGCGGGGTGTTGAAGAGCGGCGAGAAGAGCAACTACGCGCTTGGCCTTTTGCTGAACACCTATCGCGGACTCCCAACCGTTGAACATGGCGGCGCACTGTTCGGTTATCAGACTGAGGTCGTAAGGTTCCCTGAGCAGAAATTTACGGTGCTGTGTCTCTGCAACGTATCGAGTGCCGACCCGGACAGGCTGTCGCACAAAGTCGCAGATATTTATCTCGAAGAGCAACTACACGACACGCCGTCGGCTGCCGTAGCTTCCGGTTCCGATCCTGATCTGTTCGTGGGGAAATACTTTGATCGTGGAACGCATTTTCTCGTTTCCATCAAATCTGCCGGCGGGAATCTTATCGAGCAGGGCAACGTTTTGAAACCTACAGGAACGAACCAATTCGAGGACCCGATTGTGGGCGGAAACTTCACCTTTTCACGTGGTCGCGATGGCGCAATGAAAGCCACCGTCGTCTATAACCATGAGACAACATTTGACGGCACGAGAATCAGAGATTTCCACATACAGGACGGCACTCTCACGAGTTACGCCGGTGTCTATCGAAGTGCCGAACTTGATGCGACGTATAACCTTGCCGTTGAGGAGGGGAGCCTGACGCTTAGGATGAATTGGGATCCGGTGATTAAACTGGAACCGATTGCGCGCGACGAATTTGGCGATGCGGATGGAGTGACTCTTTCGTTCCAGAGAGATGAGAAAGGCCGGATTTCTGGCTTGAGCGTGTGGGCGGGCTGGAATGGCTGGATTCGGAATGAAGCATTCGCACGAGTCAACTAACGTTAGTTAGTTCATCCGGTGAAATTTAGAGTCTTAAGTCCCGATTGGCCGGATCATCGGACATCATCCAATGGTTTCCGATAAGCGTGTTTATCGCGACCGAGCCCTAATCGCCAGAGCAAATGGAGGGATGCGGCTGGTGGTTTATGAACGGATTTTCTGCTTCAGCTATGTTCGCTCGACCGGCGACGGTCAGTGAGGCCAGTGCTTTCGATACACTGTGAACTCCTGAGGGTCTAGGGACTCATCCTCCTCCTCCTGATAATCGGACCTTTTCTCGATGTTGTGTTTAGCCCAAAGAAGGGTGAGAACGCTTCCATAAGATGGCAGAGAACGAGATTGCTCGTAGATTTCTGCCCCCTCTTTTAGGTTTGTAGATTCGATCCACGCTTCGGCAGGAACAAGCGCAGGTCCCGGCGGAACCTTTTCGTCTCGAAAACAATTGAAAGCAAAGGATGCTTGCATGATCAACTGGCCCTTTCGGACAAAAAAGGGAAATTCCGCCGAGCGTCTCGACCACGCAACTTGACCCTGTTCGCTCCACACCACCGCGCACTGTTCGGAAGTTAGGTCGCAATATTTCCAGGCTGAGGCGGCCAAGGAGGATTTACAGTCTTCTGCTATCGTTTGAATGAGATCCAAGGACGGCGAGTTTCCGACGATTCTGGATGCCACTACGGCGGTTGGGATTAACAGTTCTGCTGCAAAATCGTCAGCCTCTCGCTCTGCGATATTGGCACCGTTTCCCCAACCTTCGATCTGATTTGCTTCGCAGATGGAGCCGTACTCATCATGGCCCGGAAGCACATAATGCCCAATTTCATGGGCAACCGTGAATCGCTTGCGGCCCTCGGAACGAATACTCTTTTTCACTGCGATGATCCCGCGAGGAATACCTTGGGGACGAATCAACAGTCCTTCGCATGCGTCAAGTTCTTCCTCTGTCACTCTCAACTTCAGCGCACGCGCAACCTCGTAAACATCTGCTACTCCCGCGATGTCCAGACGCTTCAGTAAAAGTCGCGCGTGTGCAGTCCCGATTTTAAGTTCGGTTTTAATCTTTTTCTCCCTCGGAAGCCAAATCCTTCAACAGCTGCGTCTCCAGACGATCAATGATTCGCTGATCCGTGACCGACTTCTCCGATTTCTTCAGGCGGAACGATTGACTCAAAGCCAAGCTCGACACACGATCTGGTAGTGTCAATGAAGAGCGAACAGCTTCAACGATTCTTGAGATCACCGAGTCTGCGCGTTTATCTAGCTCAGCTTGCGTCCTAGCAGGAAGGGAAGCGGGGCGAAGGTCGGCTATGGCCTTCCGCAGGAGCGGAGGGACCTCTTCTTTCCGCAGTCGGAACTCCTGGGCAACAGCGCACATCTTCTCGTACATTTTATTGCAGAGATCACCTGGCTCTAAACCGGCGTCAGCCAGAGTTTCGAGAGCTTCGGTTATGTCCATTTCCTCCGGAGAACCAAATAGCGCATCTGACAAAAGCTTATTGTTCTCGTTCCGGTCTTTCCTGCTCATGATGTCACCGTTTGGGCTCCGCTTTTTATCAGCAATCTTTCCAACCTTCGTTTTCTTAGATTTATGTCATCCACCGAAGTTCCCAACGTCTCGGCGATTTCCTGCGGTTTTCGGAGATCAAGGTCGAATACGGCTTCAACGAGTTCCTTCAGCGGTGGCTTATCTTTTACGCATTCGCGTATCCGATTCTTGTAGCTCTCCTCGCATAGTCGGTCCTCGATGCTCGGAGCGCTTGAGGGAAACCCATCTAGATATCTTCCGGGATTGCCATCCGCGTCGGGTTGCGGGTTCATGGGAACGTGATCGGTGGTTTTCCGGGCGGACGATCTCAGCTTGTCGCGGATGTTATTCCTGAGCGCAGAAAATAGATAGGACCAAGTTCGTACCGTAATGCCGCCCGTCACATAGTCGATGTGGACTTCAGAAGCGAAATCCGCTGCCGACATGCCGACACCTGTTATCACGAAATCCGGGCCGCCCAGTTTGTACTCCGCGAAAACG
>Ga0209530_1001186_pt1 | contig 12713 bp, 9 predicted proteins | sample BlaSpr_A8_Ref_O1_FD_187987 | JGI IMG/M metagenome (GOLD analysis project Ga0209530, IMG submission 187987) | Forest soil microbial communities from Thunder Bay, Ontario, Canada - Black Spruce, Ontario site 2_A8_Ref_O1 (SPAdes) (version 2) | ecosystem: Environmental > Terrestrial > Soil > Boreal...
TGAACGCGACCGCTTGCAGGAACTGCAAGTCGAAGGCAAACACGAGAGTCACAAGCTGCCATCGATCCGCACGATTCTTAAAGGCAGTGGCGGAGTCGAAGTGCTTGAGGAACTTCCGGGGACCAAGCTTATAGGTCTCACCTACACCGGTCCGTTTGATGATTTGCCGGCGCAGAATACGCCGGGCGGCGTATTTCCATACGGTCAAACGGGAAGCGGCAAGACTGCGGCTGAATCTCATCGGGTGATCGCTTGGAAGGAAATAAGCGAAGCCGAAGGTACGGGGCTGGTCCACATTGCTCCCGGTTGCGGCGCAGAGGACCAGGAACTCGGCCGAGAAAATAATCTGCCATTCATCGCGCCGCTGGATGAGAGTTCGGTTTTTCAGGAGGGCTTCGGTTCGTTCACCGGGCGCAACGCCAATGAAGTCGCAGACGAAGTAATTGCGGCTTTGAAAGCCAAAGGGCTGCTGGTGGCGCGCGAACGATATCCCCACGTCTATCCGCACTGCTGGCGCTGCAAGTCGGAATTGGTCTTCCGCCCCGTCGACGAATGGTTCATCCGCATGGACTGGCGCGACCGCATTGAACGAATCGTTCCTGGCATCCGCTGGATTCCACCCGAGGGCGAAGCTCGCGAGCTCGATTGGCTGCACAACATGCGCGATTGGATGATCTCGAAGAAGCGCTTCTGGGGCCTAGCGCTGCCCATCTGGGTCTGCGGCGAGTGCGAGCACTTTACCGTGATCGGAAGCCGCGAAGAATTGAAAGAACGCGCGGTCGAAGGCTGGGACACGTTCGAGGGCAATTCGCCGCATCGTCCGTACATCGATGCCGTCAAGATTCGCTGCGAGAAGTGCGGCGGTTTGTCTACTCGTGTGGCTGATGTGGGCAACCCGTGGCTCGACGCGGGCATTGTGCCTTTCAGCACCATGCGTTACTCGACCGATCGCGCGTATTGGGAGAAGTGGTTCCCTGCCGATCTGGTGCTCGAAAGTTTTCCGGGACAGTTTCGCAACTGGTTTTACTCGATGCTGGCCATGAGCGCGATGATCGACGGCCGTGCGCCGTTCAAGGCGTTGTTAGGACATGCTCTGGTCCGGGATGCTCGCGGCGAAGAGATGCACAAGTCGAAAGGCAACTCCATCGCCTTCGATGAAGCGGCGGAAGCACTGGGCGCCGAGGTCATGCGCTACATTTACGCGGAACAAAAAACCGCGCAAAATCTCAATTTTCCCGACTTGCATCCCACCAGCAACGTGGGCCAGACCATCGACGGCGAGGCGCGGCGAAAGCTGCTGACGTTTTGGAATTGCTACAGCTTCTTCGTGAGCAACGCTCGATCGGATGGCTGGAAGCCCGGCACTCCGGTGCCAATCACGAATCAACTGGACCGCTGGGTCTTGAGCCGGTTGCAGCGATTGGTGGAAGCAGCGCGTGACGCTTTTGATAATTATGAGCATTACAGGCTGATTGAGGCCTTTCAACTTTTCGATGACGAGTTTTCCAACTGGTATCTTCGCCGCTCGCGTCGGCGTTTCTGGGCGAACGAGATCGATGCGTATCAGACGATCTACACGGTGCTCACAACCGTCACTCGCGTGATGGCGCCTGCGCTGCCCTTTCTGACGGAAGAGATTTATCAAAATCTGGTGTGCTCGGTAGATCCGTCGGCTCCGGGTTCCGTTCACTTGACGCGCTATCCGCAGGTAGACGCTTCGCTGATTGACGAAGAGTTGGAGCGAAGCATCGATGCCGTCATCCGCATCAAGAACCTCGCCTTGAGTTTGCGGACGCAGAGTAAGACGAAGATCCGCACGCCGCTGGGCACTCTGTACGTGCGGCCCAGAGATGCTGCTGACCGACGGGTACTGGAGAACTCCGAGTATGCAGCGCAGATTCTGGAGGAAGCGAATATCAAGCGGCTCGTTCTGATCGACGATGAGACCACGTTGGTGAAACTGAGCTTTAAACCCGACGCCAAGAAGCTGGGCCCGCGCGCCGGAAAACATTTGAAGGCGATTGCGCTGGCTTTGAGTCAGGCCGATCCAAAAGGTGTATCGAAGGGTGGGCCATATACGGTGGAGGTCGATGGGCAAAGCTTCGAATTGGCGCCCGACGAAATCCTCACTACCTATGAAGGTCCCGAGAACCTCAAGAGCATTCTCGAGCTGGGGATATTTCTGGCGCTCGACACCACGCTCACGCCGGAACTGTTGCAGGAAGGCCTGGCCCGAGATTTCAACCGGCTGGTGCAGGATCAGCGGAAAGCGCTGAACCTGAATATTTCCGACCGCATCGCAGTCAGCTATTCCGCTTCGCCGCGGGTCGCGGAAGCGATTGCGGCGCACGAATCCTATCTGCGCCATGAACTGCTGGCAGAAACGCTAGAACCCAGCGCCACGCAGAACGGCGGGGCAAAGCTCTCCCTCAGCGGCGAGGACGTATTCGTCACCATCACCCGTGTCTGATCGACGGTGTCATGAAATTGCCCGCATTTGACCTTAGATCCCTTGGCCGCGAGCGCCCGTAGGACATTGAACCTCACCCCAGCGTCAGGGGGAGGGGCGCTCAGACTTTCACTGTGGTATAACTGTTATACTCATGCGATTCGACTTCGATGAGCGCAAGAGTAGACAGCTACGAGCAAACCCGAAGAGAGGCATCGGGTTCGAAGAGGCGCAAGAAATCTTTTCGCACCCGTACTACCTCGACGAGCGCTCGGATTGGCACGAGCAATGCCGGGCAATCGGTTGGGTTGGCGAGCAGTAGTACGCCGTCATTTTCGAGATACGAGAGGACGAGGAGGGAGAATATTACCATCTCGGAACCCTCTGGAAAGCCACCAATCAGGAGCACAAACTTTATGAAGAACACTCGTAAGCGAAAACCAATGCCGGCGGAAGCCATCGCCCGAATTGCCGACCGAGGCGAAGACGTTTCCCGGTTCTTCACAAACACCGGCAAGATGATGGGTCCGATCCAGAGGGTGAATGTTGACCTGGCTTCAGGCATGCTGGAAGAGCTGGATTGGGCAGCGAAAGAATTGAACATCAGCCGCCAAGCCGTGATCAAGACCCTCGTACGGCAAGCGCTGGACCAGCAGTATCTGGCCCGAGGAATCCGCCCCTTGCGCAAGAGTGGTAAGTGACGCTGCTGATGGACTTCGTGACCAAAGCTTGGCCAGATCCTCCCGCGGCATAAGCCCTTCCGCGACTCGACGAGTGTAACCGCGAGAATCACCGAGCCGATGCTGCTGTCCGGAGCTGACGCGAACGGTTTCTGCTCCCGAAGAAAACAGCGAAAACTAAGATCTTTTCATTCGTTGTGAGGAGGTTTCTGAAAAGTGAAATTGGCGAATCTAACACGTGCAACTCTTGCGTTGGCAATCCTCTGGCAGTCCTTTGCAGTGGCACAGGATGGAGCACAGCCATCTTCAGGGTCTGTTTCTCAACCTAAGCCGGCGCAAACTACGACGGGGTCTTCGGGACAAATCACGGGAACTACTCCGGACAGTCAATCCGCGAGTTCGCTCTCCGAGAGTCGTTCCGCCGAGAGCCAGCCGATAGACGCCATGCCGAAGAAGTATATCGAGATGTGGAACAGTGGAGATCTTCACGCAGTCACGACCATGTTCACGCACCCGGTCTTCATAACTTTTCACGGGCAAAGAAGATTGCTCGATACTGGCAATCTGGCAAAGGTCATCATGTCGTGGCGCAAGTCGATGCCCGATCTTAATTTCATAATTGAAGATACGATCGTGCAAGGGGATCGGGTGGCAATGCGGTTGACCTTCAGCGGATCTTACAAGGAGCGTTTGTTTGCGGATACCGCCGCACCGGCGGCCAACCTGCGAAAAATCCACGCAGCTGAGATGCTCATGTTTCAGATTCGCGACGGCAAGATTTCTGAGATCTGGGACGACTACGACGAACTCGTCATGCGGCTCCAGATGGGAGCCGTTTGGCGCTCGAACGATGAGCTGGCGGCGTGCCCATGCAAGCCAGACGCCGATTCAACGCAGGCTCCCTCGCCGCCGTCCCGGCCTTAACCCGTTCCTCTTGAGCCATGAGTTGGAGTAAGCGCGAGGCTCGTTCGTAGCTTCGTACAAAAGGGCACGGCTGAGTAGCCGTGCCCCAATTCCGCTCAATGCGAGGTTACCGTTAGAACGGGCGAGGAGGATATGACCCAACCGACATTACGAAACCGGTGGGGTTCGCATATGGTGAGCCTTTCGCTTCGGTCAAGGTGCAGCCAGAACCGCTAGACTTCACGTTCACTTGGCCGATGCTAGACTCCCCTTCTTCGCCGGGAAACCCAAGCTCGCCAACATATACTGCCGTGCCGTTACCGGTCTGAGTGTTTTCAGTAGTAAGGCCACCCGCGTAGAACCAGTCGGTGCCGAAACCGCTCAACACAGCGGACATGCAAGACTTGGTTGCGGAGACCACGCCCGATGTCTTGTTGAACGCCGCCGCGGTTATGGTGCCGCCCTGGTTGTTACTGATGTAGACCAGCGACTCGTCCGGGCTCAGCGTAATGAAGTTAGAATTGAAGCCCGTCTGGATGGGACCGTAAACCTTCGTTTTCCCGTTTTTCAAGGTCGCGATTTCACCAACCTCTACGATTGCTCCGGAACTGGACGTGCTGGTGATGTCACCGAAGAGCGCATACTTTCCGTCCTTGGTGATGTCCACGCTCCCCGGGTAATCGCCGTCCGCGAAACCGGTAGTGTTTACCGCCTTTCCGATCGGCTTCGGTACACCCGCGGAAACATTGAATGACTGGATCGAGCCGTCATCGTACCCTACGACCATCGTTTTGCCATCCGGTGTGATAGCCATGCCCGTCGGTTGCCCGACTCCGAATGTGCCTTGGCCCAAGCCCTTTGCGGGAATCGATTTCACATACTTCAGTTTGCAGCCCGCTTCCTCTTTGTAAGTCGCGATGCTGCCTTCGCCAGCTCCGGCAGTCGCACCGCTGAAGCCCGCGTAAACGTAGTTCGTGGTCGAGACGACGGTGATGCCGCCCGCAGCGCCACTATCGTTGGTACCGGCTTTGAACGGTCCATTGTTCTTCAAAGTTTCTTCATTGATTGCAGAAACGTTGTTGGAAGTGGCATTGGAGACATAGACGCACGGTTGCGTCTTGCTATGCGATACGTTGATCCTGGCATCGGCGAAATATCCGCCACCCAATCCCGTGCCCCCGGTGGGTACAGTCTTTTTCAGGGTCAGTTTGCCATTCGTGCCGACAGTATAGAAAGTAGCAGTGTTGGCGGTTGGATTGTCGTCATTGTCAACTACGTACTTGGTCGTCGCAAATGTGCTGGCAGCGCAGAGCGTGACCAAAGCCAAGGCAAAAATCAGCTTTGTAAATCCCTTCATGGATAAATTTCTCCCCTTCGAGTTCTTGAACCTTTTTTCGATTTAATTTCTGCTGCAAATCACAACAGGGGCGCAAAATACCACGAAGGAGACCTGCTGTTCAACGAGATTCTTAGGTTTTGGATAATAAGCTTGATCCGAGAAAAAAGTTGCCGAGAAACGGAAAGTATTTACACATGACCGCAAGGTTGTGCCGTTAAGATTTGGCATAATCAGAGGGTGAGCGCTTGTATCGGGGATGTTGGTCCGAAGACTTCGACGCAAATGGTCGCAACCTCCATCACCGAGAAGTCTATCGGCGGTTGTGACCAAGTTTCGGTAAGATCATGAATCTACTTCCGCAAAATAAGTAACGTTCCAACAAGGAACGGTGCAGGAATCAGGTCCAAGTCTGCCGCTGTGCTAGTATTTTTCACGTGCGCCGCGGTCGAGTTGGCGCGAAGAATTCACAATACATCCGCAACGCTCGCAAGCATCATCGAAGAGCGGACGCCATGCCCATGAAAGATACGCTCGGAGTCTTACTAGCGGGAGGAGCCGGCGAGCGCCTCTATCCCCTCACTCGCGACCGCGCCAAGCCTGCGGTGACGTTCGGCGGCATTTACCGCATCATCGATATCACTCTCTCGAACTGCCTTAATTCTGATCTGCGCCGGGTTTATATTCTCACTCAATACAAGGCGTTATCGCTGAACCGGCACGTGCGCGAGGGCTGGAACATTCTGGGCCGCGAGGTCGGCGAGTTCATCGAAGTATTGCCGCCCATGAAACGGGTCAGCGACGAGTGGTACCAAGGTACAGCCGATGCGGTCTACCAGAATATTTATTCCATCGGGTCGGAGCAACCGCAGCACGTGCTCATTCTCTCCGGCGATCACATTTACAAAATGAATTATGGCCGCATGTTGAAGCAGCACACGGACGCGGGCGCGGATGTAACTCTGGCCACCATCCAGATTGATCCCGCCGAGGTTCCCCGCTTTGGCGTTGTGGACATTGACCACGATCATCGCGTGAACGGCTTCGAGGAGAAACCGAAGCAGACCGAATTGCGGTCGCCCTACAATCCAGCGAAGGTCTCGGCGTCAATGGGAATTTACATCTTCAACACCGATGTGCTGATTCCCGCATTGTTGAAAGATGCGGAAGATTCGAACTCCAGTCACGACTTTGGCAAAGACATTCTGCCCAAGATGGTTGACGAGTACCGCGTGTACTCCTTCGATTTCGTCGATGAGAATAAGAAAGAAGCGCTCTACTGGCGCGATGTGGGGACGCTCGAAGCCTTCTACGAAGCCAACATGGATATCGTTTCAGTCTCGCCGGTATTCAATTTGTATGACGCGGAGTGGCCCATCCGTACTCATCAGCGTCAGTATCCGCCCGCCAAGTTTGTGTTTGCCGAAGCTGGGCGCACAGGGACTGCGCTCGATTCCATTGTGTCCGCAGGCTGTATCGTTTCCGGGAGTACGGTGAAAAACAGCGTGCTCTCCCCCGATGTGCGCATCAACTCCTACAGTGAAATCGACGACAGCATCCTCTTTACTCACGTCAACGTGGGCCGTCATTGCCGTATCCGCAAGGCCATCATCGATCGTGACGTGCACATCCCCGAGGGCACGACCATCGGCTACGACCCTGAGGCTGACCGGCAACGCTACTTCGTCACGGACAGCGGAATCACGGTGGTGACGCGGGATTATTCTCTGTTTGAAAATCCGGTGACGGTGGATTACTTCACCAGCGAGTGATTCGCCGCATGGCTGCTTGAGTCATCGTGTCGCCCGCGCGGGGCGGCCGGTCGTGGCAGTGGATTGGGGTAGGCTGCCTTCTCGATGCCGATTTGCCAACTTACCTTAACTTCCTTCAACCCGTCGCCGGTAAATCCTCGGAAAATCTGGTGAGCGCGGATGGACTCGAACCATCGACCCATGCCTTAAAAGGGCATTGCTCTGCCAACTGAGCTACGCGCCCACATTGTTAACAATCTATCACAACAGAAAGGGGTCATTGCAGAGCCTCGCGCGCGGACTTGGCCGAACGCAAGGGCGAGGAAAGCAGTGCGGCAAGCATTACGTTCGTTCGCTAATTTTCGTCTTGTTTGAGCTTGACACCCGCGCTCAAGCAGATAATATGGAGTTGAATGTTTATGCATATTAGTGCATAATTATTCATCATGAATAAAACGTTACGACAGCGAGTCATTCTGGATCTGCTGAAACACGGTCCCGTCGCTAATCAGGAAGATTTGCAGCGGGCTCTGCGTAAACGAGGACTCAAGGTGGGGCAAGCAACTCTTTCACGGGATATTCGCGACATGCGATTGGCAAAGACTTCCGACGGTTACTCTCTGTCCCAGGGTGAGAGTTCGTCTGCGCCCGCATTGCCGCCGGTGTCGCGTTTGGTCCGGGAATTTGTGCTGGGGCTGCGTCCGGCGCAGAATCTCCTCGTCATCAAGACGAGCGTTGGCAGCGCGCAGCCGGTCGCCGCCGCACTCGACGATGAGGAGTGGCCGGAAGCGATTGGCACGATCGCTGGCGATGACACCATCCTGACGATTTGTCCTGACAAAGAGGACGCGAAAAGATTGGCTGCCCGCATCGAGGAGATGCTTTCCTGATGCCGGCGAAACTCAAGACCGCTGTGCTGGGCTCAACTGGATATTCCGGCCTGGAGCTTACGCGGCTTTTGCTGCGTCATCCACGGGTGGAAAAGCCTGTGCTTCTCCGCCGGCAGAGTGATACCGACGCATCTCCGAATCTGGCTGAGATTTTTCCAGCGCTTTCAGGCAACGGAAGTTATCCGCTGCAACCGCTCTCGTGGCCGTCGCTCAAGCAGCAAGGTGTCGAATTGCTTTTTCTGGCTACGCCACACGAGGCTTCGCGTTCGCTCGTGCCCGAAGCCATCGCACAAGGGTTGCGGGTTATTGACTTGAGTGGGGCTTGGCGGCTCAAGCACGCGCAGCATCGCGCCGTGTATGGCTTCGAGGATGCGGATGCAGTGACGGCGGCTGAACTCACCGAAAAGGCAGTCTACGGATTGCCCGAGTTGAGTCGCGATCAGATTCCGAGCGCGGCCCTGGTGGCGAATCCCGGATGCTATGCGACTTCGGTGATTCTCGCTTTAGCGCCACTGCTCGCCGCTAACATCGTGGATCGCGAACACGGAATCATTTCCGATTCCAAGTCGGGGGTATCCGGCGCGGGCAAGGAACCGAATTCGCGAACACATTTTGTTTCTGTTGCCGACAACCTTTCGGCTTACTCAGTTTTCGGTCACAGGCATGTAGGAGAGATGCTGGAGCAGTTGAAGCTGAATGCCTGTGAATTGATTTTCACTCCGCATCTGCTTCCGATTCCCAGGGGAATTCTTTCGACCATCTACGTGCACTTGAATCGTGAGCTGAAAGCCAGCGAAGTCGAATCCTGTTTTCGTGACTTTTATGTTGGCAGGCACTGGGTGCGGGTCTTTGCGACGCCGAAGCTTCCGCAGATCCAGTTTTCTTTGCACACGAACTATTGTGACCTCGGCTTCTGCCTTGCGGACGACGGCCGCCGCCTGGTGTTGGTTTCGTGCGTCGACAATCTGCTGAAAGGCGCGGCCGGACAGGCAGTGCAGAACATGAATCTGATGTACGGGTGGAGCGAAGAGGAAGGCTTGCAGTGAAAATCGTCGTCAAAATCGGAGGCGCGGCCCTCGAGGACAAAACGAGATTGCGCAAGTGCGCCCGTGCTGTGGTTGAACTGGCGCAGGACGGTCATCACGTCGCCGTTGTGCACGGCGGCGGAAGCGCGCTCACTCGGACGCTGAAGCTTTTGGGCAAAGAGAGCGACTTTGTAAACGGGCTGCGTATTACGGACGCTGAGACGCGCGATGTAGCTCTGATGGTGTTGTCGGGGATCGTAAATAGAACCCTGGTCGCAGCAATCGTTGCAGCAGGGAGCGCCGCAGTTGGTCTTTGTGGCGCCGACGGAATGGGCTTCCGTGCGCGCAAGAAGCAAACCCCAGGCGTTGACCTCGGCTTCGTCGGTGAAATTTGTTATGCAGAACCGCGCTGGATCGAAGCTATCTGGAGCGCCGGGGGGATTCCGGTTTTGTCTTCCGTGGCGCTGGGGTCCGACGGCGAATACTACAACATCAACGCGGACCAAATGGCATCCGCCTGCGCCGTGGCTTGCCATGCCGACACGCTAATTTTTCTCACTGATGTTGAGGGAGTGAAAGGCGCTGACGGCGAGGTCATCGCCTGGCTGAACACGAAAGACGTCGCTGCCTTGATCGCCGCTTCCGTCATCGGCGGCGGCATGCTGCCCAAACTCGAAGCTTGCAGTCAGGCGCTCCATAAAGGGGTTGGGCGCGTGCGGATTCTGCCAGCAGCGCAGGTCGAAATTCTGCCGCAGTTCTACTTCACCAAGCTGGCGTGCGGGACGGAGGTGATTGGGGCATGAGTCTCGCTTCCGTCATTCGTTCCGAAGAAAAATTACTGCTGCCGACTTACGATCGTCACAAGATCCTGTTCGAGCGCGGCCGTGGCGTGTATCTGTGGGATTCGCGCGGAAATCGCTATCTCGATTTTCTAAGCGGGATTGGCGTGAACGCTCTGGGACACGCGCATCCTGCGATCCAGGCAACCTTGAAACGGCAGGCCGGCCGGCTGATTCACGTTTCCAATTTGTTTTTTCATGAGTACCAGGCAGAACTGGCCAAGCGGTTGACCAAGATTTCCGGCATGGACCGAGTCTTTTTCTGTAACAGCGGGACCGAGGCGTGGGAGGGCGCGTTGAAACTTGCGCGCATCTATGCCCGGACCAGAAATACGAATGGTCACAGGCCGAAATGGCGCATTCTCGCACTCGACAATTCGTTTCATGGACGCACTTTTGGTTCGCTTGCAACGACCGGACAGGCCAAGTATCGCGATCCTTTCGTTCCGCTTCTGCCTGGGGTCGGCTTCGTTCGGTTCAATGATCTGGAAGACCTGAAACATCAGTTCGACGCAGGCGTGTGTGCGATTTGCATTGAGACGATTCAGGGGGAAGGTGGAGTCTGTCCGGTCAGCCCCGATTTTTTAGAGCTCGCGCGCAAATTGACGGAGAGGAGTGATGCCTTGCTGATCCTCGACGAAATCCAGTGTGGCTTGGGACGAACCGGTCGCTATTTCGCCTACCAGCATTATGGCGTGCGGCCTGACATTGTCACGATCGCGAAACCTCTGGCCGCGGGATTGCCGCTGGGAGCGGTTCTCACCACGAATCGCGTGGCGAGCAGCATGCATCCCGGCATGCACGGCACGACATTCGGCGGAGGGCCCCTGGCTTGCGCGGTTGCGATCGAGTTTCTGGAGGTGCTGGACGGGTTGCTCGATCACGTCCGCGAAGTTGGAGAATATTTCCGTGGAAAGCTTGCAGGCTTGAAGATCAAGCACGACAGCATCCGCGATGTTCGTGGCATGGGCCTCATGCTCGCGATGGAACTAGATTCCGCCGACACTGCCAAGGTTGTGGTTTCGACCCTGCTGGCAAAAAGAATTCTGATCAATCGCACACATGAAACGGTTCTGCGTTTCTTGCCGCCCTACATCATTCAAGAGAAGCACGTTAATGAAGTGATCCGAGCGCTCGATTCAGCCCTGACTGTGAAACGTCCGCCCGGTGAAGCACGTGATAAATCACATTCAACAATCAAGGAGTCAAAGTGAACAGTCCGTCATTGAAAAGAGCGTCTGTCGCTCCCGCCAGGTATGCCAACACATTCTGGGGTGCTGACCTGGTTTCGACCCGCGATCTGGGCGGCCCGGGAGTCGAAGCCGTGCTTCAGCTTGCTGGAATTATGAAGGCGCGTCCGGCGGATTTTCGAAGCGCGCTTGCGGGCAAGCAAATGGTGATGTTCTTTGAGAAACCTTCGTTGCGAACCCGGCTGACTTTTGAAGCGGGCATGGCGAGCTTGGGCGGCGCAACGTTTTTTGTGGACCAGACCCAAGAGCGGCTGGACGCGCGCGAAAAGCTGAGCGACATTGCGCATAACCTCGAGCGCTGGGTCAACGCGATTGTGCTGCGCACCTTCGCGCAGAAAACAATTCAGGGTATGGCCGAGCACGCCTCCATTCCAGTGATTAACGCTCTCAGCGATCTGGAGCATCCGTGCCAGGGCTTGGCTGACTATTTCACTCTTCAAGAACGCTTCGGCGATCTCAAGAATATCCGCTTGGCGTATGTCGGCGACGGCAATAACGTGGCCCACTCTTTACTGCTGACGTGTGCGTGCCTCGGGTCCAGAATTCGTGTGGCCACTCCTGAGGGATACGGTCCCAATGCTGAAATCCTGGCTGACGCGCAAGCGATAGCCGAACAGACCGGGGCTGTTATCGAAATGCTTTCTGATCCGCACGAGGCGGTCGAAGGGGTCGATGCGGTTTATACCGACGCATGGGCCAGCATGGGCCAGGAGCACGAAACTGCGAAACGCGCCGAGATTTTCCCGCCTTACCAGATGAATCAGGAACTGGTAGCGGGAGCGGCGCCTCATGCCGTATTCATGCACTGTCTACCCGCTCATCGTGGAGAGGAAATCACCGACGCGGTAATCGACTCCGAAAGATCGGTCGTCTTCGATCAAGCGGAAAGCCGGTTGCACGTGCAGAAAGCCATCTTATACTTGTTGCTTGGCGGCGAAACGCGCCTGCCATCGAGGAGCGCTCATGCCTGAGAAAGTTGTGCTTGCGTATTCGGGAGGTCTCGATACTTCCATTATTATTCCTTGGCTCAAGGAGAATTATTCCTACGATGTAATTGCAATGGTAGGCGATGTGGGCCAGGGAGACGACATCGAAGCCGTGGTCGCGAAAGCCTATGCCACCGGCGCATCGCAGGTCGTAGTCGAAGATCTCCGCGAAGAATTTCTTACCGGCTACGTGTTTCCCGCGCTGAAAGCCGGAGCAGTGTACGAGCATAAATATTTGTTGGGCACATCGCTGGCCCGGCCGGTGATTGCGAAGCATCAGGTTGAAGTTGCCTTGCGTGAGGGAGCAACGGCCGTCGCTCATGGATGCACCGGCAAAGGCAATGACCAGGTACGTTTCGAGTTGGCGTACCAGGCGCTTGCGCCTGAGCTGCGCGTGATCGCGCCATGGCGGGAGTGGACGTTGAAATCCCGCGAAGATTGCCTCGATTACGCAGAGCAGCATGGCATTCCTGTAGCTGCCAGCCGCGAGAAGATTCACAGTCGTGATCGAAATCTCTGGCACCTCAGCCACGAAGGAGGTGAGTTGGAGGATGCAGCCAACGCGCCATTGCCCGGCACCTGGCAGCTCACTTGTTCGCCGCAG
>Ga0209530_1001187_pt1 | contig 12710 bp, 10 predicted proteins | sample BlaSpr_A8_Ref_O1_FD_187987 | JGI IMG/M metagenome (GOLD analysis project Ga0209530, IMG submission 187987) | Forest soil microbial communities from Thunder Bay, Ontario, Canada - Black Spruce, Ontario site 2_A8_Ref_O1 (SPAdes) (version 2) | ecosystem: Environmental > Terrestrial > Soil > Boreal...
GCGGCGCAAACCCTTGCGAACGCTGCCCGGGAGGCGCCGGCGGACGATGCAACGGCACCCAGGAACGTGAAGATGCCCAGTGCGAGCGCCGGCAAATCGAATTGAGAATCGTTATCGATTGTCGGTGTACGCAATTTTTTTGCAGACATACATTCCCAAAACACGGAAAATAGCCGCCTTTTTCCACCGATAGGATCCGACAACATGCAACACAGAAAACTGTCTCGTCGCGCGATGGTCAAGAGCAGCCTGCTGGCCGGCACGCTCATGCCCGCGCTGGGGTTGATCGGCAAGACGGCTCAGGCCGATGCGCTGACGCCGCTCGATCCGAACGATCCGCAAGCGAAGGCACTGGGGTTCGTTTCCGATGCGAGCAAGGTCAATGCCGGGGCGAATCCCACCTTCAAGGCGGGACAGAAGTGCGGCACGTGCGCGCAATTCCAGGGTAAGGCCGCCGATGCCACCGGCGGCTGCAACATCTTCGTGGGTCATAGCGTCCCCTCCGGCGGATGGTGCAAGGTGTGGGCTCAGAAGCCTGCTTGATCCTAAAGTCCTGATGCTCGCCGGGCCCGCGTTGCGCCCGGCGAGCCCGCGGAGCCGATCACGGAACCTGGCCGCTAGCTGCGCCACACTGGGACGATGTGGCGCCATCCCGTCGTCAAAGTGCTCGCGGCCGCCTATCTCGCATGGGGCGCGTGGACTTGGTTCCAGAACCGGCCGGTGCGAGCCCCGGACGGCGTATTGGCGCCCGGCGATCCGGTGCAAGTCGACGTACCCGACGGCTCCGTCACACGCATCAAGAACTGGAGGCTGACGGTTCGCGCGCACTACCGGATAACCGCCCGGGTGCTGAGCCTCGAGCGATACCATTGGGATGCGCTCGCAGCGCTGGTGCCGGAAGATCTGGCGCTCGGCTGGGGTGCGATGTCCGACAACCACGCGTTGAGAAGCGTGGAGATTTCCCAATCGAATCGCTTCTACTACTGGCGCATGTCCGCCGGCGCTGCGCTGTCGCGCGAGACCGTCATCGACCATAGCGCCAACACCCACGTCATTCCGGCCGACGCGCTCGTCGCGCGCGAGCTTCGCCGCCTACGGGCCGGCGAAACCGTGACGCTGACCGGGGATCTGGTCGACGGAGTGCGCGATGACGGCGCGTCCATCCACACGTCGCTCACCCGCACCGACACGGGTCCGGGGGCATGCGAAGTGATGCTGGTGCGCGACGTGCAGGTCGCGCGTTACTGAGACGCCGGGGGCGCGGAATCCTTCGCGGATTTTATGCAGCTCTTCATGAAGTCGCGCCGCGCATCGCCCGGCGCCAATTTTTGATCGTCCGCTTGTTTCTTGCACGCAGCCCAAGCCGGGTTGTGATGCCGGCCCTTGGGCGAGTCGGGGCTGTCGGGACTCGGTGCCGAGGCGGGCGGAGGCGCATCATCGGCCACTGCCGCCGCGCTCGCACCCAGGAATGATCCCGTTGCGAGTGTCGAGAGGACCAGCGCTTGCAGCAACGCGGTGAAATGCAATCGAGTCATGATGAACCTCGTCGGTAGAATAGCGTCGTCGGCATCCTACGCCCGGGTCGGGCAGGCGTGACTTCAGACCGTGAAAAGCTTTGCAAAGATCTGTAAGAAGAGCAGTCACTGGCGACGCAGCATCGACTTGATGCCTCTAATCGCCTGGCGAATGCGGCTCTCGTTTTCGATGAGCGCGAACCGAACATAGCCGTCTCCGTAGTCGCCGAACCCGATGCCCGGCGACACCGAGACCTTGGCCTGCGCCAACAGCTGTTTCGAGAACTCGAGGGATCCGAGCGAGCGGTAGCGCTCCGGGATACGCGCCCAGACGTACATCGATGCCCTGGGATTATCGACCGGCCACCCCGACTCGATGAGTCCCTTCACCAGGACATCGCGTCTGCGTTGATATTGGGCGGCGATATCCTTCACGCATTGCTGGTCCCCCTCGAGCGCGGCGATCGCCGCCACCTGCAGCGGCGTAAACGTGCCGTAGTCGTGATAGCTCTTGATTCGCGACAGCGCGCTCACCAGCTCGCGGTTCCCGACCATGAAGCCGATGCGCCAGCCTGCCATGTTGTAGCTCTTCGAGAGCGTGAAGAATTCCACGGCGACCTCCTTGGCGCCCGGTACCTGCATGATCGACGGCGCCTTCCAGCCGTCGAATACGATGTCGGCGTAAGCGAGGTCGTGCACCACGAGAATGTCGTGCTGGCGCGCAAGCGCGATCACGCGCTCGAAGAACGGAAGCTCGACGCACTGCGCGGTCGGATTGGAGGGAAATCCGAGTACCATCATCTTCGGCTTGGGGTAGCTGCCGCGGATCGCGCGTTCGAGCTCGCTGAAGAAGTCGATGTCGGGCGCGATCGGCACGGAGCGGATATCCGCACCCGCGATGACGGCGCCGTAGATGTGGATCGGGTAGCTCGGATCGGGCACGAGAACCGTGTCTCCCCGATCCAGCGCGGCGAGCATGAGATGCGCCAAGCCCTCCTTGGAGCCGATCGTGACCACCGCCTCGTGGTCGGGATCGATCGACGCGCCGTATCGGTCCTGGTACCAGTGAGAGATCGCGCGCCGCAGCCTCGGAATGCCCTTCGAGGTCGAATAGCCGTGGGTGTCCGGACGCTGCGCGGCATCGATGAGCTTCGCGACGATGTGCGGAGGCGTGGGGCCGTCGGGATTGCCCATGCTCATGTCGATGATGTCCTCGCCGCGGCGGCGCGCCGCGAGCTTGAGCTCGGCGGTGACATTGAATACATAGGGGGGCAGACGATCGATGCGCGCGAAGCGGCGCTTGCCGGCGGCAGAGTCGGACATGTCAGTGCACTCACGTCAGCGCCCGGAACCGTCCGAGCGACGTCAGGCGGGCGCGTGTGCCCGCCTACCCGGGAGTTTAGCGGGCGATCACTCCGCCGTATACACGACCTTGCCGCCGACCATGGTCATGGTCACGCGGGTCTTGCCGATGATATCGGGACTCACGCTGAAGATGTCCTGAGACAGCACCGCGAGATCCGCGAACTTGCCGGCCTCCAAGGTGCCGAGCCGATCCTCCTCGCGGGCCGCATAGGCAGATCCCCAGGTGTATGCGCGCACCGCATCCTCTACTTTGATGCGCTCCTCGGGCACGTAGACCGCGCCGGTGGGCTTGGCTCCTCCCTGAGCCGCGCCGTCCACCGATTGGCCGGCGACATTGGCGGTATCTTCGGATTTCCACACCTGCCGCGTCGCCGTCTGCTGGATGGACACGAACGGCGAGGGCGGCCAGGTGCAGGGCCAGTCGCTCGAGAACGCAAGCGTGGCGCCGTCTTCCTCCAGGCTGTGCCAGCGGTCCGAGGGAATGGATTCGGCGGGATCGAAGTTCGCGCCGTCGTCGCCGCAGCAGAACGTGGGCTGCATGTCGGCGATCACGCCGAGCTCCTTGAAGCGGGGTAAATCTGCCGCATCGACCAGGTCTGCGTGCTCGATGCGCAAACGCCGGTCGCGCGCTCCATGGGCTTTCTCCACGCGTTCGTAGGCATCCAGCACCATATGCACCGAATCGGCGCGCAACGCATGCGTCATGAGCTGATAACCGCGCTCATCGAGCGCCATGACCAGCGCGTCGTAATCCGCGGGCACGTACACCAGCGGGGGGACGAGGCCGGTGCTGCCGTCGGCGAAGAACTTGACGAGATTGGCCGACACCCAGTCATCGTGATACAGCCGGTGCGCCTCCTCGAGATCGGCCAGGAATTGCGGCGTCAGGCGATGCGGGACGGCCACCGCACCGAAGGCCGTTCGCGTGCGTACGGTCAAGTTGCCGCGGTCGCGTAGCGCGGCGAAGAGCCTGATCTGCGCCAGGTCGCCGGTGGCGTTGACCACGCTCGTGATGCCGAAGCTGTTGAGATAATGGGAGGCGGTTTGCAGCATGTCGAGCTGATCCCCGACGGGAACGCGCGCGAGCACCGCGCGGGAGGCGATCTGCATCGCCGCCTCGAGCAGAACGCCCGTGGGATGGCCGCTCGCGTCGCGCACCACGCCGCGCTCCTCGTCGGCGTCGGCCACCGGACGATCGGTGAGGCCCGCCAGCTTCAGGGCCGCACTGTTGAGCCAGAGCGCATGTTCGGAAGTGTTGTGAACCACCAGCGGCCGGTCCGGCACCGCGCGGTCGAGGAGCGCGCTCCGTGGAGTGGTCGGCGGCACGGTGCTGAAATCGGCCCGCCCGAAGAGAACCGCGTCTTTGGAATGTTCGGCCGCATAGGCGCGAAAGCGCTCGACCAGGAGATCGGGCTTGTCCGGCGTGATGCTGTATTCGGGCGTCGATAGATTGAGCCCGTGCAGTGCGAAGGCGCCGAATAGCATGTGCAGGTGGGAGTCGACGACCCCCGGAATGACGGTTTGTCCGTGCAGATCGACGATCCGGGCGCGGCCGCCGCGGTGCTCGAGAATCTGCGCGTCGGAGCCGACCGCCTCGATTCGCGCCTCCTTGATTGCGATTGCGGATGCCCAGGGCGCCCGGGCGTTGCCGGTGAAAATGTGTCCATGGATCAGCAGCGTATCGCTCGCCTGGACGGCGCTCTGCCAAGCGCAGCCGATGAAAAACGCGCAGGCGCCGATGTGGCGCGTGAGTCCCGATCTTGGCATGGGAAAACGGCTCCGCCTTCTTGAACGACAGCGGAGTATGCGGCAAACGCGGGGTCCGTTGCCAACCAAACAGGCGCCGAGATTGTCGGACGCACGCGTGCCGCCTATCATGTCGTCCTTGGCGAACGACATGCACCAAACTGTGCGGGCGGCGTGCCTCTGGCTTCCGGAGTCGGAGGAATTCGTGTCGCACGGCTCGCCGAATTTCCGCGTGCGCGGCAAGACCTTCGCCACCTACGTCGTGAATCACCACGGCGATCAGCGCGTGGCGCTCTGGCTGCCCGCTGCCGCCGGCGCTCAAGAACATCACCTGCGCACCGATCCCGACAATTTCTACGTACCGCCCTATGTCGGCCCGCGAGGCTGGGTGGGTGTGCGCATAGATCGAGATCTCGACTGGGGCCGGATCGTCGCCCTGGTTCGAGAGGCCTATGAGCGCGTGGCGCCGCCGGCGCTCGCCGCGCAGATCGGCAAGGCGCCCGCCGTCAAGGCTCCCAAGAGATTGTCGCGCAGCGACGTCGATCCGCTCGAGTCGGCGCGCGGCCGCCGAATCCTCGGGATGATGCGCAAGATTTGCTTGAGACTCCCCGAAACCCGCGAGACCGTGCACTTCGGACACCCCGTGTGGCAGGCCGGTACGCGCAGCTTCGCCATGGTGAGGCATGACGGCGAACGCTTGACGCTGTGTTTCTGGGTCGGCGCGGATCGTCAGAATTTATTGACGGCCGACGAGCGCTTTCGAATCCCGCCTTACTTCGGACACAACGGCTGGATCGCACTCGATGTGTCGCGCCACGGCGATCGGGGGGAGATCGCGGCGCTCGCCCAGCAAAGCTACCGGCATTTCGCGCTCAAGCGGATGCTCAAGGAACTGATCGAATGAAAGGAATACCATGCGCGCCGTTTTCCGACCGCTGCTGATCGTGACTTCGTTGCTCGGCGCCTTGGCCGGCCCCGGCGGGGCGTCGGCTGCGAATGCATCCGCGGGGGCCGCCGTCGCACCGCCCCCCGCATCCATTCCGAAGCCGCCTGCGGCGCCGATCAAGCCCGTCACCGAGACCTTATGGGGGCACAAGGTCACCGATGACTATCGATACATGGAAAAGCTCGATCCTTCGACCATCGACTGGATGAAGGCGCAGGGCGCCTACACGCGCTCGGTGCTCGACTCGATCGCGCCGCTCGACGCACTCGAGCGCAAAGTGGCGACATTCTCGGCAAGCTTCGGACTGGTACAGGGCTACGTGGAATTTGGCGGCCGCGCCTTCTACGAGGAGCGTGCTCCGGGATCGGATAATTTCGACCTCGTCGTGTCGGATCGGGCGGGCAAGCGAAAGCTCGTGGACATCGCGGCGCTGCGTGCGGCGAACGGCGGCAAACCCTATGCCATCAATTATTTTCTGGCCTCGCCCGACGGCTCCAAGGTCGCGGTCGGCATCTCCGAGGGCGGCTCGGAGGATGCCTCCTTGACGGTATACCTCGCGGTGAGCGGAGCGAAGCTCGCCGGTCCGGTCGACCGTGCGCAGTTCGGCGCAACCTCCTGGAGCGACGACTCCAAGATTCTCTATTTCGTGCGGCTCAAGAAGCTCGCTCCCGGCGATCTGCCCACGGAGAAGTACAAGGATTCGACGGCGGATGCCTGGGATCTCCAGGGCGAGCCGGTCCCGCTCTTGGGAACCTCGGTGGGCCACGGACCGGAATTCAAGCCGGCGGAGTTTCCCGCGATCCAGCTGGCGGTGGGCGCTCCCATGGCCGCGGCGCTCTCGATCAACGGCGTGCAGAACGAGCTCTCGATGTGGCTCACGCCGGTTGCGAGCCTCAGCGATCCGAAGGCTCTCTGGACATCCTTCCTGACCCGCGAGGACGGCGTTACCGGATTGGATATGCGCGGGCCTGAAATTTTCCTCCTCTCCCACAAGGATGCGCCGACGTTTCAGGTGCTGTCGGTACGCGCGGGACAGCCGCTGAGCAGCGCCTCCGTGCTGTTGCCCGCGAAGCCCGATCGGGTGATCGAGGGGATCCACGCGGCGTCGGATGCGCTCTACGTGCTGGCCCGGCATGGCGCGTATTCGGAGCTCTTGCGCATCCCCAAGGGCACGAAAGAGATCGAAGAGGTTCCGCTTCCCGTCAAGGGTCACATCGATGAGGCGTTCTCCGATCCACGCGCGCCCGGAGTCACGGTCACGCTCTCGAGCTGGGTCATGCCGGCTGCACTCTACGCCTACCTGCCGGCGTCCAAGCGGTTCTCGGATCTCAAGATCGGCACGCATGGCGATATCGACTCGTCGAAATTCACCGTGAGCGATCTCGAAGCTCCCGCACAGGACGGCGTGAAAGTGCCTCTGTCGTTGGTTCAGCCCAAGGAGATCCAGGGACCGCAGGTCACCATCATCGAAGCCTACGGCTCCTACGGGATCTCCGAGCTTGCGGACTTCAGCGTGCGCCGGGCCGCGGCGATGAGTCAGGGCATCGCCTACGGGGTGTGCCACGTGCGCGGCGGAGGCGAGCTCGGCGAAGCGTGGCGCCTGGGCGGCAAAGATGCCGACAAACACCACACCTGGGAGGATCTGATCGCTTGCGGGGAGTTTCTGATCGCGCGCGGCACGACCAGCAAGGATAGGCTTTTCATCCTCGGCGGCTCCGCCGGCGGGATCACCGTCGGGCGCGCGATCACCGAGCGGCCCGATCTGTTCGCCGGTGCGGTCGACTTGGTGCCGGCTGCCAATACCTTGCGGGCGGAGTTCACGGCCAACGGGCCGCCCAACGTTCCCGAGTTCGGCAGCGTCGGCACGCAGGCCGGATTCGACAATCTCTATGCGATGGACACCATCGCCCACATCAAGAAAGGCACCCGCTATCCGGCGGTGATGATCACCACGGGACTCAACGATCCGCGCGTGTCGCCGTGGGAGCCTGCCAAGGTCGCGGCGGCCCTGCAGGCGTCCGGCTCATCGAATCCCGTGCTGCTGCGGATCGACCAGCAGGCGGGGCACGGCATTGGCTCGACCAAGACCCAGACGGACGCGCTCACGGCGGATTGGATCGCATTCGCTTTCTGGCGCTCGGGATTGCCCGAGTGGCAACCGAAGACTCATTGATTTCAGCGAAGGAGAATAGAGATGGCCAAAGGATATTTCGTTTCCTGCTACCGGCAGATCACCGATCCCGCGAAGTTCGCCGCCTACGCCAAGCTCGCGGGGCCGGCGCTGGAGGCGGGCGGGGGGCGCATCCTGGCCCGTGGAACAGCGGCCAAAGCCTATGAGGCCGGCCAGTTGGAGCGTATCGTCGTCATCGAGTTCGACTCGGTGGAACACGCGATCGCGGCCCACGACAGTCCTGCCTACAAGGCGGCACTGGCGGCGCTCGAAGGCGGTGCGGTGCGGGACGTGCGCATCGTTTCCGGGGTGTGAGGCGTTTCGAGCCGCTGCTTGAGCTAACATACCCGCTTTGACCCCGAGGCCCCTGCCCATGGACGCCGTTCCCGACTCCTCAACTCCGAGCGCCGATGCGCGCGCCATGATCGAGCGCCTGATCGCGTTCAACACGGTCTCGAGGGATTCCAACCTCGGGCTGATCGAGTGGGCTCGGGATTATCTCGCCAAGCTCGGCGCAACTACCCGGCTCACGCACGATGCCACCGGCAAGAAGGCGAATCTGTTCGCGACGCTCGGGGACTCCGGCCGGCCGGGATTGATCCTATCGGGTCATACCGACGTGGTGCCGGTGGACGGCCAGAACTGGGACTCCGATCCCTTCAAGGTGGTGGAGCGCGACGGCAAACTCTACGCGCGTGGCTCGGCCGACATGAAAGGCTTCATCGGCGTCGCACTCACCCAGGCGCCCCAATTCGTCGAGGCGCTGAATGCCAAGCGGCTGGACGCACCGCTGCATTACGCCCTGAGCTACGACGAGGAGGTGGGCTGCATCGGCGTACGCGGCTTGATCCATGACCTCGAGGAGAACGGCATTCGCCCCGCCGGCTGCGTGGTGGGGGAGCCCACCTCGATGCAGCCCATCATCGCCCACAAGGGCATGAACCGGTTTCGCTGCACGGTGCGCGGCCGCGAGGCGCATTCGAGTTACGTGACTCACGGCGTCAACGCCATCGAATACGCCGCGCGCCTCGTGGTCTACATCCGCCAGATCGCCGATCGACTGGCCGAATTCGAGAAACGCGATTACGGATTCACGGTTCCCTACACGACCCTGTCGACGGGTTTGATCCGCGGCGGCATCGCCTCCAACGTCATCCCGAAGGAATGCGAATTCCAATTCGACCTGCGCACGTTGCCGAATGCCTCGGCGGACGCGCTCTACCAGGAGATTCGCGCGCAAGCCGAAACCCTGTCGCGCGAGATGCGCGCCATCGATCCGCAATCGGGCATCGATCTGGAGTGGGTCAGCCAGACCATCGGTCTCGCATCCTCGGAGAGCGATGCCATCGTCCAATGGGCGATGCGGCTCGCGCGATCCAACCAGACCGGCAAGGTGTCTTACGGCACCGAGGCGGGATTGTTTCAGAAAATGGGCGTACCCACGGTCATTCTCGGCCCGGGCGACATCGCCGAGGCGCATCGGCCGAACGAGTTCGTTGCGCTGGATCAGCTCGCCAGATGCGAAACCTTCATGAACCGGATCCTGGCCACGGGGTATGCCGCATGACGCGCGCGACCGCGGATGCTTCCGGCGTCACCATCGTCAAGGGGGCATGTCCGCACGACTGCCCGGACACCTGCGCACTGGAGGTGCACGTGAAGAACGGCGTGGCGCTCAAGGTGACCGGGTCCGCGGCGCACGCACCGACGGCCGGCGTCCTGTGCACCAAGGTCGCGCGCTATACCGAGCGCACCTACCATCCGGACCGGTTGCTGCATCCGTTGCGCCGGGTCGGCCGCAAGGGCGAGGGCCGTTTCGAGCGGATCAGCTGGGAGCAGGCCATCTCGACCGTCGCGGCGCGGCTGTCCGCACTCGCCGCGCAGGATGCGGATCAGATTCTTCCCTACAGCTACGCAGGCACCATGGGCCTGGTACAGGGCGAATCGATGTCCCAGCGCTTCTTTCACCGCATGGGGGCGAGCCTCTTGGAGCGCACCATCTGCGCATCGGCCGGAACCGCCGGCCACAAGATTACCCTGGGGCCGAGCATCGGCGTCGATGTCGAAGTCGCCGACCAGGCCAAGCTCATCGTCTTCTGGGGCTGCAACGCCATCACCTCGAGCGTGCATTTCTGGGCGCGGGCCCAGGAAGCGAAACGCCGCGGCGCGACGCTGATCGCCATCGATCCGTATCGCTCGCTCACCGCCGAGAAATGCCACGAACACATCGCCTTGCTGCCCGGGACCGATGGAGCGCTGGCACTTGGATTGATGCACGTCATCATCCGCGACGATCTCGTCGATCGCGACTACGTGAAGCGCCATAGCGTCGGTTTCGATGAGCTGCGCGAGCGGGTGAGCGGCTGGACGCCGCAGCGCGTGGCCGGCATCTGCGGGGTCTCCGAGCACGAGATCGAGTCGCTGGCGCGCCGTTACGCGACCACGCGGCCTGCGCTGATCCGCGCCAATTACGGGCTGCAGCGAGTGAAGGGAGGCGGCATGGCCATGCGCAACATCGCCTGCCTACCCGCGCTCACCGGAGCGTTTCGCGACGCCGCAGGCGGCATGTTCCTGTCGACTTCCGGCAATTTCACCATCGATACGGCCGCGCTCTCCAGGCCGGATCTCAAGCATGGACGCACGCCGCGCACCGTCAACATGTCGAGCATCGGCCGCGCGCTGGCGGATGCGTCTCCGCCCATCCGCGCGCTGGTCGTCTACAACTCGAACCCCGTGGCCGTGGCGCCGGACTCCGCGCGGGTCGCGGCCGGCTTCGCGCGCGAGGACCTGTTCACCGTGGTCCTGGAACAGTTCCCGACCGACACGGTCGATTACGCCGACATCGTGCTGCCTGCCACTACGCAGCTCGAACACCTCGATGTCGTGCGGCCCTATGGTCACTACTACATGGTCGCCAACAATCCGGCGATTCAGCCGCTCGGGGAGGCCAAGCCCAATACCGAGATTTTCAGACTGCTGGCGGCCGCGATGGGGTTCGAGGAGGCGTGCTTTCGGGAGTCTGACGAAGCCCTTGCGCAGGCCGCCCTGGCGGAGGATTGGGATTTCAGCGCCGTGCGCGCGGTGGGTTGGAAGCGCATCGGCGCTCCCGCCGGCACCGCTCGATTCGCCGCGGGCGGATTCGGCACACCGTCCGGCAAGGTGGAGTTCTATTCGGCCGCTGCCGCCGGCGCGGGGCTCGGGCCGCTCCCGGACTACATCCCGCCGCTCGAGGATACCCGGAGCGAGCTGGCGAAACGCTTCCCTCTGGCGATGATCTCGCCGCCGGCCCGGCATTTCCTCAACTCGAGTTTCGTCAATGTCACGAGCCTGCGCGCGGCCGAAGGCGAGCCGTGGCTGGACATCCATCCGGAGGACGCAGAGGCGCGCGGCGTGGAGGACGAGAGTTATGTGCGGGTGTTCAACGATCGCGGCAGCCTCACGCTGCGGGCGCGAATCAGCGACCGGGCCAGGCGCGGGGTGGTGGTGGCGCTATCCGTGTGGTGGAAGAAGCTCGCGCGCGACGGCAAGAATGCCAATGAGCTCACGCGCAGCGATGAGCTGACCGACATGGGCAACGCGCCGCTGTTCTACGACTGCCTGGTACAGGTCGAGCCCGCATACGCGCCGCAGACGCTCGAGCCGGCGACGTAGCGCTCGTGTCTCGCACAGAGACCGTCTCCGGCCTTCACTGCCGCATAGCCCGAGCTCAAGCTCGAGAGCCCCGGAAACGCCGCCTCGATGGAGGCGGCGCAGGGATCGAAGTACCTGCAGGTCGAGCAATTCACTGTCCGAGGCCGCTCCAGAAGGCGCCGAACACCCGCGTCGACAGGTAAAATCCGAGCAGCACGTTGACCGCTGCGCCCACGGTGAACGCGAGGAACGGCCGCACACCCACGGACACGAACTCACGCACGCGCGTGGTCAAGCCGATGCTCAGAAAGGCGAAGGTGAACGCCCAGGTCCGAAGCGCCTGGAGCGGTGCAACCAGCCCGGGCAGTACGCTGGTTTTGTACTCGCCATAGGCGTATCCGCTCGCGAACCAAGTGACCAGCAGCGAGGCAAGCACGAATCCGAGCACGAACTTCGGGAACCGCCTCCAGATCTCGATCGCGCCGCTGCGGGTTTCGATCCCCGTGCGCTCCCAGCGCGTTGCCGCGACGAGAGACAGCACGAAGGCCCACACGCCGATCCACATATCCCGGCCGATCACTTTCATCAGCGTGAAGGCCGTGACGGCGGCGTCCGGATGCCCCGAGATTCCGGGGACGTTGCCGGCATAACCGCCGTAGGTCTGCGCGGCGGCAAGACCCGCGGCGTCGGCAAACTCCGAGGTGCCGATCCAGGCGCCCGCGACTCCGGTGGACAGACCCAGCGCGCGCGCCGCGAGGGGCAGCACGAAGATCATGATGATGGCCCACACGACGACGAGGGAGATCGCCACGGAGATGTCCTGCTTCTTGGCGCCCACGGCGCCGCCGATCGCGATCGCCCCCGAGACCCCGCACACCGCGCCGCCCGTCCCCAAGGTCGCGGCGAGCCGGCGATCGAGACCGAGGCGCGTTGCGGTCCCGTAGATCACCCCGAACGTGACCAGGGAGACGATGGCGGCCTGCAGGATCGCCACGGGGCCTGCCCAGGCGAGCAAGGTCAAGGGTAGGCTCGCGCCCAACAGTACGATGCCCACCTTGATGTAGAGCTCGACCCGAAGTCCGGGATCGAGCCAGCGCGGAACGCCGAGCGTATTGGAGACCAGCAGCCCGATGCCGAGAGCGACCAGCGGCGGCTCCAAGTTGTAATGAGCCGCCTGGTCCCAAAGGCCGAGGAAATACACCGCCGCCGTCACCAGAAAGACCGGCACGAACGCCCGCAGGTATCTGCCCGCGCCGATGCCGAGCGCCGCCGCCGCCGCGCCGAGCAATATCGCCCAGACGAGGAACAGCGCCACGTATCGCGGACCGTTGAGGCGCAC
>Ga0209530_1001189_pt1 | contig 12694 bp, 11 predicted proteins | sample BlaSpr_A8_Ref_O1_FD_187987 | JGI IMG/M metagenome (GOLD analysis project Ga0209530, IMG submission 187987) | Forest soil microbial communities from Thunder Bay, Ontario, Canada - Black Spruce, Ontario site 2_A8_Ref_O1 (SPAdes) (version 2) | ecosystem: Environmental > Terrestrial > Soil > Boreal...
TCCAAGGCATCGCCCGTTCCGCAACCAGCATGAACCGCCCACCGCTTTCGTCGCAACACTTGACATCGGTTGAGAACTCAACCGGGCCGAGAATTCTCATCAACCCACCCGACAACGTGAACGGGCGATGAAACGTTTTAAATCGTTGCGGCACGCCCAACGGTTCCTGTCCGCCTTCAGCGGCATCTGTGCACACTTTCGGCCGCGACGGCATCTGCTCAGCGCGACCCAATGGCGAACCGAAATGGCTGACCGCTTCGCGGTCCGGCGTGAGGTTACCGCGCTCGACACTGCCGCCTGAAATGTGAACAACCCATCGCTGTTTCATTGCTACACCTCCAAAACCAACCGCGCTACTACATTCTTCAATCAATGTGACAGTGCCCCAGCAGGCCCGATGCGGAGTTTCGCCGGAACAGTTCCGCAGGGGGCCGACCAAAGCAATACTTTGGGGATAGCGGACCGCGAAGGCGGCATACGCCCACAGACTGCACAACACGGTCATCGTGCCAGCCAGGGTTTGTGGCGACACCAGGGTCTGGACACCCAATTCCCAAAGCGCCAAATCCCTGGCGCGCAGCACGAAGACGTAATCTCCAGAACGACCCGAGTTAGTGGGAACATTCGGATCGACAACGATTGGCACACCGAACAATTCGGCCAGCACACTCTCGCTCGCCACACGGGTCAGCACGCGGCGTCACCAGCCCGGCGGGGAGCACCTGCACCACCTCGTGACTGACCGTCCCGGTCCGGACTCGTTCTACCGGCACGGTACGGGCCGCCGCCGACGTTTCCGGTGAACTCGGCGGCAGGTGCGTGTCGGAGTATGTATCCGACCGTGCGGGGGCGGGGACTGGTCGGCCCGGCGAACGACCCTTATCGGCGCTCTAAGATGGGCGTATCACGTTGTGTTACAGCGTAATAACGGTGCTGAAACGTCAGTACCGTTACTCAATGCCACCGTCAAAGGCCGTGCCCAAGCACTAGCCGTGATGTCGAAGTGCTCGGCCTTGACGTACCTCTGGCGTGCAGCTACTGGGCAGGCTCAGCGGGAAGCCGGTGGTGCCCAGGCCGGCGAGCGGCCGAGATGGGACAGGATGCGGTCGAGGTCGCTCGCCGCGTCAGCCGCCGCGAGGGCCGCGCCGAAGGCACCGCCCAGAGCCGCCCTGGCCGTCCCGTCGGGGACGGCCAGGGCCAGCGGCAACGCGGCCGCCACCACGTCGGCCCGGGGTTGGAACGGGGCGCCGATCGTGCGGGCAACGTCCCAGCCGTGGACGACGTAGTCCACGAAATGGAAGCCGATCGCCAGAGCCCCCGGGAACGCGGCACCGGGGCTCAACTCCGGGAGCATGAATGTGGCGTCGAGCACGCCGTCGGCGGCGAACGCTTCGACCACGTCCGCGGCGGCCGCGGCATAGGTACCGGCGGGATCTGCGGCCACGGCGTCGGCCACGGCGGCGGGCTGCCAGACGCCGAGATCGGCGCCCCGCCCGCGCGCGGCCGCGGCGAAGCCGCGATGCTGCACCGTCATGTGGGCGAGCAGGTCAGCGAGATTCCACCCGGCGCACGGCGTCGGCCGGCGCAGGTCCTCGGGTACGACGGCCGCAACAATGTCGACAGATGCGAGCACGGCAATCCGGTGGACGGGACGGACATCAGCAATCGTATGCATCTGCATACCATAGTCCTACGTAGATGATGTGTCAATATGTACCATTCTGTTATGGCATCGAGCGCGAAGCGTCCCGACCTGGCAGCGATGCTCGCGCCGCTGGCTCGCGAGACAATCGCCGCCGAGCTTCCAGTGCTGGACGCGCACGGGCTATCGATGTGGGGGTACAGCGTGCTGCTTGCGCTGGATCGCGCGCCGATGCGAACGCAGGCCGCGCTCGCCGAGGCGATCGGCGCCGACAAGACACGCATCATCCCCACCCTCGACGAGCTGGAGGGGCAGGGCTACATCGAGCGCCGGCCCGACCCCGACGACCGTCGCGTGCGCCTTCTGGCCATCACCGAGGCAGGCCGCGCCGCGAAAAATGCCACCCAGACGGCCATCCAGCGCGCCGAGGAGCGCTGGCTCGAGAGACTGTCAGCCGACGACCGGCGCGTGTTCCTACGCGTGCTGCGTCAGTTGACGCAAACGCCGAGCGAATGACCCCGTTCGGCGCGGTTGCCAGTGCGCGGATTCACCGACCCAGACTGTCCGCGGCGGACACCGAATGGCTCTCCGGACCAACCGGAGCCATCCGGGCGAAGGTTAACGAGCTGATCAGCGACGAGTCGGAGTTCAAGGGGAGCTACACGCTGTCGTTCTCCTGAGCCCAGCAACAGCACAGCGTGAGCTCGGGAGGAGATTTTGTCTCCGCTTACGACCTCTGAACTGCTGTTTTCAGTGGAGCTGCCGGGAATCGAACCCATCATAAAAAGCAACTTGAACTGCGGAAACGCAGGTTTTGGGCATCCGAAACAACGTGAAACGACGCCCAACGACCTGCGGATACGCGGAAGGTGTTGATGGCATCAACACCTGGGCGGCCCACTCCCATGCTCCAACATCAGGTGACCGAAGCTACGGCATCGGCACGAACGTCACTGATGAATCTCTGTGGCGGCGCCGCCTCGTAAGGCAATCACCTGCCAGCGGGTGCGTACCCCCAATGCAGTGAGCAAGTCGTGCGATGGTCTTAGGATTTTTTGGACGCGTTCCGCATCAGCTCTGGTCCGCTCCTACGGGCAGAGTCTGGGCCCAGTCCAGTACGTCTCGCCGATACTGGCCACCGGCCTGGTGGTGGTCGATGTTGTGACCGACTCCAGGTACGTGATGCGCGGACACGCTCGACGCGCCGGTGAGCGAAGCGGCGAATGCCTCGACCCCGGCCGGACTGGAGATCCAGAGCCGTTCGTGCTCCGAAAGTCCATAGTGGACGGCCACATCGATCGAAGCGGCAACGGTCGGGAAGTCGCGGATCCAGCCGCCTACGACCTCCAGCAGTTCGGCGACCGGGATCGGCGACGACGCGGGCCCGGCGGCGCTGAGCACCGAGCGGTCATACGTCTCGGGTGGTCCGTACATGAACTGGACCCGCTGCTCGTCGGTGAACTCGATCGAGATGTCGGCTGGCATGGAGTTCCAGGCCTGGGTCACGGCCTCTGGAGCGTCGTAGTGGATGGCGGAGATCGCGATGCCGAGCAGCGGCCAGGGCCGCGGCCGGCTGGCGATATGCATGGCGATCGCCCCACCCATCGAGTGACCGACCAGTACCACCTCGGTGCACTCGTCCTTGGTGGCCGACCACAGGTCGTCGATGGCGGCGATGAGCGCGTCGGCGTTCCCAGTGAAGGTCGGGCAGGCCAGCGGGGTGCTGTCCTCGTAGCCAGGGCGGTTCAGGGTTGCGACGGAGAAGCCTCGCTCGGTTGCTGCTCGGACAAAGGAGTGCCCCGGCACATCGAAGTAGCGGGCGTTGTAGCTACCGCCGGGAATGCAGACGAGGAGCGGTCGTCCGACCTCGCCCCGGGCGAGGAATCCGGTCACTTGGCCGGCGCCCGCGTTGAGACGGAGCGGCTCGGTCATCGGCTGACTCCCTTCGATCGGCGTTGGATCAGGGGACTCAGGGTCTCTCGTGTGTCCGACGGGCGACAGCGATGTTCCAATCACTGGCACAATCACCGGAAACGGAGGAGGACGGGAACATGGGCGCAGCCGTTCGAGGCCGCAAGCCGCCCACTGGCGAGCCGCTGCTGGATCGCGCCTTCCGCTTACTCGCCGTGTTCGGGCCCGGGGACCGGTCGCTGTCGTTGAGCACGATGAGCGCACGGGCCGACGTTCCGAAGAGCAGCGCCCTGCGGATCGCGCGCCAGCTCGTCGAGTGCGGCGCCCTGGAGCGGCCTGACGACGCAGAGTTCGTCATCGGCCTCCGCCTGCTGGAGATCGCCTCCCTCGCGCCGCGGGGCCACGGACTGCGCCAGACCGCGCTGCCCTTCATGGAGGACCTGCACGTGGCGACCCGGCAGCATGTCCTGCTGGCGGTCCGCGATGGCACCGAGGCCGTACTGGTGGAGCGACTCTCCGCGCGCGGCGCTGCCAAGGTCCTGTACCGGGTCGGCGGCCGGATGCCGCTGCATGCCACCGGAGTCGGACTGTGCCTGTTGGCCAACGCACCGTCGGAGGTCCAGGACCAGGTGCTGGCCGGCGACCTGACCCTCGTTCCCGAGAACCGGCGCCTGTCCACATCGGAGTTACGGGCGACGCTGGCCGCGACACGCCGGGCCGGTGTCGCGGTGGCCTCCCGGCCGACCCCCTCACCCATGACCTCCGTCGCGGCACCGATCCTCGGCCGTGGCAATGAAGTCATCGCAGCGCTGTCGGTGGTTACCCCGTCGGCCGACGTCGACCCGGTCGCGTTGACCCCTGCGGTGACTGCCGTCTGCCGCTCCATCTCCCGCGCCATGCGGGTCGATTAGCGCTGAAGAGCACTGTGCCAATCAATGGCATCACCGGTGCGCGGGACGGGGTGGTCGGCTGACTATGGTCGGGTGAGCGCTGACGGTGCGGACCGCGTGGAGACCACGGCGGTGCTCGTGGTCGGCGGCGGCCCTGCGGGCCTCGCCGCCGCCGCCGAGCTGGGTCTGCGCGGCGTCGAGTGTGTCGTCCTCGAGCCCCGGGCCGAGGTGTCACACCTGCGCCCACGAGCCAAGACGACGAGTGTGCGGACGATGGAACACCTGCGACGGTGGGGTGTCGCGGATGCCTTGCGGGCTGCCGCGCCGCTGCCGGTGGCCTGGTCGCAACGCGTCACCTTCTGCGAATCCCTGTCAGGCCATCGAATCACCGACTTCGACAACGCGTTCGGCCTGACGACCACGCGGGACGATCGATTCGCGGAGGCCGGCCAACAGGCGCCGCAGCCAGTGGTGGAGGACGTCCTGCGGGCTCACATCGGGAGCCTGCCCGGGGTCGAGCTGCGACTCGGCCACGCCGCCGGCACGCTGATCCAGGACGATGACGGAGTCACCGTGCGGGTCCGTGGACGAGGCAGCCCCCGGTACTGCATACGGGCCCGCTACGTATTGGGCTGTGACGGCGCGGCCGGTGTGACCCGGGACCAGATCGGCGCCCACTACGTGGGCCGGTCGGATCCTCGGCCCAACTTCAACGTCGTCTTCCGGGCGCCCTCATTCGACACCCAGCTGGGACCGGCCGTGCAGTACTGGGTACTCGGCGCCACCTCCGGGTTGGTGGGTCGGCTCGACCTGGCGGGCACCTGGTGGGCGGTCATCCCGGGCATCGAGGCGGCGTACGGTGCGGCGCACGCGTCCGATCTGATCACCGCCCTGCTCGGCGCCCCGGTGCCGCACGAGCTGGTGGCGTCCGACCCGTGGACGGCCCACATGATGATCGCGGACCGGTTCCGCGACCGCCGGGTGTTCCTGGTCGGGGAGAGTGCGCACCTGAACCCGCCGTGGGGCGGGCACGGTTTCAACACCTGTGTCGGCGATGCGGTCAACATCGCGTGGAAGATCGCCGCGGTCGAGCAGGGCTGGGCGTCGCCTGAGCTTCTGGACAGCTACGAACCCGAGCGGCGGGGTGTCGTCGAACAGACAGTGGCGAGCGCGGAAGCCAACATGCGCAGCCTGGCCGGGGAACTGCCGCCCGATGGCGCGGCGATCCAGGTGGCCAAGCGGCCCGAGTTCCACAGCCTAGGGCTGGTGCTGGGTTACTCGTACGCCGGGTCGCCCGTGGTGGAGCCGACCGCGGATCATCGCGATCCGGTCGACGTGACGAACTACACCCCGTCGACTGAGCCGGGCGCGCGGCTGCCGCACCGGTGGCTGCCAGACGGCGCATCTCTCTACGACCGGTTGGGCCTGGGATTCTCGCTCGTCGGCCCCGTTCGGGCCGGCGGTCCGGGCGTCACCACGCTGGCGGACCTGGCCCGCCAGAAGGGAATTCCGCTGTCGCTTGTGGACTCTCAGGCCGACCAGCCGTTCCTCCTGGTCCGGCCGGACCAGCACATTGCCGCGCGGGCCGACGACGCCGCCGACCTCGATCTTGACCTTGCCATCGGCCGCCGGGTCCCGGGTACACACGCCGTGTCCACCACAAGCTCGTCCGCGTCTGGGGAGTGAACATGCGCATCGCCACTATCGACGGCCGGGTCGCTTTGATCGACGGTACGGGCAGCGGCGCCGTCGACGTCGATACGGCCAGCGGCGGCCGGTTCGGTCCGCAGCCTGCCGATGTCTACGAGCGGTGGGCCGAGTTCCTCGCCTGGGCCGGTTCGACGCCGTTGCCGCCGGGCGAGGAGTTCGAGCCGGAAGCGCTCGGTTCGCCGTCACCGAACCCGCGGCAGGTGTTCGCGATCGGGCTCAACTACAGCGCCCACGCGGCCGAATCGGGCTTCGCCCGCCCGGACACCTCGCCGCCGGTCTTCACGAAGTACCCGTCCTGTATCACCGGCCCGTACACCGATATCGAGCTGCCGCCGGGCGGCCACACCGACTGGGAGGTCGAGCTCGTCGTCGTCATCGGCCCGGTGGCGCGGCGTGTGGCCGCGGCGGACGCGTGGCGGTACGTGGCCGGCCTGGCGGTCGGGCAGGACGTCTCCGAGCGGAGGCTGCAGATGGCCTCCACCCCGCCGCAGTTCAGCCTGGGCAAGTCCTATCCAGGCTTTGGGCCGGTCGGTCCGTGGTTGGTGACGCCGGACGAGTTCGACGATCCGGACGACCTCGAACTGGGCTGCTCGATCAATGGCGAACAGCTACAGATGGGCCGTACCGCAGAGCTGATCTTCGGCGTGTCCGAGCTGATCGAAGAGCTCTCCCGGGTCACGCCATTGCTGCCAGGCGACCTCATCTTCACCGGCACCCCATCGGGCGTCGGGATGGGCCGTACCCCGCCGCGGTGGCTTGGCCCCGGTGACATCCTGACCAGTTTCATCGAAGGCATCGGCGAGATGCGCCACCGATTCGTGGCCGGCGGGCCGCGCGGTCGGGACGCGAACAGTGACCCTGAGGGGTAGGGATGAGCCTGCACGGACTGTTGTCGGTCACGATCGGCGTCCCCAATGTCGAGGAGACGGCGGCGTACTACACCGACTTCGGACTGGCCCCGGCGGCCGGCGGCTGGTTCAGCACGGTCGATGGCGGACCGCAACTGCGGATCGTGCCCGCCCCGTCCCGCCGGCTGGTCGAGCTGCACGTGGCGGCCGACAACACCGACGACCTCGGCCGGGCCGCGACCAACCTGGCGCTACTGGGTCTGGGCCGGCAGCTCTGCGGCGCGAGCCTTGCCACTATCGAGCCGGTGACCGGCACCCGGGTGTACCTCGACGTCGCCCCCCGCTTGCACCAGGATCCGCCGACGGCGACCGTCTACAACGGACCTGGGCGCTTCGACCGTACGGGCAACCGGGCCCCCGGGTTCATGCGGCCCGATCGCGTCCGGCCGCGCAAATTGGGCCACGCCGTGCTCGGCAGCGTGGACTACCGGGCCACCATGGCCTTTTTCGTGGACGGCCTCGGATTCAAGGTCAGCGACCGTATCAAGGACATGGGCGTGTTCATGCGCTGTTCGACCGACCACCACAACATGCTGGTGCTGTCGGCGCCGGTGAACTTCCTGCACCACACCGCGTGGCAGGTCGAGGACGTCGACGATGTCGGCCGCGGCGCGTGCGCCATGCTCGAGGGGCGCCCGGAGCGGCACGTCTGGGGTCTCGGCCGCCACTTCGCCGGGTCGAACTTCTTCTGGTATCTCAAGGATCCGGCCGGCAATTTCTGCGAGTACTACTCGGACATGGACTGCATCGTCGATGACCAGCTGTGGACGCCGGAGGACCTGGAAGGCGCGCGCGGCCTCTTCGCCTGGGGCCCACCACCGCCGCCGTCGTTCTTGGAACCCGAGGACCTGGCTGCACTGATGACCGGCTCCCACGCCGCCACCTGAACGAACTCACCGAGAAACCAGGTCGGGTCCATGGCTGCCACCACTGTGTTCACCAACGTCCGCGCCTTCGACGGCGCGGGAGTGACTGCGTTACGCACTTTGATCGTCCGCGATGGACTCATCACCGACGACATAGTGCGCCCGGCGGACGCCGAGACGGTCGACGGACACGGCGGGGTCCTGCTACCGGGTCTGATCGACAGCCACGTGCACATCGACACCCGGTCCGACCTCGAACAGTGCGTCCGAGCCGGTGTGACGACCGTGCTCGACATGGCGACCAGGGACCTGGCGGCCCTGGACTCACTGCGCGACGCGGCCGGCCTACCCACGGTGCTGCGGGCCGGTATGCCCGCCAGCGCCCCAGGCGGAACCCACACCAGGAAGATGGGCTTCGCCGGTTCGAGTGCGGTGACCAGCGAGGCGGATGCCGCGCGATTCGTCGCCGATCGCGCGCAGGAGGGCGTCGACTACATCAAGGTCATCGTGGAGGACCCGCGGATGCCCGGCACCGCGGCGCTGCCGCCCCCGATCCTCGCCGCCATCGCCGCCGCCGCCCACACAAGGGGGCTGCTGGTCGTCGCGCACGCGGTCACCTCGGCCGCGCTGCGGCTCGCCGACGACGCCGGCGTGGACGTGATCACCCACGCGCCGCTCAATCGCGAGCTCAGCGCCAACGAAGCGGCCGCCCTCGCCGCCCGGGGCAGCGTGCTGGTACCCACCCTCACGATGATGCGGGGAGTCAGCGAGGCCGTCGGCCGCAAGCTGCTGTTCCGCCTGTTGCGCCGACTGAGGGTGGCCCCACCGGTGGAGTACGCACACGCTCGTGGCTCCGTCGCCGCCGCCCGCGCAGCCGGGCTGACCATCGTCGCCGGCACTGATGCCAACAACGAGGCCGGCGCTCCGTTCAGTCCCCGGCACGGCAGCTCCTTGGCCGAGGAACTGGGACTGCTGGTCGACGCCGGTCTCACCCCGACCGCGGCAATCCAATCCGCCACCGCGTTGCCGGCCAGGACCTTCGGGCTCAACGATCGTGGCATCATCGCCGCCGGGCTGCGCGCCGACCTGATGCTGGTCGACGGCGAGCCGACCGTCGATATTGGAGCGATCCGCAACGTCCGCGGCGTCTGGATCGCCGGCGCGAGAGTCCAGGGGTGACCTTGCGGAGCCAGCGATTGCTGCGACGCACGGCGAGCGCCACCGGCCCACGGCACGGCGCGCGCCACGGCGACGATCCCGGATGTGCGGTTCACTCCGAACCCGCGCGACGCCACCAACGGGCCGCGGGTGGAAAGAGGGGGGTGACTTTGCGCGTATCGGTCGGAATCGTCCACCGGCCCTGCAAGACCCGCACGCCACCCCGCGCGCCCAACAGTTCGTAGGAAGGATCAGTCATGAGGGGCCGCTTGGATGTTCCTTCGGCGTCGACCCTAACTTCAACCTGACGGTGTAGCGCCATCACCGCCCCGTTGAACAACTCCCGCACCCGGCCCTACAAGGTGGCGGGGTTGGTCTCGGTGTTGATCGCCGCCGTCGTCGTGGCGCTGGTCTACATGCAGTTCCGCGGCGACTTCATCCCGCGCACGCAGTTGACGTTGCTCGCCGACCGCGCCGGTCTATCGATGAACACCCGCGGCAAGGTGACGTACAACGGTGTCGTGATCGGCCGGGTTGCCGACATCGAAGAGGTCACCGTCGACGGGATACCCAAGGCCAAGTTCACGTTGGACGTGGACCCCAAGTACATCAAGCTGATTCCGGCCAACGTGGACGCTCAGCTCAAGGCCACCACCGTGTTCGGCAACAAGTACGTGTCCTTCACTACCCCGAAGAGTCCTGTTTCACAACGGATTTCGAACAACGACGTGATCCCGCTGCAGGGAGTTACCACCGAATTCAACACCCTGTTCGAGACGCTGACCTCGATCGCCGAGAAGGTCGATCCGGTGAAGGTGAACCTGACGCTCAGCGCGGCCGCACAGGCGCTGACCGGGTTGGGCGAAAAGTTCGGTGCCTCGCTGATCAAAGGCGACGAGATCCTCGATGACCTGAACCCGCGAATGACGCAGGCCCGCTACGACATCCAGCGGTTGGGGGCCCTGAGCGAGGTCTACGCCAACGCCTCGCCGGAGTTGTGGGATGCGCTCGACCATGCGGTGACGACAGCGCGCACGGTCAACCGGCAGCAAGGCGATCTGGATGCGGCGTTGCTAGCTGCGGCCGGATTGGGAAACACCGGCGCGGATGTTTTCGGGCGGGGCGGCCCATACCTGGCGCGCGGGGCCGCCGATTCGGTTACCACCAACCAGCTGCTCGACGAGTACAGTCCCGAGATCTTCTGCACCCTCCGCAACTACCACGACTTCCAGGCTGCAAGCGCCGCGATCTACGGCGGCAATGGTTATTCCGTAAGAGCCGACGACGAGTTCATCGGTGCTGCTAACCCTTACGTGTATCCGGACAACTTGCCGCGCGTGAACGCAAGAGGCGGGCCGGAGGGCAAGCCGGGATGCTGGCAGAAGGTTAATCGTGATCTTTGGCCGGCGCCGTACCTGGTAATGGATACAGGCGCGTCGATCGCGCCGTACAACCACTTCGACCTCGGGTCGCCGCTCGCGATCGAGTACGTCTGGGGCCGCCAGATCGGCGACAACACCATCAACCCCTAAGCGTTACCGCGACGGCAGTCGGCGGTAACTCCTCTCCTGGAGGGAGTGCGCATGACACCCGATAGTGCCGCGCCGGGCTGCCCGGTCCGCGCGGACTTCGACCCGCTTTCCGCCGAATACCTGGCCGACCCCTTCGCGGTTCTGGCCACGCTGCCGTCCGACCAGACGCCGGTCTTCTACGCGCCATCGATCGGGTACTACGTGGTCGCCCGCTACGTCGACATTGAGCGGGTCTTCCGCGACCCGACGACCTTCTCAGCCGCGGCGGCACAACTCCCGCTGGTCGAGCTGACCCCAGAGGCCGCGGAGATCCTCCTGGCCGGGGGATACAAGCCGCAGCCGACCATGGTGAGCCTGGACGAGCCCGCCCACACTCGGCTGCGGCGGCCCGCGACCCGCGCGTTCACGGTCAAGAGGGTCAACGGCATGGCCCCCACGATCCGCGCGACCATCCGCGAGCTGCTGGACACGGTCGGTGACGCATCGGAATTCGACCTGGTTGCGGCGCTGGCGTTCCCCCTGCCGGCCTACACGATCTTCTCGCTCATGGGCGTGCCCAAGCGGGACTGGACGCAGCTCAAGGAATGGTGCGGCACCCGCGCCGCGCTGGCGTGGGGGCGCCCGGCCCCCGACGAGCAGGTCGAGCTGGCCCGCGGGATGGCCGACTACCGGGGCTACGTGCGCGAGCTGGTGGCCGCCAAGGTCACGGCCCGGGGCGACGACCTGGCCAGCGACCTCCTCGCGATCCACGACGAGGACCCGGAGCGGCTGAGCCACGAGGAGGTCGCCTCGATCCTGTTCTCCCTCAGCTTTGCCGGGCACGAGACCACGAGCAACCTCATCGGCAACGCGGTCCGGCGCATGCTGGAGGACCCGACGCGTTGGCAGCGGCTCGTCGCGAACCGTGGGCTGATCCCGGCGGCGGTCGAGGAGACGCTGCGGTTCGACACCTCCGTGCCCGTCTGGCGCCGCATCACCACCCGCCCGGTCACCCTCGGAGGCGTGGACCTCCCCGAGGGAGCCAAGTTGTTTCTGTGGCTGGCCGCCGCCGGCCGCGACCCCGCAGTCTTCCACGACCCCGACTACTTCGACCTGGACCGGAGCATTGCCGACCAGCACCTGGCCTTCGGCAGGGGCCTGCACTACTGCCTGGGCGCCAGCCTCGGCAAACTGGAGACCCGCCTTGCTCTGGAGGACCTGACCACGCGCTTCCCCGACCTTCACCTGGTCGCGAGGCAGCGGATCCCCTTCCACCCCAACATCTCCTTCCGCGGCCCGCAGAGACTGCTGGTGCGCCGCGGCGTGTCGTCTGCAACCGTTGATTTCGGCGCTGGCGCCTGACTGCCGGATCAGACCGGCAACAGCCCGTCGATCACCTCGGCCAGCTGCTTTGCGTTGCGGCACTCGTCCGACCAGATAGGATTGGGGGTTTCTCGCAGGCCCCGTATCTTGTTTAGTTGGGTAACTAGAAGATCCGCAACAAAGGCGAATAACGCGGCCAGCGATACAAGTGCGGAAACGAAGAAAATTACCTGGACGAGATGGGCAGCCGAGTATTTAGCGGGGCGCGAGAGAGATCGTCCAGTCCGTTTCTCGATTCGGCGCAATCGGTAGGGCACTGTCACATTGATTGAAAAATGTAGTAGTGCAGTTGGTTTTGGAGCTGTAGCAATGAAACAGCGATGGGTTGTTCACATTTCAGGCGGCAGCGTCGAGCGCGGTGACCTCACCCCAGACCGCGAAGCGGTCAGCCATTTCGGTTCGCCATCCAGTCGCGCTGAGCAGATGCCGTCGCGGCCGAAAGTGTGCACAGATGCCGCTGCAGGCGGACAGGAATCGTTGCGCGTGCCGCAACGATTTAAAACGTTTCATCACCCGTTCGCGTTGCCGGGTGGGCTGATGAGAATTCTCGGCGCGGTTCAGATACTTCGACTGCCGGTGGGTCACCGACGCCATCAGCTCGCGGTGAGCGACCCTGTAGCTGGCCACCTTGTCGGTCACCAACACACGCGGCACATACCGCAGATCCTTAAGCAACTTGCGGAAGAATCGCCTGGCCGACACCGCGTTTCGCCGT
>Ga0209530_1001190_pt1 | contig 12672 bp, 10 predicted proteins | sample BlaSpr_A8_Ref_O1_FD_187987 | JGI IMG/M metagenome (GOLD analysis project Ga0209530, IMG submission 187987) | Forest soil microbial communities from Thunder Bay, Ontario, Canada - Black Spruce, Ontario site 2_A8_Ref_O1 (SPAdes) (version 2) | ecosystem: Environmental > Terrestrial > Soil > Boreal...
GGGATGCAGCCAGCCGAGGAGTTTTCCACGCTCGTGCATGAGATCGCTCACGAAATGTTGCATCGTGGCGACCGCCGCACCCTGACCACCAAACAAGTCCGCGAGACCGAGGCCGAAGCCGTGGCCTTTGTGGTCTGCCAATCTGTCGGACTTCAGAACGGAACTTCATCCCAGGACTACATCCAGCTTTGGCACGGAGACGCCAATCTTCTGCGCGAGAGCTTGGAAGCCGTTCAACAAACCGCTGCCGTGATCCTCGGGGGCATTGCCCCCGAGCCAGCGGCACTCGCGGCAGCCGCATAAGACCAACCCCTGCACCGTTTGGTTTTTACGTCCGACGTTTGCGCTGAGTCCACGAACGCCTAACTAAAGACACATGAGAGGAGAAAAGATTATGCCGAGTACGCAAAATGCAGTCAACAACCATGAATATCGCAGCGTTCCTATCACCGCGCTTGCGGAGTCCGCCACCAATCCCCGCAAACGCTTTGATGCAAAAAGCCTTGAAGAACTGGCCGCTTATGTGCCCAGGCACATAAGCGGCCTTTTGTGTCGTTGGTCATTTTGTGGCCGAGGGCGCGAAACGGCCCGTGAGAATGGGCGGTTCGCGTTTCAAAAGGGCACATAACGTGTGATAGCTGAGACTTGATGTACATACGCTGCTGTGAGAACCCGTCGAGGCTGTCAGACTCGGCTAGACCTCAATTTCTGGATTGCCCGTGATACCATCGGAAGCCCAAAACCGCTGATACTGAGCAGCAATGGTAGTCTCATCTACGGACCCGTGCTTGCAGAGACGGGCCCCGGGTCCGGAGTCACATCCTTCAGGTTGTCATCGGGAATGCGATCAATCAGCAAAGCGAACGGATCGATCCCGGCGGTGGCGGGCATCCGCGCCACGGTGAACGTGAACGTCGAATTGCGTTGCGTTATGTGCATGCGTTGCCTGAACAGAGTATCGCCGTACTTCCTCCCGCTTGCGGGCTTCGTGAACGCACCTATATCGATCCAGTCATCCACCGGTACCTCGGTCTCGTTACCGTTGCCATCGGCTTTGAATTTGCGCGCTTCTACTTCGATGGACACATCATATTGCCCATCGGCACGCTTCCTCGCGGTCGCTGAGAGAGTTCGATTCGAGAACAGCGTGATGTCTTCAAACAGGTCCTTGATCAAGTATTGCAGGTTCGGCGGCGTCTGCTCGCGCAATGCATCAAGGAGCGCATAGGACGTCGGATACGGTGGCTGCGCATACGCGAACTTTGTAATCAACTTGCGCAAAGCGCGATTGACGGCATCCTCTCCAATCATGTCCTTCATGTAATACAGGGCTACCCCGCCCTTCTGGTAAAAAATGTAAAACTGCCGGTACTCGACGTTGAGCAGTGGACGCTCTTTCATTCGTTCCTGGCCGCGGGCGCTTAGGTACAGATCCGTTTCGTAGGCAAGAAATTTGCGCATCATGTCGTGGCCATACTCTTTCTCCATGACCATAAGCGCGGAGTATTGCGCCAAGGTTTCAGAGAGAAGAGTCGCGCCCTCCATGTTGGCGCCGATGACTTGTTCGTCCCACCATTGGTGCGCCATTTCGTGAGCCACGACGTATGCGACCGTATCGATGTCATCGGGATGATTCAGGTCAGCAATGAACCCGAGGGATTCGGAATACGGCATGGTGCCGGGAAAGGCGGCAGCAAAACCAGCGACGCGGGGGAACTCAACGATGCGGGCTTCCTTGTGCGCGTAGGGACCGAAGTTCTTGATGTAGTAATCGAGCGACTTTTTCATGGCGTCGATCATCCGCGGAACATTCCAAGGCTGTTCCTTGAGGTAATAGACTTCCAGCTTGACGCCATTCCAGCTATCGCGGGCGACTTCATAGCGGGCTGACGCGAAGCAATAAAGATTCATCGAAGGATGGTCGAGTTTGTACTCGAAGTAGCGACGACCATTTTGTTGCCATTCGCGCACCAGGGATCCGGGAGCGACGGCGATTTGATCCGGCGTCGTGCTGATCGTGGCGCTAATGTCGATCCAATCGGAGTGGCCGGGAATGTAAGTGTCCCGGCAATCCTGGTCGCAATCACGTTCGGGCGCAGGCATTAGGTCCGCTTCCCGAAGGCCATACTTCTTGCGCTCAACTGAATCGGTAAGCTCTCGCCAGTAGTTGTATCCGACGACAGGAGCCAGGTAGTTGGCCCCCGCGACAAGCGGACCAAGGTTGCTCAGAAATGTGCCGTTCTGGACGACCTGGAGGTTGGTCACATTGTTTTCAAAGCGGTGATTCTTGCTCTTCACAGTGAAGCGCAGCGGACGCTCCTCTCGCGGCTGTAGGGGTGAGATGAAATGGTACATCCGATAGGAGAGCCTTGGGTCATCTTTGGCAAGCTCAGCCCCTGGAATTTCAATCGAGGTATCGTAGCGTGGGTCAAGCGAAAAATCGATTTCGTCTAGTGGATGGGAGTAGGGATTGTAGATGACCTCCTCACCCTGGATACTCACATTCCGGTCCTCGGGAAAAACGTCGATGGCGTACTTGACGCTGCGTACGCGCGGCTGGAGCACTTTGTCCATAGTTTCATAAGTCTTCTCATATTCTGCTTGGACGCGCTCCAGGTCCTTGGGACCCAGGAGAGAATTCAATACTTCGGTGTTGTACCAAATCCACCCTCCGCAGCCAGCGAAAGCCAGCAGGCAGACCATGGCGGTTGCCTTCCATTTTGGAGTCAGCCGCAAAGCGGCGTTGCGGAAGCGCGTTCTTGCTCCGTCTGGCTTTCCCCGTGGCCAGACCATCACCGTGGCGATGGCGAGGAGCAGGCAGAAAAGCAGCCAATAGAGCGTGAACCAGTTCCACGCCTGGCGATAAGGGGCGTCGCCGAAGAAATCGGAATAGATAACCTTGGGCCGTCCCGCAAACTGAACAAGGTTGGTTGCGACGTTCAGTGCCGGCCAAACATAAGCGTTGACGCAATAAAAGAGAACGAAGGCTAAATATCCGAGGTATTTGTTCGGCGCTAAGACGTGGAGAAAAAACGCCAGGAATGAGAGGAAGAGAAACGTTGAGGCGTCTCTCACAAACAATTCGTAGGCGACGAAACCCAGCTGGAATCGGTGGTATCCGGACGCTGCCTGCACGAGAGTGCCCGCTGCAAGCGCTACGGCCTGAACCATCATCACTATGCCGACAAGGCTAGCCAGCCGTGCCGCAAAGAACGTCCATTCCGCCGCTGGGGTCGCGTCGACGATTTCATCCATGCGCCGCTCGCGGTCTTTCCACACCATGGCCCCACTGAAGTAGGCAATGATAATGAGAAGGAAGAACGAAACGTCCTCGCGAATCAGATCGATGACTCGATAGGTTACGGGGTAGGTTCGGGTGCCGTAACTCCCAGTGGCTTCTGTCAATAGAAAAGGAATATCGATCAAGATCGCAGCCGCGATCACAATGAAGAAATTGCTCTTCACCGTGCTCCAGAAATGAATCTTGAGGGATCCGAGGAACAGGGCCCACCAAGACCACCGCGAACTGCTGATCCCAATATGCGGAGTCACCGCTACGACCGGAGCTGACGCCGGTTGCTCTACTGATTCCGATACTTTGCTTTTCTCCCTTCGCGCCGTAAAGCTGAACCGCCTGTAAGCAGCGGCGAAGACCAGGCAACTGACACTCATCCAGATGAAGCGGTTCCAGAGCAAGAGTCCGTGGAGACCTGCCGACGACGCATTTTTATCCACGACTGTCCAATACTTGGTGACAAGTGCAAACGTCCTCACTGCAAAGGGATCAAGCAATGCTGCGAGGCGTTCGAACTGCACACCTTTCAGTTGCACATCGCAGACCAGGAAACCGAGAAACAAGACAAAAGCAGCGATGAAGGACATGGCCTCGCTGCGCGCAAGAACAGCGACTGCAAATAGAATCGAAACCGCGAAGATGGTATTGGGCAGCGCAAAGACCAGGATGCCATTCGCATGCGCGGCCCAATGAATGGCTTCCCATCTTGTCGGATCTGTCCAGGGCATGTATTTCGCCGCCAGAATTCCAACGGAGACGCCCAGCATTGGGATCACTGCGACCAAAGTCGTGCCGAAGAAACGCCCCAGTAGAAAGTCGCGGCGGTGCATCGGCGTCGAGAAGATGATCGGATACGTGTGATGTTGGAAATCCCGCAGCGCCGCGAAATTCACGAAGGCCGTGGACATCAACAGGCCGAAGAGGCAGAGAAAGGCATAGCGGTTCTCGATTACGAAGGGGGCATTGCGAAAGGTATTAGAAATGTTGAATCCGAGGGAAACCTGGTCGGCGCTGCTGGCGAAGAGCGTCAGCAAAGCAATGCTCACGAAGAAGATCCACAACATCCAGGAACGAAGCCAGAAGCGGATTTCAAACCACGCGACGCGCAAGAGCATTACGGTTTCCCCGGGGGCGCAAGGCAGAAGTGCGGATTGTTCATTTCAGATCAGTGTCCGGTGTTGCGGGAAGAATCTTCGTGTCCGCAGCGAATTTCTTGAAGTCGAAAAACGTATATTCGAGCTCCACTGCCCGGTTACTGACTAGCAGGACGCGAGCTTTTGCTTCCACAGATAGGCGTCGCACGAGCCAAATTTCATCGTTGACGCGGGCTTGTTGAAGTGCAAATCTTGTCCCCGGATGGAGCCGGGCAATGAAGAGACCAGCCGAAAGAGTTTCCATGACCTCTCCTTCGGCTTTCACCCAGTTGCCTTCCTGCTTGTCAATCCACACAGTGGCCTTGAGCTTCGACAGGAGCCCTGCATGGGGCTGGGTTGGGTGGAAGTCCTTCGATGGAGTGGCCCCAATGACCCAGGTATCGCGTCCGTCCACCGCTTCCTCGCCCGCAATCCGGAAGTCGTAAGCGTTGACCACATCGCGGAAAAATGCCCTTTGGGCATCGCGTTCTTTTTTCTCCCGTGCCAGACGCTTCTGGCGAATCGCGTCGCTCTCGTTCTTGCGCCCGTTGAAGAATTCTTCAAGCTTCTGTTCCTCGCGTTTTTCGTCTTTTTCATTGAGCGGCACGTCGTTCTTCTGAATCAGTCGTGCGTAGGGTTCGCCGTATAGATTGATGATGTCCCAAGTCTTGGTATAAGAAGACTTGACCTCGCCGTTCCGCCCCAGATGCTTTCTCACTTCGTAGCGCTTATATGTGTAGTTGCGCGACAGTTCGGCGGTCCGGTCATCGGCTTCGAGAGAACGTCGCACGATTTCTGTGGCATCGTTGAAGGTAGCGGCCGGAGTTGAGGCTTGCTGTGACAACGATTGCGCCCCGGACAGAGCCAGTAGTGCCGCAAGGGCAAGAGTGCGTAAGCTTAGGCTGACCATCGAATGACCTAGTTCCATGACCTGAGTTTGACGAAGAAAAAATCTTCCAAGTCAGGAACGCTTGGAGCAAAGCTCTCCAGAAGAGGCGAGGCGCTATAGATGTGAAGTCGACGGCGTCCGCCTACTAGCTTGGCGGAGACGACCTGGTAGCATCGCTCGTATTCAGCCAGTTCAGATTTCGCGATGGAGCATTGCCAGATTCGCCCGTTCAATTGCGCGATGGCATCCTGCGGATGCCCCTGATATAGCACTTGGCCCTTATGAATAATCGCCATCTTGGTACACAGATCCGTTACGTCTTCCACGATGTGAGTGGAGAGGATCACAATCACTTGTTCGCCAACCTCGGCCAGCAAGTTGTAGAAGCGGTTTCTCTCGCCCGGATCGAGACCGGCAGTGGGTTCATCGACAATCAGTAGTTGTGGGTTACCGATCAAAGCCTGGGCAATGCCGAAGCGCTGACGCATACCTCCCGAAAAGCTGTTAAGCGCCTTTTTGCGATGATCGTAAAGATTACAGCGCTTGAGCATCGACTCAACCGCGTCTTTTCTTTCTCGCGCATTGGTCAAGCCCTTGAGCAAGGCAATGTAACCAAGCATGTCTTGCGCCGAAGTGCGTGGGTAAACGCCGAACTCTTGTGGCAGGTATCCGAGCTGGCTTCGTACTTTGTCTTTCTGCCCAAGCACATCGATGTCACCGAGCCGAGCGCTGCCGCTGTCGGGTTCCTGCAACGTCGCCAGAGTCCGCATCAGCGTGGATTTGCCCGCGCCATTGGGACCTAGGAGCCCATACATGCCGGCTGGAATCGCGAGGGAGACACTGTCAAGCGCCTTCACGCCGTTCGCGTAAGTTTTTGAAAGGTTCTCAATTCGAAGTTCCATGCCCCTAGGCCCCCATTCTCCCTTCCAGAGGAGTACGCGCGAGACCGCCTTGAATCTTGTGTAAGTTTTGCAAATGCGCTGCCTGATCAAAATAGTCTGGCGGCGTGATTGCGTCAATGTCATAATGTGCAAAGTTATATTGCATTTTTATCAACATAGGAGTGATTCTAATGTTCGGCGGGCCCTGTGTTTGAGGAACTCAAAGCGCTGGTTGCGGTAGCGGAAACCGGTTCGATGGAACGAGCCGCCAACGATTTGTCGCTTACGCCCTCGGCTTTGACCCGGAGGATCCAGCGTTTAGAAATCGAACTTGGCGCCGTTCTCTTCGACCGACACTTCAAACCTCCAAAGCTGACGCAGGCGGGATTGGAGATTCTAGGGAAGGGCCGCGCAATTCTTTCGTCCCTCAGCGATCTTAAGAATTCCACGTCTGGGGGCACGCCTCCGGTTGGGCCTTTTCGCTTGGGTCTTTCTCACGCTGTGGCGCAGCCAGACATATCGAAGGTCATTGTCGAACTGGGCAAAGAGTTCCCGCTTCTTCAACCTCAAATTTCGAATGAGATCAGCTCTCAACTGCTGGCACGTCTGCGCCTCGGTGAGTTGGACGGAGCAGTGGTTCTTTTGCCGAAGGACGCTGCCCTGCCGGACGACTTGGATGGAATAACGCTTGCGCAGGAAGAGATGCAGCCGGTGCAATCGAGAACTTTACCCCAATCCAGATCCGGCAGATGCGCGGAATTTTATCGGCGAAATTGGATTCTCAATCCAGTCGGGTGTTTGGTGCGAGAGGAAATAAGGAAGCGCGTTGAACGGCTGGGTGTGCCACTCGTTGTTGCCGCAGAGTTGCATAGTCCCGGCTTGCAACTGTCGCTGATTGCCGGAAATGTAGGGGTGGGAGTGCTGCGAACCAGCTTCTTGCGGGCGCACCCGCTGCGCACCCGACTGAGAGTTATTGAACATCCGAATTTCAGCATTGCAATCAGGATCGCTTTTTTTCGCGGGAGGTATCTTGGCACACGAGAGCAGGTAGCCATAGAACTTCAGCGGATGCTCGTGAATCATTTTGAAAACGCCTCTGCCTGATTACGGGATCAACTTCAGTATTGCCGACGAAGCAGCACATAAGGGCTTGGCCTTCAATCTGTCCCGGCTGAAGTGCAGACTATTTCACCATAACGGATGCGGATAGGCGGATCATTGACCTCCATCGGAGATTTCCGAATGGAGGTTTTTCATGCTCGAAGACTATTACGTTAAGCCCTCAACCATCGACAGAATCCGTGGTAGTTGGCTGGCTCCACAAATAGAGAGCTACTTGGAATGGCTCGAAGCACACGGGTACTCTCGCCTCGTTGTCTATCGCCGCCTGCCGCTGCTGTTTCACTTTGCCGAGTTCGCAGAGAAGAAGGGTTGCAGAGACAGTGCTTCCTGCAGGGCCTATATAAAGGAGTTCGTATCGCGATGGCTGGAGCAGCACGGAGCCAAGGCAAAGACAGTAGTTGCGGTACGCAAGCACGCAATCGATGCTGAGTGTGGCGTACGACAGATGCTGCAGCTGGCCTGTAACGAGCCAGTAATTCGCAATCGCCGGCGACGCCCGTTTCCGTTCGAATCAGCGGTCCCGGGATTTGCTGAGTATTTGCGCAGTGAACGTGGATTCGCCGAAAGCACCATTCGCAACTACCGTCGCCACCTGAGTGAGTTTGCTCAGTACCTCAGCCGAACTGGCGTCACTTCTTTCAGCCAGTTGTCCCCGGCAGTTCTGGCGGCTTTCATTGTGCAGCACAGGCCGAAGGTGGCTCCCCGCACGCGCCTCGGTCTCTGCTGCCATTTGCGAGTTTTGTTGCGGTTCTGTCACCGCGAGAACATCACGAGTCGGGATCTCAGCGGAGCTGTGGGAACTCCACAGATATATCGCCTCGACGATGTGCCACGTTCCATCACATGGGATGAGGTCCGCCGCATGTTGGAAGCAGTGGAGCGAAGGACGATTCGGGGACGGCGGGACTATGCGATTCTGCTTCTTTTGGTGACCTATGGCCTGCGGGCGCATGAGGTCGCAAGGCTGACTCTGGACGATGTTGACTGGAAGCGCGAACGACTTCAGGTCCTGGCGCGCAAAGCAGGACACGCCACAGTTTATCCTCTGGCGGGAGTTGTCGCAGAAGCGATCATCGACTATCTCAAGCATGGCCGGCCTAAAACCGAGGATCGCCATCTGTTTTTCCGCATCTACGCGCCGCAAGCTCCGATCACCTCCGCGGCCGTGTCATCCAGTGTTGCGCTTTATCTTCACAACGCGGGGATTCAAGTACGCAGGCCGGGATCGCACACGCTTCGGCACACCTGCGTGCAACGTTTGATCGATGCTGAGTTTCCACTAAAGACAATCGGCGACTATGTGGGACATCGCTCGCCGGAGTCCACTCGCGTGTACAGCAAGGTTGCAATCGCATCCCTGCGGGAAGTCGCCATGGGCGATGGGGAGGAACTATGAACTCTCCCGTTTTCCTGAGCTTTCTGGCGCCCTTCCTGAATCATTTTGTCCAATATAAGAGAGCGTTGAATCGCAAGTATCGCGCCGACGCCGAAGTGTTGCGCCTTTTCGACCGTTACGTCCAGGCCCGCAACATCAAAGGTTGGTCAGCCAACGATAGCACCGCAATCGACGACTTTCTCAAATCTCGCCCTCGCGTTAGCGCACGCAGTTACAACCATCTGCTTGGAACCGTGCATCGTTTCTTCGCATTCGCCGTCATGCAGCAATGGATACAACGGAATCCCGTCACTGCTTCTCCACGCCCTGAAACTGGAGGCCGAATTCCATATCTGTTCGATCTCGATACTGCAAAGCAACTGCTCGCCGTAGCGCACAGTCTACCGGAGAGATCAATGGCACGGTATCGAGGCTTGGTCTATGAGACGATCTTTGCCCTTCTCTACGGCCTGGGGCTACGAGTAGGCGAAGTGGTTCGGTTGAAACTGGCCGATGCCGATTTCAGCCGTGATTTGCTCTTCATCCGGGAAACCAAGTTTTGCAAGAGCCGAATCGTGCCCTTGGGTCCCAATCTGGTGCTGCGTCTCAAGCGCTATGTGGAGCAACGACACGGCAGCAATGCTGCGCCTGAACGGCCACTGTTCTCTTTCACCAAGCGAGGCTGCATTCACGAGGGGACAATCAGCCAAACTTTCCATACTCTCCTACCCAAGCTGCAACTGCACATTCCACCGGGCGTATCCCCACCCAGACTCCATGATCTTAGACATTCCTTTGCCGTGGCCACGCTGCTTCGCTGGTACCGTCAAGGCATCGATCCTAACTGCCGCCTCATGCACCTCTCAACCTTCCTGGGACACGTCGATCCCAGCTCAACAGCTGTGTATCTGACCATCACCGAGGAACTGCTGCATCAAGCTGCTCAACGCTTCCAGGTCTTGGCTCCCAAAGGAGGCGTCCGATGAAAAGTGTGGGACAGGTTATATTTGCATTTTTCGAAGACTACCTGAAGACGCAGAAGGGACTCCGGCCAGGTTCGATTCGAAGTTATCGGGACACACTGAAACTGTTCCTTGCCTATGTCGCAAGCAACTGCCGGCGTCCGATCACACGGCTGATCTTGTCAGACCTGTCTGCACAGCGAGTGCTCGACTTCCTGCACATGATCGAGGTCACGCGCGGAAATCACGTGAGCACACGCAATCAGAGGCTCGCCGCTCTGCACACTTTCTACCGGTATGTCGGCCTACAGTATCCCGAACTGCTGGCGGAAGCTCAACGCGTGGAGGCGATTCCGACGAAACGCACTGCGCCGCCTCAAACTGATTACCTTGAGCACGACGAAATCGAGGCTCTGTTCAAGAGCCTGCCGCGCCATGGAATCCTTTCGCTCCGCGATCGGGCTATCTTCATGGTCCTCTATAACACCGGAGCACGGGTCCAGGAGATCGCCGACTTGCGCATCGCCGATGTCGATCTCGACGGCCCGTTGCGCATCCGGCTGCATGGGAAGGGCGATAAGTGGCGAAGTTGCCCGCTATGGCCTGAAACGGCCGAACTGTTGAAGAGGTTAATCACTGACGCTCAAGGAAACCAGTCCTCTTCCTTATTCATGTCCCGACAGCAAAAGTCGCTGACACGATTCGGCATTTACAAAATCGTCAAACGACACACTGCCGGCTTACGTCGCTCCACTCCGGAAAAGAAATATCGCGGGGTTTCTCCTCATGTCTTCCGCCATTCCACGGCGGTCGGTCTTCTGGAGCAGGGCGTCGACGTCAATGTAATCCGGGCATGGCTGGGACATGTCAGCTTAGAAACGACCTACCGCTATGCGGAAATCACCCTGAGAGGAAAGATGGCCGCTGTTGCGGCTTGCCTTCCGCCCGTTGCAACTTCGATACCACCACGCCGAAGTGATGGATGGCGCAAAGATGAGGAACTCCTGAAATGGCTCGACTCCCTGTAACCGTTATGTGCCCTTCGGCGCGAGCACCACCAGTTCCTGTGGGCCGTTTGGCGTCCTCGGCCACAAAATCACCAACGACACAAAAGGCCGCCAGCTTCAAGACCCAAGGGATTCTGGCCCCTCTTCTGGTACGCGAACTGGAGGAAAGCAAGTACGAGGTTGTAGCCGGGGCACGTCGCCTCAGAGCGGCGAAACTGGCGGAACTCGAAAAACTTCCCGTCCGCGTGGTCAAGCTGACGGATGCGGAGGCAATCGAGGCACAGTGCGTTGAGAACCTGCAACGCGAAGACATCCACCCGCTTGAGGAAGCTCTTGGTTTCAAGTCACTCTTGGAACTCGGAGAGCCTGCCTACACCATCGCCATCATTGCCTCACGTGCTGGCAAGAGCGAGGCGTATGTCTACGGTTTATGTTCTTAGGAACATAACGCATATTATGTTGTCTTTTAATTTATGTGGTCCCCGGAACCGACAGCCTTGTATGGCACTGCGTCATGGCTTCCCAGAGACCACATAAGTAAGGTTGGCTAGATTGCCCGCAGGAATGCCATCAGCGCTCCGTCCGATGCTACAGGCGGCTTTTTGACATCTGCTGTGCTGCACTTTTCGAGTGCCCGCGCCTTCGTTTCCAGGTCAATCTCAGCATAGACCTGAGTCGTGTTCAGCGAAACGTGACCCAGCCAAGAACGGATGGTGTTGAGATCGACTCCCGCTCGCAGCAGGTGCGTTGCCGTTGAGTGGCGTAGCGTGTGCGGACTTACTTGCTTCGAAAGAAGTGAAGGCATCGAGCGACCGGCACGGGCAACGCACATTCTGACCACCGAGTAAATGCCATACCTGGTCAGAGGTTCTCGGCGTCGGTTGAGGAACACCCGTTCGGTTGGAGGGCGCCCCTGCACGAGCTTGGTGAGTTGCAGGGCAGTTTTTTCCCACAGCGGACATCGCCGTATTTTCCGGCCTTTGCCGAGGATGCGTACGCTGGCTGTCGGGCGTGGTCCCGTGCCCACGTCCAGATCAGCAATGCAGAGGTTTGCCGCTTCGCTCACCCGAACTCCCGAGTTGTATAGGAACAACAGCAGCACATAGTTGCGATGCCCCACTGAAGTTGTGCAGTCCGGCACCGCGAGCAGTGCCTCCACTTCTAGTTTGTCAAGATACGGAATTAGTCTCTGGATAGTCTTTTTGAAGCGGACAGTTCTTATTTCTCCGTACCATGCCACATGCTGAGGACTACACTCCGCGATGAAGCGCGCAAGAGAATGCACTGCGGCTAATCGCTGGTTGCGAGTTGCCGCACTCACACGACGAGCCTGTTCTATATGGGCAAGGAACAGACGCACATGTTCGGCCGAGAGCTCGGCTACTTCGAGCCGATCCAGCGGCTTGTGGACTCGCGCAGCGATGAACGGAAGCAGCATGGCGAGCGTGTCTCTGTAGCTGCGTTGCGTATTTGGAGATAGGTTGCGGTCTCTAACCAGATGTTCGAGCAGGAAACGCCGTACCCACGGGGCCAGCTGTTCATGCTTGTCCATGAGCCACCTCCCCAGCATAGCGCCCGAAACATAACGATGCCTCTGTGAGTAATTCCGGAGTCATTGTCAGATACTTCTGCGTACCCGACAACTTGATGTGCCCCATGTGAGTAGATAGTCCCGGAAGCAACCTCTGAACATCTGCCCCACTCCGGTACCATGCAATGAGTCGATGGACAGCAAACGTGTGCCTCAGATCGTGAAGGCGGGGCTGGTGCCGTGCGTTCTGACGTTCAATGCCGACGTGCTGGCGAAGGCGCAGGAAAGCATCCTCAAAGCACATGCGGGTCACCGGCCCACCTTTCTTGTAAGTGAAGAAGGGGGCGGTATCATCACGAGAGTGCCCCGCTAGTTGCCGGCTCGCATCATATTCTGCAAGGACTCCCCGCAGCGGCGTACTGACTGCGATGCGCCGTGTCTTGTAGAACTTGGTGACTCGTATCGTGAGCGTAGAGT
>Ga0209530_1001191_pt1 | contig 12666 bp, 10 predicted proteins | sample BlaSpr_A8_Ref_O1_FD_187987 | JGI IMG/M metagenome (GOLD analysis project Ga0209530, IMG submission 187987) | Forest soil microbial communities from Thunder Bay, Ontario, Canada - Black Spruce, Ontario site 2_A8_Ref_O1 (SPAdes) (version 2) | ecosystem: Environmental > Terrestrial > Soil > Boreal...
CGGCCGCTGTTGCGAAACTCCACCCCCACCAGGAACGCGCGTTCCTGCTGCTCCGATGGATTCAGTACGGCCTTAGCATCTTTCCGCGTACTGCCACGGTCACTCAGTCTGGAATCATCTCGGTGCAAGTAAACTCACATCATCCTTCAGTGCCCGAAGCGGAAGTCGCGCTCGCAGCCTCGCCATGGGACGCCGCCGCCGGCTTCGGTTCTGCATGGATGTGCGCTCCCCGCGAGATGACCACCGTTGAGATCGCATGCTTGAAAATGAGCTGCTCCTGATTACTTGTTTCAAGAACAACCGAGTATTTGTCGAACGATCGGATGCGGCCTGTCAGTTTCACTCCACTGACGAGATAGATGGTGATATTGTGCCGCTCCTTTCGTGCCGTGTTGAGGAAGGAATCTTGAATGTTCTGTTGTGCCGGCTTGGCTTCCATTTGCCGATCTCCTTATTTCGGGTTCGATGCTGCGCCATGAGCTGGGGAGGACAACAATTGGCTACAGCTCTCCTGCCGGCTCCTACAATACGGCCTTGCCGCAAGCTTTTCAACTTCCCGAGGAACAATATTCTCAGGAGCGGCGCGGCTTCGGGCGCAACCAGCGACGGTTTCCGGATTTCGTAAAAACCGGCCCGGTTTCATTTCCATCGCCGGCCATCTACAATCTTCAGTTCCACACAAGAGTTGTCGAGTTAGGAGCCTTGACCGTGAGCCATATCAACCTGCCCACCGACTTCAACACCAACCTCCTTATGCTGTTTCGTTGGCTGCATTTCATCGGCGGCATAACCTGGCTAGGCCTTTTATATTTCTTTAACCTGGTCAACGTTCCGTTCCTGAAGGAGCTCGACCCAACCACCAAGGGCAAGGTGCTGCCCGGCCTGATGTCTCGCGCGCTCTGGTGGTTTCGCTGGGCCTCGGTCCTCACGGTTTTGGCAGGCTTGGCCTACTGGGGCAGCATTGTCGCCTCCGATGCGAGCAACGGCGGAGCATCTTCGGGCGGCCCCATGGCGACCTTCTTTGTCATCTGGACCATAGCTTGGGGGCTCATGTATGCCTGCCTGATCCCCGGCAAAGGCCCCCTCAACACAGGACCGGTGCTGGCCGTGATCTACACCGTGATCGTGGTCGCAGCTTCATGGCTGTTTCTGCGCTTCAATGATCATGGATGGGAAAGCAATCGCCTGCTGTCGATCGGCATCGGCGGCGGCATGGGCTGGATGATGATGCTCAACGTCTGGGGAGTCATCTGGCGCGGACAGAAGAAGATCATTCAGTGGACTGCCGACAATGCGGCCAATGGCACCGCAATTCCGGAGAAAGCAAAGTACCTGGCGAGGCAGACCTTCCTTATGTCGCGAGCCAACTTTGTGTTGTCATTCCCACTGCTGTTTCTGATGGGAGCCTCAAGCCATTACCCCATGTTTGGGAAATAGTGCTCAAGCTACAATAATGTTTGGGAGTAACGCTCGGAAATAGGTCTTCGCAAAGCTAACTAACCGACTCGCGCCAGGTGCGTCTAGAACTAACAGGTAATATCGTGCGGGCAGCCTCTGGAGAACATTCATGATCCGATATTGCGCTCTACTTTGCCTATCGGCCTTATTGCTGGCCCAGGACGCCGCTAAGCTCGCGCCCAACCACCCTACGGCACCTGTCTACACGGCCGATGGGCGCCTCGTGTTCCCCACAAACTATCGCGAATGGATCTACCTCACCACCGGCATGGATATGGACTATAACCCCGACGTCGCCGCCATGGCCGGCCATTCCATGTTCGACAATGTTTTCGTCAATCCCGAATCCTACAAAGTCTTCGTCGCCACCGGCACCTGGCCCGATAAAACCATGCTCGTGCTCGAAGGCCGCATGGCCGCCAACAAAGGTTCCATCAACAAGGCGGGGCACTTCCAGACCAACAACGTCATGGTGCGCTCCATTCATCTCAAAGACACGCGTTTCCCAGGCGGATGGGCCTTCTTCGGCTACGACGAAGGCGGACCCTCCAAGCAGATTCCGAAAGAAGCCGACTGTTACTCCTGCCACCAGCAGCACGCTGCCGTCGATACGACATTCGTGCAGTTCTATCCCACACTGCTCGAAATCGCGAAGCAGAAAGGCACATTATCGCCCGCCTATGTGAAGGAAGAGGCCACAAACGCAGCCCAAGACTCCGGCAAAAAATAGATCGAGCGCCCGCCACTCGCACCACTGTCATCTCGTACTGCCGTAACCTCGTTTCGACCGACGCTGCTGGCTACAATTGAATTCAGCATGACGGAGTTTCTGGACTCAATCGTGGAATGGTCGGGCGCCCGCGAAGACTGGCGTCCCATCTCGCGCGCAGCCATCCTGGGATGGCTGGTATTCTTCTGCCTCTTCCTGATCTACGCCTTCCGCATGCATGGCGACTACCTCTTTATCGACTCCGCCAACCTCGTAGTCCATGAAGGTGCTGGTTTGGCCCCACCCTCTGCCTCTGGGGAGGAACCATTCTGCAATGGCTGGTTCCACTGCTGCTCGCTGCCTACTTCTTCTGCGAACGTCAGCCCGCAGCCTTTGCGTTCTGCATATTTTTCTTCTTCGAAAACTGGCTCTACACCGCGACCTATATGGCCGACACTCGCGCCATGGTTCTGCCGCTCGTAACCACCGGAGACCCTGAATACGTCGAGCACGATTGGAACACAATTTTTTCGAGTCTAAACGTTCTGCCCTACGACACGAGGATCGCCGCAGTCGTGAGCTTCATGGGATGGTGCGGAATGCTGGCGTCCGCAGCCTGGCTAGCAACCAATCTGCGCACGAACAAGCAGTGATTGGAAAGTGGAGCAAGGGGCGCCCTTGCACCCCGCCCTGAGCAAAGCCGAAGGGTCCACCTCGATCTCAACCCTGAATTGCTCGCTCCTGCCGTCCCTCCTCCGTCAGGAATGCCACTCGTTGAGATTCGTACCGTCAGGTCGAAGAGTAACAGGGGTTTCTTGCCAACTGACCTTCCTTTAGGCTGCCCAATCCGTAGCAAGCCATTTTTCCTGGTGGTCCAATCGGCCTTGTTATGCCGGAAACGACCTACTATCCCACACACCTTCGCGTGCGGCGTGCAACTGCTCCGCGAAAAAGCAATAACTTTTGGCTTAGAGCTGGTATAACATTGCAAGTGTTTCGGAGGTAATAAGAATGTCTGCTTCCATGTTCCGGGGACGGGTTCTTGCTCAATTTGTAGCGACTCTCTCGTTATTGTTGACTCAGGTCGCGTTCAGTCAGGATCAGGTCTCCACGTTACTTCGTCTGCAGCGCTCGCGGACGACGTCAGAAGTAGATGCAACCGGGGGGACGCACGCACCAGGCGGAAACATATACGCTCTGGGCGCGAATGCCTCTCAGATGGCCACTTCGAGTTATCCGAATTCCGGTTCCTGCCTTGTGGTATATAACGATGGCAAGTACGTTCTTGAAAAGCGGGATGAAGCAACCGTCGGCAGGCCAAAAGTAAAAACCGCCGAGGGAACTCTTGAAGGAGATAGTCTGCAACAACTCAAGGCCATTCTGGAGAATGCGGAGCTGAAAAAGGTGACAGGCCTCAAACCTCCGGAAACTCCGTCTAACGCGCAGACGTTGCGCGAAGCAGAAATGATGGAGGTACAGATTAACCGCGAAGGCGAAACGCAGCACTTCGTTGCGATCAAGGAGCGCTTCAAAACGCTGGCGTCCACAGGAGTATCCACCGCGGCTTCCACCGGAATGGATATAATCCTCGATAACGCGTCGGCTTACAGAAAAAACCTGAATCCGCTCGTAAAATGGTTCGAGGGCGTGGAGAAGAAAAGTAAGTCGTCCTTCAAGGAATCGAAATCGCAATACTGCTCGGCCATGACTTTCTAGTTCCCGCGATTTCGAGGGGCCCGATATGATTCGTGGGTACTTAATACTCTGTATGTTACTGGGCGTTGCGCTTTCCGGTAATGGTCAGACGCAGGAAACAAAGAAAGACGCACCTCTGCGCCTGCTGCTTTCGGAGGTGCAGCCCGGGACTATGTCCTCTGAGCAATACTGCATGCTGGTGTTTGACGACCACCATTTTCATGCCGAAAAGGCGATCCTGAGCAACGGTAAAGATCGTGAGCGGAAGATATACGAGGAAAACCTCTCGGATGCCGACTGGAATACCCTCAATCGAATCCTCGAGAACGACGAACTGCGCAAGCTTAATGTAAAGCCTGGATATGCGCCGCTGGCAATGCAGGGTGTCCATCCCCTCGCCATTAGCGTGAGACGGGGAACGGAATTCCAGAACCTGGAGTTCGTGGACGACAGCAGCCGAAAACCCTATGACGCGCAGCTGAAGCCGCTCTTTCAGTGGTGGAAGTCGACCAGAAGCCGACGAATGCCAGTCTCGGAAGCTCCCGTGGACAGCCGGTGCACACCTGACAGTTCGCATGGCATATTCAGCTATTGAGCGACGGTAATTGTTGTAATCGGCGATTACACTCAGAACCCGTCAACGAGCCTTAGCTGCCAAAGTCCAAGCTTTCCCGTCGAAGTGTGCAGGCAACGCCAGCCCAAACAGTTTCAGAATCGTCGGCGCCACATCCACAATCGCCGGCTTCTCTTCAATGAACTTGTGGCTGGAAAACAAAACTCCCGGTACCAGCCGCGGGTCGATGCAATGATCGCCGCTCCAGGCCTTCATATTGTCCTCGAAAATCTGCCCCGTAACTTTGCCCATCACCGAATCCCACGAGGCGCGATAGCCCGCTCCATAGCCAACGATCAGGTCCGGGGAATTCTCCGTATAAGGCCCGCGATAAACATTGTCGGCAATAAAAACACCCGTGATCCCCACCGTGCCCGAAGCCGGATCCACCAGCCCATTCAACCCTTTTTGCAGCTCCGCTTTTAACGCCTCGACTTCAGAAGGATCGACAATTCCCTGCTTCTCGCGGCCCTTGATGTTCAGATACAGCCCGTTGAGCCCCATGGTGTAAGCACGCGTGCGCGACCAATCGACGTCCTCGAACCAGTCGCCACTCTCGGTCTTGTCATCTTTCAACGCGAGATATCCGTTCTGATGCAGCCACGCATTCAGGTTCATGCACCGGGCAAACGACTTGAACCCATGATCAGAGATCACCATCAACAACGTATCGTCATCAATCTTTTCCATCACTCTCCCAATGAGACGATCCATGCGCTGATACAAATCCTGAATCACCTGCGGATGTTCGCTATGCGGCACATCTCGCGCCGCCGGATGATCCTCATCAAGATACCGCCAGAACATATGCTGAATGCGGTCGGTAGTATCAAAGACGCATGTACAAAGTCCCTGCTTCGTCTTATCCAGCGCATCAAATAGCATCCGCTCCCGATCTTCGTGATTACCGTAAGCCTGCGCCAGGAACGCGTCGTCATCGAGTACATGTTCGTTGAGCGCCCAGGTATCTTCCGCCAGACCAAGCGTTGCATAAGGCCCGAAAAGTTTCGCCAGGTAAATCGAATACGTAACCGGGTGCGAGATCGGCAGGTCAGGATGGCCCGGATCAATATTAACCGGCGTGACATAAACCTCGACCTCCGGCGAGATCTCCTTCAGATAGAAGCGGCAGATACCATGCGCCGTAAAGCCCATGCCAGCCTTGAATTCCGCCGTAATCCACTCGGAATATTCTCCAATCTTCAACGTGAACTTCTCAGAACCCACCGTAAAGCGCGCCTGTTTTGATTCCACCTCGGGCTTGAGTTCGAATTCCATGCGCACGTCTCCGGCGTTCCTCTTCACCGGATTGTCCGGCCCCGGAACATAAGAACGACACACTCCGTTCTTGCGCTCGATGGGCACGCGCACTCCGCCTTCGCGAAACTTGTCATCCGATGCGCGCGTCGTACACAGGCAAAATGTCCCTTGGCTGCCTTTCAAATCGGGCACACACATTCCCGAGAGCAGCACGCCCTGAAACTTTTCTGGCGGAAACGTCACGGGAACGCGAATCACCGAACTGAAAATTCCCGCATTCCCCAACCAATGCCAAAACGGAGTGCCTTTGCGCATGGCCTTGATCTCTGTCTTGCCGAAAGGAATGGAATACTTGCCGATCTTGATATGTCGCTTCGGCCCCTTGATTTCAGCCGACGAAAGATACGGCAGATAACTATTCCTATCGCACGCCAGAAAATCGTAGATGTTGTGCTTGCCCGGATTCACTCCCGTCATGAACGTCGACCATGCCACCGGAGAAATCGCCGGAAACGTTGTGCGCAGTTTGCTGAAAGTTCCCTTGTCCCGCAGCTTCGCCAAGTTTGGCAACCGGCCTTCTTTCATAAAACGATCGGCAAGCTCCGGATCCATTCCATCGAATCCCAAGATCACCGCTCGCTCAAACGTCGCTTTTCCATAGGCATTCCGCCGCCGCAGAAAACGGAACAACTGCCGGAACGGCCAGGTCATCAGCGCATAGAACGAATAGAGAAACGCGACAAAGATTGCCCAGAACGACGAAAGCACCGCAAATCCCGCGCCGGGCCCGGCATAGGCATGGGCAAGCGCAGGGGAAAGAACAATGGCGATTAGCAGGAGCCGTGTGGCGCGGACACGCGTGTCCGCGAAAGGAGTGCACAACCGACGCCTTATACTCGACCGAAGCAAGCGGACGAATGTGTCCACCCCACGCAGCCTCTTCATATCTGAATCCCCAGAACTTCCTTGAAAATAAATCCAGCCACCATCGACAAGATGAAGAACAGCCAAATCCAGTTCATACCATAACCGGCGACATCGATATCGCGGTCCGGGTAATTGACCGAAATGGACTCGATGGGACTATTCTCCGGCAGCGCCGGCTCTGCCGACGAGAACATTCGCTCCCAAAATTGCCCGCGCAGCCGGACCGTCGAAATTCGCGGCAAGCCGCTGCCTAGACAAACAGCCTTCTCCACACTCTTTCCAGCCCCCGTGATCTTCACCTCATATTTTCCATCTTTCGAACCCGCCAGCCGCCAGACAATTTGATTTTCCGAAGGAACATGCACGGCAGGCGCGGTCATCGCGATCTCGGGCGGAAGTTCGAGCGCAACGTTATTCAGCGTGTCGTTGCCAGTCATCTGTCCGCCAACATGAACCGTCAGCAGGAACGGCGCATTCACAGGAATCGGCGTTTGCCCCAAATACCGATCGATCTGTACCATCAGCAGCGTAATCGGAACGATGACGTACAGCAGCGGCTTGAACGCTAGCTTCAGATAGCGCCCAGTGCCGCGCAAGATCTTGCCGTACGATCCCATCACGACGGGGATCTGATCCCGATACAGGCGCACCGCCAGCAGATGAGCCTTCAGCTGATCTTTAGCAATGCCAATTGCTTTTTGGTCAGAGGTGTATCCGAATAGAACCACCATCAATAGTCCGATGACCAGCGACAGTATGATCACAATCGCCAAGGGACTGGTCAACCAAGACATGCTGAACGCCCAGATCACCGCTCCATGCCCAGCCAATCCATGATCAGCCAATCTATGGTCGGCCAATCTATGCCCAGCCAACCTATGCCCAGCCATCGAATTGGACAGAGCAATCAAGCTATTCGATGTACCCTAATCCACGCAGCCGTTTCTGTATCTCTTCTTTCGACGTGCTGCTCTCGTCTGGCAAGATCTTCTTGGTTTCTTTTTCCAGCATGTGGATTACGAATTCGTCGATCGATTCGTACCCCGCGGCATCCGAACACTGCTTCACCTTCTCCAGCAGTTCGCCCTCGATTTTCACTTTGTGTGAACCAAACATGTTGTCTCCCGTTTGCAACAACAGCGCCTAGCGCGCCTGAAACACCGAATGCCCCATCATATCCTTCGTTTTTGCGATTCCAAATTCCGAAAGTATCGTAGGCGCGATATCCGTCAGCGCCGGAGCCTCCGCTTCGATCTTGCGGTTGCTGAGCAGCACTCCCGGCACCTTGGTAAAGTCCATGCAATGGTCGCCGCTCCAGGCGCTGGTATTGTCCTCCAGAACGTCCGGAGGAAATGCGCCCAGAATCGTCTTCCAGCCCGCGCGATACCCGCGGTTGTAGCCAACGAGCGCATCCGGGCCCGAATGCGTGTATGGGCCTTGATAGGCTTCACTTGCAAAATCAATGCGCGTAATCACCTGGGAATTATCCTTCGGATCACGCACCTCCAAAAGCTTCTGCCGGATTTCCTGCAACAGCGTGTCAGCCTGCGCGCCCGGCTCGACAATGCCCTCGCGCTCGCGTCCGCGAATATTCAGATAAAGTCCGTTCAGCCCCAATCCGTAGGCGCGCGTGCGGCTCCAATCCACGTCGGAGAAGGGCTCGCTCGCATCTCCGCTAGCGCCTGGCTTGCGCGTGATGTAGCCATTGTTCAACAGCCACGTATTCAAATTGAAGGAATGCCGGTAGGGAGCAAATCCATGATCGGAGAGCACAAGCAGCGTCGTATTCTCGTCGACCTTCGGCATCACTTCGCCGAGCACTTGATCGATCTGCTCGTAAAATTCCTCGATCGCCGTCCCATATTGCGCAGCGAGCGCCGCGTCGTATGCCGGACTCTGCGGATCGGTCAGCCGCCACATCACGTGCGCGTTCAGATCGAGGCTTGAGAAATAAAAGAAGAACAGTCCGTCTTTGAATTTCGGGAACTCCGTATCAAACGCCCGTCGATGTTCAGCCAGCACGGTGTGGGACTGTTCCAGAAATTCCTTGTCGTCGAGCACTCCGGCCATAATCGCCTTGGTATCTTCCGCAATGCCCTGGGTGTGATATTCGCCAATTTGTTTCGCCAGATCGCTCGAGTAACTGGCCGGCGTAGAAATTGGCAGAGCAGGATTCTTCGGATCAATATTGATCGGCGATATATAAAGCTGAAAACGCGGATGCGTCTGCTTGAGATAAAAGCGGCAGATCCCCTTTACATTTCCGATGAAAGGCATGAGTTGAAATTCCACCGGAACCCATCCGCTCCATTCGCCTTCCTTTAGCACAAACTGCTGATCCTGCAAGCCGATCCGCGCCACCGCTTCCAGCGGGTCGACATCAACCGTGAAAGGCTCCGAAGCTGGCGGAGAGTTCTTGCGAAATGTGTTGTCCGGCCCGATGATGTTGCTCGCGACTCGGTTGTTGTTGACCTCGACCTGCACCACTTCGCCGCCCTCAACCGCTCCCACGGCCGCCGTAGGGTCGTCGGTGTAAAAAGTGAACGTGCCATACGTCCCGCGCAGATCGGGCGTGCCCATGCCAGAAAGCGTCTTTCCTTTCGCCGCGATTGGCGGGAAATTCGCCGGCATGCGGTAAACAAAATTGGGCACGTTTTGTTCGTCCAGAATCTCCCAGAAAGCCTTCCCGTGCCGCAACTGCTCGGCCGAGCCACTGCCCAGCGGAATCACCCAACCGCCAACATGAAGGTTATGCTTTGGACCTTCCACCTTCGACGTGGAGAAATACAGCTCAAACGTCTTCGGATCGCGGTGGATGAAATCAAAAATCCCATGCCCACCCGCATTCATGCCCGTGATCACGTTCGACCATGCGACCGGACTTTGCGGCGGGATACTCGTCGTCAAGTGGCGAAAAGAACCTTGCTCAGCCAGCCGGGCAAAGTTCGGCATCTTGCCCTCGGCCATGAATTTTGTGAGCAGGTCGGGATCGAGACCGTCGATACCCAAAATGATCATCTTTCGGGATCGAAACACACCGCTGCGCGCCCGCTGGCAAGACACAAAAACGCTCACACCCGCGGCGCACAAAGCCAGCAGGCACACCAAGCGAAGACGTTTTCTGAATGATAAGGTCACTGCAAAAATTGGGGTCCGGCGTCCTAGCTGTCGTCCTAGCTAACGAAGGGTGGTGGTCATAACCACTTAGAGGAGATCCCGAGTAGCAGGCACATCGATTGTACGCGTAGTTGCGGGACCACTCAAGACTTCGGTTGGCCCCAAATCCAACGTATGAAACCCAAGATTACGAGCGCGGGAATCTTGACCGTTTTGATCAATGTCGACGCAGCCTTTACACTTACTGGCATGATACGAACAGTCCTGGCCAGCGTGAGCCTGGTCGTGCTTAGCTTTTCTTTTGCCGTAGCTGCCCCAAAGCCCAACCTGGTGCTGATCACCCTCGATTCCGTCCGCGCCGACCGCATGGAATTCCTGGGCGCCAAAAATGTCGCGCCTACACCTTATCTTGATCGTCTGGCTGCCGAAAGCATCGTCTTCGACCATGCCTACGCCCAGGCGCCCACCAGCGTGGTCTCCCACGCGACCATTCTTTCCGGAGCCTACCCGCAGGCGACCGGTATGAGCGCGATCGGCGGCACGCTACCATCGCTGCTACCTTATCTCCCGGATCTGCTCAAATCGCAGTCTTATCGCACCGCCGCATTTGTTGGCTCCATCGATCTCGATCCGCAAAACGGGTTGGCTCAAGGTTTTGATCGCGGCTTCCAGACCTACGACGCAGGCTTCCGGCCCGTCATCCCCGGCGACAGCGCCCCACCCGTAACCGAACGCCGCGGAAGCGAGGTCGCCGAGCGTGCCGTCGACTGGCTCAACCGCAATGCGAAGGCACAAGCACAGAGCCAGTTTTTTCTCTGGGTAAACATCAGCGACACACGCGTACCTGGAGCTTCGTACAACTCCGCCATCACGGCAGCCGATGCCGCCGTCGGCAAACTAATCAGCGCTCTGCAACAACAAAAGATTTACGGAAATACCGCAGTCATCGTAGTCGGCGACTACGGTGAGAGCCAGGGCGCTCACGGCGAAGAAGGGCACGGTATTTTTCTCTACGACGAAAGCACTCATGTGCCGCTGCTCGTAAAACTCCCAGAAGGCCAGCCCACCGCCAAGCCCGCGACTACTCGAGTCGCTGCAAAAGTGAGGTTAGTAGACATCGCACCAACGCTGCTTGAGATTGCCGCGATCCCAGTACCCTCACAACTCTTGGGACAGTCCCTGTTGCGCATCGCAAAGGCCGGCGGCGGTGGCGATCAGCCCGCGTACTCCCGCAGCGATCTGCCGCAGCGCGGATTCGGCTGGAGCCCGCTGGAATCCTGGCGCGCCAGCAAGTATCTTTACATCCGCGCCCCCAAGCCTGAACTGTATGACCTGATCGCTGACCCAGCCGCGGCCCACAATCTGGCCCAGACGTCGAAAGCCACTCTCGATATTCTGGCCGCGCAGCTGGACGGCTTCGATCGCCGCTTCAATGGCGAGGCCGGCAAATCTTCCGCAGACTTGAGCTCGTCCGAGATGCAGAAACTGGCATCGCTCGGATACATCGGACTGCAAAAATCGGCGACGTCGTCCGCCGCAGTCGCCGGGACCGATCCCAAAGACAAAATAGCAGTCGCCAACAAAGTCATCGCAGCAGCGACCCGCGATCAGTCCAAGCCAGATCGCACTATTGCGGCGCTCAATCCCGTAGTCGCCGCCGACCCCGACCTCTACCTCGCGCAGTACACACTCGGAGTAGCGTTGGCACAAAAAGCGCAATACACCGAAGCCACGAAACATCTGCACAAAGCCATCGAACTCCAGCCTGACTCCGCCTGGGCGCATTACGAAATTGGAGCAACCTTGCTAAAAACCGGCGACTTCAAAACCGCCATCGTGCATCTGGAAATCGCCACCGGGCGCCTGCCGACCTTCGCCCCCGCACACCTCTCTCTGGCCGAAGCCTACGAACATACAGGAAGAACCGAAGACGCGAAACGGGAACGCAGCAAAGGCGGGCAAAAATAAACGCAGGGCAAACACCAGAACAAAAACCTTAATCAGGCGGCTGACTTTTGAGCTGCTCAGCCGCGGCTCGTTCGCGGTTCGCATTCTCCACTTGTCCGAGTTGCTGATAAGCATCCGCCAGGAACGCGTGCGCCTCCGCCGAATCTGGATTCACCATGACCGCGTGCGCCAGTTTCGGCAGTGCTGCATCAGCATGTCCTTCCAGAAAAAGCATTCGACCATATCTCAGGTTAGCCTGAAAGTGATTGGGATCAAGTTTCAGAGCCATCTCGTATTCCGCAGCCGCTTCCGGCAAATGCTGCAAGCGGTTATGCACGGCGGCAAGGTAATAGTGCATCTGCGCAGAAGTCGGGTTGCGCTCCGCAGCCGCTTGAATTTCAGAAAGCGCCGCTTCCCACTGTCCCGTCTTAGCCAGCGCCAGTCCCAGCTGGTAATGCGCCGTTGAAGAGTCCGGCATACTCCCTACGGCGCGGCGCAAAATCGGCAAGGCATCTTGATATTTTCCGAGGTGGACCAAACTCTTGCCGAATTCGAGATAGGCGGTACCCGCGTCCGCAGGGTACTGTTGGACTAACTCATGCAGACCCGCCAATGCCTCCTCGTAGTGATCTAATTCAAGTCCAAACATATACTCGTGAATCTTATTCGCGAAATCGATCTTGTCTTTCGGATCAATCAGCGCTTTTTCACTGTCGTTAGAGTTTCCACTGTCAGAGCTCAGATACCCGAGAGCCCGTAACTTTTCTTCTGCTTCCGGATTCAGTTCCGCTTGCTCGACCGCCGCGCCACTGGTCTTTTTCTTGAACTCAGTGAGTTGGCTATCTAAAGTGTCGGCAACCGCCTTATCGGTCGAAGCCAGGTTCTTCAGGGCATCCGGATCAGAAAGTTGATCGTATAGCTCTCTCTTCGGCGCCTGCAC
>Ga0209530_1001193_pt1 | contig 12659 bp, 10 predicted proteins | sample BlaSpr_A8_Ref_O1_FD_187987 | JGI IMG/M metagenome (GOLD analysis project Ga0209530, IMG submission 187987) | Forest soil microbial communities from Thunder Bay, Ontario, Canada - Black Spruce, Ontario site 2_A8_Ref_O1 (SPAdes) (version 2) | ecosystem: Environmental > Terrestrial > Soil > Boreal...
GTGCCCAAGGAATGTCCCACGTGGTTTTCGGTAAGACGATCTTTTCCGCCGTGGCTGGCGACGTACATTGCCAGTTCCAGCCGAGTCCAGACTCCAAGTTTGTCAAATACCCTGCGCATATGATTCTTGACTGCTTGTTCGCTGGTGCCGACCATCTCGCCAATTTCGCGATTGGTCAGGCCTTCCCAAACTAAAATCGAAATCTGATTTTCCCTTGGGCTGAGAACCGGGCAAGGGGTCCTGACTGCACGTTCGTCTTCGTGAGCATAGCGAGCCAACTTCACACGTTTCCTCCCCTCGCGGATTCCGGCGCACAAGAACATTATGCGCAAGTGCTGTTTTACAGTTCCCAGACTCATGTGTAACTGAGCTCCAATTTCTTTATTGCTGCAGCCTTGCACGAGCAAGTTCAAGACCTGCTGTTTGCGGGGAGAGACTTCAGCTTGCTCGAAATTGCTCATCATTTCTTCTCCTGCGTGCTCAACGGTCGAACAAAGATATCTGTTAAGCCCATTTCCGGTTCGTGATGGAGCAGTGTCTTTCAAAACCACGCCATCATAGGAAACAGCGGACAACACGTGAGTCCCTGTACCGTCCAACCTCTAGGAATCAACTTACAACGGAGGCATATCTTGAAAGTGATCAGAATTGCACAGAAGGCGAAATTTAAGTGGGCAGATTCCCGATACGGGAATGAGTTACAGAAGCTCCCATGGTCTTGACCGCATGACAATCGCCAGCTTGACTGTTGAGAACGGGCTATTACACGTTTCGACCGGGGCAGTGCCGCGAGGGGAAGTCCGACGGAGGAAATAAATGCGAAATGGCCCCATTTCAGGCTTTCCTGACCCCCGCCACCCAGATGGTTCGCAAGGGTTGAAATTTCGAAAGCCTTTTATGCGGACTTTCGCCCCCTGTTTTCGAGTGGAGGTCGCTAGTCTGCATCTATACCTTCGGGCCATCATTGCGCCAAGTGTTCCTCGGGGCTCCCGTGTCCACAAGCTGTACTAAGCACCAAATATGCGGTCTGACAAGTCCTCTTCCGGGCAGCACACCAACAACATTTGAAGTAGTGGGGATGAGCGCGGCGTTACGCTGGTAACCAGAGTGTTGACTCAGTCCCGCTGGCGCGGAGTGTGACGGCTCATAATGCAGGTAATGCTTTTCCCCAATGTTGTAAATATGTTCAAGGAGTATCCCACGATTCGAGCACTTCGCTACAGGACGATAACACCTTTTCTCGCGGCAGGTTTCTTCTTTCTAATTTCTAAACTTTGACTCAGCGGGACAGCCGCTAGGAGTTCCATTTGAAAGACAAGCACATAGGTCTGAGATTAGGCGTGGCGTTTGCAGTCCTGATCATCATCTTGCTGGGCATCGGGCGGCTGGGACTTCGGATGCATGAAATCGATAAGACCCTTGCTGACGTCACAGGCAGGCAATCCGCCAACCTAGATTTGGCGCGAAGAGCATTGATGCTCTCCAATATCAACAGCCGCATCGCCATGGAAATTGTCCTCGTTGAGAACAGGGCACTCGTCGATACGCTTTTGGCAACGAGGTCTGAAAATGGGGAAGAGATTACGAGGCTGGTGCAGGAGAGCGAAAGGCGCTGTCAGTCAGAAGAAGAGAGGAAGTTGCTGGATGCGGTAAAGGAAACAAGAAAACCATACGTTGACAGCTACCTGCGAGCTATCCATCTGCTTGTCGATGAAAAGAAACACGACGAAGCAGAGGTGGTCATGGTCAACGAAGCCATGCCAGCCCTGCTCAAATACCATGCTGCATGGGACAAGTTCGTGGAGTTTCAGAAAAACGAGGTGGATGTAGCTGTCAAGCAAGCTCAGGATAAGAACGCAGAGGCCCGTCGCCTTACTTCGCTACTGGTGGGGTTGGCGGTAATTGTGGCCATCCTGATCGCGATATTCTCGACCCGAGAGGCGGCACACGAGATTTCTGCACGAATTGCCGCAAAGAATGAGGTTAGCGATCTCAATACGACTCTCGAAGGGAAAGTGAGCCAACGCACCCACGACCTCAATGAAGCCATCAAGCGATTGAAATTGCAGTCAGCGGCATTGGAAGCCGCTGCCAATGCCATTGTGATCACAGATTTCCACGGCACGATCCAATGGGTGAATCATGCGTTTACTACTTTGACTGGCTATAGCGCGGAAGAAGCATTGGGCAAGAACCCTCGCCTGTTGAAATCAGGAAAGCAACCGCGAAGCTTTTATGCCGATCTTTGGTCAACTGTCTCGTCAGGCAAAGTCTGGCACGGCGAACTCATTAACAGGCGGAAAGACGGGACGACCTATATTGAAGAGCAGACGATCACGCCCCTAGCTCAGAACCTCGGCGAAGCGAATTGGACGCACTTCGTCGCCATCAAGCAGGACATCACTGAGCGTAAGCAAGCCGAAGAAGCGATCCTGCTCAAAACTGCACTGCTTGAGGCGCAAGCTGAGACGACAATCGATGGCATCCTTGCCGTTGATGAGTCAGATCACATCATTCTGGCGAATAAGCAATTCGGACTCCACTTCGGAATAACGGATGAAGTATTGAGCAGGGGAGACGATCAGATCGTGCTCAAGCAAATCATGCCTAATATCGAAAATTCTGAAGCCTTCATCGCGAGAGTCAAATATCTCTATAGTCACAGGGATGAGAAGAGCAGGGATGAGTTCAGACTCAAGAACGGGAAAGTGTTCGACCGATACTCTGCGCCTTTCGTCGATTCAAAAAGTCGCTACCGAGGCAGAATCTGGTACTTTCGCGACATCACTGCCCGCAAACTTGCGGAAGAGAAGATTCAAGTTCTGGCGTTCTCTGATGCCCTTACAAAGTTGCCGAATCGCAGGCTTTTGCAGGATCGATTGACTCAGGCGCTCGCCAGTGCTCGTCGGCAAGAAGGCAGAGTCGCGCTCTTGTTCCTCGATCTCGATAGGTTCAAAAACATTAACGACTCGCTCGGGCATTCGGTCGGTGATCTCTTCCTGCAACAGGTAGCAGGACGACTTGAGAAGGCGACTCGTGAACTAGACACAGTGGCCCGCGTAGGCGGCGACGAATTCCTCATCCTGTTAACTGGGCTAAAGGACGTAACCGATGCAGCGGTCGCCGCCGAGCGACTCATGGATGCGATGACCGCTGAATTTGTTGTTCAGGGTCACCCACTTAACATTGGATGCAGCCTTGGCATCAGCATTTTTCCGGAACATGGCACAGACGCCGAAACCCTGATCAAGAATGCCGACACCGCCATGTATAGCGCCAAAGAGAACGGACGCAACGGCTTTCGGTTCTTCACAGAGGACGTAAACGCTCTGGCCGTGGAGCGTTTGACTTTGGAGAACAGCCTTCCACACGCACTCGACAAAGAAGAACTTTTTCTCGTTTATCAACCACAGGTAGATATGACCACTGGAAAGATCATCGGGCTCGAAGCCCTTTTGCGCTGGCAACATCCGGAATTAGGGCTGGTGCCACCTGATAAGTTCATACGGATTGCTGAAAACTGCGGCTTGATCGTACCCGTCGGCGAATGGGTGCTCAGGACGGCCTGCTCTCAGTCCCGGAAATGGCAAGAGGCTGGTCTGCCTCCGGTCAGAGTAGCAGTAAACGTATCAGCGGTTCAGTTTCGCCGACAGGGCTTCTCTGAACAAGTGAGAAAGGTGCTGCGCGAGACCGGACTCGCCCCAGAGTACCTCGAACTCGAACTCACAGAAAGCCTCTTGCTCGCTGACGCTGATGTAACTCTTTCGGTTATTCAAGAATTAAAAGCTATGGGGTTGACGCTGGCGATTGACGACTTTGGGACTGGTTATTCCAGCTTCAGATACTTGAAACAGTTTCGTGTCAGCAGGCTCAAAATCGACCGTTCGTTTATTCGGGATGTCGCCGTGAATCCGGATGATGCGGCAATCACAGCCGCAATCATCAGCATGGCAAAAAGCCTGCGTCTCAAGGTGATTGCCGAAGGCGTCGAGGACGCAGCGCAAATGTCGTTCCTGCGAGCACATCAGTGCGACGAAATCCAAGGCTACTACTTCAGCAAGCCTTTGGCGGTTGACAAAGTTGCGGACAAACTGCGAGGCGACTCTCCAGAGCCGCACGTCCGAGCACATTCGAGTGGAGGACAATCATGACAACAGACAATATTAACGTGTGCACTTCATGACGCAAGTCGGTGTTGTACTTTTGGCGTCTAACGATCCGGTCACAATTCAGCAGTTCAGCCACGCCCTAGAAGAATTGTGCATTCCGCCGGATGTGTGCCGGGAAGTGCCAGCGGCTGTCGGATTATTGAAGCGCCGGAAGTTCGATGCCGTTATCGTTGATCTTAAACTGGGTGAACAGGCGGGGCTGATTTTGGATGAGGCGCGTCTCTCCCCGGCAAACCAAAAAGCGGTGATGTTTGCCGTTAGCGGCAGCGATGCGGAAGGCACAGCCCTCCGGAAAAAGACGGCGTTTGTGTTCGAAAGACCGCTTACCGCAAAGTCAATCGGCAGCACACTCAGACCTGCTTACGGACTGATACTGAGAGAGCGGCGGCGATATTTCCGATGTGCCCTGTCCATTTCAGTGGTCATCCTAAGGCGATCCAAGCCCGAGGTTTGCTGCAACAGCGTAAACGTCAGCGAAGGGGGCATGTCCCTGCGCACCACCGTTCCGCTCAACACCGGAGAAAAGGTGCGCGTTCAGTTCACCCTGCCGGGTCACGAGGTTCCTTTTCTGGCAGACTCGATGATCTGCTGGTCGAAAATGAGCCATATCGGACTTCGTTTTGTCTCCCTGTCGCAGGAGCACAAATCCGAGCTTCAGGGCTGGCTGTCAGGGAAACTAGAAGAGATGCTCCCGGAGATCGTCGCCGGGAAGTTCCGGAGGTCGGAAGATTCCTCCCGGGCCGACCTCGGGACAGAGAGCAGGGTTAAAACGTGACGCAACACTGTGATTGGCCGAATGCGTGATAGGCGGCTGTTCTTCTTTTCATCCGACACCCAGACGAATGCGCTATCCCGTGCCCGTGGCCGACTGTCTTTGGTTCAGCATATCTACCACCTTTCGCACAAGTTCTAAAGGGAGGAATGGTTTTTCCAGAAAGTTTGCACCGTATTCACGCACCTCGGGGAATTGATCGCCAAAGCCCGTCATAAACAAGAATTTCGTTTCTGCACGCACCGCACCAATTCGCCCCGCAAGCTCAAGCCCGTTGAGTCCGGGCATCACAATATCGCTTATCAGAATCTCTATGCTGCCCTCCTGTTGCTCGCTCCAGCGCAGTGCCTCCGCACCATCGGCGGCAGAATGGACGGAGAAACCGTGGCGTTCGAGCGTCCTTTGCAAAAGCTCTCGAAGGTCGGCATTGTCTTCGACTATCAGGATGGTGACAGAACGATGGTGGGAAGATTCGATGTGCAGTCCCTTGTGCTGGGGCTGAGCGGCCATAGCGCGTCTTGTTTCCAAGTCATTCACAATCCGTCGAGCAACAAGGCGCAAGCAATCCATCTGCTCAGCGGTCATAAGATGCGGCACCCGGTCCATCACGCAGACGGTTCCTATCGCCTGCTGACTGGATGTGATGAGCGGCATTCCTGCAAAACATCTGACTCCGACATCTGTCACTAATAGATTGTTAGCAAATATCGGGTCAGAAAGTGCATCGGCTACGACAAGGATGTCGGATCGCAAAATTGCATGAGCAGAAAACGACCGCTCCCGTGGAATCTCATTGAACTCAAGGCCAATTTTCGATTTGAGCCACACCCGTTCCTGATCGACAAAGCCGATCTTACCGATAGGCATAGCGCACGTGAGAGTGGCCAGACGAAGCATGTCGTCAAACCCTTGCTCGTTGGACGTCCCAATAATTCCGAAGCTGTGAAGACTTTCGAGGCGAGAGACTTCATCTTGTGGCAGAGGCGAACTGAGCGATTCACTGTCGGGTTTGCTTTCCAATGGGTGCTTTTGGGATATGTGACGCTCAAAGACTGCGGCAAGTTCAGAATTAAGCCGTTCGGGAGTGGGCTTTTCGACGCCATGCAGCAGTCTTGCAAACAGAATTGCGCCGCAAGCAGAGCAGACCCCGGAAAAGTCTCGTTCCTTATCGGGTCCGATCTGGCGAACGTCCTTCAAGAAAGGCCGACTGCCCATCACTTTGCCTTGCCAAAGATTGAGGAAGACTCCGGGAGAACCCTTCGAGGGAGGGGCTCACGCTAGTGCTTCGCACACTACGACCCTCCTCAGTTGCGACGATACAAGAGATTGGCGCGATTGCAATACGGCGAAGCCTGTATGTTAAGTGTGGGCGTTCTTGAATGGCTGCGATGGCGACCAACCCATGATGCACGCAACTAAGTGTCAGCGGGAGTTGGCTCTAACCGGCCACAGATTCTTTTTGCTCTTCCTCCTTCTGCTGGGGACGCTAATTCTCCATCCGTATGCGGAGGGCAGTCGTCTCGGGTACTACGCAGGTGGTGAAGTCCCCTCTGCCCCGCCCTCTGAGGCGGCCCCATGATTTTCACCCGGAGATGTACACAACCTCGTCCAGCCTTGTCGGCATTGACTCGGCTGGGACCAATTCGTATTCGCCCACCTCCGCATATCCTCTGCTGAACACATCGTCTGCGGCGCGGTACGGACGCATTCCATCTTTTCTGAATTCGCTGACGGCCCGAACATGGAGGCTTGCAGGTTAGCCGATAAAATACTTCAGTTGTCTGGCTGAGTCCGATCCCCGGAGATGTTGCTACGAAGTGCACCCTCCCGCACGCTTCGCACATAGTTCCCATGTGGAGGGACATTTGGAAATTACTACTCATGCCCAAATGGTACGCCTCGTTGCCGCCCTGAAACTTCGGTAATTCCCACGGGGCTCAACACTGTCATGTATGCAACACATGAAGCCCTTCGTGGCCTCATACGCTTCGGGCGGCACACTGAGCCACCATCCGAAACTCGTTGTTATTGCTGACTCGGAGGAATAGACTTAAGAAGTCTCTTCCGCATATCTCCGTCGAAATTCCGGGCGCACCTAGTCCTCCCGGACGGTCTTTTTGCGCAACCGATAGAAATGGGGTTCACTCATGAACCCGTCCTTTTATTCGCTACCGGCAAGTCGAATCGGAAATCGCTAAACAGGAGCAGTTTATCAGCGCAATTAGCCTTTCTTTCGGTCTGCTAATTGTGCTGCTCACGCTCCTGCTGCTCCGCAGGATTCGCAAGCTGAAACCACGGATCGCCGGATACGGATCGCAAACGATGTGCAGTTCTTGCGGATTGATCGCATCTCGATTAAAACCGAACTGCTTGGAATGCGGTGAGTCTCTTACACGGGTGAGTGTGACCCCGATTCTGGAGAAATAAACCGCTGATTGGCACAAACCGTTCCTCGCGGCGAACAGGAAGGTATCACAAATTATGAAAAATACTAAATTTGTTGTGAGATTGAACCGAGGCTGCACTCACGCACCCGAGTTCCTGCAGCGGATTGATCGCACTCCCATCCGAACGACCACCAACCGTAAGCTGGCACTGGTGATGGGGAGATTTGCGGCTGAAGACGCGATCAAATCTTTGCAAAACTCCCGCCGCTTCCCGGAGCTAGTTTCCGTGAAGGTTAGCGCGTAGATACCCTCTTATCGGTCGCAGGAATGGCCCAGAGACCCATCGCAGCAGATGGAACGCATGTCTATTTGTTCCGAAATCGTAAAATCTGGAAGCCGCCCAAAAAAAGCGGGACTTTTGTCCTATGCTGTGAGCCATAAACTAAAAGTAAGGCAGTCATCCCCCAACACCCGCCGATGGGTCCCCCTCGCGGCGGGTTTTTTATCGTCTTGAATTCCCGGCACGCCACCGTTTTTAGGTTATTTCCTGCATTTCATCTGTTCTGGGCATACTCCTACAAACTTCTTCGAATCAAGTGCCCGAGGCCCGCTCATGGGTAATGGCGCAGCTTGGCGTCTCTCTGCGCAATCAGTGGCTATTCTCCCGGTCCGCGCAGCGCTCTCGCCCGTCAAGGTAAAAAAGCTTAGACCACGGTACATCGTTGTGAAGCACTATCGCACTGTTAACTGGTCTCACTTCAGCAGTCTTTTTGCTGGTGTTGATGCCAACCACGACAAATCTGTCATGACTGCCCCCTATGACCACCGGGTCGTTTATCTTGGGAATGTAATTCTCTGGGTCTGCCATGGTGATACGCTCCCACAGGAATCGTCGGGATTCATAGTCTTGAGGATTCAAACTGTACCACAACTCGCTCATGTTGATAGCCGCACACCGTACCGCGCCCGGTCAGAGGCTCGATCTACTTTGTTGAGCAGGACGTTGATCTCGCCGATGATCTCAAGCCGTCTGATCCGTCGTGCCAGTACGCTTCCTGCACAGCCAAATTCATTCCTTGGGATCGACTCCCCTTGGATTCTGGCCCACAGTTCGATGGCTTGAAGTTCGGCCATCAGGCGTTCTAGTTTGTCATCAGGCACACGTTCCTCCCGCGATTGCCTCTAACCGGAGAACCAGTTCAGAGGTAGTAAAAGGCTTCCTTATGAGTTGAAATATCTCAGATTCCTCACCGCCGAGCGGGTACTCTTCGGGATAGCCCGTCATAAGAAGTACTTTCAGGCTGGGATACATGCCGACTGCTATCCGAATCAGTTCACGCGCCCCGAGCCCCGGTGTCACCACGTCACAAAGCAGAACGTGGATTGGACAGGGATGCTTCGAACATATCCTAAGCGCCTCATCGCCATCCTCTGCCACCAAGACTTCATAGCCGCGCTGCCGCAATCCCCGTCCAAGCATTTCACGAATTGCGATTTCATCCTCAACTACGAGAATCGTATCCATAGGTTGCCATCTGCGACCGATCTTTGCCGCACGACGGAAGCCCAATCCTACGATGCGAGATTCCAAGTCGCTGTGGCGGACGCGGCGGTACTCCCCCGAGGATGTCCCCCTCAATTCGGTCCAGCATCCGAGGCAGGGCGAGTAGCGCGTCCGCCCAAAGCAGCCTAGCAATATTGTCGCCATGGCCAAACCCAACATTTTCAGAAGTTCACATATCCAGAGCGTGCCGAGATGCAGTCACGGCTGCCGGAGCGACGGCATCAGAATGCGGACATCCTAACCTTCGCAGATGGGTCTGAGGTCTCGCGGATTGCGCTTTCACCGCTTCAATTAGAGCGTCCTAAATCGGTTCCTTAATCCGCCCCAGCAGGCAGGAACTTCCCGGATCATGTGCAGGGCGCATTGGGCTCGGTTGCGACTGACCAACGATTTAACTGTTTCGGTGCTCGTTGCCCGGTCAGTGCGAGTGTGTAAAGCGACCGAACCCGTGCCATCCTTTGAGCAGATGACCAATGGGCTGGACACAAGCGGTTGTTGGAGTTGTCGCAGTTTTGCGCTGAAGCGAAGCGAAATTCCGATAAGGGACTCTAACGCGGAGGCAAGGCTCTCAAGCGGGTTCGATATGCGATTTGCGAATGGTAGTTACGGCTGTATAAAGCTCCGACAAAGACTTTAGCCGAATACCTGTGCCCAACCACGGATCGTTTTCGTGAGACCGATGAGACCGCAGTTTCACTGATGGAAAAACATAAAATCGGCGGACGCGGTCACGATTCGGATTCACGATACACAGCAGAGTTATGTATTCACGCTCCGCAACGGCAGGTTCCACGACCCAATGTCGGAAAGATCATGCGGCTGAAGGAAATCATTCCACCGCCCAAAGCGTCGTGACTAGGCGGGCTCCACTTCTGCGGCGGGAGGCTCGCACTCGAACGATTCCATTTCAGTTTCAGCGTCCTCGTGGACAACGTGGTCCGATGTTCGGCCACACCGGGCGCAAAACCATTCATTCATCGGTAGCTATAGCATGACAAATTGATATCCGTCAGTCCGCCAAAGCACGCTCTAACATTGAGCGGGTGCAATTTCCGACCTGCGGGTGAGGTTCCCGCCCAGCCGCCCGCATTGACCATCGGTCCACCGATGTCCGAATGGCCGTTCCTAAAGTTTAATTGCGTTCAGCCGATGTCCCTTTGCAGGAGGACACAATGGCTAACCATCTGATTGTTCCCGCTGCGCAGTACCTTCGTATGTCAACCGAACATCAGCAGTATTCTCTCGAAAACCAATCCAAGGCGATCCTGAACTACGCAGAGTCCCACGGGTTCCACGTCGTGCGTACGTATTCTGACGCCGCAAAAAGAGGTCTTGTGTTAAGGCACAGAAAGGGGCTTCAGCAGTTGCTTCAGGATGTGGTTGGAGGAAAACCGGATTATAAAGTCATCCTCGTCTACGATGTCAGTCGCTGGGGACGATTTCAAGACACTGACGAATCAGCGCATTACGAGTTCTTGTGCAAATCCGCAGGCGTACCAGTGCATTATTGCGCCGAGACCTTCGCGAATGACGGCACGCTGCCGAGCCTCATCATGAAGACTCTGAAAAGAACCATGGCGGCAGAGTACAGCCGCGAGTTGGGCGTGAAGGTTCTCGCTGGCCAGAAGCGTCTGGCAGGCCTTGGATTTAAGCAGGGCGGTATGCCCGGTTACGGCCTGCGAAGGATGTTGATTTCGTCGGAGAGGGCCTCGAAGCAGGAACTGGCGAAGGGGGAGCGAAAGAGCATCGCCACTGATAGGGTTATCCTCGTCCCCGGCCCAACCCACGAAGTGCAGTGCGTCAGGGAGATATATCGAATGCTCGTGGCCGAGAAGTTGTCCGTCAACGCCATCGCTCGTGAACTCAACGAGAAGGGTATCAAATATGTCGGCGATTCCAAGTGGAATAATCAAGCGGTCTACGCCGTACTCACTCATCCGAAATACACCGGTTGTCACGTCTTCGGTCGAACCTCTAGCAAACTTCACACTCCGGTTGTGAGGCTTCCGAAATCAGAATGGGTTCTGACGCCAGGAGCCTTCGAGCCCGTTATCGACCACGCAACGTTTTTAGAGGCGCAACGAACGTTGCAGAGCCGAACAATCAAGAAGTCGGACGTGGACTTGCTCGACAGCCTGCGAGGGCTGCTTGTCTTGGAAGGGAGACTATCTATCAAACTGATTCAGAACTGTGGTTGTGTCCCATCACCTTCCACATACAGAGAACGCTTTGGCAGCTTGCGAAGAGCCTACCAACTCATAGGCTATGGCCATTCCCACCAATTCGGTGACATTGACCTACGCCGTCGGACGCGAACCCTACGCGACGAACTCATAGCCAAGATAGTTGCGACGTTTCCTGACGAGGTGTCAATTGTTCGCCGTGGAGGAAGGTGGAGAAGCCGATTACAAATGCGCACCGGTTTGATTGTGTCAGTGCTCGTCGCTCGGTCAGTGCGAACTAGGAAGAACGCCCTTCGCTGGCGGGCCACCCCAGTGCAGCACGAACGCCAGTACGTAACATTTCTCGCACGGCTGGGCGAAGGCAACGTCGCATTTCTTGACTTCCACGTGCTTCCCAACGTGGACCGCAGCGGAACATTCGATATGTCTCTGAACGACCCATGGCTGAATCGCGGCACACCACTCGATGACTTGCGTGCGTTCTGCCCGGTCGTATCTCGTGTAGCTAGCGCTCGCCGTGACCATTAAATGTGTGGTGACATTGGGAATGCGGAAATGCCGATGCAGCCGACGAGAACTCATCACCGAACTACTGAGTTGATTTAATGAGCAAGGTGAGCCCCAGAGCCTCCCTGCTCCCCCGCACAGAGGACCGGGGCTCACCTCCCCCTCAAATCCGGCCCACTATACCCCTGTTTTCACATTTTGTAACCGACGACTACGCAGCCTTCGTCTGTTGAGCTTCATTTTCGCCATCTAGCGCCGCCGAAACCAGCAAGCTTCCTGCCGCTTACAACCCTCCTTCCCCGACGACTTAGAATAAGAGGATGGAATACGTTGATCTGCTTGACTCGTCAGGTCGCCCTACCGGAACAAGAAAGCCCAAACCAGACGTACATCGAGACGGCGACTGGCACGGCGCTGCCCACGCTTGGATCATCAACACAGGGGGCCAGATTCTGATTCAGCGTCGCTCACCCGCGAAGGAAAACTGGCCTAACTTGTGGGATGTTTCTGTGGCCGGGCATCTCTCCGCTGGAGAAGGGCCTGTAGAAGCGGCCATTCGAGAGGCCGAAGAAGAGCTTAGCCTGACGCTTGTTCCTGGTGAATGCCGTTATCTCTTTACCGTCGCCGAGCAAATGGTGCTCAATAACGGCAGCTACATCGACAACGAATATCAGCACGTCTTTCTTGTTCAAAAGGACTTGGACATCGGAGATCTCAAGTTCAGCGATGGAGAAGTCGCTGAGGTGCGGTTTGTCGCGGTTCGAGAGCTTCAAACAGATCTAACAACTGATCCAAGCGACTTTGTCCCCCACGAGGAAGAATACCGAAGGCTTTTCGAAGTTCTGCGGATAGACCCTAACGAATCCTCGAACGTCTAGTAATAAAGGGTGCAGCAGTGAGCCAAGTCTGGCCGCCGAGATTTTCAAGCAGGAACACCTGACAGCCACCGGACCTCACAAATCTCATGCGTTCGCATCATCGACCGACCGCCGAAAGCGGGTCGAACAAGCACCCTTGAACTCGATAGGAGTAGCCCTCTGGCAGCATTTCACCTAATGTCCAAGAGATATTGAATGG
>Ga0209530_1001194_pt1 | contig 12648 bp, 12 predicted proteins | sample BlaSpr_A8_Ref_O1_FD_187987 | JGI IMG/M metagenome (GOLD analysis project Ga0209530, IMG submission 187987) | Forest soil microbial communities from Thunder Bay, Ontario, Canada - Black Spruce, Ontario site 2_A8_Ref_O1 (SPAdes) (version 2) | ecosystem: Environmental > Terrestrial > Soil > Boreal...
TAGTAGAAACGCCCCACGCTGAATTCGCGTTCGGCGATCACTTCCTGGACTTCCCGAAGACGCTGCTTGGCTTCCGGCACCAGCTTGCTGTCCGGATACTGCATGATGAGCTGCCGGTATTCCTCCTCGGCGCGCATGGCGTGCGTGGGATCCCGATCTGACTTCTCCATCTGCTGATAGTGAATGTTGGCCAGCTTCAGCTGGGCCTCAGCCGCTTCCGGCATGTTGGGGAAGAAGGTCTCAAAATCCTTGTACTCAATTTCCGCTTGGGCCAGCGATGCCGAACCACCCTCGGCGTACCAGGAATCAGCGACCGCCAGTTTGGCGCGCGCAATATATTCGGAATCGGGATAGGTGTTGATGAGGGTTTGCAGCGAGAGCCGCGCCACATCGAAGCGATTGTGTTTCATCGCGTCCATGGCACGGTCGAACAGAACCTTGTCAGGCTGCTTGGAATCGACATTCGCGATCGGGTTGCTGACCTTCTTGTTGGTGCAGGCTATAGTGAACGCCAACACACCCAAAAGAAGAATCACCGGAATACGACGAAACATAAGAACCCTCAGACCCTAACTATGCCCAGACTCGTGTGGGACAACGGCAACTTCAAACCTTTTGAAGAGTAGCTTCGGTTGCCGCTTTCAACAATTGCCGGGCGTTACTGGTTGGATCGCCCTTACCGAACACGGCGTTGCCTGCAACCAGAATTTCCGCGCCCGCTCGTACCACCTCGACCACGGTGTCAAGAGCAACGCCGCCATCGATTTCAATCCGGTAACCCAGCCCCCGCCGCTCGCGCAACTCGGCCAGCTTGCGGATTTTGTGCAGCGCTCCTGGGATGAACTTCTGTCCCCCGAATCCCGGATTCACCGACATAACCAGTACGTAGTCGATGATATCCAGTACTTCGCTCAACATTTCGACCGGCGTCGCGGGATTGATCACGACGCCAGCCCGAACACCATGGTCCCGGATCAGGTGCAGCGTCCGATCCAAATGCCGGCAGGCTTCTTGATGCACAGAAATCCAATTGGCTCCCGCGGCCGCGAAATCGGGAATGTACAAATCCGGATTCTCGATCATCAGATGGCAATCGAGCGGCAGGCTGGTGGTTTTCCGCAATGATCGCACGACGGGCGGTCCGATGGTGATGTTGGGAACAAAATGTCCATCCATTACATCGACATGGATTACACTGCCGCCGCCCTGGGCCGCAGCTTCCACTTGCTCCGCCAGATGGGCAAAGTCAGCCGACAGAATTGACGGGGCTAGCTCGATCAATTGGGTTCCAGGCATAGAGGCGCTTGCGGGAATTTTAACACGCTGGACAGCCGTCTGGGCGCACTCTTGCGATTTCGCCAGTGGTACACGCCTTCCCGTAAAAGGGAGAATGGTAAGGCGAAGGCGCCCCGGCTTGCGATCACAATCCGGTACAATCATTTGTTTGGTTCATCGCGGCGCGGAATGCCGTCGCAGACGACCCACTTCTTATGTCCATGAGAGTTCGCAAAGCTGTATTTCCCGCCGCCGGACTGGGCACGCGCTTTCTGCCCGCCACTAAAGCTCAGCCTAAAGAAATGCTGCCGCTGGTCGACAAACCGATCATTCAGTATGGCGTGGAAGAGGCGCTCGCCTCGGGATGCGACCAGATCATCATCATCACCGGCCGTGGCAAGCAGGCGATCGAAGATCATTTCGATGTCAGCTACGAGCTGGAAAAAATGCTCGAGGAGCGCAAGAAAACCGATCTGCTCAAGATTGTGCGCGGCATCTCCGACATGATCCACGTTGCGTATGTGCGGCAGAAGGAAGCGCTCGGCCTTGGACACGCCGTGCTGATGGCGCGCGAACTCGTGGGCAATGAGCCCTTCGCGGTGCTTCTCGCCGATGACATCATCGATGCCAATCCTCCCTGCCTGAAGCAGATGATTGATGTTTTCGACAAGACACAATCCTCGGTGATCGCGATTCAAATCATCGAAGGCAAGGCGATTTCTGCATATGGTGTGCTCGATGTAAAACCAGCAGACGGAAGTTTCGACGGGCGCCTTTATGAAATCCGCAACATGGTAGAGAAGCCAAAGCTGGAAGAAGCGCCGTCCGACCTCGCGGTGATCGGACGCTACATTTTGACGCCAACGGTTTTCGAAACTCTAGCAGAAACCAAGGCCGGGATCGGCGGCGAACTGCAGCTCACCGATGGCATGCGCGCCCTGCTCAAGAAAGAAAAAATGTATGGCTACGTCTTCGAAGGCAAGCGCCACGATGCCGGCGACAAACTAGGTTTTCTTCAGGCCACAATCGAGTTCGCCCTCAAGAGAAAAGATCTAGGCGGCCCGCTGCGCGAGTATTTGAAAGGGCTCAAGCTGTAGCGTCAAATGGGGACAGACTGTTCCGTCGACAAAAGGTCGGCAAGTTCGAAGAGTCGATTATGACGCGCCCAGAGTGATCTTGAGTTTTCGTGATTTCTCTTCCACGCTGTTGACGAGGGTTTCTTTGAGACTCTCCAACTTCCTCGCCAAGGATTCACTCGCGAGCCCGAGAATCTGTGCCGCGAGAATTCCCGCGTTAGTAGCTCCAGCTTTCCCAATGGCCACTGTGGCGACGGGAATCCCCGCCGGCATCTGCACGGTCGCAAGCAGGGAATCCATTCCATTGAGCGCAGTGGAAGGAATGGGAACGCCAATCACCGGCAGGGTGGTATGCGCGGCAATCACTCCAGCCAGATGGGCCGCCCCGCCGGCTCCGGCAATGATCACGCGAATCCCGCGGCCCGCGGCCTTGCGGGCAAAGTCGGCGGTGCGATCCGGAGAGCGATGCGCCGAGGTGACATCGATCTCATAAGCGATCCCGAAATCATCGAGGGCCTTCGCAGCCTCGCGCATAATGTCAAGGTCAGAATCGCTTCCCATCACAATTGAAACCAGTGGCTTGCTCATAAATTTTCCTTTTGTCGCGGTGCTGTCATCCTGAGCAACGCGAAGGATCTCTGTACTCTGCGCGGAGTGACCGGGCGCTCCGCTGCGCGAACTACTTTTTCAACGCTCGCGCCGCAATGTCCTTGCGATAATACACGCCGCCGAAGCTAATCTTCCCGACGGCCTCGTAAGCCCTCTCAACCGCTTCTTCAAGACTCGTGGCCCGCGCCGTAACTCCCAGCACGCGCCCGCCCGCAGTGAAATACGCATCATCGTGTTTGGTTGTGCCTGCGTGAAACACTTTTACTCCGGCAACTTTCTCGGCATCTTCAATCCCGCTGATTTTCTTGCCCACTTCGAACGTGCCCGGATATCCTCCCGAAGCCATCACCACGCAAACCGAAGCATCCGCCGACCAGCGAAAGTCGCCGTCGCTGACGCGGCCGTCAATCGAAGCTTCGAGCGCCTCCACCAGATCACTTTCCAGGCGCATCAGAACCGGCTGAGTCTCGGGATCGCCGAAGCGGCAGTTGAACTCAAGCACCATCGGCCCGCGAGCCGTCATCATCAGTCCGCAATAGAGTACGCCCTTGTATTCCGCGCCCTCCGCCTTCATCCCAGCGACTACAGGACGCGCGACGTGCTGCAACAACCAATTCTGCATCTGCGCGTCGACCATCGTCTGCGTCGAGTATGCGCCCATGCCGCCCGTGTTCGCGCCCGTGTCACCTTCGCCCACACGTTTGTGATCCTGCGCCGCGGCCAGCGCAGCCACGCGCTCACCATCGCTCAGCACCAGGAAAGAAAGTTCTTCACCTTTGAGACACTCCTCGATCACCACGCGCGCGCCAGCTTCGCCCAGCATCTTACCGCTGAGCATCTCCGCCGCGACTGCCGAAGCCTCTTCCTTGGTCTTGCAGATCACGACCCCTTTGCCCGCGGCCAGGCCGTCCGCCTTCACCACCACCGGCATGTGAAAATGCGGCAAGGCCTCGCCAACTTCCTGTGGGCTATCGCAGATGGCATAGTGCGCCGTCGGGATGTGATGGCGCTGCATGAACTCCTTCGCGAAACTCTTACTGGATTCGAGCTGCGCCGCGCTCTGACTGGGACCGAAGATGCGATGTCCACGACGCGTAAACTCGTCCACCAAGCCCAGTTGCAGCGGCAATTCAGGGCCTACCACAGTCAGGTCGGGCTTGATCCGCGCAGCCAGCACCAGCAGTGACTCGACACTTTTTACATCCGCAGGCAGACATTCCCCCTCGGCGGCGATGCCGGCATTCCCCGGCGCGCAATAGACCTGCGAAACCCGCGGAGACTGGCGCAGTTTCCAAACCAGCGCATGCTCGCGCCCGCCACTTCCGATGACGAGAATCTTCATAGCTCAGGATAAACAAGGGTAGGGAACCAAACAGATGATGTCAAACAGATGTACGAGAAACACCTGGGGACAGCCGCCCCCGGCTGTCCGATCGAGCGAAGATCGATTCTTGCTGCCGTTGCCCAAAGATCGCGTAGAGCGGGCGCCCTCGCGCAGTGTCGTTGAAATCGGGTGAAATGTTAGAGCGTGTGCAGATACGCCAGCAGATCATTGATCTGCTGTTGACTAAGAACCCGGGCGAAGCCTGGCATCTTGTTGCGTCCGAGCCGGACAATGTCCGTGACCCGGTCATCATTCGCCGGCATGCCGCTCATCGGCAGATCTTGCCGCTGGAAAACGCCTTTCATGCTGGGCCCCTGCCGTCCGCGAGACGAGTAAGGTTCATGACACCGGTCGCAATAATTGTCGTAAATCTGGCGTCCGGCGATCTGCTGCGAATTAAGTCCAAGTTCGGCATCGCTCTTGCGGCGTTGAACATCGCAGCCGGCCAGCAGGCTCACCACAGAGACACAGAGACACAGAGCAACCAATTCCAAGTTCTCAATTTTCGAGCGGCGATTGATACGACTGCTGGATTGTTCCATTTGTCCGTCGAAATATAAAAACAAACCGCTACAATAATAAAGCAAAGCGCTTGTTCAGCGCGGGAATCGAGTGACTACAAAACGAGTCAACGTAAAACGAGTGTACGAAAAACCGGCCCGCGCCGATGGGACACGCGTTCTGGTGGACCGCCTCTGGCCGCGCGGCCTCAGCAAAGCTCGCGCGGGGGTGGACAGGTGGCTGCGTGATCTCGCTCCGTCCGATGCATTGCGTCAGTGGTTTCACGCACAGCCGGATGGGTGGAGAACGTTTCGGAAGCGCTATCTCAAAGAGTTGGCGCGCCCAGAATCAGCGGAAGCGCTCGGCGAGCTCTATCGCCTGGCCAATCAGAGAAAAAAGCTGACTTTACTTTTCGCCTCCAAAAATGAAGAGCACAACAACGCGACCGTACTAAAAGATCTGTTGGAAGGAATGCGCAAACCCCCCACTGGAACGGGCCCCGGCGGAGTCCGGGCAGTCCGCGAGCGGCAGTTGAAAAAGATGCCAGGATAAAAAAGCATCCAGCAATCGGCGCTTAGCATTTAGTTCGCTATTTTTTCCCATCATTCACGATCGCTTCCACAACACTGTCAATGGCATCGAGAACGCGTTTGTTCGGCAGGTTGAAATTATTGGTCAGGATGGAAAACGCAACCTGCTGGCCGCGCGCAGTGGTTGCATAGCCGGATAGGGCCTTCACCCCGCCGAGCGAGCCGGTCTTGGCGGAAACGTGCGTTCGCGGGTCAAGATTCGCGAAGCGATCGGCAAGCGAACCGTCGACGCCGGCAACAGGCAGCGTACTCCGGAAACTCGCTCCCCAGGATTGACCCGCCGCATAGCGCAGTAATTGCACCACCGCGTTGGGCGTGACCAGATTTTGCCGGGACAGGCCCGAGCCATCATAAAAAACATACTGGTCGCTGGGCACAGCAGCCTGATTCAAGAAACCGTGCAACACCTCGAGGCCGCCTTCGACCGTGCCCGCGGCGCCTTTTTCCCGCCCCAGCAATCGCAGCAGAATTTCTGCGTGCAGATTCTGACTGACCTTGTTGATCACGCGCAGATCTTCGACGAGAGGCTTAGACTGATAGCTGGCCAGCACCAGCGGCTGATTTGGTAAGGCAGGCGAAGACTCGTCACCGCCGCGGGCAGGCGCCGTGGCTGTAACTGTCAAGGTCGAAAGACTCGCCAACTCCGTGTGCCGGGTGGTTTGTTTGCCGTATATCACGATGCCGCGCTTCTCCAGCAACTGATGAAACAATGCCGCGGCGAATTCGGCGGGATCTTCGATCGCCAGAGCTTCATTCGCGCCAGCATCATCGAGCGGCACATTGCCCCATAACGTGAGCAACGTCGATCCGGGTTCGCGGTTGATGAAAATCTTACGGCCCGTTCCCGCGGGCGTGGTGATGATGCGATTGTCGATGTGGTAGTAGTCGGCGAATGGCGTGATGCTGACGAAAGCGTGCTCCCCGGCGCGATCCGCGGGAAGAATATTCACGAACACAACGTTGTCATTGATCGTGAGCGCTGACACCGGAGCGCCGTCAGCCAGAACCAAATCGTCCTGGCTCCAGCCTTCCCCGTAGCGTTCGAAGGCGAAGTAAGAGTCATCGGCGATGATGTTGCCGTCGACATACTTCACACCCTTTTGGACCAGCGCGTCCGCGAGCTGTTCGAGCACCTGAATGGGATGATCGTTGCGCGCGGTATGTAAGTTGTAAGGCAGTTCGCGGCCGGAAAGATTGGGGTCGCCGCGGCCAACCAATACGAGGTCGCCGGTGAGGCGTCCGTATTTATCGAGAACTCCGCTGGTCTCAACAGTGGTGCGCGATGTGTAGTCTGGCCCGATCAGCGCCAGAGCGGCCGCAGTTGTAAACAGCTTGGTGTTGGAAGCGGGAGTGAACAGTTTCTCGGCGTTCTGGGCGTAAATGATTTTTCCGCTATCCAGTGAAACTACCTCGATGCCCCAAAATCCATGGGCTAAATCGGGAGCGGACAGAATGGTATTAATGTGTTTCGCAACTGGATCGTGCGAGGCGGCGTAGAGTTGCGTCGCCAGAAGCAGGCCCGCAATAATCGCGAAATCCGCGCGTTTTCTGTTCACGGCAAGTCGATTTTAGCATTGGGTTACGACAGGTTTTAGCTTTTAACACTTAGCATTTGGCATCTGGTCCCGCTGGGACATTGTTCGACTCCACAGAATCGCGTTCAGAGTCGAGGGTGCTGAATGCTGAGTTGCGAACTGCTAACTGCCGACTGCTGGGTTTAAAATCGGGCGCATGCGTCCGGTGTTTGAATGGAGCCTCGGTTCTCGTTCCCTGCAGTTGGGAAAGCGAACGCTCGTCATGGGTGTCGTCAACGTGACGCCTGATTCGTTTTCCGATGGAGGAGTGAATTTCCAGCCAGATCGCGCAGTGGAGTATGGGCTGCAATTGCTGGACGAGGGCGCCGACATCATCGACGTTGGAGGCGAATCGACGCGTCCCGGCGCGAAGGTTTTGCCCACCACGGAAAGCCCGGACGCCGCCACGGCTGGACAACTGCAGCCACAGAAACAGCCGGTCAGCGAGCAGGAGGAATTGCGACGCGTGATTCCCGTGATCACGGCGCTTAAACAAAAGCGCCCGGAGTCCGTGATCTCGGTAGACACCTACAAAGCAAATGTTGCCCGCGCCGCGGTTGAGGCTGGAGCCGAGATTGTAAACGACGTCAGCGGATTTCGCTGGGATCCGCAGATGGTGAAGACGCTGGCTGGATTGAAATGTGGCACCGTGCTAATGCACATGCGTGGGCGTCCGGAGGAGTGGCAAACTTTGCCGGCGGTGCCTGACGTGGTGACGTTGGTGAAGCGCGAGCTGCGCGCATGGGCCGATACCGCGCTCCTAGGAGGCGTAAAGCGCGAGCGAATTGTGCTCGACCCGGGATTTGGATTCGGCAAGAGTTTTCAGGAAAACTATCCGCTGCTCAAGCGCTTCGACGAACTGCATGAACTGCGGTATCCATTGCTGGCGGGAGTTTCACGAAAATCGTTTATCGGACGGCCGCTGGCGAGGAACGGCAACGACGCGCCGGTAGGCGAACGGCTCTACGGCACGCTTGCGGCAGAGACGGCGCTCATTTTGAAAGGAGCGCACATCATTCGCACTCATGACGTGCGAGCTTGCGTCGACGCAGCACGAATCGGGGATGTGGTGGTGAGCTAAAGGAAACTAAGATTCCGCTGCTATAATAAAGAATTGCGCTCATGACAAAAAAGCGTTTAGTACGTTCGACCACCGTGCTTTGCGTCCGGCGCGACGGCCATGTGGTAATGGCTGGCGACGGACAGGTCACGCTCGGCGAAGGCGTGATCAAACATACGGCCAAAAAAATCCGCCGTTTATATCAGGACAAGATTCTCGCTGGGTTCGCGGGTTCGACCGCGGATGCGTTTTCGCTATTCAGCCGTTTCGAGGCCAAGCTGGAGCAGTATCATGGCAATATTGGCCGCGGAGCCGTCGAGCTGGCGAAGGATTGGCGGACCGACAAATTCTTGCGGCATCTGGAAGCGCTGCTGCTGGTCTCCGACAAGGAACAGACTTTCCTGCTCAGCGGGCAGGGCGATGTGATCGAGCCAGATGGCGGGATTGCGGCCATCGGTAGCGGCGGGCCCTATGCCCAAGCTGCGGCGCAGGCGCTGGCACAGCACACTCAGCTGACTGCTCACCAGATTGCAGAAGAAGCAATGAAGATTGCCGGTAACATGTGTATTTATACGAATGACAAAGTTACGATTGAGGAACTCTAGTCGTTGGTCTTCGATCGTTCGCTCAACCAACTCCGGCGCCAACGACCAACGACTAACGACCGACGACTGATTTTATGGCCATTTACTTACCCGGAACCGTGGACGAAGAACAGATTGGGCTCGACGAGCTGACGCCGCGTGAGATCGTCGCCGAACTGGACAAGCACGTCATCGGACAGAAAGACGCAAAACGCGCGGTCGCGATTGCGTTGCGCAATCGCATGCGCCGGCAGAAGCTGACGCCGGAACTCGCCGAAGAAGTGATTCCGAAGAACATCATCATGATCGGCCCGACGGGCGTGGGCAAAACTGAAATCGCACGCCGCCTGGCCAAGCTCGCCAACTCGCCGTTCTTGAAAGTGGAAGCGTCGAAGTTCACCGAAGTGGGATACGTCGGTCGAGATGTTGAGTCCATGATCCGCGATCTGGTTGAGATCGCCATTGAGATGGTGCGCGAAGAAAAACTCGAAGACGTGTCGGACAAGGCCGAACTCAACGCCGAGGAACGCCTGCTCGATATCCTTCTGCCGCCGCCCCCTCCGGCTCGACCTGCAGAAGCTCCGCAGGCTGGCTTCGTCCTCGAAGGAACCACTTCATCGTCCTCCGGCGAATCGCAGAGCCGTACTCGCGAAAAGCTTCGCCAGCAATTGCGCGAGGGCAAGTTGGACGATCGCATGGTCGAAATCGACGTGCGCGAGCGCGCCTTTCCATCCTTTGAAATCATCTCTAATCAGGGCGTCGAGGAGATGGACGTCAACATCAAGGACATGCTTCCCAACATCTTCGGCCAGCGCACAAAAAAGCGGAAGATGAAAGTCAATGAGGCGTTCGAATACCTGATCCAGGAAGAAGAACAACGGCTGATTGATATGGACCAGGTAACCCGCACCGCCATTGATCGCGTAGAAGATTCGGGCATTATCTTCCTGGATGAGATCGATAAGATCGCCGGCCGCGAAAGCGGGCATGGGCCTGACGTTTCGCGTGAAGGGGTGCAGCGCGACATTCTGCCCATCGTAGAAGGAACAACGGTGAACACTCGCTATGGCATGGTTCGCACCGACCATATTTTGTTTGTAGCAGCAGGCGCTTTTCACGTTTCCAAACCCAGCGACCTGATCCCGGAGCTGCAGGGCCGCTTTCCCATTCGCGTCGAATTGCAGTCCCTCACCATGGAAGACTTCATTCGCATTTTGACTGAGCCGAAATCCTCGCTGGTGAAGCAATACACTGCGCTGCTCGAAACCGAGCACGTAAAACTGGAATTCACCAAGGATGCGCTCGAAGAAGTCGCCCGCTTTGCCTTCCGGGTAAACGAAGGCACGGAAAATATTGGAGCGCGCCGCCTGCATACCATCATGGAACGCGTGCTGGATGAGATCAGCTTCGATGCACCGGATAAAAAGGGCGAGAGCTTCAAAGTCGATGCAGACTACGTGCGTCACATGCTGGCGGACATTGTGAAGGATCAGGATCTCTCGCGCTATATTCTATAGAGTCAGCAATGCCTCGGCTGGGGATTGCCCATCTGATAATCTTGTTGTTCTGCCGATGAGGCAATTCCTCGCGAAGTTTATGTTATCGCTGTTGGTTGCCGCTACGCTGGTCGGTTGCGGTGTTCCCGGCATTCCTAAGCCTCCATCGTTGGATCTTCCTCAGACCGTCACTGATCTTGGGGCGGTGCGCAAAGGCGATCGCGTTTATCTTGATTGGACCGTCCCTGGCGAAACCACGGACCACCTCACTGTGCGACACCTGGGTGCCACGCAGATTTGCAGAAGTCTCGCTGCTGCAATCAGCGACTGCCCGAATCCGGTGGGTGAAGTGCCTGCGCCACAGCTTCCGGGAGCGAGTCCCGCGCGAAACAAGCCTAGAAAGCCTAATACGAAGTCGCGAGCGAGTTACGTCGACCATCTTCCCGGAACACTTCTGAGCGAAAATCCTGGTGCGCAGATTTTCTACGCAATTTCAGTTCTGAATGGCAAGGGCCGGAGCGCCGGAATCTCGAATATCGTGCATGTGCCGGCAGTTCCAGCATTGCCGCCACCCACCGACTTCCAGGGTCGCGTCGCGGCCGAAGGCGTGGTCTTGAGTTGGACCGGAATTTCACAACCAGCCCAAGCGGCGGGGCTGCGACACGTCTATCGCGTGTACCGTCGCCCGGAGACCGGAAATACAGATACAGTTGTGGGAGAAGTGCCGCTGGAAGAATCGCCTTCTCCGCAGCTCTTGGATCACAGCTTCGAGTGGGAGAAAACATATTTTTATCGGGCCACGGTGGTCACGCTGATCCACGCGGAAGAGCAACCCGAGACTCAATTTGAAGGCGACGACACACCTGCAATAAAAGTGTTCGCTCACGATATTTTCCCGCCCGCGGTGCCATCCGGTTTGCAGGCGGTGTTTTCGGGCGTTGGTCAGCAACCGTTTATCGATTTGATTTGGGCTCCTGACACTGACGCGGATCTCGCGGGTTACGATATTTTTCGGCATGAAACCGGGGCCGAGCCGGTGAAAATTAACGCAGAGCCGGTAAAGACTCCGGCGTTTCGCGACACGAACGTAGCATCGGGCAAGACTTATATTTACTCCGTTTCTGCTGTCGACATACGCGGAAACGAAAGCGCACCATCGCAAGAGGCGAGCGAGGCAGTACCATAGAAACATCTTTCAGCACTCAGCATTCACCATTCAGCGCCTAAACTTGGCGGGATCGGCGGCGCTGGCAAGAATGTTCAGGGGCTGATAGTAAAACGCTGACGGCTGGGGTTCTTATGAAATATTGCAGGTTCGAACTTAACGGGCAATCCTACTGCGGCTTGATTGAAGCGGTCGCGGGAGTGGAGCAGATCACACGATTACTGCTGAAGCCGCCGGAAGAAGCCGACGGCGACATCGAGGATTTGCCGTCGAAGCGCATGGACCATCTGGCATTTGCCGAGGCGAGGCTGCTCGCGCCGGTACGGCCGTCGAAGATCGTTTGTGTGGGACGCAACTATCGCGAACACGCTGCCGAGTTGGGCAACGAGGTCCCGACGGAGCCGCTCATTTTCTTTAAACCTCCGTCGTCGCTGCTTGCGCCTGGCGACGAAATCCGTAGACCGAAGCTTTCCCAGCGCGTGGACTTCGAAGGGGAGCTCGCAGTCGTGATTGGCAAGAAATGCTACAAGGCCCGCGCGGATGAGGATGTGCGTCCATACATTCTTGGCTATACGTGCCTCAACGACGTGACCGCGCGCGACTTGCAAAATAAAGACGGTCAGTGGACTCGTGCCAAGGGCTTCGATACGTTTTGTCCGGTTGGCCCGTTGGTGACGGATGAGATTAATCCGTGGGCTGGAGCCGGAATCGGGATCGAGACCCGGGTGAACGGAGAGGTGCGGCAGCAGGGCAATACCCGAGATTTTATTTTTTCGCTCGGCGTCGTCATTCGCTACATCACGCAGGCTATGACGCTCGTTCCCGGCGACTTGATCGCAACGGGCACTCCTAAAGGCGTTGGCCCCGTGGTTGCGGGGGATAAGATTGAGATAAGCGTCGAGGGTGTGGGGACGCTGAGGAATCCGGTGGTCGACGAATAAGTAGCGACGTTAGTTCTTCACGCGTACCTGGACGTTGGTTCCTTCGGGGAGTTTGCCATTCAGAAGCTCGATCTTTCCCTCGCGAACCACTCCGTTGAATTCCTGAGCTGCCGCTGGAATGTTTAACGATAGAGACGACGGCGCCCGCGCCACACGTCCCATGCCTTTGTCCATGGCGGCGTTCGCCAGGCGGTCGGCTTCTTCGTTGTGTCCGCGAAGAACGTGGCCGATGGAAAACCACTCGAGTTTCGCGATCAATTCTTTTGCGCGTCCGTGAAGGTCCTGCAGCGCGGCATTCTTCACTTTGTAAATGCCTTTGATTTGCCGTACCAGCAGTTCGGAGTCGCTGATCACTTTGAGCGCTTTGTGCCCGTTGGCTACGGCGTACTCGAG
>Ga0209530_1001196_pt1 | contig 12640 bp, 16 predicted proteins | sample BlaSpr_A8_Ref_O1_FD_187987 | JGI IMG/M metagenome (GOLD analysis project Ga0209530, IMG submission 187987) | Forest soil microbial communities from Thunder Bay, Ontario, Canada - Black Spruce, Ontario site 2_A8_Ref_O1 (SPAdes) (version 2) | ecosystem: Environmental > Terrestrial > Soil > Boreal...
TCATGGGCCAGCCGATGCGGAGATTCTTTCATCGGTCATGGACAGCCGACGTCGGCCGACGTCGGAGATTCTCGCTATTTTCATGGGTCAGCCGACGTCGGCTGAAGCGGAGGAGAATGTCCGACATTAAATCACATATCAGATTTCGGAGAGAGGAGTACATTTTTCGGGGGAGAAATAAAAGGCAATTAAATCAATGATCCAATAGTTTATATGTCCGAAAGAAGTTTAACATTAGATTACACATTCAACTTCAGGGAGGAGTATACATTTTCGGAGAGGCATATAAGAGCAATACAGTGACAATTTCAATGATTCATATGTCTGAATAATATGTTCGGAGAGGTTAATAAAAACATAGACCAAGTGTAAACAAATAGTCACTCAAATCCAGACGAATAATCGGGCACGTCTTGTATAATATACTTTACAATGGATATTTATACAACTGCATGACTCTTCTCCGACACACTGTACAAAATTGTTTAAACAATTGAGCACACTACCAAACAAATACTCCTAAAATGTGTAAAAGGATGGAGCACACATAAATTAATACTAATTTAAATACGAAGCCGCAACTTTAAAGGACTTCAATGGACTAGATGTGATCGGAGTTAGAGCCTTCCTAGAACTTTTAGAAAGCTCTTCCCATGAATGCATCTGTTGCGATGCATATGCGGTATGGCCATGCTGTAACTGTTGTGCGGAGATATTCATTTGTACTTCCCATTGCTCCGCTTTGGTATGGAAATACGCTGGCACCCACAATGCTTCATTATGAATGCTAGACTGTTCCTCCGACCATCGCTCAAACTGGGCCTTAGCCCGAAGCCAATGAACGCGGTCAACTAGTGAATAGATTAGAATAGTATTATCAACAATATCTATTAATGCTTACATTCTTCCATCCATGTACCATGTTCATCTCCAGTGGAGCCGAAGCTCCAAATCCACGGAAGCTGTGTATTGCGTTGTCCAACCTTTGCTGCGTCTATAATTGCTGTACCAACACGGAGGTCCGCCACATGTAGCTGGGGGAGATCTGGTCCGACACGATATGCTTCACGAATCTGTAAATAGGCTTCACGAGCCATACTATAAGTTCGGGCATGCTGGTGCACAGTAGCATCAACGCTGTGAATGGCGTCCCATGCCCTTGTCTTCGTCCGCTGCGTATTTGCAGGTCGGACATGGCCGCGGAACAAGGCGGATTTGAAACCAAGGGCGAGGCGCATACTTTGGATAGCGTCATTGGCCTGTGCGATTCGGAGCTTTGCTTCCTTCTCCGCTAGAGCTTGTGAGTTGTGCAGAATGCACCATTCCCAGCCAAGCGACGATGGAAGAAGGATAGATATATCCTCAGGATGAATGTGATCGATGCCAAGGCCATCGGAGAAATTGTGAACGCGCTGAGGGACAGGTGGGGATAACTCAGAGTCATCCGGCATGTCAACACTGTCAAACTCAGAATAATCAGTGAGAGAGGCGATCGGAACATTCTCTAGAGCTCTGTGATGGAGTATGTATGAATCCGCCTGACGCTCAAACATGTCAATGAGTTTCTGAAGACGACTGCGCTTGTTTTCAATTACTTGAGCCTTTTCCACAGTATACGTCGGGCCAGACATTCGGAGATCATATCTAATAGCCAGTCTAACAATATGTATTAGTGACAGGTGTCAAATTAATTTATTCCGCTTACTGGATCTCCTGTATTTTAATTCCACAGGCAATCCAAGATGTCTGGCCATGAATAGTGCTTTCATCCGACTCCTCCAAAGTCAGCTCTTGCTGTATTGCAGAACGGGTCGGAGCTAAATATGATATAATTGTGATCAACAATATATCAAAGGTGTATCCACATATGTTCCATACCCTGTGTGTTTGTCGTATAATAGATGTCCATGGCTTCGGGCTTGTTATGCCTAGTACATTGAGCAGCCTTGTCCTCTGCCAGCCATGTTCTTCTCTGCTCCTTGAAACGCTTGCTGAGATTGAGGAATGCTTCTGCACTGAGCTCAAGGCCTGACTGTAATCGCTTCCAGCGCTTGAGGAGAGCTGGAACTAACAGTTTAATGTCAGGTCGGACATACTCAGCTAGATACTTAAGATGTGCATACCAGTTCGGATCATCTTTTTCCAGTTGGAATAATTCATATGGGCATCTAGAACTTCTTGCCGATGAGCCAAGGACATTCCACGAATGCTGCGAGAAATATTATTCAATGGTGCCCATAAGGTTTCTATTATTTCTCCGTCAACTTGCTTTGCTCCAGGAATAAAGCTAGGTGAGTATCGGGGCAGACAGGAGTCTTGGTGACCGTGAATATGGAATAAGCCAATTCCAGTTCGGAGCTCCAAGGAGCTGGGTAGGGTGAGCTCTGGACTTTTTTTAACCCTCTTCTTGAAGTTGACCCGATACTGGCACATAATGTCATACATTAGAAGCGCAACAGGTATGTCCTTCATATTGTAGGAGAGGGCCTTGCAGATGCTATAATCCATATTAATTTGTCTGTCGGGATAGCGCCGTCAGCTCTGACTGTAATGTATCCAATATATATGATGCGTACTTTTCTCCTTTTTGGAAGTCAACGACAGATGTCGGAACAAAGAACCCATGGCAACAAGCTGTAGCTCCGATTCCTGTGACATCCAGATGAGGCCGACTGGAGTTCGCCTGCTCAATGGCCTTATATGTATTACATGTGCTGGGCTGTGTATAGGCGCGTCAAATATAGCTATATAAAAAGAGGGGATATATTTTCCTGAGCCATTTCTGCACCGCTCCGAAGATGAGACTTGTAAATGTCGGGATTGGACATGAATGCCATTCCAGGCGATAGTGGAACATCTTTTTCTGTCGTCCGATATCGCATATGCTCTGCTGAGAAATTACCGTCCATAATAAATGTGCGGATGAGCTCATTACTGTATGCCCATATGTGATTAAAAATGTCGGAGAAGATGTGTGGACATACGGAGAATATTTCTTCTTCCAGTCATCTGGAAGGTTAAGGCCAGGTTGAGGGCAGGCGGGGCAGAATATTGCCATAGATCCATCCTCAGGCATTTCCTGATCTGATTGATGCCCAAGTCCGCTCTTCATCCGACTTTTGAGATCTCGCCATTGGCGCGAGGCCCGCAGCAGCTGCTTGTATCGGTTCTGTCCAGGCAATTTAGCCTTGTATATGCGACTATCAATTGGACATACTGGAACATAATCGGGGAACATGCTACTTGTCATGCTTTGTAGCTTTGAGAAGTACTGCTGTGCCGTTGTTTTGCACTCCAGATTGTCAACCAGAAAGTTGTCCAGAACGCCAAAAGAAAAGACAGTCTCAATCTGCTTAAACGATGCAGGAAAAAGACATGTCCTTAGGAGCTGCTCATCTTTTGGAAGGCTGTCGGAGCAGGCACAGAAAAGGACCTCCATCTCAAAGACCCCCAGACAATCCACCACTGTTAAGAGCACGTTGCCAGATCTTCCAGTCCGCTCCCTCCGAGCTTCAGAATATCCAGCATCTAAGAAATCATCTAAGAGATCAAACAAGGAGTCGGAGACGATCGGAGTAGCAGGAGGAGTCTCCTCTGGGTGTGGTTTCTCCCTCAGCGTAGGAAACACATTGGCATGCTCCGCCATGAGTGGGGCTATGTTAGCGGCTCCTGCTTTCGCCGCTTGTGCTCCCTAAATAATATATAAATACTGATAGTTGAAATGCATTATTATACAAATACCTCAACGGTTTTCGGACAAGGGTTTCCAGTGTGTCCAAGAAATAAAATAAATCCAAGTGAATACAGAGATGTAGGCGCATAGTGTCTTCCGTTCCATTGGAGGAGACGGTGGAAGGGTGATCTCTGATGGTATTTCAGGCAGCAGGACTTGCAGAAGATGTTCCCTCCAAAGCAGTCGGAGCACTTGATATATCCAGGGCTGTCTAAGCAAAGTGAGCAGATTTGGGAAGTGCTCCGACCCTCCATTTCTAGGAGGATATTGAGGTATTTGCTCCGATGCTGAAGCCATTGGTCCATGGGGCTCTGAAGTATATTAGAAATATCAAAAAGAAAGAATGATCGACATACATTTGCCTGAGGTGGTACTTCATCTGGTCCATCCTCCACCTGATATTCAAAATCATTGTGGGGCTCATATGACTGCATGATGTTATCCTCCTCTGCCACATGGGTGTCCTCCTCCGCCGCATGGGTGTCCTTCTCCACCTGCGGGGCCTGAGCTTTCTTCTTGGATTTGCTACGAGAGCCAGATGGTTTTTCTGCCTTAGTGGGAAGGGACTGGGTCATCGGTGTCCGTGTCTGTTTGAGCCTCAAGCCTCGCTTTGTTTTATGGTGTGTGGTGACTTCTTCAATTATTTCTTGGTCAGATGTGGGGACTGAGACAAAGCGAGTTCGGGGCATTGTGAATGAGTGACCTGTAGACGATGCAAAAGCTCTTCGCATTTTAAATCATTCCACAAAAGTCAGAGGACGATGGTCTATGCTTTCGGACTTATTTACTGCTCCGACATACTTCAGATATGGGAGAAATGGAATGTGCTAATTCCGATTGAAAGCATCACATGTGAGTATGTATTCAAAGATTACATCAATTACACTTCTTCCCCCACGTCCGACATAAACTCCAACTCTGATTCTTCTTCCAGGGTTCGGAGAAGGGAAGGCACATCTATGCCCATAGCATGGCACAGCTGCATTGCCATGATTGACATGTTGTCAACACCGGTTTGCATCTCTGTCAAGAAATCTATGAGAATCCTGTCCTGTAATACATTTATTATAGACTCATAATTATGATGCAATGCATATTGCTTACATTCTCAGTTGGTCCGAACGACTCCACCTCTTCTCCATCGCTTGATCGGTCACTCATGTCCACCTCTTCTCCATTGTTGGATGAGTCACTCATGACCATCATCGAGTCGTCCAATCCATACATATCATCTTCATTGAATGACTCCGCTTCGGACAATTCATCTGCTGGATCGGAGAATGTTGTGTCTGGGTCATCTACAATGTAATCACGACCCCCCCAGGTTCTCTGACGATCCTGTACAATCATGTGTTTAGTATGCATCAACAAGTATTGTGTTTGCACAGTCTTACAGGATTGCTATCCATGATTGATATATTGCTGCTATCGTCCGACATTGTTGAACCGGCTGTGGACGAACTGGATGCAGTCTCCGAATGTGAAGTCATTGGATGTGAAGTGAATGGTGCAGTATGACCTGAAATTATTTCCTTAAAAAGACAAAAAGGAATGCATCTCCGAAACATGTTTCATGTATTTACAGCAAGACAGACCATATGAAACATTTGCATACATGAATAGTATCACGTGAATAGTACATAGATATCATGTGCATATTGTGTTCAATGTTTCAACATTCACTGAAATATAGAGTCATTAATTGCCAAGGCCCAGATTATCGGAACACAAATGTTTCATATTTCGGAGAACGCAATGTAGAGTGTATGACATCATGATAAATTTCGGAAATGTTGGTCCGATGGAATCACGTGCTAATCATGTATATCGGCATACAAAGTCTGATAAGTACCATCTTCAACGTCGGAGCGCACTTATAAAATCGCACCAAAACGATAGCTCAATTTCGGATCACATTTCGACGATATTTGTACACAAATGGAACAACGCTACGACTACTCGACTGTGTGACAACTACAATTGTACATGACTTAATTAAAACCCCCCGGAGCACGCCCCCTTGATGAGTGACGAGAGGTGGACTGGCCACGCGAATGCGCACGTCCTAAAAAACCATAAGCATGTAATATATGCCAAGAAGTGCTGGTAAACTCACCTGAGCGTGTAGAATGAACGCTTGAGTGCGGAGACGGAGCAGCGGAGCCACCAGATTGAGGCCTGTGAATGGACAGTCCACGGAGTTGCAAAGTGGCAGGTGACATTCCGGGTGCAGTGGTGGGGTATATGAGATCACCAACATTAGCGTTGCTTAAGTTAGTGTTGTTCTGCTCGCACATTGCAAGCAAAATTCGCTGAATCACGCAAATGTCTTCATGCATCTTGTCCATCCGAGCTTCCCACGCGGGCGGAGGGGCTGCGGGCGGAGGGGCTGCGGGCGGAGGGGCTGTGGGCGTCGGAGCTGTGGGTGGGGCAGCGCGTGGATTAGTAGTGGTTCCGAAGGTCACCAAGTATTTTACATACCTGCACGGATCTTGGGAGGGCGTCCGCGACGAGCGGGTACGACAGAGGTCGGAACAGACGCAGAAGGAAGAGCTGAAATGAGGAGAAGTTAGTTAATGGGGGGGCACATGCATATATATTGACGCTTACCCTGTGACGGCTCCGCTTGCGAAGCAATCTCCGTGCCTAAAGTCGGAGAATGTTAGACTAATTTATAATGAGTGGCAGAGATATACGCACCGGCCGCAAGGACAGCAGGGTGCAGCCTTTCTACCATTTTGAGCCATCCCTTAGCTGGCACACACGCTTTCCTCCGACCAGCGCAATAAACGCATGCCGTCGGCATCTTGACTGTTCCCCACTGCGGGACGCAATCGGGAAACTGTCGCTCCGTACATTCTTTGCATCGCAGCTGAAGGAGTGGTGGGTAAGAAGTAGGAAGAAAATGTGAATCAATTATCGGACGTACGGCACCAGTTCCGACCCAATCTACCTCCTCCACCTCCTGTGTGTCCGACACATTGATAGCATCACCCGCCTCGTTCTTCCGCAAACGCTGTTTCGGACGAACGTGCGGAGGGGAGTGGACTATGACCTGGACTTTGCGGCGAGACGATCTAGCCCTCCCTGACTTTCGGGGGGTCGCATCGTCCATTTTCTCGTTTTCTTCGTCATCTTCATCGTCGTCGTCGTCGTCGTCGTCGTCCCCATCGTCCCCATCATCAGGGACGGGCTGTGTCGCAGGCGATGGATCTGCGCCTCGCTGTCTCTGAGGTGATCCATCCGCAGCCCGCTTTTTACCTTTCGGTTTTTGCGTGCCCCCGACATCGCTGTCAGGCGGAGCTGGTGCACGCCCCCTGGTGGTCCTCTTAGAACGTCGGCGCACAAGTTCTAAATACAGTCAGAATGGGGAGCAATGAATAAATAAATTGTTACGCACCTGCTGTATTCCCCTCTTTAGCGTCCTCTGCTTCCTCCTCCTCCTCCTCCTCCTCCTCCTCCCCATCCTCCTCCCCATCCTCCGCCTTTTTCTCCTTCTCCTTCTCCTCCTCCTCCGACTTTGGGAGCCACCAGATCAAATCAGGCCGCTCCATCGTTTTGGAAGATAAATTCGTCGCTTTGAGAACCATCGGCCAGAGAGGGAAGGACTTCTTAATTGCGTCGATACGTTTTGCGATCATTCGGGTGGTTATGGCCTCGTAGTTGGGTGTCCGCTTCTCATTCTGGGACACCTGGTACTCCCAGAGTACAGCGGCGACCGCAGCATGAACGCGGTGAGGATTGTTCTCCGGAGGCGGGTACAATGTATACATGCGCAAGATATGAGTCTGTATATGATTAGTCCGAATATATTTTGAAGCTTGTATACCACGCACCATTTCCGTTCCGATGTTCTCATTAAAATGAGGGAAATCCTGCTCTGGATGATCCTCTTTGTATTGTAAAGCCGTCAGTATCCTTGCTGCACTATCTAGCAAGGCCCGCTCTGGATCACTGAGCGGTGGTGAAGTTGTTTTTTTCGGAGCCATCGTGGAGGGGAGAATCAGCAGAGCGGAGGATGTGCAGTGTGTAGAGAGTGGGCGACGTTTGTGGGTGAATTTTCGCAGAGTTACTGACATCGATCTACAGTATCCCACACGCCCGATCGCATTTCCCACACTGATCCGATATCTGCAATGTCCGCAGAATTCGTCTTCTGATCTTCTACACTTGCTTCTAAATGTCAAAGATCCGAACGATATGTACCGATTTGCTACCTAATATTCCCACGTACATATTCCCACACAAATCTCCTATGCACAATTCGTCTGTGTGATCTAAATCCTCCTTGGCCGATCTCAATTTCATTCCAATTTCGGACCTGTGCTTAGAATCTTCTATACCTGGCTATTAATTCCCAGGAATACTTCTGAGTCATTCCAGAGCACTACGTCTCCTCCCGCCTTTTTTCAGTCTATCTGCAGCTCTCAATGCCTCCCAAGAAGCGTCCCTCTCGTTCTCCAGCCACAATCCCCGACGCCGATCTCTCGCCGAGTGGGTTTATTCACCCTCCGCGCGCTGGTCCTCCGAAGCCTCGTCGTGTTCTCCCACCACCTAAGAATGCTCCATCTCCGCTACCATCATTCTTCTCACTTATTCCGCCACCGCCTGCGGATGATGACGATCCAGACATGGGTCCTGGTCCATCATCTAAGGCAGGTTCATTTATTTTTATTTGCAGGTATTTATCATGATATTTTGCGGACACAGGTTCCAGTGGCGGAGACCAGTGCCAGTGCTGCGCTTCCTGCCAGCATGTTCGCATTCACTGCGCCACCTGACGATCCAGAAAGTGAGGACGAAAATGAAGATCAGGTGCGCCTTAAAAAATATACTCATTATTTGTTTGACTTAACAAAGGATTTCAGCTCCGTAATGATGATTCTATCCCGATGCCCTTCTCCGCTCTGCTGCCTCCACTTCCTCCGCTCTGTCCACCCGCCACACCAGCTACATTTGCCTCGCCGCACTCCCCTGCCCCACCGTTTCTCCCTGCCCCGCCGCTTCCCCCCCCTCCACCGCTTCCACCCGTTCCCCATGCTCCACCGCCTCCGTTGCCTCCGCCGCCTTCGCCCCCTCCGATGCCTCCGATGCCTGCTGATAATTCAGCAGAGGATGCGATGGCTGTTGACATAGATCCCACCACAAAGAACTCCCACATGGTGGGTACTGCTGCGCGCCCCCCCTCCACCGTCAAGGAGGCGGTTTCGTTTCCCACAAGCCTGTCTGCGTTTCCTGGCACGTCCCCTAAGTTCACTTCCACTCCTCGTACATCCACTGTGATGTCTGGGTACTCCTCCGCCATTCCTGGCTCTTCCAGCGCTGCCACTGCAGCACTCTTCGCTCCAAGCGTCCCTGACGATGACACTGCCCCACCTGTGGCCGACGAGCTGGACGAGAGCGAGCCTGGGTTGGAGGAGCTCCTTCAGCGGGCCCCCTTGCTCCGAGCGCAATTGATATCAATGGTGCGTGAGCTTGATTCGTGGTGCAGCCTTATGCAGCATCATAAGAGTACAAAGGGTTCCAATAAAGAGTAGATAAATGTACCAATCATTTCGGAAGTGTTTTAGTTTTTTTTTGTATTTGTATAGATGTCTGAAATATTATCTTGGCTTTAATATCGCTCATAAACAGTCCGAAGCATTTATTTGAAAGTGGTCCGAAACACAAACCTCTAAGTAATCCGAAACACAAACCTCTATGTAATCCGAAACACAAACCTCTATGTAATATATCAAATGCATTTTCATTTAATACATCTACAGTATTTGTATATTACACCCGAAATATGATATCTGACTTCATCATCTTTCATGAATGGTCCAAAGTATTTTTATACGTCGTCCGAATAAATGAAATACAGATGCGCTTCACACACATCTAATACATCCACCTGTATAAAGGTGCAGCACATGTTGAACTAACTCACAAACTTTCCGCTCCTCACTGTTTATCGTCATCCGATCTAGCTATGGAATCCGATACTGCTTCTTCAGTGCAATTGTCTTCAGATCAGAGCACAGACCACGACAATCCTCCTCTGGTCGATGTATTCACTCTCACTGACCAAGACATTGTGGCGCTGACGGAGTATCTTGACGAATTTCAAGAGGGCGATATAGATCGCCGAAGTGTCATTATTGCAAATGCTATGGCAGATCTTGCCACACTCCGACCTCTTGAAGAACCCTTTGATAAACTGAATGCCAGCATTGTGCGCTCCGCTCCATTTATTATCTACTGTCAGTCCGATATATTCATATGCAATTACAGAAAATCCGAAAATGGTTTTATAATCATTATTCGAGACCAGAGCGACAATATGTCAAGTTCATCCGACGATGGTCTGCCAGGAACGCATTTTATCATATGTGTCGCGATGAAGTTACAATTGAAGCGAAAGCGTTGTCCGGTGCTCTGCCTGGTTCACAGGCATATCTAGGGGCCCTGCAAGATGCTACGACAAAGCTTTGGAGGCAACTCTCAGACAGGGAGCAGCAAATATACATCAAACTAGCTAAGAGATGGTCTGATGAACCTCCTCCGCCTCATATTCAAGCGAGGTATGTATCATGACTGCCATTTATGTTATGTGGTGCACATAATATTATCACTGTTCCAGAATGGCTAGCTCTGTTAGTGCCAAAATTATCCGTGACTTTCAACAGCAATTATTCAAATCTTGTGGGGTCCGATGCATCGTCATCACTGCACATGAAGATGAAACGAACACAATTGTCACTGGCTTGTAAGTCCTCCGAAAATCTGGTCCGCCAAATTGATGTACTTTTTAATCATATAGATGTGAAGCTAATAAGCCAAATGATACGGAGAAACCATTTATTTCTTTTTGCCCCGACTGGAAGAATGCTCAGATTTTCAGGGAATGGCAGAAATACGCTAAAGGAATCTACAAAGCAGGTATGATGTTATTTAATCGCAAAGTATATGTGACGCATTAATGAACCAGATACTGTCAAAACTGGCATGAAATCTCGTTCTAAGACGGACACAACTCCGATTACTATTTCGCTCAATTCGTATGGGTGCCCCAAAGTTCCGAAAGTCACCCCAAACAGATCTTGCCCACCCAAGACGAAGACTGTACAAATTATGCTAAGGGAATACCTCAAGGCTCATATTCGTAAGTCCTCCTCCGATTATTTCCATATATGTGTAATGCTTGGTGTAATATATGCATATTAGGGTATGTCAGCAGACGAAAACATGTTAACCTTCCATGGTCCAAGATTTGTGAAGATCCGTCTTCCTGGATTGAACCTGAATGCGTACCAGATGGATTCCAGTGGGCAGATCCATCGAAGATCCGCATCGGAGAGATATATCGACTTCTAGAGCACTGGAGAGGGAGACAACAGCAGCGCCTTACTCCACTAATTTGGGTGACCTCATGTCCTCTTCTGACAAACACATCTCCTTCATTGGAAGATCGCCAGGACTACCACACTGATAACTCTACTGAGTCCGGCTCATTGGCTCAAGACAGGCTCGAAAACAATTCACCTGACCCGCTTCAGAGCTCCGATCCCTCGAGGTCAGACCATGTTTTATATTCTGATATTGACCTGTCCAATGCTCACTTCTCCGACAATTTCAGGCCATCGGAAGAGTCGGACGACCCCCTTCCTGCCCAGAGTAGTTCCCCAGATGTCAATCCTAGCAACGAATGGGGTGGATTTGATAACGACAGCAAGATGAGCTCTCCACCTCCACATCAGGATCATTCCCCTCAAGAGGATTCGGGTACATTTGATCAATCTTGACTTTGTCAGACATAGCAGCATTAATTTACATTAATTCGCAGCATCTCCGCAATTTAGTAGAACTCAAAGTGACGCAGATGGCAGATATGGACCTGGTAAATAATCTATACATTTTCCCGATATTATTATTGACATATATACTGCAGATAGAGAAGGACAATCAAGTAGCAATTTGGCGGACCGTTTGAGATTGAACTATGAGGGAGAATTTCCGATCGGACCTACTCGCCCCGAAAACACTCAACACATTTCGGAGCACACTCCCACATTATTGGACCGCCCAAGGCGTACAATCAAGCTAACGGAGAAAGCGAGGTGAGTGTACCATGTGTCATTTGACATTGCCATTTCTGATTACTTCACAGGAATGTAGATGCTGCAAGAGGTACAGAGAGGCTAACGAACCGCTTTCTACAAAGATAGACACAAGTGTAATCATAGATACAATATACAGCGCTGTTGTGTATCTTCATAGAAATCTACATCCATGCTTTGTCCATCCAATTTTCTTAGTGTGATTATGATCCGCTGAATTGTCTAGCTGAGATCCACTATATAGTCCGATATATTACATTTCTCTGTATGTATTTGACTATGTGCATATCCGAATTATATTGAAATATTAGTCGGGCCACAGGCGGCATAATCTTTCTTATCATTTCCAACACGCTCCGAACATTTCTAGAATATTATTGTCTTGATTATTGCTAGGGCGTGGGGCGTTGATACACTATTCCAACGTCTCCTCCGAACCTATGTTTATAGTACAACAGTGTGATGCATCATTTCCCTATTCATTCTGTTCAGTACTTATGCATCATGTCCGAAAACCGAATGACTTACACACATCAGTTAGAATTTGATATGGGCACATATATGGGTGACCACCAACTATATGTTTAATTTCCAACACATTGCACCAAATATACACTGTATTGCTGTTAAATGTATCTCCGAAAATGTGTGATATTCTCCGAATTCTCATATTTAATCCAATGTCGGACGTCCTCCTCCGCTTTCAGCTGACGTCGGCTGACCCATGAAAATAGCGAGAATCTCCGACGTCGGCCGACGTCGGCTGTCCATGACCGATGAAAGAATCTCCGCATCGGCTGGCCCATGA
>Ga0209530_1001200_pt1 | contig 12606 bp, 13 predicted proteins | sample BlaSpr_A8_Ref_O1_FD_187987 | JGI IMG/M metagenome (GOLD analysis project Ga0209530, IMG submission 187987) | Forest soil microbial communities from Thunder Bay, Ontario, Canada - Black Spruce, Ontario site 2_A8_Ref_O1 (SPAdes) (version 2) | ecosystem: Environmental > Terrestrial > Soil > Boreal...
CGGAGCTGGGCCGCTACGTCGAGGCGCTGGCCGCTGGGCAGGAAGCGGTGGCCGTGAACCGGGAGCTGGCTGCTGTCAGCCCGGACCGCTACCGTCCCGGCCTTGCCTCCGCGCTGACCGCGGTTGGCTTCTGGTTCTCGGAGCTGGGCCGCCCCGCCGAGGCGCTCGCCGCTGAGCAGGAAGCCGTTGCCATCCGCCGGGAGCTGGCTGCTGCCAGCCCGGACCGCTATCGTCTCGATCTTGCCTCCGCGCTGCACAACCTTTGCGTCACGTTCTCTGCGCTGGGCCGCCACGCCGAGGCGCTTACCACTGTGCGGGAAGCGGTGGCCATCCGCCGGGAGCTGGCTGCTGCCAGCCCGGACCGTTACCGTTCCGACCTCGCCCTCTCCCTGACCGCTCTCGGCGTCCGGCTCTCCACGCTGGGCTGCCCCGCCGAGGCGCTGCCCGCTGAGCAGGAAGCCGTCGCCATCCGCCGGGAGCTGGCTGCTGCCAGCCCGGACCGCTATCGTCCCGACCTTGCCTCTTCGCTCCACAATCTCGGCATCACGTTCACGGAGCTGGGCCGCCTCGCCGAGGCGCTGACCGCTGAGCAGGAAGCGGTGGCCATCCGCCGGGAGCTGGCCGTTGCCAGCCCGGATCGCTATCGTCTCGGCCTTGCCTCCTCGCTGAATAACCTCTCCGAAGTCCTGGAAACGCTTGGCCGGAAGGCCGCCGCTGACGCTGCCCGCAATGAAGCCGCGAAGCTTCGCGAGCAGCCCGCCCAGCCAGCGTGAAACGGGGCGAACGTGCGCCGGATGACCGCAGGCGCGGCGGGCCCGCTAGACGGGCGACGACGGGGCCGCCATCATCGCCTAGGCTACCCGGCACCGGAAGGCCTGCTGACCTGCACTCGCGCTGGTCGGCGACCCTAGACCTAGAGCCTTCCGAGCTGGTCATGCGACCTGCCGCGAGAGTCAACGGGGCAACGATGTCACACGAGTGACGACAGGATAATGGCCGTTATCGCGCACTCTGGATTCCGGTAGTGAACTTACCGGAATCCGGACCCGCCTCCCGCGCCGCTCCGCGCGGCCGCGTGTCCCGCACGGCTGCAGGCGGTACAGCCTTCCACGCCACATACAGGCCCGGCCCCAGGATCAGCACCGACGCCAGCGGCGCCGCCCATGGCTGATGCGCCTTGACCGTCAGCAGGACGTCGGCGGGACCGGTCACCGCGAACGTAACTGCCGTGACGACCCCGGCCCGTCCGGTGCCGGTCATCGACGAGGTGACCGCGGTCGACGGCGCCGCCAAGGGACACCTGGCGGCGATCCTGGAACAGCTGGCGAAGTTCGGTGTGCGGCTGCACGCGATGACCCAGATGGCCCAGCGGCTCACTCCCGCGACCCGCGATGCCCTGCTGCAGAACCAGTCGCTGCTGTCCTCCACCGCCGGGGACGTCGACGCAGTCAAGCTGATCGCCCGGCAGCGGGCCGGACAGGTCGAGCCCGCGACGATCGCGTCGCTGCCCCGGTTCCACCACGTCGTTTCCGCCACCGTGGGCGGCGAAACGACCTCCCCGTTCAAGGTCCGCGGTGCGCTGGTCACCGAGCTGTTCGCCGGTCGGCTTTGTCCGGGCCGGCTCGGCGTACAGCGGGCCGCGATCAACGCCAACCTGCGGCGGCGGCGGATCGGGGACGTCCTGGCCGACCTGGAGTCCCTCGACGACCGCATCCTCGGCACCTCGGCGCGTCACCCCACGCCGACATCACCGCGGCGATCCCGCCCCGGGCCCGCAGGTCCCGACGCGGCGACGGCCACACCACAAGCCTGGGCGAGAACGCTGGCGAGCAAGAGCAGTGAGCGCCACGCGGAGCCGGCTGGGGACGACGGCACTGCTGTGCCTGTACCAGCACCGGCTGATGAGCACCGGCCAGCTGCGCACGCTGCTGATCCCCGCCGCCCGTGACGCCCGCTACCTCCAGCGTGAGCTCGCCTGGCTGCACGACGACGGCCTGGTGGAAGCGGTGACCTGCGGCAGCGCCGGAGCGGCGTTGTGGTTCGTCACCGCGGAAGGCGCCGCGCTGGCCGAAGGGTCACGGCAGGTCATCGCGCGACCGTACCGGATGACCGCTGCCCGGGCAGCCGGGCCGCTCAAGGACCACATGCTTGCCGTGAACGAGGCCGGGCTCGCGTTCGCCGTGGCGTCACGGGACTGCGGGGACACCTGCGGGCCGCTGGACTGGACCCCAGAAGTCGCCCACCTCATCCGCCGTGGGCAGTACCTGATCTGCGACGCCTTGGTGAACTACGTCGCCGAGGACCAGGCGGCGGGCACCCGGACGCAGCTGCAGTGGTTCATCGAGCTTGACCGCGCCGCCATGCCCGTAAGCCGGCTGGCCGCCAAGCTCAGCATGTACGCCAGCTACCGGCACAAGCAGGCCACCAGCACCAGGCAAGGAGGCGGGCCGGGATGGCGTGAACGGTACCCGGCGTTCCCACGCCTCCTGATCATCCTCACCGGAGCCAACGAGTCCGCACTGGACCGGCGGGCGGCAGACCTGGCTGCGGCCGCTGTCCGTGTTCAGCGCGGTCGGCGGCTCGCTGCGGGAGTCACGACACTGGCCCAGCTGACGGATTGCGGGCCCTTTGCGTCGATCTTCACCCCGCTCGGCGGCGGTACCAGCGATCACCGCAGTGCCTTGCTAGATATGCATCAGCTCGAAGGCGAAGCAAGTTGACAGCGACTATACTATTAGCCCATGGCCATAGTAAAAGGGGCTAGCCCGCCAGACGACGCCCCGGCGGGAGCCGGCAGCGAACCGGTATCTCCGATCAGGTTCGGGCTCGACCCCGGCTCGGGCGTGCCGACCTACCTTCAGCTCGTCCATCAGGTCGAGCACGCGCTCCGCCTCGGCTACCTCGCGCCAGGCGATCAGCTTCCACGGGTGCGCGACGTGGTCGCGGAGCTCGCGATCAACCCGAACACCGTGGCAAAGGCCTACAAGGAGCTGGAGACGAAGGGCCTCACGGTGGGACGGCCGGGTCAGGGCACGTTCATTGAGGCGACGCTCAGCCAGGTGGCGCTCCCCGAGCTCACCGGGCTCCGCCGCTCCCTCGTCTCCTGGGTGGCGGCGGCCGACGCCGCAGGGCTCGACGAGGACGGGATCGCGGCGCTCGTCGCGAACGTCCTGCGGGGTTTCCGTGAGCGTCCCGGGGGTGCGGCCGACCGGCGCGGCGCAGCGCGGCACGAGGCGGAGGGCGTGGCGTGAACGTCATCGAGACCCGTGCCCTCGGGAAGTCCTACGGCTCGACGAGAGCCCTCCACGATTGCACGCTGGCGATCCCCGGCCGGCACGTGGTCGCCCTCGTCGGGCCGAACGGTGCCGGCAAGACGACCCTCCTGAACCTCACGGTCGGGCTTGTGCTGCCGACCGCGGGTGAGGTGACGGTGCTCGGCGGACGCCGCGCCGGTTCTCTCGCTGCGCTTGACGGGATCGCATTCGTGGCGCAGGATGCGCCGCTCTACAAGAACCTCTCCGCTGCTGACCTGCTGCATGAGACGCGCAACCTCAATCGCCGCTTCGACCAGGACTACGCCGAGCATCGCCTCGGCGAGCTCGGCATCCCCCTGCGGCAGAAGGCGGGGAAGATGTCAGGTGGCCAGCAGGCCCAGCTCGCGCTGACGCTGGCGCTGGCGCGCCGGCCGCAGCTCCTCCTGCTCGATGAGCCGATGGCCATGCTCGACCCGATTGCCCGGCACGAGTTCATGGCGACGGTGATGACGGCGGCCGCGGAGGACGGAGTATCGGTCGTGCTCTCCTCGCACGTCCTTGCGGAACTTGAGCGGGTCGCCGACTACCTCGTGCTCGTCTCGCACGGGAACGTCCAGGTGGCGGGCGAGGTCGAGGACCTTCTCGCGACCCACGGCCTGCTCACCGGCCCGGCTTCGGAGTCCGGGCGGTACATGCGGCAGTGGAACGTCGTGCACGAGAGCAGCGCCGCGTCGCTGGTGCGCCTGCTCGTCCGCTACGACGCCACCTCCGATCCGGTGCCACCGGGATGGGAGGCGCGCTCGGTGACCCTGGAAGAACTCGCCATGGCCTACCTGCGCGAGCCCGGTGCTGGGGCGCTCCCCGGCCCGGCCCGCGGCTGGGGTGCTGAGCCGTCGGAGGTGAGGAAATGACCGCGCTGACCGTACCCGTCCGTCCAGCGGCGGACGGGAGCCTGCGGCCGCTGCCGTGGCGGCGGATGGCCTGGGTCAGCTGGCGGCACCATCGCATCGCGCTGGGCGGCGTGGCTGTATTCCTGGGTGCGCTGGCGGTGTGGCTGTGGATCGCCGGGGTTCAGCTGCACCACGCGTATGCGGCCGCGGCTGCCTGTCACCCGGCGGGCTCGGCTGCGTGCCAGAACCTGATCGGCACCTTCCAGAGCACCAGCGTCGTCCTGAAAGGCGGCTTCGTCCTGCAGCCCGTGCCCGCGCTGATCGGGGCGTTCGCCGGGGCGCCGATGCTGGCTCGTGAGCTGGAGACCGGCACCTTCCGCTACGCCTGGACCCAGGGCTTCGGGCGACGGCGCTGGACGCTCGCCAAGCTGGTGCTGGCCGGGGTCGCGGTGGCCGCCATCGCCGGCGTCTTCAGCGTGCTGATCTCCTGGTACTACCAGCCGTATCTCGCCTCCGGCAGCGGGACCGTGTTTTCCTCGCCGTCCCCGCTGTCTCCCGGGCTGTTCGACCTGCGCGGTGTCGCGTTCGCCGCCTGGACGCTGGCTGCTTTCGCGATCGGCGCCCTCGCCGGCCTGCTCATCCGCCGGGTCGTCCCGGCGATCGTCGCCACCCTCGCCGCCTGCACCGGTCTCGCCTTGCTGGCCGGGAACGTGCTGCGCCAGCACTACCTGACCCCGCTGGTCGCGAAAGGTCCGGACCTGCCCGGTTTCGCGTGGATCACGAGCGAGTGGTGGACCAAGGGCGGGAAGTTCGCGTTCGGTGGCCGGCCCGCTGCCGGCCTGCTCCAGCAGCTCTGCCCCGCATCTTTCGTTCCTGGACCTGGCGGCGGAATAGGCATAAAAGGCGGCGCAGGTGCCCCAACGACGTGTCTCGCCCGGCACGGCTACACGCAATGGTCGGACTACCAGCCGGCCAGCCGCTTCTGGCCGTTCCAGTGGATCGAGGGCGGCTGGCTGCTCGCGCTGTCGGTGCTGCTCATTGCCGTGACCGTCTGGCTGGTCCGCCGCCGGGTGGCCTGACGCGGGCAGCCTGGATATCGCCGCCTTGCCACGGAGACGTCGAGCGGTTCCACCGGGCCGGCGCCACCAGCAGAGGCGGGCCGAATGCAAAGGAGAATCCGATGTGCGCAGCTGACCACTCTCATGACCCGCTATCTGGTGATACCGCGCCGAGGGTCCCGGACAACGAGGTTGCAGTTCCTCACACGACGCGATGCCGGCCACGCGCTGGAGGCCGCCACGCTGATCCCAGCGCTGGCGGGCCCGGCCCTGGCCGGGATGCAGAGCCGTTGAAGGTGCCCAAGTGACGACGCTCACCAGTCCCGCTCCTCTGGAGAAAGACGCGAACCCCCGGCCGCTGCCGTGGCGGCGTATGGCCTGGGTCACCTGGCGGCACCACCGAATTGCGCTGGGCGGCGTGGCTGTGTTCCTGGGCGCGCTAACGGCGTGGCTGTGGATCGTCGGCCTTCAGCTGCACCACGCCTACGCTGCCGCCATCGCCTGCCACCCTGCGGGCTCGACTGCCTGCAGTGAGCTGGTCATCAACTTCGATACCACCGGCGGGATCCTGAAAGGCGGCTTCGTCTTGCAGCCCGTGCCCGCGCTCATCGGGGCGTTCGCCGGGCCGCTGGTGCTGGCCTATGAGCTCGAGACCGGCACCTTCCGCTACGCCTGGACCCAGGCCTTCGAGCGGTGGCGCTGGACGCTCGCCAAGCTGGTGATCCTCGGGGTCGCGGTGACCGCCATCGCCGGCGCCTTCAGCGTGCTGGTCTCCTGGTACTACCAGCCATACCTCGCCCCCGGCAGGCTCTATTCCACGGGGTCCCCGCTCCACCACTGGCTGTTCGACCTGCACGGTGTCGCGTTCGCAGCGTGGACGCTGACCGCGTTCGCGATGGGCGGTCTGGCCGGCATACTCATCCGCCGGGCCGTCCCTGCGATCGTAGCTACCCTTGCCGGCTATACGGGTCTCGCCGTCGTTGCCGGGGACGTCCTGCACGCCAGCTACCAGCCGGCCAGCCACTTCTGGCGAGTCCAGTGGATCGAGGGCAGCGGGCTGCTCGCGCTGTCAGCACTGCTCATCGCAGTGACCGTCTGGCTGGTCCACCATCGCGCGGCCTGAAACACCACGTGAGCCAAGCGAGCGGCATCGGGTGCCTGCAGCATGAAGGAGGGGGGATGCCCCTTCAAGTGCGCTGCCGTCACGGCTGGCTGCACTTCGCAGGCGGGTCCGGTTTCCGGACAAGGAGTCCAGCTACGCGTGAAGGAGGATGCGCAGTGCATCGAGGCTCGCTGACCTTGCTCTCTCTAATCCCTGTCATGGCTGCTTCGGTATTGCTAGCCAGCTGTTCATCGCCCAACGGCCCCTCAGGTCCGACCGGGACCCTGACCGGCACGCTCCAGGCTGTGGGTGGTCCTTCCGGCGTAGGCCCGCGAGCCCTCAGCGGACAGATCACCCTCCACGGGCCGAGCGGGCACATTACTGGCATTACTGTCGCTGCGAACGGTCGATTCTCGGCACCCGTGCCCGTGGGCAAATACACGGTCTCAGGGCAGAGCCCGCAGTACAAAGGCGGCACCGCAGACTGCCACGCCTCGGGACCGGTCACCGTGACCAAAGGCGTCACGAGCAGCGTAGAGGTTGACTGCCAGGAGATGTAGGGTTCAGCGACCGAGAGCTGGAAGATCGCCCTACCAGCCACTACGGGCGACCAATGATGCCCATAGGTTGATGTCCGCCAACGGCGGTCCGCGCCGCGATCCCGACCCAGCCGGACCAGACCTCGGCGGCCCGCCTGCTCGGTGACGGTGAATAACCTGCCCGCGGCGTCGCTGCTTGCGGCCCGTCCGCCCGGCCACCCTTTCGCGCTCCTGGTCGGGCTTAGCCACGACGGGCCCCGCTGAACGGGGTATCCCGATCCGGGCAGCCATCCGCCGATCAGCACGTCGATCGTCCGCACATTTTACTGGCGAAGCGTATTTATTCGAGAGCTGCAGTATTCGGCGACCCACGTGGTTACCGGGATCTGGCCGGACGGACTCGTAATCCGCCTTCTGGGGTTCGAGCCTGAGCCGCCTCATTCCTCCAGGACCTGCGGTAGACGCGGCTAGGACACCCGGCTAGTTCAGCCTCTTTAAAGACAGTCTGACGGGAACTTTGCGGTGACTTGCTCGTCTTCATCTAGGAGCGGAATCACCGACGGCAGCGAGGGTCCTCGTGACAGTTACCCAGTGGTTGAGAGCGGCGCTGGCGGGCGGCGCGGTCTGCGCCCTGCTCGCCTCCTGTTCGGCCGGTAACGCCGGTGCCGGTGCCGGTGCCGGTGCCGGCTCCAGTTCCGGGGCGCCGCGGCTGACCGTGCTGACGCACGGCGCGAGCAGCGGCGACATCTTCCTCGCGGCGCAGAGCCCCGGGGCCACTGGTCCGGAGATCGTCAGCACCAGCGGCAAGGTGATCTGGTTCCATCCGCTGCCGCCGGGTTCGGACGCGACCGACTTCCGCGCCCAGACCTATCTGGGCAAGCCGGTGCTGACCTGGTTCCAGATGGTCGACGGCGTCGGGGAGGGAGTGATCGACAACGACCGCTACCAGCAGATCGCCACCGTCAAGCCCGCCAACGGCTACGCCGCCGACTTCCACGAGTTTCTCATCACGCCATGGAACACCGCGCTGATCCTGGCCGACGCTCCCGGAACCGCGAACCTGACCTCGCTGGGCCTGTCCGCGCACCAGCAGGTCAACGACGGCGTGGTGCAGGAGATCGACATCAAGACCGGCAAGCTGCTGTTCCAGTGGGACAGCGCTGACCACGTGCCCTACAGCGACAGCCACGCGCCGATGGGGCAGCCGGGCCAGCCCTGGGACTGGTTCCACATCAACGCCGTCCACCTGGACACCGACGGCAACCTGCTGATCAGCTCCCGCTTCACCTGGACCATCTACAAGGTGAACATCCGCACCGGGGCGATCATGTGGGAACTAGGCGGCAAGCAGAGTTCGTTCACGCTCCGTGCCGCTCCTGGCCAGGTCCTGGACAAGGCGGGCGAGATCTTCGCGTTCCAGCATGACCCCGAGGCGCTCGGCAGCGGCGAGTACTCGGTCTTCGACGACGAATCCGACGGGCCGACGACCCTGCTCGCGCACAGCCGGGCAGTCATCATGCGGCTCAACCTGGCTACCCGCACGGCGACCCTGATCTGGTCCGCCAGCCAGCCGGAAGGCCTGGTGGCGGGTGCGACCGGAAACGCGCAGCCGCTCAGGAACGGAGACATGTTCGTCAGCTGGGGCGGCCTTGGCTACATGTCCGAGTTCAGCCGCACAGGGAAACTGCTGTTCAACGCCGAACTCCTGGGCGGCGGCGCCACCTACCGCGCCTACCTGCTGCCCTGGCCGCCCGCAGCCGCTATGCCCTAAGGGCAGGTCCGTCAACGGCGCCCGGGTCGGGTAGCGAGCTCACGTGGCAGTATGCTTTCGCCGAAGTCTGACCGCTACGGCTACGACCTCAGTACCCCCGCCGACCGGCCCTACATCGACGCGATCCTGGCCGCCCGCCAAGCGGTCGTTCGCGGTTTCGTAAGTGTATTGAGTAAACCGCCAACACTGTTACGGCAGTTGTAGATCGTGACCGGGGCTTCATCGTTGCAGTTCACAGCTGTTGGTCGTGCGGGCGTACCGGGCTGGACGGGCATGCTGGCGGCAGAGGCCCGAAGGTGCGGGAAGCCGGCGCGGCTGCTGCGGTCATGCGGTTTGCGGAACAGGGAAATCTGGCGGCAGCCGCTGCTGCTGCCAGCGTAGATCATGCCGCGCACGCGGGCCTGCTCGATGACCTGATGGCAGGGATCGCGCCGTGCTCCGCCCGGCGAGACACGCGGCTGACCTGCCGCGACATGGCGGACGGCCTGCTGCCCCGAGCTAGAGGACCACAACTGCTGGACGCTGGCCGAGGCCGCCGGGCACGCCAGCCCGGCCCGGATGCAGCACCTGCTTTCGCGTGCCCGCTGCGATGAGCGGCAGATGCCCGATGCCGCCGCGGACTGGGCGGCCGCGCACCTGACCGCGGGCCAGGCCTGGACAGCGTGCGCCCGGTCAGGTCATGTGGCCACGGGACCACACTGGTCATTGCCAGCCAGTTGGTCAGGTCTTGGCGACCCGCGTCCCCGGTGTTACCGTGCACGTAAATGCCGAGGCCCGGAACCCGGGCGGCCGGCGTCCGCGACGGAAGGGACACCGTACTTGCGAGCTAGGCTGACTTTGACCGGGATCGCGACGGCCGGACTGCTGGCGGCTGGACTGAGCATCGGCACACCCGCCGCCTACGCGGCCAGCATCCCGGCGGACTGCACGCTCTCTATCTCCGGGACAACCGCGTCGCTGACCTGCACGCAGCGGCCCCAGACCCAGGTGTGGAATCTCCTGATCACGTGCCATATCACAGATGGCGATTTCAACTTGGCTGAGCCCGGCAACGAGGTAACCGGCGACGGGACATCTACCCTCAGCGGCTGCTACGACCCTCATAGCGCCGCCTTCATCATCGATTCCTGACACCTGGCCGCCGGGCGCGCCAGGAGCACGACGCGCCCCGGCTCAGCTGGGCCTAGCGAACAGGCCGGCCACCATGTCGCCGGCTCCGGCGGGGCCGCGAACTTCCAGGTGCAGCCGCTGGACGGCCAGCTGGATGCGGAAGCCGGAGAATGGACAGCACTCCGCGCCCGTTTGTCACCCTTACCTGGGCGCCGGGCTACTTGTCCGGGTGAGGATTGCGGCGCATCGGGCCGGCTGGTTAGTCTTGCTCGTCCCTGCGGCGGGGTGTCGGGTCTGCCCGCGGTCACCGCCACGGGAGCTCGTCGCCGCGATGCGTCCACGGCTTGTTGAGATTATCGACTGTGATCCGGCTGTCGGCTTCGAGGTGGAACCCGACTTCCGGGCGGTCGCGGGAGAGACGACATCCCCGTTCAAGGTCCGGGGCGCGCTGGTTACCGACCTGTTCGCCGACCGCTGCCACTCGGACCGGCTCGGCATCCAGCGCGCCGCGATCAACACCAACCTGCGCCGCCGCCGGAGCGGCGACGTCCTCGCCGATCTGGACACCCTGGACCAGCGGATCCTCACCGCACTCGGCGCAGGCCGGCAGCCCGACGTCAGCGTGCCGATCCCGGCACGGCCGCGGACACCCAGCGCAAGCCGCGCGGACGGGCACACCACCAGCATCAGCGAGGAGAACACCGCCGTCGGCGAAGGTTCGCCGGACGGCAGCAAGGGACGATCCGGGGGCGGTGCATGATGGTGGGTGCCCGCAGTGACCTGGGGTCGATGCTGCTGCTGTGCCTGTACAGCACCGCCTGATGAATACCAGTCAGCTGTTCAGGCTGCTCACACCGGAGGCGACCGGTCCCCGCCACGTGCAGCGTGAGCTCGCCCGCCTCCGTGACGACGGCCTGGTCGCCGTGGTCACCTGCGGTCGCGCAGGCCATGCCGCCTGGTTCCTGACCGAAGACGGCGCCGGGCTCGCCGAGGAATCCCGGCTGGTAACCCCGCGGCGATACTTGCGGACCGCTGGACTGGATCCCTGCGGGCTGCTGGACTGGAAACCTGAGGTCGCGCATCCGGTGGAGCCTGGACTCGCAGTAGCACGTACTGCGCGCGGCATTCCAAGGTATTACCGATTTCTGGCGCCTGCCGCGTTCACCTGACCGGTAGGCATGCAGCGATGATGCAGTGGACTCGCACATGCCGATTCCTAGTCAGAACATGGCCGGCCAGAACTGAGACCGGCCATGTCCACTCCGAAGGGACCATTCATGTACGCGTCACCCCGCCGCCTCAGCGTCATGATCGCCGCCGCCGGAGCGCTCGCCACAGTCGCCACAGTCGCCGCATTCGCTGTGGCCGGCCTGGCCAACGCCGGCCCGGCCGCGAGCTACCACTTCCAGACGCTCAACAACGGCACTGACCTGACCTTCAACCAGCTGCTCGGCATCAACGACGACGACGTGATCGCCGGCTACTTCGGTTCGGGTGCCGCCCGGCACCCGAACAAGGGGTATGAGCTGTGGACGCCGAACACCTACCGCACTGAGAACTACCCCCGCTCAACGCAGACCCAGGTCACCGGCCTGAACAACGAGGGAGTCACCGTCGGCTTCTGGTCCACAATGGACACCTCCAGCATGACCAACAATAACTTCGGCTTCTACAGCGCCAATGGCCAGTACCACAACGTGAACTTCCCGACCCACAACAACGCCAGTCCGCAGGTGGACCAGCTGCTCGGCATCAACAACCACGATGTCGCGGTCGGGTTCTACACCAACGCGCAGGGCGGCAACCGCGGCTACGAGTACAACATCGGCACCCGCCAGTTCATCCGGGTGCTCCCGCCCGGCTTCACGAACAGCACCTCGCTGCACAGCCCGAGCCTGACCGCCACCGGCATCAACATCCACGGTGACGTGACCGGCTTCTACAACAAGACCTCTTCGCAGGTCGACGCGTTCCTCAGGCTCGCAGACGGACAGTTCTTCACCCTCGCGGTGCACGGCGCCGCTATGACGCAGGCATTCGGCATAAACGACAGCGACGAGATCGTCGGTGCCTACACCGTGGGCAGCGGCAACAACGCCAAGACCCACGGCTTCACCTGGAGCCCCAGCGCCGGCTTCAGGACCGTCGACGACCCGCACGGCATCGGCACCACCACCATCAACGGCATCAACAACCACGGCGACCTGGTCGGGTTCTACACCGACTCAGCCGGCAACACCGACGGCATGCTCGCCCAGCCATAAGAGCCCACCCGACCGCTATCGGCCGCGGGGATCCGGTGAATCCCCCGCGGCTCTTCAATATGGAGGGCTTGGGGGTTCGCTAAGCGCCCGGTTCACAGACGTCACCTCGCTCGTTCGCTGACATAACGATGGACCGCGTCATCGCGATCGCGCGCACCCGTCCGGTGCAGATGGGCGGAGATCCTGCCCGGATCAAGGTCGAGCCGACGATGGCTGGCCCTCGGCCAGATCACCCTGCTTCCCGGTCGGCGGTGGCTGGTGTGATATCCGGGACGGCGACGCGTGGAAGCACGAGCCTCGGCTGACCCGGCCACCAGGTGGAGCAGTACTGGCTAGCAGACGTGCTGAGCGAGCCTGCTGAGATCTGAAGTCGCCCCATCGAAGAAGAGGACGGCATACTGCTCGACACCCGGCTAGGGAACAATCCGCCTGCACTGGTTCATCGACGACGGAGGCGAGGCTGGATGCCACGCACGGTACCCGGCGTTCCCCCGGCTCCTAGTCGTCCTGGCCGGAGCGACGCCGCCAGGTGACCTGCTGGCCGCGATCAGGGTCGTCGCCGCCGGTGACGCGCTGCTCTCTCCCAGCGTCACCAGGCAGCTCATCGGGGAGTTCGCC
>Ga0209530_1001201_pt1 | contig 12592 bp, 11 predicted proteins | sample BlaSpr_A8_Ref_O1_FD_187987 | JGI IMG/M metagenome (GOLD analysis project Ga0209530, IMG submission 187987) | Forest soil microbial communities from Thunder Bay, Ontario, Canada - Black Spruce, Ontario site 2_A8_Ref_O1 (SPAdes) (version 2) | ecosystem: Environmental > Terrestrial > Soil > Boreal...
CGTCGAACCGATGACGGCGAGCCATAAGTCCGGCGCCGCGGCGAGGCGTTGCCACAGGACGTCGACGTCGGCGAAGGCGGCAAGGCCCGCGGCGATGGCGGCGACCACAGCAAGCCACACGGCCGCGCGCAAACCCGGCCGATGCAATCGCCCGACCGGCTTCAGCTCGGCGGAAAGCCCGCGGATCAATTGGTCATGCGATGTGGAGGTCATGACTCAATCTTGCTCCGCGAACATGCCGCGGAGCGCCTTTAGGCCGCGGTGCAGATTGACTTTCAGTGCGCCTTTGCTCCGGCGCGTTACTATTGCCGCGTCGGCGAGCGACTGATCTTGCAGGACCAGAACCTGAACCGCTTCGCGCTGCCGTTCCGGCAACGTCGCCAACGCCGCGTGCACGCGGCTCGAAGCGGCGGCATCGCGAGCTGAACGCGTTGGGTCCGCACTCTCATCGGCGTAGGACTCGAACGCCAGCTGCGAATGAATCTCGCGCGCCCGCTGCCGGCCGACCCGACGTAACAGATCGATCGATCGCCGCTCGGCAATAATCCGCAGCCATCCGGTGAATGAACGCGCCGGGTCGTAAGTATGCCGCGCCCGATGGATGGTCAAAAGGACGTCCTGGACGACATCGTCGATGTGATCGGGAAGAACACCCTGCCCGCCTGCGAAAATCTTGATGAGAGACACACACTCCCGCAACAGCGCTTCATAAGCTGCCTGATCGCCGGCTTGCGCAGCCGCCATCTGGGCCGAACGGCGCAAATCATCGGCGCTCCGGTTCTGCGGTTCGGCCTTTATCATGCGAAGCTTTCCAACACGGCCGTCGTCCGTGGCCATGAAGGGAAATTGCGGCGGAAGCAACCATCCGTAGCGGGGGAGCGCCATCACGTTCGATTGAAGCCGGCGTGTCATTAACTGTCTCGGCGGGCGCAAAAACTTTGCTTCCGATCTTGCTTCTCTTTCGTCGTCACGGCCCAAACGGTTACAGCGCAAAACAGCGGGCCGGCGCTGCGCCGGCCCGCCCTCGATCGTCGGCCGTTACATCGGCAGCAGGACGGTATCGATGACGTGGATCACGCCGTTCGATTGCAGCACGTCGCCGATGGTGACCATGGCCACGTCGCCCTTGGCATCAGTGACGGTCAGCTTGCCGGGGCCAGCCTGTTTGACGATGAGCCAGTCACCTTCGACGGTTTTGAGCTTCGCTTCGCCCTCGCCGTCCTTGACCGCCTTCATCAGGTTGGATGCCGTCATCCGGCCCGGCACGACGTGATAGGTCAGAACCTTGGTCAACGTCGGCTTGTTTTCCGGCTTGAGCAGAGTGTCGACCGTGCCCGCCGGCAATTTGGCAAAGGCGGCGTTCGTCGGCGCGAACACGGTGAACGGGCCCGGACCCTCGAGAGTTTCGACCAGTCCGGCGGCCTTCACCGCCGCGACCAGAGTTGTGTGGTCCTTCGAATTCACCGCGTTTTGCACGATGTTCTTGGACGGATACATCGGCGCGCCGCCGACATTGACCGTTTTCTCCATTTCGGCCGACACCGGGCCTACGGCGCCGGCGGTCAGCGCCAGAATGGCGGCGGCCGTCAGCAATGCGAAACGCTTGGACATTGGGGAAGCTCCCTGTTTGCTAAGGTTAATAGCCGGCCGCAGGCCGGCGTGACGCAAGACATCGCGGCATTACATCTAGATACGGCCACGGCACCGGAGGGTTTCAGCCGCGTGCTCACGAGCGCGTGAGAACACGCCGCGGGCCGTAGATATTGGCTGGTTTTGCGCGCGCCGCGGCGCTGCGTTATGACCGTGCCGCAACCGATCCCGTGTGAGTAAAAATCAGGACAAATGTCGAAAACCAGTCCCGGCAATTTCTTTGAAGATTTCCGCGTCGGCCGAGTGATCCGGCACGCGACGCCACGCACGCTCACCAGCGGCGACGTCGCGCTCTATAATGGGCTGTTCGGACCGCGCTTTGCCGTCCAATCGTCCGACGTCTTTGCCAAAGCCATCGGCTATCCGCTCGCGCCGATCGACGACCTCCTGGTCTTTCACATCGTCTTCGGCAAGACCGTTCCCGACGTATCTCTCAATGCGGTCGCCAATCTCGGCTATGCGGGGTGTTATTTCCGCCAGCCGGTCTATCCGGGCGATACGCTCACGGCGCTGTCCGAGGTCATCGGCCTGAAGGAAAACTCAAGCCGAAAAACCGGCATCGTCTACGTGCGCACCACCGGGCAAAACCAAGACGGCAATTCAGTCCTGGAATACGTGCGCTGGGTGATGGTGCGCAAACGCGACGAGAACGCGCCCGCGCCGGGCGATCACGTGCCGCGCCTGCCGACCGTGCTGGACCCGAAAGTTCTGGGCGAAGCCTGCCCGCCGATCGACGTTGCCGCTTACGATACCGCGCTGTCCGGCAGCTCCTATCGCTTTGGCGATTATCAGGTCGGCGAACGCATCGACCACGTCGACGGCATCACCGTCGAAGAGGCCGAGCATATGATGGCCACCCGGCTCTATCAGAACACCGCGCGCATCCATTTCAACCAGTTTGTCGAAGGCAAAGGCCGGTTCGGCCGACGGCTGATCTATGGCGGCCACGTCATTTCGCTGGCGCGCACCCTCTCCTTCAATGGCCTGGCGAACGCCTTCCACGTCGCCGCCATTAATGGCGGCCGGCATGTGGCGCCGCTGTTTGCCGGCGGTACCATCTTCGCCTGGTCGGAAGTGCTGGCCAAAGCCGAATTACCGGGGCGAAGCGACGTTGGCGCGTTGCGGCTGCGCACCGTCGCGACACGCGATCGTCCTTGCGAGGATTTTCCGTTGAAATCGGGGGACGATTATGACCCCGCGGTCTTGCTCGATCTCGATTATTGGGTGCTGATGCCGATCTAAAATCCGCCGGCAGGCGAAAGGACGTCGCGGTGCTCCCATCCCCTTGATCCCGCCGGGAGAATTGCGATAGCCGCTTGGCCGGCCAACAGCTTATGTGCCGGCGCGGTAATACAGCGTCGCCAAGGACTGCGTGGCGGTTTAAACTTGCGGCGCACGCGCTAACCGGGAAGCAAAGGGGCGGAGCGGCCATGTCTGCATCTCTGATGACGTCGCGACGATTTGCGCCCCTGTTCTGGTGCCAAGCCTTTTCGGCGTTCGGCGACAACTTTCTCAAAACCGCGCTGGTCTTCCTCATCCTCTTCCGCATCGGCGGCGCCGATTCTGAAGCGCTGATCACGCTCGCCGGCGCGACCTTGATCTTTCCGTTCTTTATCCTCTCAGGTCTCGGCGGCGAACTCGCCGACCGCTACGACAAGGCGCTGGTGGCGCGGCGTCTAAAGCTGGCCGAGATCGCTGTTGCCGCGCTGGCCGTGGCCGGCTTCGCCACACACTCGATCGTCCTGTTGTTCATAGCCGTCGGCTTGTATGGAACGATCGCTTCGTTATTCGGCCCGATCAAATACGGCATCCTGCCCGATCATCTTGCGCGCTCGGAATTGCCGTCGGGCAACGCGCTGGTCGAAGGCGGAACGTTCCTCGCTATCCTCCTCGGCACTATCGTCGCCGGATTGGCCGCAAAGGATGGCGGCGACCCCATTCACTTCGCCTGGCTGATGATGGTGTCGTCGGTGGCCTGCTGGGTAGCGAGCCGATTCATACCGCCGACCGGCGAAGGCGCCCCGAATCTTGCCATCAGGCGCAACATTTTTGCCTCCACCGGCGCGCTGATCAAATACGTCCGCGGCGACAAGCGGCTGTGGTGGGGCGCGCTGGTGACGAGCTGGTTCTGGCTCACCGGCGCCCTTGTCATGTCGCTGTTGCCGCCCATGGTCTCGTTCCATATCGGCGGCAGCGAAGGGGTCGTCACCGTCTTTCTCACCATATTTTCGGTCGCGGTGGCCATCGGCTCCGCCCTTGCTGCGTGGCTCGCCCACGGCCGCATTATCCTTTTGCCGACGTTGGTCGCCGCTGTTCTTTTAGGCTTGTTCTCGATCGACCTCGGCTGGACTTCGTTGGCCATGGCGCCCGCCGCGCACCCGCTCAGCGTCGGCGAGTTCTTCTCGACGCGCTACAGCATCCACGTCGCCATCGATCTTGCCGGCCTTGCGCTGTCAGGCGGCTTGTTCATCGTGCCGGCGTTTTCCGCGGTGCAGGCCTGGGCGGGCGCCGACCACCGCGCCCGCGTCGTCGCTGCGATCAACGTACTCAACGCCGCGTTCATGGTCGCCGGCGCGATCGTTCTCGCGGTGCTGCAAAAGCTCGGCTTCCACGATTCGCTCCTGTTCGTCGTGATCGGCGTCGCTAATCTCGTCGTGGCGGTGATCATCGCCCGCACGCTGCCGACAAGCTGGCTCAACGATCTTCTTTCGATCGTTTTCCGCACGCTCTACCGGCTTGAAGTCACCGGCCTCGAGAACATCGCCAAGGCCGGCGACAACGCCATCATCGCCATGAATCACGTGAGCTTCCTCGATCCGCCAATCGCCATGGCGATTTTGCCCAAGCGGCCTGTGTTTGCCGTCGACGTCGGGATTTCGAAGCGCTGGTGGATTCAGCCGTTCTTGCCTTTCGTGCACACCATGGCGCTCGATCCGCTCAAACCAATGGCTATGCGCGCCGTCATCAACGCCGTGCGCGAAGGCAATATGCTGGTGATCTTCCCCGAAGGCCGCATCACGCTGACCGGCACGCTGATGAAGATCTATGACGGCGCGGCGATGATCGCCGACAAATCCGATGCCATGGTCGTCCCGGTCCGCATCGAAGGGCCGGAGCAAACTGTCTTCAGCCGGTTGCGGAGCACGCAGGTGCGCCGGCGGTGGTTCCCGAAAATCAAGGTGACAATCCTTGAGCCGGTGAAGATGAACGTCAATCCAGAGCTCAAGGGCCGAAGGCGGCGGCAGGCCGCCGGCGCAGCGCTGTACGACGTCATGTCGACCTTGATGTTCCGAACCACGCCGACCGATCGCACCGTCGTCGAGGCGGTGATCGAGGCCGCCCACGTTCATGGCGCCAAATGGCCGGCCATCGAAGATCCGACCAGCGGGGCGCTGACGTACAAACGGCTTTTACAAGCGACCAGGATTCTCGGCGCCAAGCTGATGCCGCTCGCGCCGGAAGGCCGCGCCGTCGGCGTCATGTTGCCCACATCCAACGGCGGCGTGGTGACCGTGCTGGCGCTGATGTCCGGCGGGCGCGTCCCTGCCATGATCAACTTCACTGCCGGCGCCGCCAACGTGCTCGGCGCGTGCCGCGCCGCGCAGGTCGATACCATCCTCACCGCGCACGCCTTCGTCGAAAAAGCGAGATTGGAAAAACTCGTCGCCGCCGTCGAGCCGCACCTGCGCATTGTTTATCTTGAGGACATTCGCAAAACCGTAAGCTTCTCCGACAAGCTCTCCGGCGCGCTACGAGCGAAAAAGCCGCTCGTTAAACGCAAGCCGGACGATTGGGCCGTCATCTTGTTCACCTCCGGAACCGAAGGCGTTCCGAAAGGCGTGGTGCTGTCCCATCGCAACGTGCTCGCCAACGTCGCGCAGGCGGAAGCGCGCATCGACTTCGGCCGCGAAGATCGGCTGTTCATGGCGCTGCCTGTGTTTCACTCATTCGGCTTCATGGGCGGCGTGGTATTACCGCTGATCTCCGGGGTGCCGACCTATCTCTACCCCTCGCCACTGCATTACCGCACGGTGCCCGAATTGGTGTACGGCATTTGCGCGACGTATCTTTTCGGCACCGACACTTTCCTTGCCGGCTATGCGCGCATGGCCAACGCTTACGATTTCCGCTCGCTGCGCTACATCATTTCCGGTGGCGAGGCGGTGAAGGAATCGACGCGCCGGATCTATCTGGAAAAATTCGGGATGCGGATTCTCGAGGGCTATGGCGTGACCGAAACCTCCCCGGTGCTCGCGCTCAACACGCCGATGTTCAACAAGTTCGGCACCGTCGGCCGGCTCCTGCCCGATATGGAGGCGCGCCTGGAGAAGGTCCAAGGCGTCGATGAGGGCGGCCGGCTGTTCGTCAAGGGACCGAACGTGATGCTCGGTTACCTGCGCGCCGATAAGCCCGGCGTGCTCGAGCCGCCCGCCGAGGGCTGGTATGACACCGGCGACATCGTCACCATCGACGACCAGGGTTTCATCGCCATCAAAGGCCGCGCCAAGCGTTTTGCCAAGATCGGCGGCGAGATGATCTCGCTTGCCGCCGTCGAGTCTCTGGCAACCGAGCTGTGGCCCAATTACGTCTCCGCGGTGGTCGCTATTCCCGACGAACGCAAAGGCGAGCGGCTCGTTCTTGTCACCGACAAGCGTTCCGCCACGCGTGCCGATTTCCAGGCCTTTGCGCGCAGCAAGCATGCCTCCGAGCTGATGTCTCCCTCGGAGATCATCAATCTCGACAAATTGCCGCTGCTCGGCTCGGGCAAGCCCGATCTCGTGACCTTGCAGAAATTCGTGCGCGAGCAGGCGGCGGCAAAGGCGGCCGCCGCGGAATAGCTTAGTTCGGAGAATTTTTTGGATTTGACGGCGCGCGGCCGATTAAACGCGGCCGCTGGTGAAATACAACGACGTGAAGCTGCAGGTCGCCGGATCGTCGTAATGCGCCAGGAAGCGTTTCACGAAGCGATCCGCGTTCAATCCCGATCCCAGCAATTTGATGAGGTGAGGACGCAAGGCTTGCAGCTGGGTTTCGCAATTCCAGCGGCGATCCGCGTCGATACTGCCGATCACCGTGAACAACGTGTCGGTTTCCATTTGCACCTGGACGTCGTGGAAGCCGAGCGCGATCATAAACGGCGCTATGTTGCGGCCGATATTGACATCGACCACCGTTGCCATGACGTCGCGAACCTGCCGATCGAAATCGGGGTCGATCGGACAGTGCTCGGTCGCGAAACCGGTATAGTCGCACGACACGATCAAACCACCGGGCTTGGTCACGCGCTTTAGCTCGGCGAGCGCGATCTTCGGTTCTTTGAGCCATTGCAGCAGATATTTGGCCCAGACGACATTGAAGGTGCCGTCGGCGAACGGCAGCTCGAAAACGTCGCCGCGGCGAAAACCGACGTTGCGCAGGCCCTCTTCTCGCGCGCGTTCTTCGGCAAAACCGAGATACTGTTCGCGGACGTCGACGCCGACCACTTTGGCGCGCGGAAACGAGTGGCCAATGAGCCTCGCCATCGAACCTGACCCGCAGCCGATATCCAAAATGCAATCGCCCGGCGCGATCGGCAGATGGCGCAAATGACCTTCGATATTGGCGAGCCTCGCCTGCAACTCGAGCCGCTCGCATTCGCCGTCGCTGTGAATGACATACGGCAACGAAGCTGCGATCGCAGCCTTCTGAGGCGCGAGATCTGCGGCGCGGAGCGCGGCGGCCATTGGCATCGTATTTGCTCCCACCGGCGCGAATTCGAGCAAACAAATATGCGCGACTTCGTGCCAAACAAATATGGGCGCGATTGTTCCTCCGGCCACTTACGGTTTGGTAAAATCGCGTAGGCCAGGTTGAGATGCGCTCAATGCCCGGTTGCAAAGCCGCTTGCATTTGCCGCCGCGCGGAAACGAGCTGTAAACCACGTGCTTCCCGTGGCGCGTGCAAAAACGCAAAACGCCGAAGCCGGTGCGCCAAAAAGAGCGGCGCAGGCCCGGTTATCACGTCGGCGCGGCTTGCGACGGTTCGAACGGACCGAGTAACGGCGCGTTAGCCTTGTTTGGTGCGCGCCTGCAACACGCGGTCGACCATCGCACCGGCCTGTCCCAGATAGTTCGCCGGATCGCACAACCGCTCCAGCCCGGCGCGGTCGAGATGCGCGGCGATCTCTGAATTCTCGGCCAGCACATCCGGCAACCGACGCCCGGTCGTGATCGCCCGGCGGCACACATCGTAAACCACGTCATGGGCGCGCTGGCGCCCAAGATGCGGGCCGAGCTCCATCATGACCGCTTCAGAGACAATCAAGCCGTCGGTTCCGTCAAGGTTGGCGCGCATCTTGTTCTCGTCGACGTGCAAACCGTCGAGCACGGTTCGCGTGTGCGCGAGCGCGCCGGCGGTCAGACAAAAAATCTCGGGCAGTACGATCCATTCGATCTCCCACGGGCCGCTGGCGCGTTCGTGATCCTCGACCATGGCGTCGAGCAGCGCGGCCACTTGCTGACGCACGACCGAATTGAGCGCGGTGATGTAGATCGACGAGATCGGATTTCGCTTCTGCGGCATGGTGCTCGAAGAGCCGCGGCCGGAATGAAACGGCTCGAAAACTTCCGCGACCTCGGTCTGCATCAACAGTTTCACGTCGAACGCGAATTTGCCGCAGGTGCCGGCGACCAGGCCGAGGAAGCAACCGACCTCGGCGATGGTGTCGCGCATGGTGTGCCACGCGATCGCGGGCGCGGCGAGCTGCAATTCCTTCATCAATTCGGCTTGCACCTCGAGCCCGCGATCCCCGAGCGAGGCGAGCGTGCCGGCCGCGCCGCCGAATTCGCCGACCAGCACGCGTTCCTTGAGCTGAGCGAGACGCTGGCGATGGCGCTCGAAGCCCGCAAGCAGCGCGGCCATTTTGTAGCCGAAGGTGATCGGCACCGCCTGCTGCAGATTGCTGCGGCCGGCCATCGGCGTGTCGCGGTATTTGCGCGCTAGGCCCGCGAGCGTCGCGCTGATCCGATCGAGGTCGGCTTCGATCAGCGTCAGCGCTTCACGGATTTGCAGCACTGTTGCGGTGTCGGTGACATCTTGCGTCGTCGCGCCCCAATGGCACCATTCACCAAGTCCATCGCGGCAGAGCGCGACGATCTGCTCCACGACCGGCAACACCGGATAGCCGATGCGCGCGGTCTCCGCTTCCAGCTTGGCGAAATCGAGCCGCGCAACGTCGCAATGCCGCACAATCTCCTCGGCGGCGTTCTGCGGGATGATCCCAAGCCGCGCCTGGGCGCGCGCCAGCGCGGCTTCGAAGTCCAGGTATTTCTGCACGCGGTTGCCATCGGAAAACACCCGGCGCATCGGCTCGGTCGAGAAAATGTTGCGGAAAATGACTGAATCGATGATGGTCGCAGACATATTGGTCGGCATCACTATCTCCCGGGGACCCGGATCTTGAACGGCGGCGGTTCCTTCGCGATATGAGGGCGGGACGCAAGCGTTTCACCAGGAAGCATCGTCGTTTCACCAGGAAGCATTATGTTCGAATCGTTTAGGAACTTCGTCGCCGAATTCGTCGACGGCGGCAAACACCCGAGCCAATTTGCCGATAACGACTACCGTTTGGCGGCCGCGGCGCTGCTGGTTCATGCCGCCGCGATCGATGGCGACATGACGGAGAGCGAGCGCGACAAGCTGCACGTCATCGTCAAAAGCCGCTTCGCGCTCGACGACGCCGCCGCCGACGAATTGATCGACAAGGCAACGGCGGCGGAGCACGAAGCCGTCGACCTTTATCATTTCACCAGTCTCCTCAACCGCACGCTGGACGAAGAAGGCCGCGCCAAGATCATCGAAATGATGTGGGAAATCGTCTATGCCGACGGCAAGCGCGATGAGCTCGAGGATAACCTCCTGTGGCGCGCCGCCGATCTGCTCGGGGTGTCGCCGCGCGAGCGGATCGATCTGCGCCGGCGCATTTCCGGCGAGGCTGCGGCAGCCGGCGAGGCGAATGACGAATGAGGCGGCCCGGCGCGCACGCTCGACGGCGCCATCTTGAATTTGCAGGCGAACGCGGTACCAAAGGATTGGGGCCGATTCCTTGCGCCGATTCCTTGCGATAATGCAACAGCCAATCCTGATCGTTCTCCACCAGGAGCATTCCACACCCGGCCGGATCGGCCACGCGCTCCGCCAATTCGGCTTCCCCCTCGACGTGCGCCGGCCGCGCTTCGGCGACGCGCTGCCGCAGTCGCTGGACGAGTATACCGGCGCCGTCATTTTCGGCGGGCCGATGAGCGCCAACGATGCCGATGAATTCATCCGGCGCGAGATCGACTGGATTTCCGTCCCGCTCAAGGAGCAAAAGCCCTTTCTCGGCATTTGCCTCGGCGCGCAAATGTGTGCGCGCGCACTCGGCGGCCGTGTGTTCCGCCATCCCCAAGGCCAGGCCGAAGTCGGCTATTACCCGATCCGGCCGACCGCGGCGGGACTTTCTCTGGTCGATCCATGGCCCGAACAAGTTTATCAGTGGCACCGCGAAGGCTTCGACCTGCCCGCCGGCGCCGAGCTTTTGGCCGAAGGCGATATGTTCGAGGTGCAGGCATTCCGCTTCGGCCGGAGTTTCGCACTGCAATTTCATCCCGACGTAACCCACCTGATGATGCACAAATGGATGACGCGCGGCGACGACCGCCTGAGCCTGCCGGGCGCGCGGCCGCGCGACACGCACTTTGCCGATCGCGCCGTGTACGACTATACCGCGCGCGCCTGGCTCGGCGCCTTCCTCGAACGATGGATTTCCAACTAAAGCACGACGACTTTGCTTCGAGTCGTCATCCAGCTCTCGCTTTTTTATGGAGCATGATCTTTTCCGAAAACAGGTACCCACTTTTCGGGATCATGCTCTATCCGCCGGACAGTTGCTGGGCAAAATACGCCACGGTCTTGGTGTAGACCTTCGACGCATTCCACTGCAGCAGCACGTCGAAGTTCGCGGTCCCCTCGCCCCACGGCTGGCCTTTCTGCCAGCCGTAGCCTTTCAGATAATTGGCGGTGGAGGCGAGCACGTCGGGCACGCTGTGAATGAGATCGCGGCGGCCGTGGCCGTCAAAGTCGACGGCGTATTTCAGATAAGACGACGGCAGAAACTGCGTTTGTCCGATTTCGCCGGCCCAGGCGCCGTGCATGTCGGCCGGACTCATGTCGCCGCGCGCGACAATCTGCAACGCCGCGAGCAACTCGCCGCGAAATTTCTCCGGGCGGCGGCAATCGTAAGCCAGCGTCGCCAGCGCGCGGATGGTGGGAAACTTTCCGGAATTGGCGCCGAAGTCAGTCTCCAATCCCCAGATAGCGACAATGACCGCACCCGGAACGCCGTACTGCGTTTCGATGCGGCTGAAGACCGGCGCATATTTCTCGAGTAGCTTTGTGGCGCGCGACAGCCGCGGCGGCACCATGCGGCCGGAGAATTGCTCAAAGGTCTGGTGAAAGACGCCCTGGGCGTGATCGCGCGCAATAATGGCGGGATCGTAGGTCACGTCGGCGAGCGCGGATTGAATAACGTGTTGGGGGATGCCCGCCCCGGCCGCCTCTTGCTTGACGCCGTCGAGCCAGGCGCCGAAATCCCCGCCACAGGGCGGCGTCACCGCGAGCGCCGGCGCGGCCAGACCGCCGAGGCAGAGCACGACAAAGGCCAATAATGCGGCTCTCGGTTTCATGCCCATTCCTTTCTTGCTGCCCCGCTGCGCACCCAAGACATGCATCCTGACGTGCATTAGGTCGCGAATATGATCAAGGCAAGGCCCGGCCGCAGGGACATAAGGATTATCACGACGACGACGCACTTGATTCTTTCGGGCCGGCCTGCCGAGCCGTAGCTCGCGTAACGACCTACAAGCGCTTCTTGGCAAACGCACGACCAGACGGAGATTTCAAGTATTTTTCAAATGCGAAAGCCTTTTTCTCGTCCGAAAAGGCCATGTAAGTCTTAAGCTCCCAAGGCTTGTACTTCGAGGTGTGAGGGACTTCGCCAGCGTTGTGCTTTTCCATTCGGTGTCTCAGATCATCGGTTATGCCGGTGTAATACCGATCGGCAAACGCAATGCTCCGGAGGATATAAACGTATTTCATGCGGTTCCAGCCCGCCTACGTTGCTTCGCAACTCCGGCGCGGCAGCCTTCGCCCACTGCGCGGCAAACTCCTGAGATGGCTCGCCGGGCCGTAGCTCGCGCAGCGAGCGAAGGCTGGTGGAGCCGAGGGGAGTTGAACCCCTGACCTCCTCATTGCGAACGAGGCGCTCTCCCAACTGAGCTACGGCCCCGCCAAGGAATGAAGCCGGGTCGCTGGGGTGCCGGCTGACGGCGAGTGCGGCCATTTAGGGCTGCGACCCGAGTGTGTCAAGAAGTCCGCGGCGGCGCGATTTTGGGCGCGGAATGGCCGTTTGCGTCGGCTTGTTCACGCCGCGGCGGCGTCTTTAGTGGAGCATGATCTTTCTCGGAAAACCGGCTTCCACTTTTCCGGATCATGCTCTAGGTTGCGCCCGTTGTTCCCGAAAGGCGTCCATGCGCGCTCTTTTCCTCGTCATCGATCTTGCCCTCGAACTTTATATTTGGATCGTCATCGCGGCGGCGATTTTTTCCTGGCTGATCGCGTTTCATGTCGTCAACACGCGCAACCAGGTCGTCGGCATGGTCGGCGAGTTTCTGTTCCGCATCACCGAGCCGGCGTTGCGCCCGATCCGCAACATCCTGCCGAATCTCGGCGGCATCGACGTCTCGCCGGTGGTGCTTTTTCTCATCATCATTTTCATCCGCTACGTCATCGCGCTCTACATCATCCCAAACGTTTATTAGCCGGCGCGCGACGCCTACCCGACCGCCATTCTTCCCCTCTCCCCTTGCGGGAGAGGGAGCTGAGCGAGCATTTGCGAGCGAAGCGGGTGAGGGGGCGCGAGCGAAGC
>Ga0209530_1001203_pt1 | contig 12591 bp, 10 predicted proteins | sample BlaSpr_A8_Ref_O1_FD_187987 | JGI IMG/M metagenome (GOLD analysis project Ga0209530, IMG submission 187987) | Forest soil microbial communities from Thunder Bay, Ontario, Canada - Black Spruce, Ontario site 2_A8_Ref_O1 (SPAdes) (version 2) | ecosystem: Environmental > Terrestrial > Soil > Boreal...
CGTAGTTGGCCATCGCAAGTGAAAAGAGAAAGCCCGAAGCAACGATCGGCCACTTCGATTTCGATCTGAAAGTCATGCTCGCGAACAGCAATCCCAGAAAACTCAACAAGACACCCACCAAGGGCTGATTGGCATTCGTGGCTTGTTCGAGAAATGCCTTGCAGAAACCGTATCCCAAAGTCACGACGGTCGCAAGGCGCCATGAAGGGATCGCTAAGTACATCAGAAGACAAAATATTGCTAGGCACGCCGCACCGGCCACACAGTTCATCAATTCTATCATCGAGAAGAATTCCAGCGGCCCGCTTGGTTTATATCCTAGCGCCGAGGCGAGGCGTGCCCAGACGAAGACATTTACCGGGTACAGCATGTGATTGGTTCCGTCCAAAACAATATTTTGCCGATGCCAGACTTGCAGGCAACGGTGCGCGCCATCAACTGTAAAAATATTCCTCGAGCGAATCGTCGCAAATAGAAACAAAAAACCAGCAAATAGGGCAGCCGGGATTCGCAAGAGGCGGGCGTTCATAACGGAATTCAGCTCAGCCATTTGATGAGATGTACACCTCTAAAATTTGTTCTGAAGACACCCTCGGCACAGACGGTCGCGTCGATACTCCCACACGTGTCGTCAGTGCCGAGAGCATTCCTTTCTTTGCCGTCGCACTGAATTCCAACTACGGCGTGGCAATGACAGAATATCATCCGATTGTTTCGCGGTTGTCACTTCTCCACCACATAGCTTCCGATCACGAGCGCGTCCATCCCTGAACTAAAAAAGGTACGAACAGCGTCTGTCGGCGTACAAACAATTGGCTCTCCTCGCAAGTTAAACGAAGTATTCATAACGACCGGAACGCCAGTGCGTCGACCGAATTCATAGATCAAACGCCAATACAGTGGATTGACGTCGTACTCGACGGTCTGCGGGCGAGCACTTCCGTCGACGTGAGTCACTGAGGGGATTACAGCGCGCTTTTCCGGCCTTACCTGAGCTGTCAAAACCATGAAAGGCGAATCTGTCGCCGATTCGAGATACTGATTCGCGACGTCGGAGAGCATTGACGGCGCGAATGGGCGCCACGACTCCCGAAACTTGACTGCGTTGTTCACTTTTGCATTCATTTCGGGATCGCGAGGGTCGGCCAGAATCGAGCGACAACCCAGCGCGCGCGGTCCGAATTCCATCCGTCCTTGAAACCAGCCAATCATCTTTCCATTCGTCAACAAATCGGCAGCGACCGATGCAGGGTCGGCGACTTTCGAAGCGCTTATCTTGTATGCTTCAAGCGTTTTCGAAATTTCTGTATCCGAGAATTCATTACCTAGATATGCGTCGCGCATTTTGTGCATTGGAAGCTTTCCCCCGGCATCAAGCAGCGGAGCGAGCGCTGCACCGAGGCAAACTCCATCATCACTAGCGGCTGGTTGTACGAATATTCGGTCTACCAGCCCAGACGCAAGGATTTTACCGTTAGCTTTGGAATTTAAGGCCACCCCGCCGGCCAAGCACAAACTACGGCAGCCAGTTTCAGCTACGGCGCTGCGCGCGAGGGTCATCATGGCACGCTCGCACATATCCTGGACGGCGAAAGCCAGGTTTTTGTGACGTACATCAATATCGGATTCCGGTATGCGGCTGGGACCCAGACGTGCTTCGATGCCGGCGATTGGGGCGGTGTCTTTGCCGAGCAGGAGATGAGCGTCCACACTGTAAGGGGTTTCATCCGGTTGGATGAAATCACCAAGGTCAATACCCGGCTCGCCAAAAGGCGCAAGCCCCATGACTTTCCATTCGTCACTGTACGGGACGAAGCCCAGATACTGTGTAAACTGGGCATAGAACAAGCCTAACGAATTGGGCCATGGGATGGTCCAAATGTGCTTGAGCCTTCCGGCGCGGCCGCGCCAGAGCGAGGTAGCCTCCCACGCGCCGCGCCCATCGAGCACCAGCACCGCGGCGTCGTCGAATCCCGAAAAACCATAAGAACTGATGGCATGAGCAAGGTGATGGTCCACGAACCGAAATTGCGTTTTCACCCCGGGGAACATTTGGCGGAATCGGTTTTCGCCGCCACGCTGGTGCCACATGCTGGCGAAATAACGAGAGGAGTTGAGTAACGCGCGAGAGTCCGCTGGCTGCCGACCAGTTGCCAGATTTTTCAGATCATGCAAGAAGGCTGCGCGAGGCCGTGACCAGCCTTGTGCCCAAAAATCAACATCGTTTGGACTAGCTCCGGCGAAATCTAGGCAGGCGCGGATCGAAAGTTCGGGGAAGCGGGGGTCGTGCTTTGTGCGGCTTAGGCGTTCTTCCGCCACCGCAAAAAGCACTTCGCCGTCGCGAGCGATGCAAGCTGAAGAGTCATGTACCTGCGAGTAGTTAATTCCGATAGAAATCATCTCGCGGGAACCTTGGTAGGCGGAAAAGTCTTTTTGGCGCAACACCAAGTCATTGGAGTTTTTAGGCCGGAAAGATCCAGAACGATGCCGTTGTTCGATTGAATCGTTCGTTCCACACTTTCACCAGTTACGTCGACACCATGCCAACTTTTCCCCGCCATTTCGGGATCCATGCCGAGCATTCTTGAAAAGAATCGGCTCGTGCCATGGCACCGCGCGGCCCAAAATGAATCGATGACTCCCCACGCAAGGCGACCCCTCCAGTTCATGTACTTTTCCGAGGTTCCGTTGAACTGAAATAAGCAGAGACCGCCAACTGCGAGAATTCTAAGAATTTCGCGAAGGTAAGAGTGCAGTAGCAATTCATTCGGTAAATGCTGCAACACTAGATAGCTAAAAACGAATTGGACCGAGCAGTCAGCGACATTGCTCAGGTCAGAGCCATTCCCTTGAGTCCAGGTAATGTTTTCACAAGAGCCGTTCAAATCCCGAGCTCGATTCAGCATTTCGGCAGAGACATCGAAGCCGACGACACGAGAAAACTCCCCGGCGAAGCTTCGACTCATGCGGCCAGCTCCACAACCGAGCTCCAACATCGCTTTTCCTTGCGGCGAGAAGTCGTGACGTTCCAGTACGGGTGCCACAAGTCGCCGATAATCGTCCGCGCCTGATTGGAAGAACGAGGCTTCATCCCAGTCTTTCCGCCACGAGGCGATGTAAAAATACGCATCCTTGCGGGCGCGGTTGTCCCAGTCACGCCGCATCGATTCGGCCATGTTTGCTCCAGCCTTTACTTTATCTGCCATTCTCCTCCTAGGAGCATTCTCTGTTGAAATCCTTCTCGCTCCGATCATCTCGCTCGCAGATTGTATCTTGGCCGAACAAAATAGACCGTGACTCACCTAAGCCGATACTCTCCCGATCATGAATCTACGCCAAATTAGTTCGCCGCGTTACGAACTGGTTCTGACTTCCTTCCCGATATGTGACGATTTCGGGATAGGCAGCCAGCGCGCCCGGGCGCGAAGGTATAAGTTATTGTAGATGAGCCTCCGGCGAACCGCATAATACGTGCGCGGCGGAAGGGCAAACGCTGGCAAAAGGGTCAGCACCTTAAAGACACGATGGGAAATTGGGGCGTCATCATGCAGGGCCCGATAAATGGTCCATTCCGTCCTGACAGTGTTCCAAGACCACCCGCCATTCAACTGTAGACTCAGTTGATCGGCCTCTGCCTGTACCATATCCGTCAGTGCGCGTTCAGCTTGAGGTTCAACGTCAATGTTCGCCAATCGTGCCTTAAGGCCTTGCGCCAGGGCTGCTAGCACAACCTGTTTCTTATGGAGTCGTTTCGGATCGTACTCCGCCACTTGAAAGGCGTTGGCGTCATGGAGACGATAGTACGTCAGCGTTTCAGGGAGAATAAGTGCGTCAGTCAGAACCGCTGCAAGCGTGAATATGTACTCGTCCGCCTCGATCGCGATCGATTCCGGAATGAGCCCGATCGTAGCGAGTACCGCTGACCGGACGGTCATGCGGCTGGTCCCGAGAAACGCTCTTCGCATCCGAAAACACTTAGCACCTTCAAATGTATTGGCTCGGAAGCGGAATCCGTCGCGAAGAGTTAGCGACTCTTCGCGACGATCAGAATAAGTCATCACAATTCCGTGACCCACGATTCCTATTGCCGGATCCTTGAGAAGAGCTTCAACGACGAGAGTTAATTTGTTAGGTGCCCACCAGTCATCGCCATCAAGGAAAGCAACGATTTCACTCTTAGCCTCCAGAATTCCGACGTTGAATGCCGACGCCTGTCCGCCGTTGGCTTTGCGAATGAGGCGCACTTGAGGTCCGAATTTGCGAATGATTTCGGGCGTACGATCGGTCGATCCGTCGTCGACCGCCAGAATTTCCACCTCACCAGATGGAAAACCCTGTTCAAGTACACTCACGATAGCCCTTTCGATGAAGCGCTCGTGATTATAGGTATCGATCAGAACTGTAACCGCGGGTTTCATGCGCTCCTTACGACGTGACTCCGAGATTTCTGACCGGCGGCAAGTTAAAGGCTCCCATCGGGCACTGTGGCGGATGCGAAGGAAGGTGCTGCCCTTACCGCGGGCTGTTGGAGCTTTGGAAACAGCCGATCCCGGAATCGCAACACGGGGAACTCGATTAGCCGCGCGAAAAAAATGCCAAGGGCAATGCTTCCGAGTAAGTAAAATGGAAAAAGAGCAACCCCAGGCACGTTCATATGCGGATTCTTCCGCAAGAAGACCTGAGTTGCCGCGATCAGTACGGCATGCCAAAGATAAATCGAGTACGAATACATCCCGATAACCGCACAGACCCTTCCGATTCTCGACGCTACGATTGCGCCACCTCCTGAAAGTATGTTTCGCACTTCGAGCGTCAGCACCAACAGACCACCGAACCCCAGATAGAGAAAAGTCAATCCATACGTCAGAAGGAACTTATCATCCCGCGAGAAGAAGCAGCACGTGGACAGTAGCGCAGCGGTTAGAATCCCGATTGCAATTCGGTTGCGAACCGTGCCTAGCAGGCCCGCGATCGCTTCAGGACGAAAGTGGTAAAGGTATCCAATGAAAACTCCGAAGAACAGTCCGTCTACCCGGCAGTGTGTGGTGTTCATTACCCAGGGAGTTCGGAAAATCGATGGAGATGTCAGCTGAATGGTAAGAATCCTTAACAACATACATGTAAAGGCCACAAATACAAAAATCCAGGGAATAGCTCGGAAAGGATTGGCCCGAACGGGGGAGAGACGTGCAAAAACCACCAACAGCAAGGCTAGCGCGATATAGAAATGCTCCTCGACAGCAAGGGACCAAGTATGCGTCCAGATCCCAAAGTGGTAGTTTTGGATAAAGAACATTTCATATAAGTATGGTCGGAGAGGGACTGGACCCTTGAAAAGAAGGAGCTGCGCGATGATCGTTCCAAGCAATAAGACATAAAATGCAGGGTAAATTTTCAATCCACGACGGATTAGGAAGCGCCCAACGCCAATTGTCTGTTGCTCTTTGAACTCGGCGTACAAAAGCCCGGATATCAAGAACCCACTGAGCACGAAAAATAAATCCACTCCGACCCATCCGACTTTGGTCAGAATTGGAAAAGCATTGGAGTGGTGGCCAATGACCAACAAAACCGCGACGCAGCGTAGGATATCCAGCCTTTTGTTTCTCATATCTCCTCTGCGGCGATTTGTTAATTCGACACCTACCGGTAGACTAGTTCTGGCGGCGTTAATGTCCGGCCGAAGAGCAAGCCGCATCGGTTTGAATCCTTAAAAATGAGAAGAGCGCTTCATTTCGACTCAGCATTCCGATGAAGGGCTCCCTGAGACCGTCCCAAATAGGCGCGGCGAACGACCTCCACAGCGGCCATTCCAACGTGGCCATTCACAAGTACGTCCTCCTCACCGTTAATTGCTGAAACGAGATTGCGAAGCTGCTCTGCAAAAGATCCATCCGAAGGTGGTCGGCGCGCCACTGCGATCTCCAGCCGATCCAAATTCTGGAAAGCCTTTCCCTTTACGCACCGCAGTGCCAAGGTTGCCGACCACAGTCCAACTTCGAGAAAGCCATCGCTTCCGATTAGCGTAAGCTTCTGGGCGAGATTTCGAGATCGGCTGACGGTCAGGCTGCCGGTGGCGCCATTTGTCAGGTCGAACCGCATCCTAGCCTCACTTTCGCTAGTTTTGTCGGTTCCATTGCCTTCATATTCTACCGCTTGAAATTCGTCGACGAACCATCGAATAAGATCAATCGAATGGATCCCAACATCAAGCAGCGCCCCGCCGCCCGACATGATCGGGTCGAAATATGCCGCCGATCGCGGCCAGTCGTTGGGGCTTCCTTCTTCGGCCTGAACTTTCACAATTTTGCCAATCAATCCCTTGCTCAATATTTGTTTCGCCAACCTCATATGCTGCTGAAATCTTCGGTTATGCCCTATGCAAAGCTTCGCGTTACCGAGCCGGGACGCATCGATCATTGATAAACATTCTTCGGAGCTACGCGCCATCGGCTTTTCGCAAAGCACGTGAATGCCCTGCGCAAGCAATTCGCAGGATATGGGGGCATGCAGTCCATTCGGCACCAGAACGACAGCAATATCCGCATGACGCACGACGTCGCCAAGATCAACACTCGATATAGGAAAACCGTAACGGTCAGCTATGCGCCGCGCTCGCTCGGCATTGACATCTACAACGACGCTTCGAACGACTTCGGGGACAGCGTTGATCGCCGGAATGTGATAACGCTCAAGCACTTCGCCGCCGCCAACAACTGCAAGTCTAAGCCTATCGACCACGCCGGCTCCTTGCGAGTTTTGAGATGGCCCTTTTGGCAAAGCCGAGCGGGTCGTATCGAAATTGAAAACCGCGATCGATCCAACGATTCGAAAATATTTCCATGCGCTGGTGCAATCGCCGATTGCCAAATTTGCTTTGGATTGAGGAATGAACTTGCGCTGCGTCGAAACAAAACAGACGCGGGCGAATGTCTCCAACGACCTCAACCCTTCCTAGCTTCCTTTCAAGATCTCTGGCCGTCTGCTCGAGATGGCCCACTTCTTTCGAAGGGATTCCCATGAGCCGGCAAGCCGTTTCATCAACCGCCAGTGCGTCGTTGCCGACCAGAATGGTGTCCATGCGAAGCGGCCTGCCCAAGATAGGCCCGCCGCCGTCGAGCCCAATCCTCCCGTCGATTATGCAGAGATCAGGACAGCACAGCTTGTGGAGTCGACTGATGAGAATCGATAGATACGGATGCAGCGACGAGATTTCTGCATCGGTAAGAAGCCCAATGGAATTCTTGAGGATTCCAGTCATGCGCGTGTATCCATGGAGTTTCAAGTTGGCTATCGAGATGAAATGCATTTCCTCGAAGAGCAACTGGGGAATCCTTACCGCCTGCGGAATACCATCCAACCGGATTTCAATGGCGTCGCACGTTGAAAGATTCACTAGCTCGACACCGGCTTCGTGTGCCGCGGACAAAAATCCAAGACGATTGAATGTTTCGTCACAGGACCGGTAAGTTTTATACGCGCTGATAGCATCGGATTCAACGACGCGGAGTTTGACATCTGGTCGGATGGCCCGCAATTCTCCAGCGAGGACTCCGATCCACCGAGGGTCTGTTGTAACACCCGTTTCCCAGGCGGTAATGTCGCAGAGGTTCGGTTTGATTATTACTTGCTGAGGCAGGACTTGGGGAAGCAGCCCGGGTAACTGCCGCAAGGCGCAACGAAATCCTGTTGCGAGATCATCATGATCTTCGATCCGGACAGCAGAAACTTTATAAGTCTGATTATGCAACATTTCCTTCTACCCCTGCCGGACATGCAGGTCGGCAGGCAAATTTAGAATCCCAGCCCAACGATCTTGCGGGTGTGAGACCGGCAGCGTATCAACGATCAAAGGAGGTTGCGCATTCCACTCCTCAATCAGGTGTCCGCCAGTCAAATTGTTTCCTCGATTAAATAATGTGCAGACGAGTGAGTAGGCCCCAGGTCGCAGCGGCAAAAGCGGAACGCGAAGAAGTATCTCCTGGTCGCCCGAAGCGATGTCCAGATTGTCGATACCCCATCCCACCATTAGAGCGCCGGAGTCATTAAATATCTTCAATCCAAAATGACCTTGAGAAACGGGTTCGCGAAGTTGGAGGTGGCAGTGAAATACAACATTCTGCAGTCCATCACGGAGAATGTTGTCGTGCCCGCATATCGACCACCTTACGAAGCACCGATCACCGTGAACATGATCTGCATTTGGCTGCAGGTTGGAGGATTCGTAGGCAGCAATAACTTTTCCGGCAGCTCCTTCTTGGCGAATCTGGCCATCATCAACCCAAAAGACCCGCTCGCAGAGGCGGCGCATCTGACCCATCTGATGGCTGACAAAGACGATCGTGCGGCCACTTCTGGAGATATCCTGCATTTTCCCGAGGCATTTTTTCTGAAATTCAATGTCACCGACGGCCAGAACTTCGTCCACGAGCAAAATTTCGGGTTCCAGGTGCGCGGCCACGGCAAAAGCCAGGCGCATTTGCATTCCGGTGCTGTAATGCTTCAGGGGTGTGTCTAGAAAGCGCTCCACCTCAGCGAATGCGACAATGGCATCATTTTTCCGATCGATTTCGCGCTTTTGCATCCCAAGGATGGCACCGCTTAGGTAAATATTCTCACGGCCGGTCAGTTCGGGGTGAAATCCGGTACCCACTTCTAGCAAGCTGCCTACGCGACCATGAATTTCGGCAAATCCCGTGGTTGGTCGTGTAATCCGAGACAACAATTTCAGCAGTGTGGTTTTCCCAGCGCCGTTTCGACCGATAAGTCCTACCACTTCTCCTTGATTCACATCCAAGGAGACGTCGCGCAACGCCCACAGGTAGTCAACCTGGCGGGGAGTACGGGGTCGCCGGAAAGGAGCGCGCAAAGCGTGCGAAACTATGTCGCGCAAGGCGAGGTAACGCTCACGTTCGCCTACCCGATAGCGCTTACCCAACCCTTCAACGTGAATGACAGACTCAGTCATCGTCTAGACTACATCCGCCATCGTCGTCTCCATTTTTTGAAAATAGGCAATTCCGCTCAAAAGAATGAAGGCGGCCACGACCGAGGACACGATGAGTAGATGTCCAGGCGGATTACCGCGGCCGGTCAAAGACCAGCGAAACCCTTCGATCACCCCCGCCATCGGATTCAGTCCGTATAGCCAGCGCCACTCCGCCGGCACGCGGGAGCTGGGATACACGACAGGAGAGGCGAACAGCCAGAACTGGACTAGGAACGGCAGAACGTAGCGCACGTCGCGATAAATGGCGTTCAATGCGGAAAGCCACAACCCCACACCCAATGCCACAAGAATCGCCAGCGATAGAAACGCCGGAAACCAAAGCATCGCAACCGTTGGACGAATGCCGTAGTAGATCATTAGCACGACGAACATCAGAAACGACACGGCGAAGTCGACCAATCCAGAGAGTACAGAAGAGAGCGGCAAGGCCAGCCTAGGGAAATAAACCTTAGTGATTAGCCTTTGGTTTTCGACGATCGTGTTTGTAGAGTTCTGGAGCGCGGCGGCGAAATACATCCAGGGCAACAGCGCACTGTAATAAAAAATGGGATAGGACAGGCCATCGGAACCAATATTGGCAAGCTTGCCAAAAAAAAGGCTGAACACGAGCATCATCAGAAATGGCTGTAGGATCGCCCACGCTGAGCCGACGGCGGTTTGCTTGTATCGAATCTTAATGTCGCGCCAAACAAAAAAATAGATCAATTCGCGAAAGTCCCACAGTTCGGCAAAAGGGATCACCCACCACCGAGAAGGTGGCACTATGCGCATCACAGGAACGAGTGGCGCGGCGGGAGGTATTGTGTGAGTGACTGCGCTCATTGGGCAGGAGTGGATCCCGGTTCCGCGGACTTGAGGTGATCGACGTCCTGTTGCTCGATGTGGCGCATCAACTGCTTTCTACGGGTTAGGTAGGTTTCGAGGGTTCGCGTGGCCTCTACGGGAACAATGGCTACCTGGTTGTAGGCTGCGGCACGCCAAGAAATAGGCCCCCGCGCGGGTATTAGATGAGTACCCCATTGGAAAATCAGTCCCAAATTCCACAGAATAAACAGCAGTGTGGCGTATGTGGCGGCGATGCGAACTGGAAACTTCCGCCACACGCGAGCGAGGCAGTCGAAGAGAGAGGCAAGACCCAAAATAAATAAAGGGGTCAGTGAAACGAAATATCGGCTGCCGAAGGACGACATTCCATCCCAAGTGGGCTGGATCGAAATCACATAATAAAAAGCCAAAAATGCCATCGACAAGTACAAACCCATGGGACTACCCTTCCAACAAAAGATACCTAGTCCGATCAGCGCAAGCGCCAGAATCGGAGTCCAGCTAAGCATTCCGTGATCCCAAGAGAATAAAACATTCCATAGCGCTGGCGACTTCCAGGCGAACTGCTCGACCTGATAGCCCGAACGGAAAGGGCTGCCGAAAATGATTTCACGGGAGATCAAGGTTGGCAGCAGCGCGATGACAAACACGAAAATGTAAACCACGTGTCGGCCGAAGAGCTGAACCAGCGCCCTACGATTGTGGTCCGGCGATCTCCAATCCTTCCAGTATGTCGCCAAACCTTCCATCAACGGGACAAGCAGCAACACGCCATTCGGGTAATACACATTGACGATTAGACCTGACAGCAGACCCAGGATAGCCCACTGAAAAAATGTTCGCTCGCCGCGCGTTCGATGCCAATACCACAAGAAGAGTGCGTTCGCGAAGGCCGAGTGTGCGTGGGACCATGATGGATTGAAATACATATAGACCGGTAACGAGCTCGCCCACCAGATTCCCACGGTCGCGAGGAATACCCAGCGAACGTCGAAATATTCACGTGCGAAACGATAAGAAAGCCAAAGACCCAGAAAACCATAGAGGGTCGTAGCGAGGGCAACTGTCTCTAAGTAGGGGGCTGAGAAACCGTCGGGGGATATATGTGCTCCCAATTGATCGAAGAGTAGGACCCCGGCGTGGGTTACAACCAGAAAAGGCGCCCAGAGAATCGACGGACCGATTGACCAATGATTGTTAATACGGCCGGTCTGAGTATATTCGTCCGGTACGACGTTGCCGTTCTTATCGACCCGACTCATCAAGAAGCTTTCGTTACCGTGCTGCCAGTCTTTCTCGAAGTACAACCCTTTCTCGATGAGGAGAGACCGCACGTAAGCATAGTAGCCTACGCCATCTCCGCGAATCCAGGGATTGGTCAGCGGGAGGGAGACGAAGAAGATGAGGAACAGCAGCTTTTCGTATTTATCGAGCTTGACCACGTTCTCTTGATCCCTCGCCAGGCAGAGTCAACGGGCCCGGAGCCGCCACTAGCCCCTCAGGGCACTAATGCCGCGTGCACAACCTTATTGTGGATCCTCGGACTGGCTTGAACTTCTTGCTTTCGAAAAGATGGCAATGATGGACAGCGGTGGAAAAGGCAGGGACGGATCGACTCGCCGAAAGATTGGGGTCATTGCATTCAAGACCCGTATTTGGGCCATACCGAAAGTATTCCGGCGCAAGATCTTTCCGTTGAGCCACCAGGCTGGTGCGCCCACGCGGTTGAAATTCAGCATCCTGTCCAGCCGAAATCCAGCCTTCTGCCCAGCCGCGGTCAACGAGTCAATTGTGTAACGGCGACAATGGCCAAGAACCCCGTCCAGCGTTCCAAACAGTCCCGGTCCATTCGGCACGAGAATTATTGCGCGACCGCCATCATCTAGGGCGTTGTAGATATTTCTAAGTGCGCCGGCATCATCGGAAAGGTGTTCGACGACGTTGAGGCAAACGACGGTATCGAAGGATACCCCCTCCGGGAATGAAGTGCCGTCCATTGCGTTTGTGTACGAAACGTGGAGATATGGCCGCGTCGACCGCATCTTTTCGAGCTGGTCGAGATATTCAGAATTCACATCGCTTGCCCAGTAGACGGTGCGCGGAACCAGGTGCGCAGTCATATTGCCGATGCCGGCGCCGATCTCAAGAACACGATTCCCCAAGTATGGCTTGATTACATCCGCCATCCACTTGGTAAAGCGTGGCGCCCGATTGAGCCGCAGCAATATTTCACCGCCTCGCCCATCCGCTGCGAAGATCTCATCTGAAAGCGCGTACTTGCAAATCGCCCAAAGAGCGCGGATTCCGTCTTTCCATCCGATTTTTTTCCCCTCGGCGTATGTTCGTCCTGAATAGTTGATCGGCACTTCAAAGATTCGCGCTCCGCGCTTAGCAAGCTTGATAGCCAGCTCCGGTTCAACATCGAACGTCGCGCTCTTAAGTGGGATACTCTTGAGCAGGTCCGCGCGCACCATCTTGTAGCAGGTTTCCATGTCTGTCAGATTCAGATCGCAGACTAAGTCACAAAGGAACGTGAGGAACTTGTTGCCCAGCGCGTGACGGAAGAACAACGCTCGTTTGTACCCGCCCGGCATGAAACGAGAACCGAATACCGCGTCGGCATCTTCGTAAAGAAACAGTTCGAACATCTGCAATAGATCGCGCGGATGATATTCAAGGTCAGCATCGTGAACCACGACGAGCTCAGTATCCACATGTTGCAATGCCGTTCGGATTGCCCCGCCTTTGCCTTGATT